>Ga0183260_10000241_pt1 | contig 43648 bp, 44 predicted proteins | sample AntDrymUQ4972206_2_FD_129768 | JGI IMG/M metagenome (GOLD analysis project Ga0183260, IMG submission 129768) | Polar desert sand microbial communities from Dry Valleys, Antarctica - metaG UQ497 (22.06) (version 2) (version 2) | ecosystem: Environmental > Terrestrial > Soil > Desert | place... | reverse complement strand
GTGCGGCACTGGTAGCGAAGCCCCTGCTCCGTCTCGGGGCCGAGCCAAGGTCATCGCTCGGGTCGACCTGCCGGCGCTGCTGCGGGGCTATCCCACCCAGGGCGAGACCGCTGAGATCGCCGGGTTCGGGCCGGTGGCGGTGTCGGCCATTCGTGACCTGATCGACACCGGCGATGCCTTTCTCGCCGCAGTCGTCACCGCCGGCGAGGCGGTGGTGGGGGTGGCCCATCTGGGGCGGCGGGCGCGGGCCGCCCAGCAGACGGCACTCGAGTGGCTGTACCCCACCTGTGCGGTCGAGGGGTGCAGCACCACCGCCTGGCTGGAGATCGACCACCGCCTCGACTGGGCCCACAGCCACGTCACCGTGTTCGACCTGCTGGATCGGTTGTGCTCCCACCATCACGACCTCAAGACCCTCCACGGGTGGGCCCTCGTTCACGGCCGGGGTAAGCGGGCCTTCGTGGCCCCCGACGACCCGCGGCACCCCCGACATCCCGGCCACGCCCGAGCAACGGAGCGCCCGCTGCCGGGCCGGGCTCACGACCCACCGAGCGGGGCGTAATGCAGTCAAGGGACGGTCGCCGCGCGATCGACAAGGAGCGACGTGTGCACGGTTATACGTATGCCCAGGATGCAGGTCTACCTGCCGGACGAGCTCTATCGGGGCCCGCAAGGGCGGTCCTGCCACCGTCGCCGTCTCGGCGGCACGGTCCAGTGGTGGGGCGCGGTGGGCACTCCGGTGGCTCCGTCGCGCCGGGCCGAGGCGCTCAGCCCGCGGTAGTCCGTGATCGGGCGACGTGCGGCATGGTCGTTCCGCAGGAGAACGGCGCGCGCACGTGTCGGGAGAGGCCGCGTGATCGCAACCGGCCGATCGTCGCAAGACCTACAGTCGCGCCGTGGGGAAACGGGGACGGCGGCGCGAGGGCGGACGGGTCACGCCCCGGGGAACCCGACCGAGAGGTGCCGGGCGGCCGGCGCCTCCCGTCGGGCGGCGCCGGGAGCCCGACCTCATGGACGACGTGCACCGGGCCCTCGCCGACGAGCACCCGTTGTCCCTGCTCAGCCAGGCCAGCACATTGCTGTCGGTGGTCGACCCCCGCACGCACGATCCCTTCGAGCGCCCCGGTGACGGCCCACGCCGGCTCGAGCGGGATGAGCTGGTCGAGTCCCTGCTCGCGACCAACCTGAGGGAGACCACGGCCCTGCTCGCCGCCTTTGCGGAGATGACATCCGACGAGGTGCTGGCCGTCCGGATCCGGCGTGAGCTCGTGGCCAGGGACGACGCCCTTCCTCCTTGGCTCGAGCGCCTGGGCGAGGTGGAGGCTTACCGGGCGGTGGAGATGGTCCATGTGCTCGGCGACGGCGACAACGTGATGCTCGGTGCCCGCTTCCCTACCGGCGACGAGGTGGCGGTTGTCGTTTACATCGACCACAACCTCGGCACGGTGGTGAAGGACGCCTTCGTCGTCCCGGAGAGCCTCGCCGAGCTCATCGAGCTCATGCGGGAGAAGTCCGGTGACGACCCCGACACCGTTTGGGACGACATCGAACCCGCTGACGCACGGGCTCGGATCACCGAGGCGATCACCGTCGGCGCCATGACCGTCCCCCGCTTCGAGACCGACACCTGGCCGGCGTGCCGGCCCTTCGTGGAGTGGGTCAGCCGGCTGCTGCCCTCCGGTGGTCGTGGCTATGTGCGCCCCGAGTGGGACGACGCCGCCCACCAAGCCCTGGCCGACCGGTTCCTGGCCTCGCCGTTCGCCGCCGGCCTCGACGACGACCACGTCGAGCTCCTGGAGCAGGTCCTGTGGTTCGCCACGGGGTACGGCCCGGGCGACCCGCTGCGCTGGAGCCCTGTCGCCGTCGAGCTGCTCCTCGCCGACTGGATCCCACGCAAGATCGTGGCCGACGTCGCCCACCTGTCGAAGGCACCCGACGTCCTGCGGGCCTTCGTCCGCTTCTGCCATGCCGAGCGAGGCATCCGTCCGGTGCTCACCGACCAGACACTGGCTGCCGTCGACCGCTTCGAGCCCGACTACCAGCGCACAATCCGCTCGCCTCGTCCCCAGGGTCCGACGGCCCTGCTGGCGGCGATGGGTCTCCTCGATCCCGGCGGGCCGTGGACCATACCCGACGACGACCCGCTCGACCACCGGGAGCTGATGCTCGACACCCTCCGCCGCGCCGTGGGCGGTGAGGCGCCCCTCGCTGCGCTCGACGACCGCCCCCTCCCCGAGGAGGAGTTCTGCTGGGACGGCGTCCCTGGTGACGTACACGAACTGGTGGGCCAGGTTGTGGCTCTCTGCGACCGCTGCTGCGAGGAGAAGCTCGACGGCGAGTACCGGACCGCCTGCCGGCGGTTCCTGAGCAGGGTCGCCTCGGGCGACCCTGGCGTGTTCCGCCGCCGGGGTCGGGCCGACACCGCCGCCGCGGCCGTGTGCTGGATCGTGGGCAAGGCCAACGATCTCTTCTCCCCTGCGGGCGCCGGCATGCGGGTGAAGGACCTAATGGCCCACTTCGGGCTCCAGCAGGGGAGCGTTTCACAACGGGCCACGACGCTGCTGCGGGCCGGCGGGTTCAGCACCGACCACTACCGGGGGGTCGACCTGGGCTCGCCCGAGCTGCTGGTGTCATCGTGCCGCCGGTCGATCCTCGAGCGACGCGACCGCTACCAGTCGATGCTCGAGACAGGAGTAGCCCTTCGTGCCCCGTCGGTGACCGATCGCCGGCTGGGGTCGTCGTCCGGTAGGCGCCCGGGGGTGTCTCGCGCCGTGCTGTCGGCGAACGAGCGGTAGATGTCGTAGAGCACGTCTTGACAGCGGGCAAGGCGCAGGGCCAGCAGCTGGATCGTCTTGCCCAGGCCCATGTCGTCGGCCAGGACTCCGCCCAGGCCGAGATCGGCCATCTCGGTCAGCCACACCACACCCCGCTCCTGGTAGGGGCGGAGGGTGGCGTTGAGCCCGTCCGGCGCGCCCGTTGCCCGTCGCCCGTCGCCCGTCGAGGGCAGAGACTGCCAGCCGTGCTGCCAGCTCGGCCAGGGAGCCGACGACGTCGGCCTCGACCCGCTCCTCGGCGACCTCGATGGTGTTCCCGAGGGCGGCGGCCAGGGCGGCGCCGGCCCCGATGGTGCGGCGGCGGCCGAGCAGAGCCAGCCGCTCGGGGTCGGCCCGCACCCATCGGCCCCGCAGACGCACGACCGGGCGCTTGGCCTGGGCCAGGACGGTCAGCTCCTCGTCGGTCAGCTCCTCCCCGTCCAGGGTTGCCCGCCAGCGCAGTTCGCACAGCGACTCCAACGTGAAGCCGGCGGCGGTGACGGCCGCGGGCGTGGGCGTCGCGATCTGGGGACGAAGCTCGACGGGACGCAGGACGTCCACGGGCCACAGGACCTGCACGCCGGCCGATGCCAGGTCCTCGACGACGGGGCCGAGCAGGTCGGTCGCCTCGTCATCGTCGAGCACGAGCGCTCGGGACGGGGGTCGTCGAGCAGGCGGCCGAGCGGCGGCCATACCCGGGAGCCCCGCCGCAGGGACAGGAGCAGTGCCGTCTCGGCTTCCCCGCCGAAGCGGGCGACGACGGCGTCAGGTGCCGTCCACAGGTCGGCGGCGCTCACGGACGTGCGCGCCAGCGGGCAGAACGAGCTCCAGCTCGGCGTCGGCGCCGTTCACGGGCGCGCCGGCGGTGGTCCACAGGGCCAACCACCCGTGGCGAGGGGGACCGCTGACGTACGTCGCATCCACGCCCGACCACCACATCGCCCCGACCGTAGCGGCGCCGCCCGCCCCCGGAAGCGCAGACGCTCCTTCGGCGACGCACCCTGCTGAAGAGCCCGAATCACAGCGGCGCGACTGTCAGCGTCTATCCCGGGACTGCCGCATCATGGCTTTCCCTACCTCGTGGCCGATTGTGAGGATCCTTCGACCGGATTGCCCGTCCGTTCAGCGGCCGGGCGTCTCCCGCAGCCGGATCCAGCGGTACCCGTAGCCGTCGACCTCGAGGCCCTTCAGGTCGGGGCCGGGAAGCTCGTAGCCGCGGTTGGCGAAGACCTCGATCGGCGCTCTCTTTGCGCCCGGCTGGGGGCCGAGGTCGACGGTGCTGGCGTCGCCTCCGAGGTTCGTCACGGCCAGCATCGCCCCGCCGGGTGCGTCGTAGTGCAGAGCCAGCACCGAGGGGTCGCCGCTGTCCACCGGGGAGCACGTTCCCATGGCGAACTCGGGGCATTCGCGAAGGGTGTGGAGCATCCGCTCCATCCACATCAGCAGCGAGAGAGGGTCGCGTCTCTGGGCGGCCACGTTGATCTTGCGGTGGCCGAAGGCGCCCCTGGTGATCACCGGGCGGCGCAGCTCGTCCGCCGGCGCGACGGAGAACCCGGCGTTGGCGTCGGCCGTCCATTGCATGGGCGTGCGGATGGCGTCGCGCTCGGGCAGCGAGAGATCGTCGCCCATGCCGATCTCCTCGCCGTAGCGCACCACCGGCGTACCGGGAAGGGTGACCTGGAGGCTGTAGATCATCTCGATCCGCCGGCGGTCGCTGCCCAGCATCGGCGCCAGCCGGCGGCGGATGCCGCGGCCGTACAGCTGCATCTCCGGTTTCGGCCCGAACGCCTCGAAGCACTCGGCCCGCTCCCGCTCGCTGAGCCGCCCGAGGTCGATCTCGTCGTGGTTGCGAAGGAACGTGGCCCACTGGCACGAGTCGGGAATAGATGGTGCCGCCTCGAGGGCGGACAGGATGGGAGCTGCCTCTCCCTTGGCCACCGCGAGGAACATCCGCTGGTTGAGCAGGAAGTTGAACAGCATGGGAAGGCGGTCGCCGCTGCCGAAGTACTGCACGAGCTCTTCGCGCTCGACGTTGGCCTCGGCCAGGATGAGGGCGTCGCCCCGCCGCCAGGAGATCAGCTCCCGCACCTCGCGCAGGTAGTCGAAGTCCTTGGGGGGGTTCGGGACGTTGGGCCGAGACAGCTCGATCACGAACGGCGCGGCGTCCATGCGGAAGCCCGAAACGCCGAGCTGGAGCCAGTAACCCATGATCCTGCGGACCTCGGCCCGGACCTCGGGGTTGGCCATGTTGAGGTCGGGCTGGAAGTCGTAGAAGCGGTGGTAGTACCAGGCCTGCGCCTCCTCGTCCCAGGTCCAGGTCTGCTCCTGAACGCCGGGGAAGACCACGCCCTGCTTCAGGTCGGACGGCTTCTCGTTGGACCACACGTACCAGTCGCGGTAGGGCGACTTCTCGCTGGACCGGGCCGACTGGAACCACGGGTGCTGGTCGGACGTGTGGTTGATGACCAGGTCGATGATCACCCGCAGGCCCCGGTTGGAGGCCTGGTGGATGAGCTCGACGAAGTCGCCGGACGTGCCCAGCCGCTCGTCGATGCCGTAGAAGTCGGCCACGTCGTAGCCGTCGTCGCGGTTGGGCGTGGGGTGGACCGGGTTGAGCCACAGGCAGGTGACGCCCAGGCGGGCCAGGTAATCGAGCCGGCTCGTGAGGCCGGGGAGGTCGCCCACGCCGTCGCCGTTGGAGTCCTGGAACGTGTCGACGTCGAGGCAGTAGATGACGGCCTGCTTGTACCAGCGCTCGTCCACGAGGGCTCCCTACCCGAAAGTCGACTGTCCGCCACACCGGCCCGAGGGCCATGTCGTACCGCACGCTAGGTGGGCCGCAGGACCAGCGCCTCGGTCGGGCCCAGGTGGTCGTCCCACCGCTCGCCCTCACGGCAGCGTTCGGTGCCCACGTCGACCACCCATTCGCCGCCGAGGGACCCGGCGTCGACCGGCGCGTCGCCGAAGTTGGCGACGGTGACACGGACCTCGTCGTGGTGCCGGCGCTCGTAGGCCAGTACCGCCGCAGGCGCGTCGAGGAGGCGCCACGAGCCGGCGTGCAGCGCGGGCGACGCCCGGCGGGCGGTCAGGAGCCGCCGGTAGAGGTGCAGGATGGAGCTCTCGTCGCCGCCGAGAACACCGGCGTTGCTCGTGGCGGGCGACGGTGGCCATGGCAGCCAGGGCCGGCTGTCGCCCCACCCGTGACCCGGCTCCGCGGTCCATGGGATGGGCGCCCGGCAACCGTCACGGCCACCCGGGTCCACCCGCTCGGTCTCGTCGACCACCGCGTCCTGCAGGCCCAGCTCCTCGCCGGCGTAGACGACCGGGGTGCCCCGCAGGGTGAGCAGCACGACGGCCGCCGTTCGCGCCCGGGCTTCGGACCCGCCATAGCGGGTGCGGTGACGGGAGGTGTCGTGGTTGGACAGCACCCACACCGGCCACACCCCCGCCGGCTCGAACGCCGCCTCCGCCTCGACGATCAGCTCCGCCCACCGCTCGGGCCGCCACGGGGCGTATAGCAGCGAGAAGTTGAACACCAGGTGCAGCTCGTCGTGCCGGCCGTAGTAGGGCGCCAGCAGGGCGGCCGAGCCGAGGTTCACCTCGCCGACCATCACCCGGTCGCCGGCGTAGGAGTCGAGCAGCGACCGGATGTCGCGCAGCAGGCCGTGGGTCGACGGGTGGTCGTGCACGCCGACCAATCCGCCGTCGACCAGCTCGGCCGGTTGGTCGGGCAGGTCGGGGTCCTTGCCGATCAGGTGGACGACGTCGGCACGGAAACCGTCGACGCCCCGGTCGAGCCAGAAGCGCAGCACGCCGTGCATCGCTTCGACCACGCCGGCGTCGGCCCAGTTGAGGTCGGGTTGCTCGGGCAGGAACAGGTGCAGGTACCACTGGGCGGTGTGGTCGTCGCAGGTCCACGCCTGGCCGCCGAAGGTCGCCCGCCAGTTGTTGGGGGGCAGGCCGTCGGGACCACCGTCCCGCCACACATACCAGCTGCGGTAGGGGGAATCCCTCGACGACCGTGACTCGACGAACCAGGGGTGCCGGTCGCTGGTGTGGTTGGGCACCCAGTCGAGGAGCAGCCGCAGGTCTTGACGGTGGGCGTCGGCGAGCAGGCTGTCGAACGTCGCCAGGTCGCCGAACGTCGGGTCGACGGCACGGTGGTCGCTGACGTCGTAGCCGAAGTCGGCCATCGGCGACCGGTAGACCGGGGACAGCCAGATCCCGTCGACGCCCAACCAGCGCACGTGGTCGAGGTGGCGGCGGATCCCCTCGAGGTCGCCCACCCCGTCGCCGTCGCTGTCGGCGAACGAGCGGGGGTAGATCTGGTAGAGCACCGAGGTCTGCCACCATGGCATCGGCGCCCCGGCCGGTCCGTCCATCGGGTCACGTTGCCACGCCCGCGGACGGTGGTCGTGCACGGGCCGACGATCGCACGACGGAGGCGCCTGATCGCCGCATCACGGGACAGGACGACGACCGGCCGTCGGCCGATCTCGCTATTCGCTGATCAAGCTCCAGGCGAGCCGGAGCGTCGCTGACGGATCGCTTTTTCGCACCGCCGCCTGTGTCGCCTCAGTCGGCGGCGGACGCCGGCCGGAGGTGGCGCAGCCGCCAACTGGCGACGGCCAGGGCGATGGCTGCCACCAGGGCCAGCCGGCCGACGGCCGCCCATCCGTGGGGGATGCCCTCCCGCCGCAGATCGGCGGCGGGGTCGGTGAGACCGACGAGGACCGCCTGGGCCAGCCACCCGGGTGACAGCTGGGCGATACCGGCCAGGGCGGCGCCCAGGAGCCGCTCGACGAGAAGGACGAACGCCAGCGACCAGACGACCGGCCTACGGACGCTGGCCCCGATGGCCAGGATCAGGGCCAGGTAGGCGGCCCCCCCGCCAACCGCGGCCACCACGGCCGCGACCGCGCTCGACGGCGCCCCGGCCACGATCGCGGCGGCGGCGACGGCCGGCGCCAGGATGGCGGCGGCGATCAGGCAGCCGCCGAGCCAGCGGCCGACGACGATGGTCGAGTGCCGCACCGGGCTGAGCCAGGTGAAGGCGAAGACGCCGGAGCGGATCTCGGCGCCGAGGAGGGCGTCGCCGATGAGCAGGCACGTGATGGGCAGGATGAGTGTGTGGATCGCCGCGCCGCCGACGCGGGCGAACGCCGTCGCTGCGGCCCCGTCGGGCAGGCGGGACAGCATCCCGAACAGCACGGCACCGGCGAGAGGCAGAACGAGCAGGCCCCGCCGCGCCGGTGCGCAGGCCCGCAGCGTGTAGCCGACGATGGCGGCGAGCGGCGACCGGGCCGGGCGCCCGGTGCCCAGCGGGCTCAACGCACCAGCTCCCGGAACAGGCTCTCGAGCGAGTCGTCGAGCGGGCGGACCTCGCGCAGCCGCACCTGGAGATCGCGGGCCATCGGGGCGATGGCCACGGCGAGGTCGCCGGCCCGCTCCGTCGTCACGACCAGCCCGCCGTCGGTGAGGCTGATGCCCGCGACGGTGTCGAGGCTGAGTAGAGCGGCACCCAGGCGGCGGAGCTCGTCGGCCCGGATGAGCACATGCCGGGGCCGGTCGTCCATGGCGTCGCGGATGGCCCGGTGGTTGCCGGCGGCGGCCAACCGACCGTGGATGAGGACCAGCACCCGGTCGGCCAGCCGCTCGACCTCCGAGAGCACGTGGGAGCTGACGATCACCGTGCGGCCCTCGGCGCCGAGGCGCCGGAACAGGTCGGTGAGGTGCACGCGCTGCACCGGGTCGGCGCCGTTGAGCGGCTCGTCGAGCACCAGCACCGGAGGGTCGGTGACCAGGGCGGCGGCGACCTTGGCCCGCTGGCGCATCCCCTTGCTGTACCCGCCCAGGCGGCGGTCGGCTGCCGCCAGCATGTCGACGGCGTCGAGGGCCCGTTCCGTCGCCCCGGAGTCGCCCACGCTGTGGAGGTCGGCGACATAGCGCACCAGTTGTCGGGCGGTCAGTCGGGCGGGGACGGCCTCGTCCTCGGGGACCAGGGCGATCCTTCGGAGGACGTCCCGGTCGGTGCGGGGATCGCGGCCCTCGACCCGGACCCGTCCGGCGTTCACGTCGATGAGGCCGGTGATCGCCCGCATCAGCGTGCTCTTCCCGGCGCCGTTGGGCCCCAGCAGCCCGGTCACCCCCGGCCCGAACGAGCAGGCCAGCTCCGACAGCGCCACCTTCTGGCCGAACCACACCGACGCCTGATCGACCTCGACGGTGGCGTTGGTCGCGAAGGCCGGGTCGGCCGAGCCCACGGACCTGCGCTCCTCCGCTTCGCTTCGTTGCTCGGCCGAGCCCATGTCGCTCATGTCTCCACCGACCCGTAGCGGGCCAGCACGACGGCGATGCTGGCGACCACCACTGCGGTGTAGCAGCCCACGGCCAGAGCCCCGCCGCCGGCGACGCCCGACAGCGGTGACTCCTCGTGCAGGCGGCCCAGGAACACCAGGTCGCGGATCTCCAGTGGCAAGCCGAGGACGTCGAGCAGGCCGCCGGGGTGACCTCCGCCACCATCACCGCCGCCGCCGGAGCCGCGGCGCCTGTCGACATCGACGACGATGGCCGACACGGTGGAGGAGATGAGGGTGATGCCCAGCAACGTCGCCGCGGCCACGATGCGCCGGCCGGTCAGCGACGCCACGGCCACGCCGAGGACGGCGTAGAACAGCGCCAGCAGCGCGGCGGCCACGGGTACCTGCCACAGGACCGCGGTGTTGTGGCTGAGGTAGTCGAGGGCCCCGTCGCTCACCAGCATCTGTCCGATGTAGAGCACGACCTGGGGCAGGAAGGAGAAGGCGAAGACGCAGGTGAAGATGGCGCCGACCTTGGCCAGCGCGTAGTCTCGGCTGGTGAGGGGCCGGGCGAAGATGATCGACAGCACCCGCTGGCGCCGGTCGGGGCAGACGATGTCGGGGGCGACCAGGGCGACGAACAGCAGCAGGGCGCTCGAGACGCCGACATACTCCCGGTAGGTGATGAACTCGAAGCCCTCGGCCGGCGTGTTCCGGGTGAGGTAGCCGACGCCGACGTTGATCACCGCGGGAATGACGGCGATGGCGAGCAGTACGGCGGGCGCCACCTTTTGGCGCCAGGGCCGGCGGATCCCGATGGCTCGCCGCAGCGACGTCCGGTAGAGCGCGGCCGTCGTCGCCCGCCGGCCTCCGAGCGTGCCGGCGTAGGGTCGGTAGCCACGGTCGTAGACCGCTCCGGTCCCTCCGGAGGAGGGGACGCTCACGTCGAACGCGCCCGGTGCACGAACACGTCGTCGAGGGACGTGAGGCGGTTGGTGAGCCGGTGCAGCGGCAACCCGAGGTCGGCCACCACGTCGCGGATGGAGTCCAGGTCGGCGTCGGTGGAGACGGTCACCTCCACCGTCGCGACGTCGTCGGTCGTGACCGCCAGGCCTCGGGCGGCCAGGGCCGCCGTCACCGCCGGGACCGCAGCAGGGCCGACGTCGACGGTCACAGTGCCCGTCTGTTGCAGCAGCGACGTGGTGGGCGCGTCGGTGACGAGGCGGCCGGCGTCGAGCATGACCACGTGGTCGCAGACCTGGGCCACGTCGTCGAGAAGGTGGGTGGCCAGCACCACGGCGATGCCGAAGCTGCCCAGCCGGTCGATCAGGGTCAGCATCTCCTCCCGGCCCGAGGGGTCGAGGCCGGCGGTCGGCTCGTCGAGCAGGACGAGTCGGGGGTCGGCCACGATGGCCTGGGCCAGCTTCGTGCGCTGGCGCATGCCGGTGGAGAAGCCGCCGACGGGCCGGAAGCGGGCCTCGTCGAGGCCGACGAGGTCGAGCACCTCCGACGCCCGCTGGCGGGCGGCCCGCACCGGCAACCCGCCCAGTTCACCGAAGGTGGCCACCACGTCGGCCGCGGTCTGGTCGAGGGGCAGGCAGTCGTGCTCGGGCATGTAGCCGATCCGGCTGCGCACGCCGATCGGGTTCTGCGCCACCGAGATGTCGCAGACGTCGATCGTCCCGGCGTCAGGCCGGCTCAGGCCGAGCAGAAGGCGGAACAGGGTGGTCTTCCCCGCCCCGTTGGCCCCGACCAAGCCGACCCGACCGGCAGGGAGATCGAGGTCGACCCCGTCCAGGGCGGTGACTCCGGGGTACCGCTTCGTCAGCCCCCGGGCCCGGACGATCCTCGACATCGGACTGCGACGCTACCGGTCTTCGGCGTCACACCCTTTCCGTATCCTCGTTCGTGTGACGGCCCGAGCCATCGCCGAGGATCTCCTGCGCCGGCTCACCGCCAGCGATTCCGCCGCCTTCCGTCCCGGGCAGTGGGAGGCGATCGAGGAGCTGGTCGAGCGCCGCGGGCGGGTGCTCGTCGTGCAGCGCACCGGCTGGGGCAAGAGCGCGGTGTACTTCGTCGCCACCCGCCTCCTGCGCGACCGGGGGGCTGGGCCCGCCATCCTGGTCTCGCCCCTGCTGGCCCTCATGCGCAACCAGCTCCAGATGGCCGAGCGGGCGGGTGTGCGGGCGGAGACGATCAACAGCGAGAACCGTGAGCAGTGGGACGCGATCGAAAAGCGGGTCCGCGGCGGGAAGATCGACATCCTCCTCATCTCGCCCGAGCGACTGAACAACGTCCGGTTCCGGCGCGAGGTGCTGCCCGAGCTGGTCAAGACCGTCGGTTTGCTCGTGGTCGACGAGGCCCACTGCATCAGCGACTGGGGCCACGACTTCCGCCCCGACTACCGCCGCCTCGCCCGGGTCCTGCAGCTCCTGCCCTCGGGCGTCCCGGTCCTGTGCACGACGGCGACGGCGAACGACCGCGTCGTAGCCGACATCGTCGACCAACTCGGCGACGACCTCGCCGTCGTCCGGGGGCCGCTCGAGCGGGAGAGCCTCGCCTTGTCCGTCGTCGACCTGGCGGAGCCGGCCCGGCGCCTGGCGTGGCTCGCCCGTGCCGTCCCTTTGCTGCCGGGCTCCGGCATCGTCTACTGCCTCACCGTCGCCGACACCTCCCGCGTGGCCGACTGGTTGAAGTCACAGGGCGTCGACGCCGTCGCCTACAGCGGGGAGAGCGAGCACGACGACCGCCTGGTGTTCGAGGAGGCGCTGCTCGACAACCGAGTGAAGGTCGTCGTCGCCACCTCGGCGCTCGGCATGGGCTTCGACAAGCCCGATCTCACCTTCGTCGTCCACTACCAGAGCCCCGGCTCGCCGATCGCCTACTACCAGCAGGTCGGGCGGGCCGGACGTGCCGTCGATCGGGCCCGAGGCGTCCTCCTCTGTGGCCGGGAGGACGTCGACATCCAGGACTTCTTCATCCGCACCGCGTTCCCTCCTCAGGACCAGGCCGAACAGGTCGTCGGGCTCCTGGGCGAACGGGCTGAGCCGGTGCCGGTCGCCGAGATCGAGACCGAGGTCAACGCCCGTCGCAGCCGCATCGAAGCGATGCTCAAGGTCCTCGAGGTCGAGGGTGCGGTCGAGCGGATGGAGCGAGCGGGCTGGCGCCGCACGCTCACGCCCTGGGCCTACGACGCCGAGAGGGCGGCCCGGGTGACAGCGCTGCGCCGAGCGGAGCAGGCGGCGATGCTCGCCTACGCCACGACGGACGGGTGCCGGATGGTGTTCCTCCGCGACCAGCTCGACGACCCGTCCGGGGTGCCCTGCGGGCGTTGTGACAACTGCACCGGCGAGGCGCTGGACGTCGATCTCGAACCCGAGCTCGTCCAGGCCGCCATCACCTACCTGCGGTCCGCAGGTCGGGTACTCGAACCCCGCCGGCGCTGGCCGGCCGGGCTCGACGAGCCCCGTGGGGCGATCCCGACAGCCCTACAGCTCCAGCCCGGGCGGGTGCTGAGCGTCTACGGCGACGGAGGCTGGGGGAGCGTGGTCAAGCAGGCGAAGTACGCCGGCCGCCCCATTCCCGAGGAGCTCGTCGAGGCCGCCGCCCGCCTCGTCGCCAAGGGGCGACCCGACCCACCTCTGGCGTGGGTGACCTGCGTCCCTTCGACCAGCGCGCCGGGCCTGGTGCCCGATTTCGCCCGTCGCCTGGCGCAGGTTCTCGCTCTCGAGTTCCACGAGGTGGTGCGCCGGGTACGCCACGGGCACCCCCAGAAGGAGATGGAGAACAGCGCCCAGCAGCTGCGCAACGTCTATGGTGCCTTCGAGGTGGTGAGCCCCCTGCCCGCCGGTCCGGTAGTGCTGGTCGACGACATCGTCGACTCCCGGTGGACGCTGACCGTGGTCGGTGCCGCCCTCCGACAAGCCGGGAGCGCGGAGGTGTTCCCGTTGGCGCTGGCCAAGGCGGTGAGCACGTGACGGCGCCGCGCGCCGACTCCGCGCTTGCTGCGCTGCTGCTCGCTCAGCGGCTGGTCGATGCAGGGGCACGACCCTTGAAGGCGTCCGAGTTCTGGCGAGTGATCGACGCGGTCGACGACCCGTCGGAGCTGCTTGGGCTCGACGCTCACGCGATCTCCCGCACCACCGGCGCCGACGAGGACTTGTCCGAGCGTGTTGCCGGCCTCCTCGGAGCAGGCACGCCGTTCGCGTTCGCCCTCGATCAGGCCCAGCAGGCAGGCGTCGGTGTCCTCTCGGCGCTGGCCGACGAGTACCCGTCGGCGCTGCGTGACCGGCTCGGGCGCGGGGCGCCACCGCTGCTGTACGTGGTTGGTGATCCCGCCCTGCTGAGCGCCGACCTTCTCGGCGTCGTCGGTTCCCGTGACGTCACCGAGCAGGGGGCGGACGTCGCTCGCCAGGCCGCGGCGCAGGCGGTTCAGCACGGTCATGGGGTGGTGTCCGGGGGCGCCAAGGGAGTCGACCGCATCGCCATGGTGGCCGCCCTCGAAGCCGGTGGTGTTGGCGTGAGGGTACTCGCGGATTCGCTGATGAGGACCGTCAGCGACCCCTTGGCTCGCCGGGCCGTGGGCGAGGGGCGGCTCTGCCTGTGCACGCCCTACAACCCCTCCGCCGGATTCAGCGTGCCCAACGCCATGGGTCGCAACAAGCTCATCTACGCCCTGTCGCAGGCGACCATGGTGGTGGCGGCCGACGCCGACAGGGGGGGCACCTGGGCCGGTGCCGTCGAGGCTCTGCGCCGCAGGACGGCCCCCGTCGTCGTGTGGGCCGACGAAGGCGCCGGCGACGGGAATGCTCGGCTCGTCGCACTCGGTGCCACTCCAGCGCACCGGATCTCCGACCTGTACCCGCTACCGACGCTCGACCGACCACCCCAGCCTCCCGAGAGCGAGGCCGAACAGCTCGCTCTCGACGTCCGACCTCCGGCGGCCGCGCGCTGACGCGGGCGCGCCCGGTTGTCGCGCTATCGCCCGGATCTCGACCCGGTGCCACGAGCACCGGGCGGCCCACCGCCGGGCTACTGGCGAGCCTCGCGGAGCTCGCCGATGTCGCGTAGCTGGTCGCGCAGCCACTTGGCCACGTCGTTCTCCCGGACCACTGTTGCAGCCCCGGCCAGGCGGTCCCGGCGCTCCGATCTGTCCATGGTGAGGGCGGCGAACATGGCGTCGGCCTGCTGCTGGATGTCGAAGGGGTGCAACGTCACCGCGAACTCGCCGAGCTCCTCGTAGGCCCCGGCGTTCTCCGACAGCGCCAGCACGCCGTCCCGCTCATTGACCAGCGCGCCCTCCTTGGCCACCAGGTTCATCCCGTCGGAGATAGCGTTGACGACGAGCACGTCGAACGACTTGTAGGCAGCCACCACCTCGTCGAAATCACCCTCGAGGCTGAGGTCGATCGGTTTCCAGCCGTCGGTGCCGTGCTTGCGGTTGACCTCGGCCACGACCCGCTGGATCTCCTCCAGGTAGTCGACGTACTGGGCGACGTCTTGGCGACTGGGCTGCACGAGGGCCAGGAACGTCACCCGCCCGACCAGCTCGGGATGGTCGTCGAGCAGGATCTCGAAGGCCCGGAACCCGCGCAGGATGTTCTTGCTGGGGTCGGCGCGGTCGGCACGGAGGATGAGGTAATCACGCCGCTTCTCGGCCAGGCTCCCCTCGCGGTCGGCCACCGTCGACGACGCCGCGGTGGCTTCGAGCTGGTCGGGGTCGACCGAGATGGGATAGGCGCGGGCCCGCACCGTGCGCCCTCCGACCTCGACCGTGAGCTGGTCCATCTCGACCTCCAGGCCGAGCAGCTCCTCGCAGCCCAGGAGGAAGTTGCGGGCGTATCGCCTGGAGTGGAAGGCCACGATGTCGTTGCCGAGGACGCCGTTGAACACCGCTCCCCGCATCGCCGGCGGCAGTACCCGCCAGGCGTCGGGATGAGGCCAGGGGATGTGCACGAAGTGGTGCAGGAACACCTCCGGGCAACGGTCGCGCACCCGTTCGGGCACGAGGTACAGGTGGTAGTCCTGCACCATCACCGTGGCGCGCCCACCACGGGCCTCCACCTCCTCGGCCACCGCGTCGGCCAAGCGGGCGTTCACCGGGATGTAGCCGTTGTCGAAGGCGTCGACCTCGCGGCGGGTGAGACTGGGTGTGTTCCCCAGGTCCCACAGATAGTGCTGGATGTACCAGAGCAGAGGGTTGGAGATGACGGCGTAGAACTTCTGCTGGGCGTCGGGATCCAGCTCGACCATGCGGATGCGCACGCCTGGTCCGCCCCCGTCGTGGTCGAACGCCTGCCCGTCGTGTTCGGCGGCGACGGCCATGTCGTCATCGCTCAAGGCCGCGCAGACCCAGACCGCGTCCTCCAGGTGGCCGGCCAGTCCGGCCAGGGCGGTGACCAGCCCACCGTGGCCCGCCTTGGCCATGCGCTCGCCGTCGCTCGTCGTGTATTCGACGGGCCCCCGGTTGGACACCAGGATGAGGGGGTCCTCGCCCGCCCCCTCCGGCACGTCCGCCACGGCCCCGCTTACCCGTCGCTGTCGGGAGGTGCTGCGCTCAGCTGTTTCCTGGCCTGGATGAGGTGGTACAGCAGGAGGAGCTGTGTCAGCGCCAGCGGCTCCTCGCGGGAGTCGGCGTCGGAGTCGAGCCGCCCGAGCGACTCGGGCAGCGGCGTGTCCACGCCGAGCTCGTCCCAGATGGCCTCCTCCACCTTCCTGGTGATGTCGCGGTCGGCGTAGGAGTGGATGTGGACGGCGTCGACGGGCTTGCCGTCGTCGTCCCGGCTGAGCTTGAGGTGCATGGCCTGGTTGGTCTCGTCGCCGAGGATCGCGTGCAGCTCCGGGTGGTCGATCGTCGGGCGGAGGAGCAGCGTGGCGCTGAGCGGGTCGTCGGCGGTCTCGCCGCGTTCCTCGATCGGAGCGAAGCGCACGACGATGTCGGCTTGCGCACGTTGGGGACGGATGAACTCCTCGGACTCGGGCTCCCGCTTCTTCAGGTCCTCACGAACCTCCTCTTCGGTGTAGCCCCGCTTCTTGGTGTCGCGCGCCAGCTTCCAGGCGATGCGGATCTCCTCGGGAGGATCGAGGTACGCGGTGACGTCGAAGCACGCTCGCGACACTTTGGTGTGAAGGGGGAGCAGCCCCTCGACGATCACGAACTCGCGGGGCTCGACGTACTCCGGGCGCCCGAGCTCGCCGGTGTCGTGGTCGTAGACGGGCTTGAGGATGGGCTGGCCGAGCGCCAGATGCTGGAGGTGCTGCTCCATGATGTCGATGTAGTTGCACTTGGGGTTGAGCGGGGTGAACGGCAGCGACTTGCGCTCTTCGCGGTCGTAGCTGTGATAGTCGTCGACCCCGACGGAGGTGATGCGCTCCGGGCCCAGGGCCTTGGCCAGCCCTGCGGTGATGGTGGTCTTCCCGGTGCCGCTGTCACCCGCGATCGCCAGCATGATGGGCCGCAGGCCGCTGCCGCCGCTCGTGCCCCCGTTGCTCTGGTTCGCCCGCAGGACGTTCATCTGCTTGCCGGACATGCCTAACTCCCGTCGTCGTTGTTGTTGCTCGGGACCTTCTCGTCTTTGCCGAGAACGACGATGCCGTTGTCGGACATCGTGAAGCGCTTACGATCGGCGTCAGAGTCCACGCCGATACTGGTACCGGGCGGCACCTCCACGTTCTTGTCGAGGATGGCGTTGCGCACGACCGCTCCGGGCCCGACCACCACGTCGTGGAGCAGCACCGACCGCTCGACCTTGGCTTCGGGGTGGATCCGCACGCCAGGGGAGATGACCGACCCCTCCACAGTCGCCCCGCTGACGATCGCCCCTGCGCAGACCATCGAGTTGAGGACCCGCCCGGTGCCCTCCGCTCCCTCAAAGACGAACTTGGCCGGGGGAAGGGGAGGGTTGGAGGTGTAGATCGGCCAGCGGTCGTTGTAGAGGTTGAACTTCGGCTGCGACGACACCAGGTCCATGTGGGCCTCGTAGTAGGAGTCGAGCGTCCCCACGTCGCGCCAGTAGCGGTGGTCGGCGGCGCTCTCGCCGGGAACGCGGTTCTCGGTGAAGTCGTGGACGTGGGCCACGCCCTGGTCGACCAGCATGGGGACGATGTCGCCGCCGACATCATGTGCGGAGTCGTCGTCGGCGGCGTCGACGGAGACCGCTTCGGCCAAGGTGCTGGCGGTGAAGACGTAGTTGCCCATCGAGGCGAACGCCCGCTCGGGATCATCGGGGAGGGCGGCGGGGTCCGACGGCTTCTCCGTGAAGCTGCGGATGACCGTGCCCTTCCCCGCTTCGATGACCCCGCTCTGGCTGGCTTCGTCGATGGGGACCCGGACGCCGCCCACGGTGACGCCTGCCCCGGTGTCGATGTGCTGCTCCACCATCTGGCGCGGGTCCATGCGGTAGATGTGATCGGCCCCGAACACGCAGATGTACTCGGGTTTCTCGTCGGCGATCAGCTTGAGATTCTGGTAGACGGCGTCAGCCGACCCCGCAAACCAGTGCGGGCCCCGGCGCATCTGGGCGGGGACGGGGCTCACGTAGCTCCCGAGCAGGGGCGACATGCGCCAGGTGCGGGAGATGTGCAGGTCGAGGCTGTGGCTCTTGTACTGGGTGAGCACGACGATCTTGAGGTAGCCGCCGTTGGCCAGGTTGGACAGCACGAAGTCGACGAGCCGGTAGTGCCCGGCGAACGGCACGGCCGGTTTGGCCCGGTCGGCGGTCAGCGGCGCGAGGCGCTTGCCCTCACCCCCAGCCAGTACCAAGGAGAGCACGCGAGGGTCAGCCATTACGCCGTACCGTATCGCCGCTTCTCGTGCCCCGCCGTCAGGCGGCCGGCAGGTTCCCTACCTCCGACAGGATCTCGGCGGCCCGCGCTCTGGCTCGGGCTTCATCGGGCAACCGCTCCAACCGCACCTTCCTCGGCCAGAGGAAGCGGCGCTTCCTGACGACGGCCACCGACCAACCACGCTTGAACACCAGGCGGTGACGGGTCCAGCGCAGGACGCCGAGCACGGGGAGGACGACGATGTAGAGGGCCAGCGTGAGGAAGAACGCTTCGTCGCCGCTCTCGGAGATCGCTCCCGGGTCGAGGCTCCTCATGTAACCGCTGCGATGGGCCCAGACGGCGAGCACCTGACCGTCTCGGGCGATGGCGCGCTGCCTCTTGGCGAGGTCGCGATCAGGGTCGTCGACCGGCGGTCGGAGTTGGGCGTGCCGATCCGCCGGGTCGGCGAGGAAGAGGTCGAGGTGGCCGTCGGATCTCTTGCCGCGGGAGCGGCAGAGGAAGTGGACGACGTCGCCGCCGGCCAGCGACACCGACCACTCCTGGCTTTGGTCTAGGTCGACGGAGGTGCGCAGCACGTGAGCGCCGGGCCGCACCGGGAGCTCCAGCGTCTCACCCCGCCGCAGCTCACCGACCTGACCGTCGTCGACGAAGACAGTGTACGGCCGTCGCTTGTCCGGCGAGCGGGCCCTGTCCCGGGTCACGCGGAGCACCGCTCCGGGTCCCGCCCGGTCGAGGGGTTTTGACGACGCCGGATTCGACGCTGTGATCTCGTCGATCTGGTCCACCGTGGGGCCTCCTCGCCTCGCACCGCCCTGACAACCGAAGAACTCTATGCTGCATGACGGTGTTCCGGAGGGGGTGAGCGGGGTGGTGGAAGGGCGGGGATGATCATTCGGTTCGCAGTGGCCGCCCTGCTGGTGTTCTCGCTCACGGCCTGCGCTGGATCGGGGAACCCCACAGGCGGATCTGTTCCGACGCCCGTCTACGTGCGCAATGTGTGCCAGGCGATGGTGCAGTGGAACGAGGACGTGGGGGCGGCGTTCCAGGCCACCGAGGAGAGACCCGACACCAACAGCTCAGCGGTCATCCGCACGGACATGCTCGACTTCTTCGACGACCTCCAGGACAAGACCGACGCCATGCGTGCGCGGGTGGAGAAGGCCGCCAGACCCGACGTGCCCGACGGCGTCGGCGTGGCCCGGGAACTGCGCGACGCGTTGACCAGTGCGTCGGCCGAACTGGCGGCCAACAGGACCGATTTCGCCGCCATCCCGCTCACCGACGTGCAGCCCGCAGCCTCGATCGAGGGTGCCATGACGGTGGTGGGCGAGCAGCTGGAGGCGATACACGCGTCGGTCGGAGCGCTCGACGGCCGGTCCCCGGACCTCCGCCGGGCGCGCGAACGGGAACCGGCCTGCAAGCAGCTCCAGGGGCAGGACTGGAGCTTGAGCTCGTAAGGCCGGTCGTCTCGGATCAGGCGGCGGGGTCGAATCAGTTGAGGCCGGCGAAGCGGGCAAAGCCGCGATCGGCGGTGGCCAGGCGACGCCAATAGCGATCCACCCACCGAGCCGAGCACGCCGCACCACGTCCGAACAGTAGCTGCGGCCCTAGGTGCCCAGCGTGTCGGCCCGCCCGGTGGTCTGCTCGCTGGCGACCCTCGGTCGCGGCTCGACCTTCGCCCTGGGGGCGGTCTTCGCATGGATGGCGTTCGGTGAGAACCTGGTGAGAGGCGTCAAGCCCTTGCTTCAGCATCTGCTGGTAGGCGAGAACCTGGCCATCACGCTCACGGGGGCGCAGTTGGAGGGCACCGAGATCCCCTGTTCGGTGCTGCTCGCAGGGGCGACGCTGCTCGTCTACCTGGGCGTGGTGGTGACGGGTGCGGCGTCGTCGTTCGCCCACCGGGACATCACGGGAGCCGGTTGAGCCCCTCACCCACCCGGGCGCTTCCCACCACGGCGGTGGCGGGAAGGGTGACCGGACCGCCGCCACTGCCATAGGCCGCGGTGGCCACCTCGACGTAGCGCCGGCGGAGCGCGGCCCGCTGCGCGGCGGTGGCGGCGGCGAGCACCGCGCCGGTGCGGGGCGTGCCCGCAGAGACGGCGTCGAACCAGGCACCCGGATCGATGGTGAGCGTCCAGCCCACGCGGGTGACCAGCGCGTCGTCGAGGCCGGCGGCGGAGAGCAGCGCGATGAGGCGGTCGTCGTCGGCGTAGAGCGAACTGTCCGGCCCGGGCGGGACCGAGTGGGTGATCTCGAACGACTGCGCGACCGTGCCGAACAGGCCGAGCGCGGGGTTGGCTTCAGGCACGTCCCAGACGCTGACCCCCACGCGCCCCCCGCCCCGGCAGACGCGGGCCAGCTCGGCGACGGCTTCGGTGGGCCGCCCGAGGTGGTTGACCAGGAAGCCGCCGACGACGGCGTCGAACGCCCGGTCGGCGAACGGCAACCGGTCGGCACGGGCCTGACCGACGTCGAGACCGGCGGTGCGGGCGAGCCCGACCATCGCCTCGGACTGGTCGACGGCGATCGCCTCTGCGCCCCGGTCGCGGGCGGCCAGGGCGACCACACCGGGGCCGGTGGCCACGTCGAGCACCCGGGCACCGGCGGTCACCTCGGCGGCGTCGAGCAGTGCGTCGGCCGCTCCGCGCGTCAGCTCGGTGATCCTTTCGGCATACGACGCGGCGCGCGTCTCCCACGACCGGCGCTCCCAGGAGGCGAAGGCGTGGAGCTGGTCGTCGGTGTGGCCCACTGTCGATCGTCTCACCCGGCGCGTTCGTCGAGGGCGAGCCGCCGGAACTGGCGCACACCGTTGTCGACGACCCAGTTGTGGCCCCACTCCATCAGCGGCCTGGCCACGCGCGACGCTGAACGGAGCAGGGGGTCCCGCAGCTCGAGTTGCCAAGTCAGTCGTGCCTCGGCGCCGTCGGGATGATCGGCGAGCTTCAGCCGCGCCGGGCCCTCGAGGTCGCCGGACACGCGGGTGTCGACCAGACGCTCGGGCACCACCTCGACCACGGTGACGTCGAACCGGAGGCTGTACGGCACCGGTGCTCGCACCACGCAGTGGGCCACACCTCCCTCCACGAGACCGTCGGACTCGCACGTGCGCAGCCAGGGCCACCATTGCGGGAACCGCTCGGTGCGGGAGACCGCCGCCCAGAGCTCGGCGGGCGGGACGGGGAAGACCCACCGGTCATCGAACCGGAACGGCATGGCCACGCCGGCAGGTTCGCACGGCTGTGGGCGTGCCCGCAGCTCCTTCTCTGACACGACGAGGGGCCTTCGTTCATCCAAGCGTCGCACGCCCCACTCGGTCGTGTTACAGAACTCGTTGCCGGGTCTGGTAGGACGGGAGGGTGAGCACCGGCCACATCATCCCCGGATGGGACCCGACAGCCGCCCCGGCGGTGGATGCCGTCGACGCCGCGCCGCCCGCTCCGGAGCCGAGCCACGCCGAGCGGGCGCGCACCCTGGTCGCGTCGCGCCCACAGGGGGCACTGTCGACCATCGGCCTCGAACCGGCGGGGACGCCCTTCGGCTCGGTCGTCACCTACGGCCTCGATCCGGTCGGTGCTCCCGTGTTCTTCGTGAGCACGATGGCCGAGCACACCCGCAACCTCGACGCCGACGCCCGGGCGAGCCTGTTGGTGGTGGAGGACACTACCGCGGGTGCCGACCCGCTGGCCTCGGGGCGGGTGACGTTGCTGGGCACGGTGGCCGAGGTGACCGATCCCGACGAGCGGGCCGCGGCGCGCGCCGGTTACCTGGCCGCCAACCCCAATGCGTTCTACGTCGACTACGGCGACTTCCGTTGCATGCGGCTCGCGGTGACCGACGTCCGGTACGTAGGCGGGTTCGGCCGCATGAGCTGGGTCGACGCCCCTGCCTACGCCGACGCCCAACCCGACCCCCTGGCGCCGGCGGCATCGGCGATCGTCGCCCACATGAACGCCGATCACGCCGATGCCCTCGTGACCCTGTGCCACCACTTCGCGGCCAGGCCCGATGTCGTCGGGGCGTCGATGACCGCGGTCGACCGCTACGGCTTCGAGGTGGTCGCTGAGTTGGGCGGCGACCGGCGTGAGGCGTTGCGCATCGGCTTCGGCGGCGAGCAGCAGACCGCCGACGAGGTGCGCGCCGAGCTGATCGCCATGCTGGCGACGGCCCGCTCCGTGGCGCCGCCCGCGTCCTCTCCGACCGGATAACGCCCATGGCGAAGCCGTCCGTGGACCTCCCGACCGGCGACGAGCCGGAAACCCTTCAGTCCCGCCTTCAGCACGGCGAAGAAGACGCGCTCCCGGACCCGAACACCCCCTCGCCGACGGTCGCCGACCCGGTCGGGCTGCTCCGCCACCTCGAAACCACGCGGCGCTTCCACCGCGACAGCGGTTTCGGGCGCGTCTTCCATCCCGGCGCGGTCTCGTTGCGGGAGAACCGGCCCACCGACAGCCTCCACATCACAATCGACGGGAACCACATCGCCGCCCACGTCGACCGGGTGTCGCCTCTCGGCATCCGGGCCGAACGCCCGTCTCGCTACTCCGTGAGGCGGGCGGCAGCCCACAATCTCGCCGTCGCGGCCCACGACGTCGCGTCGCTCGTCCGCGGCCGCCAGGGCGACCACCGCTCGGGGCTCGATTGCGAGTGGCTCTGGAACCCATCGGACGGCGAGCCCCAGGAGGGCGACCTGCTCGACCCGAAGGCGTCGGGTTGGAGCCTGCAGCTGGAGGTCCGGGTGGCCGGGGTGCTCGACGGTCCACGGCTGGAAGAGGCCCTGACCACCGCCCTCGGTCTGCGGCCCATCAGGCGCGAGTTGCTCGACGTCGTCGACTGCTCCGACGACGTCTCCCTCGACGCCGCCAGAGCCGAGCTCCAGAGCACGCCCGTCGGGGTCACCGACTGGCCCCCACTGCGGGCCCGCCTGGCGCGCCACCACGCCGGCGATGTCCTCATGCTCAACTTCAACCACGCCGCCACCGACGGTGTCGGCGCCCTGCGGGTGATGCAGGCCGTCACCATGTCCTACGCCGGAGCTCCCGATCCCGGCCCCCTGCCCGACTTCCTGGCCGTGAACGACCTGCCCGTGCGACCGGCCTCGGCCCCGGTGTCAGACGTGAAGGCCCTCATCCGCAAGCTGGTGGAACGGCTGCGCGACCGCCTGGCCCGGCCCGCTCGGCTCGCGGCCGATCAGGCGACCGACGAGGCCGGCTACGGGGTCCACCTCCGGCGCCTGTCCGCCGACGACACCAGGCGCGTCGTCAACGCCGACCGACCCGGCACCAGTCGCAACGTCCTCCTGGCCGGCCTGCACCTCGCCATCGGCGACTGGAACCTCCAGCACGGGACGCCCGGACGTCGGGTCGGCGTGCTCGTCCCCGTCAATCTCCGGCCGCCGGACTGGCCCGACGAGGTCATCGCCAACTTCTCGGTGACGGCCCGGGTGTCGACCAGCCGCCGTCACCGCTCCGACCCGACGGCGGCACTCAAGGCCATCACCGCCCAGACCACCCGCAACAAGCGCACCCGCACCGGCATCGCCCTCCTGGCCGGGCTCGAGCGATCGGGCCTGCTGCCACTGTGGGCCAAGCAGTCGCTCGTGGTGCTGCAGCCCCTCACCCGAAACCGCTTCCTTGACACCGCCATGCTCGCCAACCTCGGGCAGTTCACCGAGCCGCCTTCGTTCGGTCCCGACGCCGGCGGGACCATCGAGGTGTGGTTCTCGTCCCCGGCCCGGACCCCCGAGAGCCTCTGCATCGGCGTGGTGACCATCGCCGGACGGTTGCACCTCACCTTCCGCTATCCGAACCGCCTGTTCGGTCCCGACGCCGTCCGCCGCTTCGCCGACGGCTACGTCGACCAGATCCGGAAGGTGGCCGGCCGCCGCTGGTAGGCGTCAGCTCCGGGCGGTCAGGTCCACAGCCCCCGCTCGCAGAACACCTGCTTCAGCAACGACGGCCGGTTCGACAGGAGGCCGTCGACCCCCAGGTCGAGCAGGCCTTCCATCTGGTGGCGGTCGTCGATCGTCCAGACGTGCACGGCCACCCCCTTCCGGCGGGCGGCGTCGAGCAATCGGCGGTCGGTGAGGCGCACCGGGCCCTGCCGCACGGGCATCTGCGCACACGACGAGCGGAAGCGGCCGGCGGGCACGCCCAGGCTGGCCAGACGGAGGCGGGCCATGTCGAGGCGACCCATCCAGGTGCAGACCCGACCGCCGGTGAGCTCACGCAGCCGCGCCACCCGCCGGCCGTAGAACGAGCCGACGCACACCCGGTCGTGCGCCCGGGTGCGGTCGAGGACGGTGACGAGAGGAGCCACCGAGGCATCGTCCTTGGCGTCGACGTAGACCCGGGCGTCGGGCCAGGAGGCCAGCACCTCTTCGAGGCGGGGGATGCGCTGCCCGGCGACCCGGGCCCGCTGCACCTGTTCGGCGGTGAGGTCGGCGATGGCGCCTCGGCGGTCGGTGGACGGGGCCAGGTCGTCGTCGTGGAACGCAAGCACCACGCGGTCGGCGGTGGTGCGCACATCGGTCTCCAGGTACCGGAAGCCCAGGTCGACTGCGGCCGCGAATGCCGACATCGTGTTCTCCGGGTGCTCGGCGCCGCCGCCGCGATGAGCGAATGGGATGGGGTGTGGCCAGTCGAGGAACGCCCATCTCGTGGACGCCGCCGTCACGTCCCGGTCCCGCTCCTGCTCTCGCTCCCGCACTCGACGCAGGGGCACCAGGAGCGCAGGGCCTCCCAGGTGTAGATCCCGGTGGTGTGGGTGTCGTTCCAGTGCAGGTTCAGGCCCCAGTTGCCGACCTGCTCGGCGGACTCGATCCGCAGGGACGCGGGGGCCCCCGGAACCGGCCAGGCCACGCCACCCGTCTGGCGCAGCCCACGGCACCGGGCGCACGGGCAGTTGGTGCGCAGGTCCTCGAGGTCGTACCGGCTGAGGTGGCCGTCGGTCCACGCGATGGTGACGCTCCGGTCCCGTTCGACGTCGATGGTCGAGGGAGTCGCCGCCGCGCTCGTCGGCTTCCCGGTCACTTCCCGGCTGGTTCCTGCCCGCCCAGGAAGGCGATGGCCCGCCCGAGCAGCCCGGCGGCACGCCAGGCGACCAGGTCGCCCCGGTGATCTCGAAGGTGAGAGTGACCGACCGCCAGGGCGTCGGTCATGGTGGCGAGGTCGTAGTGGGCGGTGCGGAGCACTTCGAGTACCACGGCGAACAGGTGGCGCTGCTCGAAGGTCTCGGCCAGGTCGAGCGTGCGGTGCCATACGAGTTTCGAGTGGGGCGGCAGCGGGATGTCGAGAGGATCCACCAGCGTGAGGACCGGACGGTCCTCCACCACGGCGCCGAATACCGCGAGGTCGGCGACCGGGGCGGTCATGAAACGGCACCGGCGCGACGCAGAGCGACAGCTTCGTCGCTCTTGTGGCGATTGGGGAGAAGAACCGTCCGACACTCGGGGCACACCCACCACGGCGCGAGGGCCGTGGGCGGGTCGCTGGGATCGCCGTCGAACATCAGCCGGCACCGGCCGCACACGCGGCGGCGGAAACCGGGGTCGGCGGGCGGGGCAGGATCGCGGACTTCGGGCATTGACGCTCCTCCAATCGGCTCAGAAGAGGCGTCGGGCCTGCGCGGGCGGAGGCTTTTTCACCGTCCGGCCAAACGAGGCGTCCCCACCAAGTCAGGGTGCTGCGGAACCGATCCTACCAGCGGTACCGCATGCCCCGGATTCTTGTCACACCCCCGTGCCTAGGGTGATCGGCGTGCGGTTCGACCAGCTGCCCCCGGGGCACGACCAGCCTGTCCGGCAGGAGCCGATCCCCGACCACGGGCGCCCCGGAAGCCGGCCCGCGCTCCGGTTGGTGAGGTAGGAATGGGCATGGGCAACCGCGACCGCAGGCGTCTCAGGAAGCAGAAGCGCCAGCGGGCGCAACAGGCGCGTACCTTCGAGCACCGGGGAGGCGCCGAGCCTGACGAACACCTGGTTCGCAGCGCGGTGCTGGCCGCGGTCGAGGCTCTCCGGCTGGAGGCGGAGCCGGCCTACCACTCCCGGCGCGAGACGCTGATCGCCCTCCAGAACCGGGTCGGCGGCGCCGCGATCGACCGGGCGGTGGCGTGGTGGGTCGACCGGGGGCTCGACCGGGCCTGGACCTCGGGTTGGCAACCGGCCGACGTGGTCCGGGCCGTCCGCCGCATGGTGGGAACGCCGCAGGCCGACGCCGTCGGGCCGGCGGTGGCTCAAAGCGCGGGTCGCCGGCCGGAGAACGCCTCCGACGACCGGTGGGCGGCGCAGGTCGCCGCTCTCGCCCGCGACTCGGTGGGAGGGGCACCGGCTCGTCTGTGGTCGGACCCAGACCGGGGCCTGGAGACGGTGTCGCTGCTCCTCGGCCTGCCGGCTCTTCCCCGCCTGGCGTCGGCCGGGAGGGCAACCGCCCGGCGGGGATCGTCGGGGGCCATGCTCGAGCGCGTCCGGGCCCTGCTGGCCAAGGCCGAATCGACGACCTTCCCCGAGGAGGCCGAGGCGCTGGCCGCCAAGGCCCAGGAGCTGATGTCGCGCCACGCCATCGACCGGGCCATGCTCGAGGCCGGCAGCGCCGACGGGCCGGCCGACGTCGTGGGCTGGCGAATCGGCGTCGACGACCCCTACGCCGCGGCCAAGTCGCTCCTCCTCGACCGCATCGCCGCCGCCAACCGCTGCCGCGCCGTGTGGGGCAAGCACTTCGGGTTCAGCACTGTGTTCGGTGCCCGCTCCGACCTGGAGATGGTCGAGGTCCTCTTCACGTCGCTGCTCGTCCAGGCGAGCGACGCCATGTTGCGGGCCGGCCGCGCCGTCGACGGGTCTGGCCGATCGCGCACCCGCTCCTTCCGCCAGTCGTTCCTGCTCGCCTATGCGATCCGTATCGGCGAGCGCCTGGAGGCCACCGCCGCCCGGGTGGTGGAAGAGAGGACGGAGCGCCACGGCGAGGCCCTGCTCCCCGTGCTGGCCAGCCGGGCCGAGGCGGTCGACGAGGCCGTGGCGGCCGTCTACCCCCGCGTGGCCGAGCGGGGGATGGCGGTCAGCAACTACTCGGGCTGGGTGGCCGGCAGGGCGGCGGCCGAGCTGGCATCCATGGCGGTGGGCGACGAGTTGGCGGCGGGGTGAGCCCCGTTCGTCAGAGCGCGTCGCTGTAACGGAGGGGGTGGTTGAGGCCGATCTCGGTGAACCTGTCGTTGAGCGCCTGGGCGAGAAGGTCGTGCTCACGGGCGGGAAGGCGAACCGCACTCGACAGCCATTCCCGGACCTCGGCCTGCGAACCGTTGCCGCCGACGGCGAAGTACCCGACCCAGACGTCGTGTGGGCTCATCCCGAGGTGCCGGCGCCCGGCCTCGATGTCGGGGACCGCTCCGGAGGCTGGCGAGATGTCAGACATGCGACGGGTCAGCCGACGTCGGATAGAGGCTTGCGGTCGACGATCCTGCGGGGCCGAGATGACCGCGGTAGATGCGATCCGGCTAGAGGTAGCTTCGCTCCGCCCGTTGTGGACCCGCGGTAACTGGTGTTACACAGACCACATGACCCGATTCCGCAAAGCCGGCCTGCTGGCCGCACTCGTCCCACTGCTCCTCGTCCTCAGCCCGGTCAGCCCGGCACAGGCCGCCCACGTGTCGTGCGGGTCGGTGATCACCAGCAACACCGTGCTGCACGGCAACATCGGCCCATGCCCGGCAGGAGGCCTGCGGGTGACCGCCAGCAACGTCACCCTCGACCTCAACGGCCACCAGGTGTTCGGCGGCCCGTTCCCCGGTGACGGCACGGGCGTCCTGCTCTTCCGTGTCAGCGGGGTGACCGTGAAGAACGGCACCGTGCACAACTTCGACATGGGCGTGGCCATCGAGGGCGGCAGCAACAACACGGTTCGGTCGATCGTCGCCAGGGACAACATCGGCACGCTGGGCACGAACGGTGGCGACGGCATCGCCATCCTGTCGTCGACCAACAACCGCATCGCCGGTAACGTCGCCACCAACAACGGGGGCCTCTCGGGGATCGGCATCTACAGCAACATCGACGCCCAGCACCCCCGCACCACCTCCGGCGTCTCCAGCGGCAACGTGATCGAGGGGAACAGCGTCACCAACAACATCGCCAGCCGGTTCGGCGGCGTGACCACCACCGACAACGACGGCATCCGGGTCGAGCCCAACAGCGACGGTAACTTCATCCTCAGCAACAACGTCGTCGGCAACGGTCTCGACGGGATCGTGCTGTTCGTGGGGTCCGACAACAACACCATCCGCGGCAACGTTGTCAAGCGCAACGGTCTCTACCGCACCACCGCCCGCCGGGGCAACGGCATCGGCCTGCAGAGCCTCCCCGGGGTGAACGGGGCCGCCGGCAACCTCATCGAAGGCAACGTGGTGACCGAGAACGGCGACAACGGCATCGTGCTCCGTGGCCCGCGGGGCGGAGCGTTGGGCGCGGTGAACAACATCGTGCGCAACAACGTCGCCGTGCGGAACGCAACGCTGCCGATCCTCGGGCCGGCGTTCGGCCCCGCCTTCGACCTCAACGACGACAACCCGGACTGCGACAACAACGTGTGGCAGAACAACACCTACATCACCGTCGACCCGCCGTGCGCCGCCGGCTGAGGCGGCCCTGATCGGCCACCGAATGATGGCGGCGACGCCGGGGGGTGACCGGTCGATTGGCCCGGCCCGTCAGCGGCGGAGCGAAACGCACTACCGTGGCCTGGTCCCTGGGAGGTGACGCGATGCCGCAGGATCGCACGCTCCGGCCGGTCGAACGGCGGGTCCTCCGCTTGGCGAGCGAGGGCGTCGACGATGCCGAGATCGGCCGTCGGTTCCGCCGCAGCCCCGAGTGGGTCGTGCAGGTCCGGGCCCTGGCCGCGGTGCCGCGCAACGGCACCCATCTCCGCGGAGACGTGCTGCGTCCCCTCGAGCGGCGGGTTCTGCGCTGGCGGGCCTCAGGTGCCGACTTCGACCAGCTGTCCACCCGCTTCGGCCGCACGACGAAGTTCCTACGTCAGGTGGAGACGCTGGCCCACTACAAGCTCCGACCTCCGGAGTAGGACACCGGCGGTCCTTGCACGGCCGCCGGGACCATGGTCACTCCCGACCACGGGCTAGTGCCGACGGTGGAGGTCTCCGGAGATCGCGCACCACGCCGACCACGCTCAACACCCGCAGCAGGTAGTAGGTGGGGTCGAGCTCCCACCAGAAGAAGCCCTGGCGGGCCGAGGTCTGGTAGTGGTGATGGTTGTTGTGCCACCCCTCACCACCGGTGACGACGGCCACCAGCAGGGAGTTGCGGCTCGTGTCGGAGGTGGCGTACCGGCGGCGGCCGAACACGTGCGCCACGGAGTTGACGGCGAAGGTGGCGTGCCACAGGAGGATGGTGGACAGGAAGAAGCCGCTGAGAAGGCCACCCCAACCCCCGAGCAGGAAGCATCCGCCGGCGAGCGCCGACCACCCGATCCAGTCGTGACGGTTCAAGAAGCGCAGTTCGGGAAAGACGGCGAAGTCCCGGATGGCGTCGTAGGGCGTGGGGTCGTACTTCTTGCAGAGGATCCAACCCATGTGGCTCCACCAGAACCCGCGGGTCGGCGAATGGGCGTCGAGATCCGTGTCGGCGAAGCGGTGGTGCCGGCGGTGATGGCCCGCCCACCACAGCGGTCCTTTCTGGACCGCTGTAGTTCCGCCGAAGGCGAGCACGAACTGGGGCACCCGCGTCAGTTTGTAGCTGCGGTGGGAGAAGTAGCGGTGGTAGCCACCGGTGATGAAGAGCAGCCGGACGGCATAGGTGGCCGCGCACAGCAGTAGGTCCGCTCTCGACACGCCGGTGACGAGCAGGCCGAGCGGCGCCAGGTGGAAGAGCAGGAAGGGGGCCGACGACCGCCAGTTGACGCGTTCGTCGGGTGCCCGGCGGCGGGCGAGAGGGGGGCTCTCGCTGCCTTCGGCGTCCGCCGCCGGGCTCCCGTGACCCGAAGCGCCGCGCGGTCGGGCTGGGGGAGCCGTCTCCACACCGCTCCGGGGATGGTGGGCCAGCGTCTGGCCCATGGACACCTTCATTGCGAGACCGACACGCGCCGGCGCCCGGCCAGCCAGGCCCGGCGCAACCGCCGCCGTTCCTCTTCAGTAGTGCCGCCCCAGACGCCCGACTCCTGGTTGGTCACGAGGGCGTACTGCAGGCACTCCTCGATGACCGGGCACGATTCGCACACGGCCTTGGCCGCCTGGATCTCGGGCAGAACCGCCCCCGTGCTCCCGATCGGGAAGAACATGTCCGGGTCATTGCCGAGACATTCGGCGTGTTCACGCCATGTTGCGGGCAACTCCGCGGCCTGGATATCCACGATCCTCATCGCTCCAACCACCTTCGGTGCTCGCGTCGTCGATTTCTTGAACGACGCCACCGGGGTCTGGGGCAGCGAAAGGGACTACTGAATGCGGAGAGCGAACCGCCTCTGGAGGCAGGCCGTCACCGAGGCCTGATCCTATCGGGCCGACGGGCTCTTGGCGAGACCTGCGCCGCCCCGGGAAGGCGATCCGGCGGTGATCGCCTCGGGGGCGAGGTTCCCGTCGACGACCTGTTCGGCAACTTCGGCGAGGAGCTGGCGGTGATCGCGGGCGTAGCCCCGGATGAGACGGAAGGCCTCGTCCATCCCGATCCCCGCCTGTTCGGCCAGCATTCCCTTCGCCTGCTCGATGGCGACGCGGCTCCGCAGGGCGTGATGGAGCTGGTCGGCCACGACGTTGGCCTCCCGCATGGCCTGTGACTGCAGCATGGCGATGGTGGCCACGTCGGCGAGCGCCTGGCCGGCCGAGACGTCGGCTTGGCCCAGCCCGCCGGGGTCGTTCCGGAACAGGTTCAGGGCGCCGAGCACCCGTCCCCGCAGACGGAGGGGCACGGCGTGGGCGGCGCGGAAGCCGGCTCCGACGGCGAAGGGGACGAAACGCGGCCAACGGTCGACCATGAACAAGAGGTCCTCGACGCTCACCGGCTCGCCGGTGCGGTAGCAGTCGAGGCAGGGCCCCTGGCCGTTCTGGACCTGGAAGAGCTCGACGAGCTCGATCGCCTCGCTGGTGGATGCCATCAAGCGGAGCTGGCCGTCGGCCCCGGCCAGCACCAGGCCGGCGGCCGAAGCGTCGAGCAGCTCGACCGAGCGGTCGACCAGCAGTGCGAGCAGGTCGACGACGTCGAACTCGTCGACCAGGGTGTCGGCCAGCTCGACCAGCGTGCGGGCCAGCCTCTCTTCCCGCGTCGATCCCATGCCTTGGGCCCTTCTCTGGACTCCTGCAAGTCTACGGCCGGGGCACGGGAAGTAAATGGGCAATACACCCGGTCACGGCAGTCGACGGACAGCCGAGGTCTTGCTGCATTCGACTGTGTGCGTTCAGAGTTGCCAAGGGGATGCGACAGCGGCGTAACGCTCGACCGGCGGGGTCCCCGAGTCGTGCTTGTTGTACGACCAGTCCGGCTGCTTGACGAGGAGACGCTCGTCGACGATGGCCCGCTCCCGGCGGATGTCGAGCAGCTCGGCGATGAGCACGGGCTCGACCGGCGCGATGGTGCCCGAGATGTGCGCGTCGAACTCGCCGGCGAAGTTGTCGAAGATGCTGGTGACGACGTTCTGCTGCTGAGTCGCCAGGAAGCAGCGGGAGCGGTCGGCCACGGTGCCCAGGCGCCGCCGGGCCACATTCAGGTCGTGCTCGCGCGACCGGTCGCCGGTGACGTTGGCCAGCGACTCGGCCACGGCCAGGCCGTCGAGCTTGCACGGCGAGCACTGCCCGCACGATTCGATGGCCAGGAACCGGGCCACTCCGGCGGCGACGGCAGCCATGTCGGCGGTGTCGTCGAACACGATGAACCCGCCCGACCCCACCCCGCTGCCGATGGCGTTCATGGCCTCGTAGCTCAGGGGCGTGTCGAGGTGCTTGGCCGGGATCACACCGTTGGCCACGCCCGAGAGCACGGCTTTGATCTGGCGACCCGGGCGGGGCCCGCCGCCGATCGCTTCGATGACCTCGCGCAGCGGCGTTCCCATCCGCACCTCGCCCACCCCGTGCCGGCGGGTGTCGCCGGTGATGGTGCACACGATCGTGCCGGGCGACTGTTCGGTGCCCACGGTGCGGAACCACGCCGGGCCCCGACCGACGATGCGGGCCACATTGGCGAGCGTCTCGGTGTTGTTCACCAACGCCGGGGCCGACTGGGTCTCGTCGGGCAGGTCGGCCCGGATGCCCCGGCGGAAGACCTGCACCACTCTCGGGAAGGGCCATCCCCGGTCGATGGTCTCGAGCAGGGCGCTCTCCTCACCGTAGAGGTACTCGTCGGGCCCCTCGAAGACGGCGAGGTCTATCCCCTCGCTCCAGCCGGCTTGGCGGATCTCCTCGATCGCGTCGCGCACGCGGTCGATCTCGCCCGCGAACGCCCGCTTGGTGGCCACGATGACGTAGTCGGCCCCCACCGCCCGGGCCGCGATCAGGGCGCCCTCCACGACGACGTAGGGGTTGCGGCGCAGGATCGTGCGGTCCTTGAAGGTGCCGGGCTCACCCTCGGCGGCATTGACGATGACCGTCGCCGGTGAGGTGGGCGAGGTGTTGGCGGCGACCGTCTCCCACTTGCGCCCGGTGAGGAAGCCGGCACCGCCCCGGCCGCGCAGACCCGACACGAGGACCTTCTCGATGATCTCCTGCGGCTTCAGCTGGCGGGTCTCGAGGATCCCGGTGCCGCCCCCCCGCGTGACGTAATCGTCGAGGGAGATGATCGGTTGCGGGTACAGCACCCGGTGTACGAGGGTCATGGTCGCTCGGTCGTCCTTGTGATCGCTTTCACATTCTCATCTTCCCCTACCCGGGCCCCCGAGAACCAGCCGGGCAGGCGACGACCTAGCTAGAGTGCCGCCCCGGGCCACCCGGCCCGATGGAACCGTAGCGAGTATCGGTGAGGTGGCTGCGATGGAGATCGATTCGCTCATCACTCGGGCAGTGCTGACCGTCGAAGAGGGCGACAGCCTCCGCGACACGGCCGTGTGGATGATGGAGCGTGGGGTCGGGTCGGCGGTGGTGCTCACCGACGGCAAGCCGACGGGGATCGTCACCGACCGCGACGCGCTGCGGGCCATCGCGCGGGGCAAGGACGCCGGCGATCTCACCGTCGGCGACCTCATGCCGGGCAAGGTCTCGACCGTTCGCGCGTCACTCGAGGTCGACGAGGCCGCCCGCGTCATGCGCGAACGGGGTTTCCGCCACCTGGTCGTGGTCGACGACAAGGGCGACCTGGCCGGCGTGTTCTCGATGCGCGACCTCGTCGTCGGGCTCATGGCCGAGCGCGACCGTCAGGCCCAGGGACAGGAGGCCAAGGGACAAGGAGCAGCTTCCCCCTCGACCTGACCGTCGGCGCCGGCCGGCTCCGCCCGGAGGCCGGTGGGGGGGAGTCAGCTCAGGAGCGGACGAGCTTGGGGCCGCCGAACACCTTGGCGCGCGACCCGAGCAGCAGAGCGAGGCCGAGCAGGGCCGCCGTCGCCGTGCCCGAGGCGTCGTTGGGGCGGGGGAGCGGGCGGCTGAAGCCGATCGGGGACCCACCGGCGTCGACCGTCGACTCCGCGGCGGTCGCCGACGTGGTGCCGCTGCCGCCGCCGCGGTCGCCCGAACCGACGACGGTACCGGCGTCGGATGTGGTCGGCGCGGAGTCGCCCACCGCACGCGTCTCGCTGCCGGCCGTGGAGGCCGCCACCTCGCCGGTCTGTGCGCCGCCGCCCGAGCCGCCTGAACCGGCGGCGCTGCCGCCGCCGGTTCCGCCGGTGCCAACGGCCGAGGACGCGCCGAGTGTCGCCGAGTTGGCCCCGGTGGCGTCGGCCCTGGCCGGGCCGGTGCTGGCGGTGCCGCCCGACCCGCCGGACGTGGCCACCGGGTTGCTGATGGCGCTCGAGGTGGCGTCGCCGGTGCGGCCGGTGTTGGTGGCGGTCGAGCTGGCGCTGGCCGCCCCCGAGTCGCCGGAGGTGGCCGTGGGGTTCGACGAGACGTTCGACCCACCGCCGTTGCCGCCGCCGGCCGAGCCGGTGCCAACGGCCGAGCCGCCGGTGCCCTGCTCGGCGACCGCAGGTGCGCCCGTGGCGCCACCGCCGCCCGTTTCGGTGGCCAGCGCCGGGCCGGTCAGGAGGGCGACGGCGGCGGTGGCCGACAGGGCCGCCCGCAGGAACCTCGGGCGTCGGCCCGCAGCCCTGGAGGAGGCAGGTGCAGTGGTGGCAGAGAACTCGATCACGCCGCGAGTTCTACCACGGCGGGCAGTGGCCGACGACCTCTCGGCCTGTTGCAGCCTGCGGGCCTGCCTGACACCGACCCGAGCACCTGGGCCGTGGTGACCGGAAATGCCGGAGGGCACAGATGTGTTGAAAGTATTCCAATGGCCCTCTACGACACACTCCTCGACGCCCGCGCCTGGCGTTCGGCGGCCGCCTGTCGCGACGCCGACACCGCCATCTTCTTTCCCGCCACCGACGCCGACGCAGGGCCGGCGCGGGCCGTCTGTGCCGGGTGCCCGGTGCAGCAGGCGTGCCTCGACTTCGCCCTGAGCACCCGTCAGAACCACGGCGTGTGGGGCGGGCTCACCGAGACCGAGCGCCGTCGGCTGCGGCGGAAGCGCCAGGAGGCCGCCCGGACCGCCGCCCGGGCGGCCTGATCCCGAAGCGCCCTCCGCTCGAGTTGACCAGCTCCACGGTGGTCGAGCGACGCGAAAGGGACAGGACCGCCGGTGCCGTGCGGGAGTGGCGCCCGACGAAGGAGCAGTTGGCGGCGGCCGCCGGGAGCATCCTGCCCGACGTGCTCGCTCCCCACCTCGACGTCGTCTTCTGCGGCATCAACCCCGGCCTGTGGTCGGGTGCGGTGGGGCACCACTTCGCCCGTCCCGGCAACCGCTTCTGGAAGGTCGTGCACGGTGCCGGCTTCACCGACCGCGTCCTGTCGCCGTTCGAGGAGCGCGAGCTGTTGGCTCGCAGCGTCGGCCTCACCAACCTCGTCGCCCGGGCGACGGCCCACGCCGCCGAGCTCACATCCGACGAGCTGCGCGGCGGAGCCCGGCGGCTGGCCGCCAAGGTGCGCTGCTTGCGGCCCGAGTACGTGGCGTTCGTGGGCCTGGGCGCGTACCGGACGGCGTTCGACCGGCCCCGGGCGACCGTCGGCCCGTTGCCCGACGGTGTCGGCGGCTCGAGGGCGTGGCTCCTCCCCAACCCCAGCGGGCTTCAGGCCCACTACCAGCTCCCGGAGCTGACAGCGCTCTTCGCCGACCTGCGGGAGGCGACGGCGGTCCGGCGGTAGGTTGCCGCCGAGAAGGGAGCCTCCTGGATGATCCGCCTCGGCCTGCAGATCCCGAGCTTCACCTACCCGGGCGTCGCCGACGACGAGTTGTTCGAGCGCATCGCCGCCCAGGCGGTGGCCGCCGAAGAATCGGGCTTCGACTCGGTCTTCGTGATGGACCACTTCTATCAACTGCCCAGCCTCGGGAAGTCGACCGACCGCATGCTGGAGGCGTACACCCTTCTCGGCGCACTCGCCGTCCGCACCTCCACGGTCGGACTGGGCACCCTCGTCACCGGAGTGACCTACCGCAACCCGGCGGTGCTGGCCAAGATCGTCACCACCCTCGACGTCGTCTCCAGTGGCCGGGCGATCCTCGGCATCGGGGCGGCCTGGAACACCGAGGAGCACGACGGCTACGGCGTGGCTTTCCCGCCCGCCGGCGAGCGCCTCGACCGCCTGGAGGACGCCCTGCAGATCTGCCGGGCCATGTTCACCCAGGAGCGGTCGACGGTCACCGGTCACCACCACCACACGGTCGGCGCCTTCAACAACCCCCGTCCCGTTCGCCCCGACGGGATCCCCATCCTGGTGGGCGGGGGCGGCGAGAAGCGCACACTGCGGCTCGTGGCCGAGTACGCCGACGCCTGCAACCTGTTCGGCCCGCCCGACGTCCTCCGCCACAAGTTCGCCGTCCTCGACGCCCACTGTGCCGCGGTCGGCCGTGACCGGGCGGAGATCACCAGGACCCGACTCGGATCGGTCGCCGTTGGCGACAACAAGGCCGACGCCGATGCCACCGTCGCCCGATACACCCAGGAGCGTGGCCTCGACCCGGGCATGTTCATGTCCGGCGGGCCGCCGGACATCGCCGACCGCATCGCCGAGTACCGCGACGCCGGCGTGGAGGGCTTCATCTTCAACATGCCCCACACGTCCGACCCCGACGACGTGCGGCGCGCCGGCAGTGTCCTCCGTCCGCTCGTGGAGTAGGGACGGGCGATGATCCGCCGCCCAGCCTCCTGCGACCGTCACACTGAGACCGTGACGGTGACCGAGCGCGCGAGGGGCGACCTCTTCGCCGCCGGTCTGCCCGCCCTGGCCCACGGAGTGAGCTGCGTGGGGGCGGCGGGGACGGGCCTCACGAAGGAGCTCTGGCCGCGCTGGCCCGCCATGCACCGCCTCTGGCATGCCCGCTGCCGTGAGCGACACCTGTTGCCCGGCGACGTGTTCGCGTGGGCGGGCCAGCCCCGGGTCTACGTCTCCGGCCTCCTCGACGACCTCGCGTCGGGCGGCCCGGTGCAGCTCGCCGCTTTCGAGGAGGCCTGACCCCGGCCATGACCGCCTTCGGCCTCGGCTCCGAGGAAGCGGGCCCCGACCCCCTCGAGCAGTTCCGCCAATGGCTGGAGGCGGCCCGTACGGCCACCGGTGCACGCGACGACACCATGGTGCTGGCCACGTCGACGCCCGACGGACGGCCCTCGGCCCGGGCGGTGCTCATGCGGGGCCTCGACGAGAACGGGCTGGTCTTCTACACCGATACACGCAGCCGCAAGGGCGAGGAGCTGGCCGCCAACCCCCGGGCCGCGGTGGTCTTCCTGTGGCCGGGCCTCGAGCGCCAGGTGCGGGTGGAGGGCGAGGTCGCCCCGGTCCCCGGGGGCGAGGCCGACGCCTACTTCGTCTTGCGTCCGCGGGGGCACCGCCTGGCCGCATGGGCCTCGGCCCAGAGCCGTCCTCTAGACGACCGGGCCGAGCTCGAACGGCGGATGCGCTCGCTCGAGGCTCAGTATGCCGACGGCAACGTGCCTCGCCCGCCGTACTGGGGTGGCTATCGCCTCACTCCGGCGGAGTGGGAGTTCTGGCAGGGGCGGGAGAACCGCGTTCACGACCGGGTCGTGTACCGCCGCCGGGCGGCCGCCGGCGGTGATGGCTGGGAGCGCGTCCGCCTGTCCCCTTGACCCGCCGGTTCGGTTGTTCGGGCGTTCAGCCGGGCGAACCCGGGTGCTCGGGGCGGACGCGCAGGGTGACGTTGGTCTTCACCGGGCTCCGGCGGCGACGCCCAGCGCGACCAGCGCCGGGTTCGCCCATCGTGGCCGGCACGGGCCGCGGTGCCGGGTGTCGTCGACCACCGACTTGGAGAAGCCCCTTCCACCACCGGGCGGAGTCGTGCTCGGGCCCGGATCAGCCGAGCATGGTCGGCGGCGGCGCTCGCCGCCCCTGCCTGATGGCGGCGACGAGCCGCACGCAGACACGACGGGAGAGGGGGCCGTGCTAGCTTCCGGCCGCCGGCTGTCCGTGCTGTCTTGGGAGACGCGCCCAGACCTCATGCTGTCCAGAGAAGCCGCTCGCCCCCGCCCCGACCCGGACGTCCCGGACGGCCAGGACGGCGGTGAGCGGCCGGCGGGGCCGTGGTGGCGGGGCGCCGTGCTCTTCGGTTCCGTGGCAGCCGTGCTGTGGGTCCTCTCCTGGGTGTCGGTCTCGCACCTGTCCTTCTCGACGACCTACCCGGGCGAGCGCTTCCTCCCGCACCAACCGTGGCTCGACGGATGGGCGAGGTGGGACTCCGGCTGGTACCGGGAGATCGCCGAGAACGGCTACTCGCTCGTCACCGGCCGCCAGTCCTCGGTCGCCTTCTTTCCGGCCTACCCGGTCTCGATGCGGGTGCTGGGCGCGGTGCTCGGTGGCCCCCTCCAGGCCGGCATCCTGCTCACCCTCGCCGCCGGCCTGACCGTGGCGGTGGCGGCGTGGACCTGGTTCGGCCGGCGGCTCTCCCCGGCGGCGGCGTGGACAGCGCTGTGCCTCCTGCTTCTGTACCCCTACGCGTTCTACCTGTACGGCGTGGTCTACGCCGACGCGCTGTTCATCGCCGCCGTGGCCGGCGCCTTTCTGCTGCTGGACGCGGACCGGCCGTGGCTGGCCGGGGTGGCAGGCGCACTGGCTACCGCCGCTCGCCCCATCGGGATCGTCGTGGTCGCCGCCTTGACCGTGAGGGCCGTGGAGCGGCGAGGCGTCATCCCCTGGTCGCCCGCCCGGTTCGCGTCCGCGCCGGCCGGGTCTGCCGGGCGCGCCTGGTGGCGCGACGCGGGCGTGTTGGTCGCGGTGGCGGGGCTCATGGGGTACTGCCTGTACCTGAGCCGGCGGTTCGGCGACCCCTTCGCCTTCGCCACCGTCGAGGAGTACTGGGGGCAGCGACCGGGACCGGTTACCTGGCTCAAGCTCGATTTCTTCAAGGGCATCACGGAGTTCGGCGACCCGACGGCGTGGGTGGCCTATGTGGCCCACGCAGTCGTCACCTTCGCCGCTCTGGCCTTCGTCCCCCGGGTCTTCCGCCGCTTCGGCTGGGGGTACGGCGTCTACAGCCTTCTCGTCGTCGGCCTTGCCGCGTTCTCCACCAAGGACTTCTTCGGGATGGGCCGCTATGTGCTCGCCGCCTTCCCCTGCTTCGCGGCCGCCGCCGAGGTCCTGGTCGATCACCCGCGGATGCGCACTCTCGCTCTCGTCGTCAGCGGCGTCGGTCTGGTCACCATGACGTCGTTTTTCGCCCGCGGCTCGTACCTGTCGTGAGCGACGGACGGCGGCTGCTCATCGTCAACGCCGACGACTTCGGGCTCACCGAGCGCATCTCTGCCGGCATCCTGCGGGCCCACCGGGAGGGCATCGTCACCAGCACGTCGGCGCTGGCCCTGGGCCCGGCGTTCCCGAAGGTGTCGCCGTGGCTGACCGACGAGGGCGGGCTCGGCGTGGGGGTGCACCTTGCCGCGGTGGGGGAGGACCCGCCCCTGCTGTCGGCGGCCGAGATCCCCACACTCGTCGGGCGCCGGGGCCGGCTGAGTGGGAGCTACAAGGGGCTGCTGGCCCGCATGCTCGCGGGGCGGGTCGACCTGGCCGACGTGGAGCGGGAGTTCACCACCCAGCTCGTGGCGGTGCAGGAGCTGGGAGTGGGAGTCGGGCACCTCGACGCCCACCAGCACCTGCATCTGTGGCCACCGGTCGGCGGGGTGGTCATCGCCCTCGCCCGTCGCTTCGGCATCCCGGCCGTGCGGGTGCCGCACTACCGGGGGCTCTCGCCGATGGCCGTGGGGGTGACTCTGCTGGCGCGGCAGCTAGCCCGGGCCGCGGCGCTGGCCGGTCTGCGCTACCCCCACGACGGTACCGGCATCGAGGTGGCCGGGCGTCTCGACCACGCCTGCCTGCAGGACGTGCTGGCGCGCCTGGCTGCCCACCACGCACCGTCGGTGGAGCTCACCGTTCATCCCGGCGAGGACGACGACCCCGACCGGCACCGGTATGACTGGGACTACCACTGGAGCAACGAGCTCGACGCTCTCATCAGCGATGCTGCCCGCGCCGCCGTCGCCCGCCACGGCTTCACTCTCGGTACCTACGAGGACCTTCCGGCGCCGGCCGCCTCCGCCGGGTGAGCGCTGGCCCGCCGGAGGGGCCCCGCCGCTCGGAGGAGGGCGGGCCGGCTGGTCTCGCCTCCGCTGCGCTCCGGCTCGCTCGCCGGTTCGATGGGGCCCCGCCCGGGGCGACCCCGCCGCCAGCAGCACGGCGGGCGCCGCTGGGGCGGGCCCGCACGAGCACGACTCGCGACGTCCTGTCGCTCTACGAGGGCGCCCCTGCCGGTGTGCGGGCTCACGTGCGGGTGCGTTGGGCGACCTGTCCGTTCCGGGCCGTCGTCGCCCAGCTACCGCCCGGTGGGCGCGTGCTGGAGCTCGGGTGCGGTTACGGGCTCTTCTCGCTTCTGGCCGCGGTGTCGTCCCCGGGGCGCTCGGTCGTGGGGGTTGACGTCGACGAGGGCAAGATCGCCCACGGGCGGGCGGCGGCGGTCAACGCCCGCGAGCGGGGGGCGGAGTGCGAGATCACGACGGCGGCGCCCGGCCAGATCCCCGCCGGGCCCTGGGACGCCATCGCCGTGGTCGACGTGCTGTACCTGCTCGACGAGGCGACCCAGCGAGCGCTGCTGCGGCAGTGCGCCCGACAGCTGGTGCCCGGTGGTGTGCTGGCAGTGAAGGAGATGGCGCCGGCGCCGGCGTGGAAGGGCCGATGGAACGTGCTGCAAGAGACGATGGCGGTGCGGGTGATGGGCATCACCCAGGGCGGGTCGGGCTTCACCTTCGTCGCCCCGTCGGAGCTGGGGGAATGGATGATGGTCGACGGCCTGACGGTCCGCCAGCTCTCGCTGCACCGGGGCCACCCGCACCCCCACCACCTGGTGCTCGGCGGCCGGCCGCTTCTCTGAGGATGTCGTCGGGCGGCGGTACGGTGCCGGCCGTGACCTTCCCCGGCCCCGATGCGCTCGGCCGCGGCCTGGTGGTGGCCCCAGGCGGCGCGGCTCCTGCAGGGTGGGAGTCGGTGCCGAGGGTGCGGCTCGACGGCGACACCGTCGGCGACCCGTCGGCCGTCCTCGCCGTCCTCCACCGCGCGTGGGCCGGGCGGCAGCGGGTCGTGGTGGAACTAGCCGTGGACGCCGGCGAGCTCCGAGAGCCCGAGAGCGAACGACGGCCGCCCTGGTCGCTCTCGCCGTCGTTCGAATTCGCCCGCGAACGGCTTCACTTCCTGGTCTGGGCCAACACCTACGACGGTCGCCGGCCGGAGCAGGAACCGGTCTGGTGGCACGCGGTGCGGGCCCTCCGCCTCGAACAGGGGGTCACGCCCGGTGGCACCGCCGACGTGGTGCTGGCCGACGGCCGGCCGGCCTGGTGCGACGGCGGCCCCCGCCAGCCCGTCGCCGTCGCCGGCGGCGAGGTCGTGGTGCACCGCGACTCCATCGACGCCGGCCGCCTCACCGTCGGGCGGGACACCCCGCCCTCCACCGAGCTGGCCCCCGACCAGCTGGCGGCTGTCACCCATCCCGGAGGACCGGCTCGCATCATCGCCCCCGCCGGCTCGGGCAAGACACGGGTGCTCACCGAGCGCCTGCGCCACCTCCTCACCGACCGCGGTCACGAGCCCGAGCTCCTCACGGCGGTGGCCTACAACGTCAAGGCCGCCGACGAACTGCGGCAGCGGACCACCGGCCTGCGTGGCCCGAACGCAACCGACAGCCTGCGTGGCCCGAACGCAACCGACAGCCTGCGTGGCCCGAACGCAACCGACAGCCTGCGTGGCCCGAACGCAACCGACAGCCTGCGGCCCACGATCCGCACGCTGAATTCCCTCGGTCTGTCGATCTGCCAGATGGTGGGCGGGCCGAAGGTGATCGAGGAGCGCGACGTCCGCAACCTCCTCGAGTCGATCGTGAAGGTGCGCCACCGGGTGAACTCCGATCCGATAGCGCCCTACATCGACGCCCTCTCGCTTATCCGCCTGGGCCTGGTCGACCCCGAGGAGGCCGAGGCCCGCATCCCCGACGCCACCGGGGTGGCCACCGCCTTCCCGACCTACCGGGCCCTGCTCGCCGAACGCAACCTGGCCGACTTCGACGAGCAGATCTACCGGGCCGTGTCGATCTGCCTTGCCGACCCGGGCGCCCGGGCCCGGGCCCGGGCCACGGCGCGGACGCTGCTCGTCGACGAGTTCCAGGACCTCACGCCCGCCCACGTGTTGCTGATCCGCCTGCTGGCGGGGCCGCCAGCGTCGGTGTTCGGCGTGGGCGACGACGACCAGGTGATCTACGGCTACGCCGGCGCCGACCCCGGGTTCCTGATCGACTTCGAGCGCTACTTCCCGGGCGCCTCCAACTACGACCTCGCCGTGAACTACCGCTGCCCGCCCGCCGTCGTGGCGGCGGCCGGGCGGCTGCTCGGTTACAACCGCCGGCGTCTGGTCAAGCGCATCGACCCCGCCCCCGGCCGGGAGGCGGTGCCCGGCGAGCTCGACGTGCGATCGGTGCCCGAGCTGTCGGTTGCGGCGCGCGACCAGGTGGCGTCGTGGTTGGGGCCGGTCAGGCCGGAGCCGGTAGGGGCGGCAGCGCCGGTGGCGCCACCCGACATCGCCGTGCTGGCCAGGGTCAACTCGGTGCTGCTACCCATCCAGGTGCTGCTCACCGAGGCCGGGATCCCCTGCACCCGGGCCGTCGGGCCCGAGGTCCTGTCTCGCACCGGGTCGGCGGCCGCCCTCGCCTACCTGCGCATGGGCCTGCGCCCCGACGCCATCGACCGGGCCGACGTCGCCTCCACGGTCCGGCGGCCGTCCCGAAAGATCGCCAAGAACGTGCTCGACATGATGACCCGCCGTCCCCAAACGTCGGTCGCCGACCTCACCCGCCTGTCGGAGTGGCTGTCGGGCGACGACTCCGAGCGGGTGGCCGCCTACGTCGAGGACATCGAACTGGTGGCCGGCGCCGTCTCAAGCGGCACCACGGCTGGAGCCCTGGCCGCCGTCCGCACCAAGGTCGGTCTGGAGACGGCGCTCGAGGCGCTCGACTCGTCGAGGGGGGCGGTCGACCGCTCGGCCCACGGCGACGACCTGTGGGCCCTCGAGCAGGTGGCCGCCCTCCACCCCGACCCCGCCACCTTCGAGGACTGGCTGCGCCTGGTCATCGGCGCGGCCGCCGGAGAGGGTGTGCACCTGTCGACCGTCCACAAGGTGAAGGGCCGCGAGTGGCCGTACGTCGTGGTCTTCGCGGCGTCGGCGGGCCTGTTCCCCCACCGCCTTTCCGACGACGTCGAGGAGGAGCGTCGGGTCTTCCACGTGGCCGTCACACGCGCCCGCCGGTCGGCGGTGGTCCTGGCCGACGCCGCGGCGCCGTCGCCCTTTCTCGACGAGCTGTCGGGAGCGGCCGCCGAGCCGGCCGTGGCCCCACCCCGGGTGCGACCCGAGGAGCCGGGCACCCGCGGGGTCCGGGGGGACGGTGCCGCACCGGTGGAGCTCACCGGCGCGGCGGCCGTGGTGTTCGAGGCCCTCCGGTCGTGGCGCACCGACCAGGCCCGCCGGGAGAAGATGCCGCCTTACGTGATCATGAGCGACGCCCACCTGCGGGGCATCGCCGCCCGGGCGCCGACCACCCTCGTGTCACTGGCCCAGTGCCCCGGCATCGGCCCGGTGAAGCTCGAACGCTACGGCGACGACATCCTTCGAATCCTCGAGCAGTCGAGCCAAGCGCCCTGAACGACTCGCTCGGGTACAGCGGCCGCGAGCTCTGGACCCGCCGTTCGTCAACCACCTGCCCGTTGCCTCGTGGCCCCCACCAGGCGGCAACGTCGAGATCGGAACCGGGTCGGTCGGTGCCGACCGCTCGGCTGCCGTGCAGAAACGCGAATCGGGCACCGGCCTCACGGAGGCACGCTGCGACCGTGGTCGCCTGGTCGGCCTCGCGCTCCACGGATCCATTCTGCACGCGAACCGGCCCCGCTAGTGGGGGGCCGGTTCGTGTCGCGGGCCTCGAGGGGCGACTACTCCAGCGTGCAGCCGCAGGAGTTGACCTCCCGCACGATCATGCCTCGTCCGGTGTCCATGTGGGTGGTGCAGGGCATGCAGGGGTCGAAGCTGCGGATGGCCCGCAGCACGTCGATGCCCTTG
>Ga0183260_10000240_pt1 | contig 43704 bp, 48 predicted proteins | sample AntDrymUQ4972206_2_FD_129768 | JGI IMG/M metagenome (GOLD analysis project Ga0183260, IMG submission 129768) | Polar desert sand microbial communities from Dry Valleys, Antarctica - metaG UQ497 (22.06) (version 2) (version 2) | ecosystem: Environmental > Terrestrial > Soil > Desert | place... | reverse complement strand
CGTTCCGACGCCCCCTCGACGGCGTCCTCGGCGTCAGCCGACTGTGGGCGAGCCGTGTCGTCGTCGTTGTCGCCGACGACGGTGGCCAGCAGGCCACCGGCCAGGGCGACGACCACCGCGGCGGCGGCGGGCATCAGCCAGCGCGACGTGGGGCGCGGGGACCGCCCGGTCCGGGCGGGCGGCATCGGGGCTGTCGCCGCAGCAGCCGGCTCGGCCGTCTCGTCGAAGGCGTTCATCGCTGCGGCGATCGCCCGCTCCCGGGCGTCCGCCGTCGGCACCGGGACCGCGGCGAGCTCGGTGCGCACCTCGCGCATCGCGGCGACGAGGCCCTGGGTGACGGCATCGGCGTCGACGGCGCGGCGGGCGGCGTCGTCGAGCTGGTCGTCGAGGTAGTCGCTGGCGCGCTGCTCGTGGTTGGCGGGGTCGGTGTTCATGAGCTGGGGTCGGACTTGTCGTCTGAGGTCCGTGGGTTGTGACGTTGGTCGGTGGGCGCATTGTTCCCAAGCAGCTCGACGAGTTGGGCCCGGCCGCGGGCGATCCGGCTCTTGACCGTGCCGAGCGGGACGCCGAGGACGTCGGCGATCTCCACGTAGTCCAAGTCGGCGACGTCGCGGAGGACGACGGCGACGCGGAACTCCTCGCCCAGCTGGGCCAGCGCCTCGTCGACGGCCATGCGGTCGGTGACGCCGTCGACGCGCCGCTCGGCGAGATCGTCGACCACGTCGGGGACGGTGCCGTCGTCGGCGACGACGTGGAGGGCGGGCCGGCGCCCCCGCCGGCGCAGCTCGTCGAGGGCGGCGTTGGTGGCGATGCGATAGATCCACGTCGTCACGGCCGCCCGCCCGTCGAAGCGAGGGAGACCTCGTACGATCGAGATCATCGCCTCCTGGGCGGCGTCGTCGGCGTCCCGGCTGGCGCCAGCGATACGCCGGCAGACGCCGTGGACGAGGTCGTAGTGACGGCGCAGCAATGTGTCGAGTGCCCGCCGGTCGCCGGCTTGGGCGGCGGCGACCAACGTGCGGTCGTCGACGGTCATCGGCTCAGGGCGTGAAGGTCACGGCGCCGAGCGAGCCGCGATAGGGGTTGTTGGCGCTGCAGCCGGGGTCGGGGCCGATCTCCCGGAACAGCACGAGCACGTGGCGGGCCGGCTCCGTGAGCGTCGTCGTCTGGGGACCGGGCGCCTCGGCGTAGAGGACCGGGCCGAGTGGCTCCCCCCACGCCTCGATGCTGTCGGGGATCTCTTCACCGCCGGTGCTGAACAGGTCGATCTGGGCCGGTGCGCCGCCGACGTCGAAGCCGATCGTGCCGGTGGCGGCGGTGTCGAGTGAGACCACGATGCCGACGCCGGGCTTGCCGAGGAACCGGGACGAGTAGCACACGGTCTGCCACGGGCCGGCGCCGTCGGCCAGCGCGGCGGCGGCCTCGTCGTTCTCCTCGCCGTCGCCAGCCGGGTCGAAGGCGGTCACGGCGGCGATGCCGGCCCCGGCGGGCGGGGCGCCCGTCAGCGCCGGCGCGCCCGTCGTCGAGGCGCCGGCGCCGTCACCATCGTCCTGACCGGCCGTCGCCCACAGCACCAGCGCGACGAGGAGCCCGAGCACGAGCAGGGCGATGACGATGAGCAGCGGGGGACCGGTGCTTGACTGCAGGCCCCGCGCCGGCTCCCCGCGCAGGCTCGGTCCGGCGTCGGGGGTGCGGTCGGCCGGCGCCGGGCGCCGGGCGAGCGGATTCGGCGGCGTCGCCTCACCGGGGATCGAGCGGCCGGGGCTGCGACTCTCCGGGACCGCCGGGGTGCGCCCGGTCACCGGTGGCGGCGCTCCGGGGGTGACGGCCCGGGTGCGGCCGGTGTCGCGTCCGCGCGAGCCGGGGGCGCGGGTGTAGGGCCCGACCGGGCTGGGCTCGGGACCGGGGGGTGGCTCCGCCGGCGTCATGTCGGGCGGCGGCTCCGTGGCGATGCGTTGCAGGTCGGCCCGTAGGTCGGCGCCGGTCGACGGCCGCTGGGTCGGGTCCCGCGACAGCAGGCGGTGGATCAGGTTGACGAGGCCGCGCGGCAGCGTCGGGCGGAGACGCCCGAGGTCCGTCGGGTCGCGCTGCAGCCGGGCGAGGGCGGTGTCGGCGTCGGTCTCGCCGATGAACGGCACGCGCCCGGCGAGGCATTCGTAGAGGACGAGGCCGAGCGAGTAGAGGTCGGCCCGGCCGTCCAGGCGCCGTCCCCGCACCTGCTCGGGCGAGAGGTACTTCGCCGTGCCCATCATCACGTTGTCGCTCGTCAGGTCGTCCCCGGCGGTGTCGAGGCCCTTGGCGATGCCGAAGTCGGTGAGCTGGATGCGCCCGTCCGCGGTCACCAAGATGTTGCCGGGCTTGACGTCACGGTGGACGAAGCCGGCGTGGTGAGCGGCGTCGAGGGCGGCGGCCACGCAGGTCCCGATGTGGATCGTCAGCTCGGGACTGAGGCGGGTCTGCACGTCGAGGAGCTGACGCAGGCTCTTGCCGTCGACGAGCTGCATCACGACGGCCTGGCGGCCGGCGTCCTCGAAGACGTCGTGGACGGCGACGATGTTGGGATGGGTGAGGCCGGCGACGGCCACGGCCTCGCGACGGAAGCGTTCGGCGACGACGGGGTCGGTGGCCAAGCTCGGCTTAAGCCACTTCAGGGCGACCTTGCGATCGAGTGACAGGTCGGTGGCGACCCACACTTCGGCCATCCCGCCCTGGGCGAGTCGGCGCTCCAGCCGATAGCGCCCGGCGAGCACGATCGGCTCGTCGGGCGCGGGCGACGTCACGTTGGTCGTCGGAGGAGGGGAGGGGGAGCCCGGCATTCCGCCCCGGCACGCTAGTTGCGCCAGGGCGAAAACTCAGGGAGGGTCGTGGTCCCTAGCGCTCTTGGAAGGCGACACCGATCGTGCCCCGGCCGGCGTGGGCGCCGATCACCGGGCCGATCGCACCGACGACGATGTCGCCGTCGGTGAGCGGGCGCAGCTGGGCGACGAACGCGTCGACGTCGTCGCAGTCGGCGTGGAGCACGGCCAGGTGTTCCATCCGCCCCTCGAACTCCTTGACCTTGTCGACGAGGAAGGCCAGCGCCTTCGAGCGCGTGCGCTGCTTGCCGTGCTGCTCGACGACACCGTCTTTGACCTCGATGATCGGCTTGATCGACAGGGCCGTGGCCAAGAGGGCCCGGGCGTTGCCGATTCGCCCGCCCTTCTTCAGGTTGTCGAGCGTGTCGAGCGCGCCGAACACCCGGGTGCGTGCGGCGAGCTCGGTGGCGAGTGCCGCGACCTCGTCGGGCGCGGCCCCATCGGCGGCCCGTTCGGCACAGGCCAGCACGATGGTGCCGAGGCCGAGCGTCACGCTGCGGCTGTCGATCACCCGCACGTCGAAGCCGCTCTCGCCGATGGCGCGAGCGGCCAGTTCGGCGCTCTGGTGGGTCGCCGACAGCGCGCCCGACAGCGTGACGACGACGACGCTGCTGGCGCCGCGCTCGGCGACATGCCGGTAGGCCTCCTCGAAGCGGCCCGGGGATGGCGCGGCCGTCGACGGCAGCTCGTCGGAGGCGGCGCAGCGGGCCCAGAAATCAGCAGTGCTCAGCTCCTCACGATCGACCAGTTCCTCGTCGCCGAAGCGGATGCTGAGCGGCACGATCTCGATCCCCCAGCGGTCGGCCAACTCCTGGGGCAGGTCGCACGAGCTGTCGGTCACGACGCCGACCGACGGGCCGGACGACGCGGCGGGATCGGCGGCTGGCTCGCTCACAGTTCGTGGAGGCTAGCCGTGTCCTCGTCGGCACTCGGGGGGACGGCCACCGCTTCGGCGGCGTCAGGCGACACGGTCGGCCCGGGGTCGAATTCGTCGACGACGACCATGTCGGCGAGGCGCTGGCGCCGCCGCCGACGGAAGTGGCTGAACCACCACGACACCAGTAGGACGACGGCAATCCCGGTGAACAACTGGCCGAGCCCGGTCAATGCGTTGACGCGGGCGTCGAGCACCGAGGGCGGCCCGAGGGCCCGGTCGAAGACGGGCGTCAGCAAGTGAATCTCGACCGACGCCCGCCCGTTGGTACGGGCCTCGACGGGGATGACGACCTCGGTGATGCCCGGCGGCAACGTCAACAGCTGGTCTCCAGTGGGGAATGTCAGCTTCGCCGATTGCGGACGGACGCGCACGATGCGGTCCTCGCTGGCGGTGTTGCGCACGTTGATGCGCAGCTCGGACTGGCGTCCGGTCAACGTGAACGAGAGCGGCTCCGGTCCCTGCACCGAGCCCCACACGGCCTCGACCTCGCTGGCGACGCGCTCGAGCACGGCGTCGACGTCGGCGTCGGCCAGCGCCGTGGACACGAGCTGGTCGAGCTGACGTGTCCAGGCGTCACGTCGGGTCGTCGTCGGCAGCATCGAGGCGGCGCTTTCGGCGGCCACACGGGCGAGCGCGATGCGATCGAGGCGCGCCTCCAGGTCGATCCCGGCGTCGGCCGGCAGCTCCACGCGGCTGACCCGGTCGCCGACGAGCATCGTGTCGGTCCGCCCGACGACGTCGGACAGCGTCGTCATCTGGAGATCGGGCTGGGTGGCGACGAGCGCGGCCAGCGCGTCGACGGTCGCCGCGTCCGGGATGCCGAAGCCGGGGGCGGCGAGGACGACGTTGCGACGGGCGTCGGCGCCGAGCTCCTCGCGGGTGACGAGGAGTTCGGCGGCGATCCGCACGGCCGTGTCGGTGGGGGAGCGGCGCGGCGCGTCCGGCGCGAGCAGCTCGCCGAGCGGGCTGACGACGGCGGCGGGCACGGCCCGGTCGGCGTCGATGGCGGCATCGACGAGCAGGGTGGTGTCGGCGTAGTCGCCGATGTGGCCGGGCAACGAGCGGTACGTCGGCTGGTCGAGCAGGAGCAGCCGGTAGCCGAGCGGATCGCGTAGCGCGGCGGCGGCCGGGGCGCTCAACGGGTCGGTCACGATCCACGCATCGCGACGGGTGCTGACGCCCGGGAACAGGCGCCCCCACGTGTCCTCGCCGACGCGCACCTCGCGGGCAAACGTCGACATCACGCCGCTGGCCTGCGCCGCCGACGGGTCCAGCGTGAGGCGGGGGAGGGCGAGCAGCTCGGCATCGTCCAATCCGGCGGCGACGTCGGCCCGCAGGACCTCGTCCTCGTCGAGGATCTCCTGCAGGTCGGGGGGCAGGGCCAGTGTCAGCGGCGCGTCGGTGGCGGCGCCGTACGCGGCCACGGCGGCCAGGTCGGCGCGGCGGGCGGCGAACACGTCGGCGTCAGGGGCGGGGCCGGCGTCGTCGATGGCGGCCACGACGCTGATCCCCATCGTCGGTCCGGTCGCCGCGCCGTCGCCGTCGGTCGGGCGGCGTTCGAGGAGCGTGCGGTGACGGGCGACGAACTCCCCGTCGAGGCGGACGACGACCGTGACCGGATAGATGCCCGGCTGGCGCAGCGTCAGACGTCGGACGCCGGCGGCGACGGCGGTCGGCACGGCCAGGTCGAGCTCGAGGGCCCCGGTGTCCCTGTCGGCGCGGAGCACCTCGGCGAGGTCCAGCGTCAACTCGTCGGTGACGGCTGACACGTCGTCGTCGTAGAACGCCGCCAGCTCGGCGCGATCGTCGATGCGGCCGTGCACGGACACGGTCACCTCGCCCGGGACCGGCTCGGCCACCTCGTCCTGGGCGCCCGCCGTCTCATGGGTAGCGGTGACGGGCTCGGCCGCGAGCGCGGTCGTCGGTTCCATCGTCGGCCCGGTTGCACGCAGGTCTGGCGCAGCCACGGCCGGGTCGGCGCCGACGACGGGCGCGGTGGTGGTCGTCGTCGAGGTGGTAGTGGTCGTGGTCGTCGTCGTGGTGGTCGTGGAGGTGGTCGTCGTCGTGGTGGTCGCCTCGATCAGCGCCTGCTCGGGGTCGGTGAGCGAGTAGCGGGCCGTCCACGGCGCGCCGGCCTCGATGGCGAAGGCCTGGTCGAGCAGCGTCATCGTCGACTCCACGGCGTCGGCGGGTGCGGCCGGACGGCTCGGAGCAGCGGTGGCCGGCAGCGCCCCGAGCAGCCCGACGGCGACCGCGACGACGGCGAACGTCATCGAAGCGCCCGTTGCATCACGACCAGGCGATCCCGCATGGACGTGAAACCGACCGAGCGGTACAGGTCGAGCGCGGCGGTGTTCGTCTCGGCCGTGTTGACGAGCGCGCGCGTGAGGCCGCGTCGACCCATCCAGTCGAGCGCATCGACCGTGAGGGCTCGACCGTGGCCGGCGCGCTGGTGATCAGGGTGCACGGCGAGGCGCTGCAGGTAGCCCTGGCCGGTGGCGGCACCGGTGATGGCGAAGGCGACGAGGGGACGGGACCAGCCGGCCCCGGCGAGGAACCGACCCCGGCCGCGATGGGTCGGAGTGGCGTGGCGGATGTCGTCGAGATCCTCGATGTCGTTGGCCCACGGTGGGCCGAAGGCAAGGCGGTCGATCTCGGCGGCGACGGAGTGGTGGCGACGGCGCAGCGGCCCGGTCGTCGCCACCGACCGGCGGGGTCGGTTGGTCGGCGCGGCCGGTTCGGCGTCGCCGAGGTCGATGTGCATCAAGACGAGCGTGTCGATGACCTCGAAGCCGGCGTCGGCGAAGCGGGCGGCCGCGCCGGGGAAGAGTGCACCCGTACGCACCGTCGTGGCGCCGGTCCGTTCGGCATCGTCGAGCCAGCCGCGCAGCTCGTCGGGTTCGGGGACAGTCGCCTGGTCACTGAGCACGAGCTGCAGCACGCCGGGCTTGGGGCCCCACCAGCGGGCGCGAGCGCGCGCCTCGTCCACGCGACCGAGACGGACCTTCACCGGAGGTCGACGGTAGTCCCGGCGGCCGGCCGAGCCACGCCGGTCCCGGACCAGGGTGCGGCGGCGTGACGGCGTAGCGTGCATGCGGTGACGGTGCTGTTCCCCACCCACGCTCGCTACCTCGACCACCTCACCGGTCCACGCCATCCGGAGCGGCCGTCGCGGCTGCAGGCGGTGGTCGCCGCCGCCACCGGTGCCGCCGGTGAGGCGGTGACGGCGCTCGAGCCCCGACCGGCGACGCGCACCGAACTGGAACTGGTGCATCCCGGCTGGTACCTCGACCGTCTGAGCGCCCTCGCCGACGAGGGCGGCGGCTGGATCGACGAGGACACCCGGATGAGCGCGGCGTCAGTCGAGGCGGCGGCGCTGGCGGCCGGGGCCGGCCTGACGGCCGTCGAGGCGTTGCGCCGCGGGGAGGGGACGGCGGCGTTCTGCGCCGTTCGCCCGCCCGGCCACCACGCCACGCCGACAACGGCGATGGGCTTCTGCCTTGTCTCCAACATCAGCGTCGTCGCCGCCGCGCTGGCCGAGCAGGGCGAGCGGGTGTGGATCTTCGACATCGACGCCCACCACGGCAACGGGACCCAGGCCGTGTTCGAGAGCGATCCGCGGGTGCTCTTCGTCAGCCTGCACGAGTGGCCCCTGTATCCGGGCACGGGGCGCGTCACCGAGACGGGCACCGGCGCGGGCGCAGGCACCACGCTCAACGTGCCGCTGCCGGCCGGCACGACCGGCGACGTCTACCTGCAGGCCTTCGACGAAGTGATCGCACCCGTCGTCACACGCTTCGCGCCGACGTGGCTGCTGATCTCGGCCGGTTTCGACGCCCACCGGGCCGATCCGTTGACCGACATGGGGCTCACCGCGGGCGATTACCCGCCCCTCGTGCGCCGAGCGGTGGAGCTCGTTCCGCCGGGCCGGACCGTGGCGATGCTCGAGGGCGGCTACGACCTCGACGCGTTGACGGCCAGCACCGGCGCCGTGCTCGGCGCGCTGGCGGGCGTCGACACCGCCGTCGAACGCCCGAGCGCTGGCGGCCCCGGCGCCGACGCCGTTGCCCGCGCTCGTGCTGTCTGGCTCGAAGGCTGATCTCTCGGGCTTCGCCGACCAGCGCCGCCTCGTAGCCTGGTCGGTCGCATGATCCCCGAGCGCTTCGCCCCCGTGATCGCCGAGTTGGCACCGCTGGCCGAACGCTTCGCCGCGGCCGGGCACCGGCTGTTCCTCGTCGGCGGGGCGGTGCGCGACCTGTTGCTCGGGGTGGCCCACGCCGACGACGACCTCGACCTGACGACCGACGCCCGGCCGAGCGAGATCAAGGCGCTCCTCGACGGTTGGGCCGATGCGCTGTGGACCCAAGGCGAGAAATTCGGGACGATCGGGGCCAAGCGGACGTGGCCCGACGGCGCCGAGCGCACGATCGAGATCACGACGTTCCGGGCCGAGGCCTACACGGACGACTCGCGCAAGCCGCAGGTCACGTTCGCCGACCAGATCGACGTCGACCTCGGCCGGCGCGACTTCACGATCAACGCCATGGCCCTCGAGCTGACGTCGGCCGAACCGACGCTCGTCGACCCCTACGGCGGGGCCGCCGACCTGGCCACGGCGACGCTGCGTACCCCGCTGACGCCGGAGATCAGCTTCTCCGACGACCCACTGCGGATGCTGCGGGCGGCCCGCTTCGTCGCCCGCTTCGAGATGAAGCCGGTCCCCGAGCTGGTCGACGCCGTCGTGGCGATGACGGAGCGGCTGCGCATCGTGTCGGCCGAGCGGATCCGCGACGAGCTCGACCGGCTGATGGTCCTCGACCATCCGGCCGAGGGGCTGTGGTTCCTCGTCGACACCGGCCTGGCGACCGAGTTCCTGCCCGAGCTGCCGGACCTGCGCCTCGAACACGACCCGATCCACCGCCACAAGGACGTGCTCAGCCACACCATCGCCGTCGTCGACAACGTCCGGTCGCCCGCCGACCGCGCCGACTACGACTTCCGGGTGACGCGTCTGGCCGCGCTGTTCCACGACGTCGGCAAGCCGCGGACCCGGGGCTTCCAGCCGGGCAAGGGCACGACGTTTCACCACCACGACGTCGTCGGCGCCCGCATGACGCGCCAGCGGATGACGGCCTTGCGCTACCCGACGGCCGACATCGCCGCCGTCTCCGAGCTGGTCTTCCTGCACCTGCGCTTCCACACCTACAAGATGGGCTGGAGCGACTCGGCCGTCCGACGCTACGTGCGCGATGCCGGCGAGCTGCTGACCGAGCTGAACGTGTTGACGCGCTGTGACTGCACGACGCGCGACCCGCGCAAGGCGTCGCAGTTGGCCCAGCGGATGGACGACCTCGAGGTCCGCATCGAGGAGCTGTCGGCGGCCGAGGAGCTGGCCGCCATCCGGCCCGAGCTCGACGGTCAGGCGGTGATGGCCCACCTCGGGATCCCGCCCGGGCCGCTCGTCGGCCAGGCCCTCGCCCACTTGCTCGAGGTCCGCCTCGACGAGGGCGAGCTCGGCACCGAGGAAGCCCACCGGCGCCTCGACGCCTGGTGGTCCACCCACCGCCCCTGAGCCTCTCGGGCTGCGCCGACCAGCCAAGCTGGATCGGCTGCGCCTCCGTGCTCACCGCCGACCCTCCGGATCGCCGCTCGCCCACCCGAGAAGTTTCGGGCAAGTAGGTTCGGCGGGTGCTCGACGACGTGACCGACGGTGTCACCATCCGTCGCCGAGCGGCGATGTGGCGTTGGGTGCTGTCGGTCGTCGTCGCCGCCGTCCTGCTCGTCGGCCTCGTCGCCCTGATCCTGCGCCTCGACGGCGATCGCTCGGCGGGCGCGGTCGCGGCCGTCGCCACCGCCGCGTTCCTCGCCGTCGCCGCCGTCGTCGTGACGTGGACCGAGTCGCGCCGCATCACCCGTCACCTCCACCACACGATCGACCGGCTCATCGAGACCGAGTCCGAGCTGCGTCTGCTCCTCGACGACCTGCCCGAGGGCGTCGTGCCCGTCGACGACGAGCGCCGGGTGCGCGGCGCCAACGCCAAGGCCGTCGAGCTGACCGGCCGGCCGGTGTCGGAGCTGACCGGCCAGGCCTTCGGTGAGTTGGTGGCGCCCGATCGGGCGGCCGCCGTCGACGACTGGTTGCGCCGGGCCGGTCGACACGACGGCGTCGATCCCGTCAGCTTCCCCTTGCGCCACGTCGACGGGACAAACACGCTCGTCGAGGCGACGGCCGACCGTGCCCGCCAGGACGGCGGCGGCCTGGTCGTGCGAGTGCGCGACGTCACCGAACGCGAGGAGCGGGTCCGGGCCCTCGAACAGGCGCGGCGCCGCTTTCAGCAGGCCTTCCACTCGGCGCCGACCGGCATGGCGCTCGTCCGCCTAGACGACTCGATCATCATCGACGCCAACCGGTCGCTGGCCGACATGCTGGCCCGCCCGGTCGAGGATCTCGTCGGCCGCAGCATCCGCGAGATCACGCATCCCGACGACCTGCGGGCGGCGGCCGCCGACCGGGCCCGCCTCGCCCTCGGCATCGCCGACACGTACCTGCTGGACCAGCGCTACCTCCGTCGCGACGGCGAGTTCGTGTGGGCCCGCACGCGGGTGGCGGTGACGGAGGACGAGGGTGTCTCCCTGGCGATCACCCACATCGAGGACGTCACCGAGCAGCGGCGGACGGCCGAGCGCCTGCAGTGGGCGGCGACTCACGACGAGCTGACCGGGCTGCCCAATCGCACCGAGTTGCTGCGCCGCGTCGACGAGATGCTCGTCGACGCGGCGCCAGGCGCCGTCGCCATGCTGTTCGTCGACCTCGACAACTTCAAGGCCATCAACGACAGCCTCGGCCACGGGATCGGCGATGTGCTGCTGGCGGCGATGGCCGTGCGCCTGCGGGCGACGGTCGGCCTCGACGCCGTGCTCGCCCGCTTCGGTGGCGACGAGTTCATCGTCGCCACCCTGGCCGCCGCCGTCGCACCCGGCCTTGGGGGCGACGAGGGAGACGGGCCCGATCGCACCGTCGTCCTGGCCGAGCGGGTGCGCGCCGCGATCGGCGAAGCCGTCGTCGTCGAAGGCACCGAGCTGTACGTGTCGGCCAGCATCGGCTTCTCCGTCAACCCGCCCGACGCGTCCGCCGCCGACCTGCTGCGCGACGCCGACGCGGCGATGTACCGGGCCAAAGCGCGCGGCCGCAACTGCGTCGAAGCGTTTGCCCCCGGTACCCACGAGACGACGGTGCTGGCGCTGCGCACCGCCACCGAACTGCGCCGCGGCATCGAGCGGGGCGAGGTCGTGCCGTACTACCAGCCGATCGTCGAGCTGACGACCGGCCACGTCGTCGGCTTCGAGGCGCTGGCCCGTTGGCTGCACCCCGAGCGTGGCCTGCTGACGCCCGACCAGTTCCTGCCGATGGCCGAGGAGACCGGGCTGATCGGCGAGATCGGTGCGTCGATCCTCGAGGACGCCCTGTCGCAGTTCGCCCGCTGGCGCGGCCGTCAGCTGCCCTTCGCTGACGCCAGCCTCTCGGTCAACGTCGGTACCCGCCAGATCGTCGATCCCGGCTTTGCCGAGCTGGTCGGAGACCTGCTCGCCCAGACCGGCGTCCCGGCCGAGTCGCTGTGGCTCGAGATCACCGAGTCGGCTCTGCTGGCCGACGTCAAGGCGTCGACAGTGGCGCTGCGCAACCTGCGCAGCCTCGGCCTGCATCTCGGCGTCGACGACTTCGGCACGGGCTACTCGTCGTTGACCTATCTGAAGCGCTTCCCGCTGGAGGCGATCAAGATCGACCGCAGCTTCGTCGCCGGCCTCGGCCTCGACAGCGAGGACACCACGATCGTCGAAGCAGTCGTGCACCTCGGGCACAGCTTCGGCCTCTCGGTCGTTGCCGAGGGGCTGGAGACGCCGCTGCAATTGGCTCGCCTGCGCGCCCTCGGCTGCGACCGCGGTCAGGGCTACCTCTTCGGCCGCCCCCGCCCCGCCAACATCGTCGAGATGGAGCGCACGAGCTAACTTCCCTCCTTGCGGGTCTTGACGACGAGCGTGGTCGGGACGCGATGGTCGTCGTCGAGGCCGAGCTCGTGGAACGCCTCGATGCGGAAGTTCGTGCGGGCCAGCGCCGTGAGCAGCTCGCCGATCGTGCGCCGGCCGGCACCGTAGCGACGATCGCGGCCGTCGACGTCGGGGCCGGCGACTTCGTCGAAGGGGTGGGCCATGGCGATGACGAACGGGGCGCCGGCCTTGAGCACCCGGTGGACCTGGCGGAGGATCCGCCCGAGGTCGTCCTCGTCGTCGAGTGTGTGGTGGGCCACGACGACATCGATCGTGCCGCTCGGCGCGAAGCCGAGATCGGCGAGGTCGCCGTGATGGCACTCCACCGACACCCCAGCGCGGGCCGTCACCGCGCGCAGATCGGCGATGCGATCGGGATCGGGATCGAGGGCGATGGCCTTGGCCCCGCGCTGGGCGAAGGCGACCGCGTTGCCGGCGATGCCGAGCTCGACCACCCGCCGCCCGTCACCGAGATCGCCCAACAGTCGCAGCTGGGCCTCGCCGGGGATCCCCTCGCCGTAGCTCACGTCGTCCACGGCTGTCAGTGTGGTCGCTGCGACCACCGGCCCGAGGGATCGGATCTGCCCGGCGCCGAATCAGCCAGCCGCCGCGGTGGAGAGCACTAGCCTCGATGCGCAATGAGCTTGTCGGTCAGCGCCCTCCGCGGAACGGGATCCGGCCGCGCCCAGGTCGACCATCGCCTGACCCGCCAGCACCTGATCAACGAGTACCGACGCGGCCGGCTGAGCCAGGACCAGGTGTGCGACGCCCACCCCGAGCTGATCCGGGCGGCGAAGAACATCGGCACACCGGTGGCGGCCCCATGCCCGATCTGCGCGGCCGACGAGCTGCGGCTGGTGACGTACGTGTTCGGCTCCCGCCTACCGGCCCACGGTCGGTGCGTGTCGACGGCGAAGGAGATGCGCCAGCTCGACCGCCGGCGCGACGAGCTGACGGCCTACGTCGTCGAGGCGTGCACGGCCTGTTGCTGGCACCACCTGCGCACCGTGGTCCCCGTCGGCCGCCCCTGACGCACCTCGCGCCGGGACGTCACGACTCGACGGGACTGCGATCGTTTCCGGCGCTGGCGGCGTCGAGGCGCTCAAGCTCGCCCGCGGTGAGGGTCAGGTCGGCGGCGGCGACGTTGTCGCGCAGGTGGCTCACGCGTGTCAGCGACCACTGTTCCTGCAGCGCTGTGATCGGGTGCACGAGGTGAGCGCGACGCAGGTCCTCGTCGGTCACGTTCGACAGACCGAGGGCGCGGACCTTGCCCTCGCCGATCAGGTCGGCCATCGCCGCCACCGTCTCCTCGACGGGCGTGTGCTCGCTGCGATGGTGCAGGTAGTAGACGTCGATCACGTCCACATCGAGGCGCCGAAGGCTCGCCGCACAAGCCTCGTGCACGTAGGCGGCGTCGGCTCGCACACTCCAGTCACCACCGTCGCCCCAGATCACGCCGAACTTGCTGCACAGCACGACGTCCTCGCGACGGCCGCGGATCGTGCGGCCGACCAGCTCCTCGTTGCCGTACATGTCGGCGGTGTCGAGCATCGTGACGCCGGCGTCGAGGACGGCGTGGACGACCGCCGTCGGATCCCGGTCAGGGTCACCGACCGTGTCGTCACGCATCCTCATGCACCCGAGGCCCTGCCGTGGCAAATCGACCATGACGACGAGGGTACGAATTCAGGGCTCAGTCGGGGTCAAGCCCGCTGACTCGAGCCCGGTTCGGCCGGCTCGTGGGGGTAGTGGGTACAGCACGAGAAGCACCAGAGCTCGACATCGTCGAGCAGCACGTCGCGCCCGGGCGTGTCCCACTCGGCCGGCGTGACGTAGCGCCGGCGCACGGGGGACAGCACCTCATTGGTGGCCCCGCAGCTCTCGCACGTTCCCGTCATCCCGCATCATGCAATCTGGGGCAGATGCTTTCCGGAATCCGGAACAGAACCTCCCCAGATGTAGTCCCGGGGCCGATCTTCCCCAGTTCGGGGGTGGCCGTACCATCGGGTCAGTGCGTTGGATCGTGGCCGCTGCCGTGGTGCTGGCCGCGTGCGGGCGGGCGGGCGGGGGCACGAACCCGTCGGCGCCGGTAGCGACAACCGCGCCGGTGGCGACGTCCGAGCGCGGGCCGCCGACGACCTCGCCGGGGGTTCAGCCGGTGGGCTTCGACCTGGTCGCCGTCAGGGTGACCAACGCCGACGGCTCGGTGTGCGAGCTGTGCACATGGCGGGCGGCGACCAGCGCGGCGCGCCAGCAAGGCCTGATGGGGGTGACCGACCTCGGTCCCGCCGACGGCATGGTGTTCATCTACGACGCACCGGCGACCGGGCGGTTCTGGATGAGCGGGACGCCGATGCCGCTCGACATCGCCTGGTTCGGCGACGACGGCACGTTCGTGTCGGCGGCCTCGATGGCCCCCTGCCTCGACGGCCCGAGCAGTGCCTGCCCCCGCTACGGCGCGGAGGGGCCCTACGCCGTGGCCCTCGAGGTTCCGACCGGCGACCTCGCCGACCTCGGTATCGGGCCCGGCAGCGTCGCCGCCGTCGGTACCGGCGACGGATGTGACACCCCCTGACGAGGCTGGGGGACCGTGAGCACCTCGCCGCTACACTCGCCCGGTCATATTCGCCCTGCCCCACGACACGGGGCCCCGGCACCGACGCACGGTCGGTACGGGTCCGAAGGGGAGGTTCCCAACGCCATGCGCGCGTACGAGTTAATGGTGATCATCGACGGTGATGTCGAAGATCCCAAGGCCCAGACCTGGGTCAAGACGGTCACCGACGGGATCGAGCGGGCCGGCGGCACGATCCACGGCCGGCCGGACTGGTGGGGCAAGCGGCAGTTCGCCTACCCGATCAACCGCAAGGAGACCGGCTATTACCTGGTCGTCGAGGCGCTCGCCCCTGGTGGCGCCCTGGACGACCTCGAGCGCAGCTTGCGCCTCGCGGACGACGTCGTCCGCCACAAGCTGATCCGCCTGCCCGACCCCGAGGCCGCCCGCCGCGGCATGTCGGGCGCCGCCGCCTGACGGCGGAGAGGAGAACACCATGGCTGACAACACCGTCACCGTCGTCGGGAACGTCACCCGCGATCCCGAGCTGCGCTACACCACCGGTGGGCGCGGCGTCGCCAGCTTCGGGCTGGCCGTCAACCGCCGCTACCAGGTCAACGGGGAGTGGCAGGAGCAGACGTCGTTCTTCAACGTCGTCGCCTGGGGCACGCTCGGCGAGAACCTGTCGGCGTGCATCACCAAGGGCACCCGCCTCGTCGTCTACGGGCGCCTCGAGCAGCGCTCCTGGGAGACCCAGGACGGTGACAAACGCACCGTCGTCGAGATCATCGCCGACGAGATCGGCCCGTCCCTGCGCTGGGCCCAGGCCACCGTCGAAAAGACGGCCCGCACCGGCCCTGACGGTGGTCAGGGCGGCGGCGGCCAGGGTGGCGGCGGCGGCCAGGGTGGCGGCGGCGGCCCCAGCGCCCAGCGCGCCCCCGACCCCGTCTACGGCGACGAAGAGCCGTTCTGATCCCCCCGTTCGAGCACGAAGGCAACGACTGATGGCCAGCAAGAAGAACCGCACGCGGACGTCGAAGGACGCCTCGCCCCGCAAGTACAAGAAGAAGACGAGCGCGCTCGTCACCGAGAAGGTCGAGTACGTCGACTACAAGGACGTCGACCTGCTGTCCCGATTCATGAGCGACAGGGCCAAGATCCGCAATCGCCGGGTCAGCGGCAACGATCTGCAGCAGCAACGCGAGGTCGCCAACGCCATCAAGGTGGCGCGGGAGATGGCGCTGCTGCCCTACGCCAGGCGCGTCTCGACCCAACGCACCCGCCCGCCCCGTGACGGCCGTCCCGGCCGCGATCGTGACGGCGAGGGCCGCGGCGACGGCGAGCAGCTGGACACCGGGGCCGACCAGGTCGAGGGCACCGACGTCGACGGCCTCGACGCGGAGAGCTCCGACGTCGACGGCGCCGAGCTGACAGATGAGCAGGGCTGACGTGAAGGTGATCCTTCGCTCCGACCGTGACGGCCTCGGCAAGCGCGGTGACATCGTCGACGTGGCCGATGGGTACGGCCGCAACTACCTGCTGCCCCGGGGTCTGGCCCTGCTGGCGACGCCGGGTGCCGTCGACCAGGCGGCCCGCATGCGCCGCTCCCGCGACCTGCGCGACAGCCATGACCGTGAGGCCGCCCAGACGATCGCCTCGACGTTGGTGCCGAAAGTCATCACGATCTCGGCCAAGGCCGGCCACGAGGGCAGGTTGTTCGGCTCGGTGACGACGGCCGACGTCGTCGAGGCCGTACGAGCGCAGACCGGCATCGAGCTCGATCGCCGCCAGGTCGAGACCGAGCCGATCAAGGCGCTCGGCCAGCACACGGTCACGGCAAAGCTGCACAGCGACGTGTCGTTCCCGATCACGCTCGACGTCGTCAGTACCTGACCTCACAGGCCCATCCCCACGCTGGGGTGAGTTGTTCACAAAGATTGTCGGGGTGTCCACTGGCACCTCACATGTTCACCTTGAGAGGGTGTCGTGATGGATCGGCGGGACGAACGAGACCGCCGGAGCGAGCGGGCTGAGCCCCGCCGCGCCGGCAACCGGGTACCCCCGCACAACCTCCAGGCCGAGGAGTCCGTGCTCGGTGCCGTGCTGCTGTCGCACGATGCGATGGGCGACGTCAGCGAGAAGGGCCTCCGGCCGGATCACTTCTACAAGCCCGGACACCAGCACATCTTCGACGCCGTCAGCGCGCTGTACCGCTCCGGTCAGGCCGTCGACACGATCACCGTCGCCGATGAACTGCGCCGGGCCGGGTTGCTGGAACAGATCGGCGGCGCCGAGACGCTGCACTCACTGCAGAACGCCACGCCGGCCATCTCCAATGCCGCCCACTACGCCCGCATCGTCCAGGACACGGCCCTGCTGCGCGGCCTGATCCACGTCGCCGGCGACATCGCCGAGCTGGCCTACTCCGAACCGGACGACGTCGTGAAGGCTGTCGACGAGGCGGAGTCGAAGGTCTTCCGCATCGCCGACGAGCGCGTCGTCGATTCGACCATCGAGATCGGCGACCTGCTGCAAGGGGCGATGGACCGCCTGGAGGAGACGTTCGCCCGCGGCGACACGATCACCGGCATCGCCACCGGCTACAACGATCTCGACGAGCTGCTGTCCGGGCTGCAGCCCTCGACGCTGAACATCGTCGGGGCGAGGCCAGCGATGGGCAAGACCGCCATGGCCCTGGGCATGGCGACGCACGTGGCCCAGACGACAGCCCGCCCGGTGATCGTCTTCTCGCTGGAGATGAGCCACGACGAGCTGACCCAGCGAATCCTGTCGAGCGAGGCCCGGGTCGACTCCATGAAGGTGCGCACCGGCCGCCTCTCGGAGGCCGACTGGGGCAAGATCGGTCGGGCCATCGGCCGCCTCGAGATCCCCCTCTTCCTCGACGACAACCCGCGGGTCACGGTGATGGAGATCCGCGCCAAGGCCCGGCGGATCAAGGCCCGCTACGGCAGTCTCGCCCTCATCGTCATCGACTACCTCCAGCTGATGAGCGGCGGCGCCAACCCCGAGAACCGCCAGCTCGAGGTGTCCGAGATCAGCCGGAACCTGAAGATCCTGGCCCGTGAGTTGGAGGTGCCGATCGTGGCCCTCAGCCAGCTCAGCCGGAACCTGGAGAGTCGCGGGGACAAGCGGCCGATGTTGTCCGACCTGCGTGAATCCGGGTCGTTGGAGCAGGACGCCGACGTCGTGATGTTCCTCTACCGCGACGAGGTGTACAACGCCGAGTCGAGCGACAAGGGCTCGGCCGAGGTGATCGTGGCCAAGCACCGCTCCGGACCGATCGGCACGAGACGCCTCGTCTTCCTCGGCCAGTACACCCGCTTCGACAACGCCGCCAAGGGTGTCTAGTTACAACGCCACCGCGTGCCCGGGTTACGTCGCCATGATGGGGCCGTGTTTCTCGGCGACGATCTGTTGGCCTGGCTCGTGCTGGCCCTCGGCGGGGCGCTTCTCATCGGCAACGTTGCCGCCGTCCTGCGGCCGCCCGACGGGCTCCGCCAGCCCGGCGAGCTGGAGCGGGCACCGGTGGTCCGCAGCTTGGCGATGGCCGCCGTCGGGCTGATCGCGGCGGTCTGGGCGTTGGCGTCACTGGTCAGTGGGTGACGTGAACGAGCTGTTGGCCGGCCGCTACGAGCTCGGTGTGCTGCTCGGCCGTGGTGGCATGGGCGAGGTCGTCGAGGCGTCCGACCGGCGGCTGGAGCGGCGGGTGGCGGTCAAGTTGCTGCCCGCCGACGTCGTCGACCCGGTCGCCCGGCTGCGCTTCCTCGACGAGGCCCGCAGCGGCGCCCGCTTCACCCACCCCCACGCCGTCGCCGTGTACGACGCTGGCCAAAGCGGGGACTGGCTGTACCTCGTGATGGAACTGGTCGAGGGCCCGTCGCTGGCCGAGGTCATCACCGAACAGGGTCGTCTCCCGGCGGCCGAGGCGGCCCGCATTGCCGGTGCCGTGCTCGATGCCCTCGGCGCCGCCCATGGCGCCGGAGTGGTGCACCGCGACGTGAAGCCCGGCAACGTCCTGCTCGGTCCGGGTGGCGCAGTCAAGCTGGCCGACTTCGGGATCGCCAAACGGCTCGACGACACCGTCGCCGACCGGACGGTCGCCGGCCAATTCGTCGGCACCCCCCGCTACCTCGCACCAGAGCAGCTGATGGGGGAGCGGGCGACGCCAGCCTCGGATGTCTATGCGACCGGCGTCCTGCTCTTCGAGATGCTCGCCGGGCGACCCCCCTTCGACGGCGACCACGCCATCGCCATCGCCCTGTCTCACCGCGACGCCCCGGTGCCGGCCCTCGCCACCGCCGCGCCCGGCACGCCGCCGGCCCTCGCCGCCGCCGTCGAGCGGGCGCTGGCCAAGGACCCGGCCGAGCGCTTCCCGTCCGCCGCTGCGATGGCGGCCGCCGTTCGTGCTTCCGCGGCGGCCGCCGGCACGGCCGGTCCGCCGGTGGTCGCCGTCGCTGCCACCCCCAGATCCGCCGCCGACGTCGCGCCGGCAGCGACCGAGGTGTTGCCGACCTCCGGCTCGGGGCTCATGCCGCTGGCGTCGCGACTCGGCGCCGACCGCCGCCGGCACCGGATGGTCGCCGCCGCCGCGGTCGCGCTCGTGCTCGTCCTGGTCGGCGTCCTCGCCCTCGCCAGTGGCGACGGCGACGAGGTCGGCTCCGGCGACACGACGCCACCGACGGTGCCGAACGCCGTCACGACGGTGGTCGCCGCGGCCCCGGCGCCGGCCGCGTCGACGGCGACGGTCCCGCCCGCGACCGTCCGCGCCACCCCGGCTCCGACACTGGCGCCGACACCGGCGCCGCCCCCGGGGTCGCTGGAGGAACTGGTCTCGACGCTGGCGGCCGACCCCGGCGCCGTCGGGCCGGCCGGCTCCCCGCTGCTGTCCCGTCTGAACGAACTGGCCGACCTGCAGGGCCGCCGGGCCAGTGAGCGAGCCGCCGAGCTGCTCGTCGCCGTCGACGCCTGGTCAGACGGGGGAGAGCTCGATCCCGGCTTCGCTGCGGTCATCCGCGACGTCCTCGATCCGCTCGCCGCCGGCCCGGGCAACGGCGACGGCAACGGCAACGGCAACGGCGACGACGGCGGCGGCGAGGGCGACGACGACTGAGATGGTCGCCCGCCAACCGGTGGTCCGGCCTGGGCATCGTGGCTGTCGACGCGCACGATCAGGAGCTGCGGTGGCGGGTGGTGCGCAGCCGGAGGTAGCGGCCGGCGCTCCATGCGCCGAGCCCGAAGCTTCCGTAGCGGTGTCGTATGTGCTCGCGCTGGAGGGCGTAGAGGGCGCGGGCGGCTTCCATGTGTGACCACAACAGGGGCGTGTTCCCGAGCGCCTCGTTGCGTTCGACGTCCCACTCCTCGGGTTGCAGTGGCGGCAGCGCGGCGCACAGGTCGTCGGCGCGTGACTCGGCCGCGGCGACATCGCCGACGCGGCAGAGGGCGGTGACCGCCCACCAGGAGGCGGGCACGAAACAAGCTTCCACGCCGGCAAAGCCGTCATCGGTGGGCGGGTAGCGGCGCAGGAACGCGCCCTGTTCCAACGGCTGGATCGTGGCGCTGACGAGGCGGCGGCCGCGCCGACCTCGAGCGAGTCCGCTGAGCGCCGCCGTGAGCGCCGCCGCATCCACTGTCGGCCCGTTGGTCGACGCGACGACGGAGTCGCTCGGCGTGTCGAACGCTTGGGGCAGCCGGCCTGTTGCCGGGCCCGAACGGTTGCTCGTTGAGCCGCTCGCCGGAGCCGACGCCGAGGAAGAAACGGCCTTCCGGCAACACCGCTGCCGTTGCTGCCGCGTGGGCGACACCGATCGGGTGGTTGCGATGCAGCATGGCCGTCACGCCGGTGCCGACCTCGAGGCCATCGGTGGCCTGGGCGATCGCGCCCAGCGTCGTCCACGCATGGCCAGCGTGGCCTTGGCGGCGGACCCACGGCAGGAGGTGATCCGACAGCATCGCCGTCGGCAACCCGACGGACTCGGCGAGCTGGGCGTGACGCACGAGGTCGCGAGGGTCGTGCTCCTCGCTCGACAGCCACCAGCCGAGCCGCAGCTCAGACATGCAACTCGTCGGTCACGACCAGGCCTTCCAGCACTCCGTTGACGGCGGTGACGAACACGTGGTCCAAGCCGTCCGAACGCAGCTGCTCGACGACCTCCTCGATGCGCATCTCGGGACGGATGGTGCCGGGGGCCGGGACCATCACCCGCTCGACCGGCGTCTCGGGTGGCAGCGATCCCGCGGCCGGATCGATCGCGCCGAGCAGGACGCCGCCCTTGGCGACGTGGTGGCTGATTCGGTGCCGGTCCCCGATCTCCCCCTCGGTCGGCAGCCCGAGCGCCGTCCACGCCGCTCGTCCACCGATGAGGTCGTGCACCTGCTTGAAGCCCATCCGTTCGAGCCGGCACGCGGCTCGCGCGCTGAGATCTCAATGCTGATCGAAGCAATAGACCAACAGCGGGGCGGTCTTGTCGAAGCGCGCCGCGTCCGCAGGCTGGAACGTGTCCAACGGCAAGCTCTGTGCGCCGGGGAGGTGCTCTTCGGAGTACACGGACGACGGCAGCACATCGACCAGCGTGACGCCGTCGTCGATCATCGCCTTCGCCTCCAACGCGTCCACCCGCTTGACCATGCGACGCTTGGTGCCCACTGACCAGCCACCCCGAACCATGCGCCGTGCCGCCGGGCCGCCCACCGGCCGGGCGGCGCTAGATTCGGCGCTCTTCGCGGATGTAGTTCAGTGGCAGAACATCAGCTTCCCAAGCTGAGTACGGGAGTTCGATTCTCCTCATCCGCTCCGCTTCAAGCAACAGCGAGATGGTCGGTCGTGACGCGTGCTCGGGTGTCGCTGACACTCAACCCGTCACACTGGCCCCTCGAACAGGCCGACGGTGAATCGTTGTCGACGGGCCTCGAGTTCGGCGTACCGCAACCAATCGGAGTTCGGGTCGACTGGTAGATCGATCCAGCCGTTGGTGATGAGCAGAGCCAGCCAGCCTTCATCGGCGAGGCCGGACGCGTCCTGCCCCGGCTCCAGCACCAACCGGTCGAACGTCGTCAGCCCGGCGGCGGACGCCTCGAGGCCAACCTCGTTGAGCTGCACGCCGCGCTGTGTGGCCACGTCGATCACGGTCCCCGAAAGTCTCGTCCATTCGATCTCGTCCGCACCATCGAGCCCCTGGACGAAGGCGATCCGTCTCGAGCCGTCGGGAGCTGACTCGGCGGCCGACCCCTCGACCAAGAAGATCCGCCGTCGCTCGATGCCCGTGGCCAGTCGACGGCGGCCAACCTGCGGCACCATGCCCTCCTCGAACACCACGTCGACTCCGGTGCGCGCGAGGGCCGCGATGGTCGGGCCGCTGAACGGCTCGTTGTATCGCAGCGTGCTCGCATCGAACACAACCGGCCCGCCCGGGCGGTAGTTCTCGATCTGCTCGACAAGGTCGGCGACGAACGGCTGGGACGCGGAGTTCTGGGCCGGCCCCTCCGGGGCGGCGTACATCGGAACGGCGAGCACAGCGAAGAGCGCCGTTGCGACCGTCAACACCAGCTTGGGGAGGTGCCTGAGTCGTGACCAGCCCGCCAGCGTCAGCAGCAGCGCCGCGAGCACGAATGTGGAGATCGGCCACAGCCAGCGCAGCTGGTGCAGGCTGAAGCCGACCGAGCCGACCGGCGAAAGCTGCATCGAGATGACGGCGCCGACGAGCGCAGCGATGGCCAACACGCCGATGGCGACGAGCGGCCGGGATCGTCGTCGTCGACCAACCCACACGACCACCGCGAGCAGCGAGATGATGCCGATCAGTGCGATCACCGCCATGTTCGAGGACTCGCCGGAGTTCGCCTCACTGATCGCCGCATCCCTCGTGCTGAAGCCCGATCGCCCCCACCAAGGAGGGAGCGCCACGACGGAGGCAACGACCCGCAAGCTGAAGTCCAGCTCGAACGTGGTGCCTTCACGGCCGCGAGTCTCGAGCAGCGCGAACAGGTTGCCCTCGCCGGCGACCTGATCGATGATCGGCTGGATCCACGCAACGATCAGGACAACGCCACTCCACATCAGTGGTCGACGCCACGGTGGTCGCGGCATCGGCTCCCGCGTGAACGGCCAGGCGCCGAGGCCGACGCCCGTCAGGCCAATGATCGCCAACACGTACACGAAGCTGAGGTGTGTTTGAACGATCAGGCTGGCCAGCCCGACCGCGACTGGAGCCATCACCCGATCACCACTGGCCAGCGCCCACGCGACGATCACGAACGACCAGAACGGCAAGATCATTGCGTGCGGTTGCCACGGGTCCAAGAGCAGCTCACTGCCCATCGACCAGGCGAGCCCCGCCGAGAGCGCCGTCACAATCAGCAGCGCCCGGTAACCGCCGACTCGGCGGGCGGCCCACGCGGCGAGTGCGATGCAGGCGGCGTTGGCGAATGCCACCCCCAGGGCCAACCCTCCGGACGGGCCGCCGATCCGGACGAACGGCGCGAGCAGGTCAAACCACAGCGGACCCGGATGGTTGATCAGTCGTCCGGCCGCCAGCGACGCCGAGGTCTGCATGCCAATGAGGGGATGGTGCGACGTGAGGACGTCCTGCGCGCGCAGCAAGATGAGGCCGTTGTCACTGATGGCCACCCACCCTCCAACCGCCCCCCGGACGAACGCAACGACGATGGGCAGGATGGCGATGGCTACTGCGATCGTGCCGATCCGCGGCCGCGGTAGTTGGCGACGGCCGAATCGTCGCACCGCAAGCACAAGGCCCACACGTTAGTGCCGCGGCCCAACGGCAATCGCGAGCGATCCGTGGACCTCCCCGAGCTGGCCGGGGGCCGGGATTGCCGGCTGGGTATGGTGCGGCCGTGATCTTGTCGGACCGCAGCTTGCGCCTGGCGATCGCCGCCGGACGCATCGTGGTCGAGCCGTACGACGAGGGCCTGGTCCAGCCGTCCTCGATCGACGTGCGCCTCGATCGCCGCTTCCGTGTGTTCCGCAACCACACGGCCGGCGTGATCGACGTCAAGCAGGACACCCGCGGTATGACCGAACTCGTCGAGGTGCCGGAGGACGGCGTGTTCATGCTCCACCCCGGCGAGTTCGTGCTCGGGTCGACGTTCGAGCGCGTCGCCGTGCCCGACGACCTCGTGGCTCGAATCGAGGGGAAGAGTTCGCTGGGCCGGCTCGGCCTGCTCATCCACAGCACCGCGGGTTTCGTTGATTCAGGTTGGGACGGTCACATCACGCTGGAACTTGCCAACGTCGCCAGCCTGCCGATCACGCTCTACCCGGGTATGAAGATCGGCCAGATCAGCTTCATGGAGATGACGACGCCGGCCGAGCGGCCCTACGGCAAGGGAGCCACCGGGTCGAAGTACCAGGGCCAGCAGGGCCCGACGCCGAGTCGGTACTACGAGAACTTCGAATCCTGAGGGGCACCCCGCCCCATCCGGGGGGACACTAGCTCCGAACCCTCGACGTGATGAGCGGCGACGGGGCGAAGGAGGGGTGACGATGTTCGCCATCCCCGCGTTGGGCGTGCCGGTCCAGCCGTGGGCTCGACCGCGGCTCCGCCGCCCTCGCTGGGCGCCGACGTACAGTGTCGGTCACGTGATCGAACTCGCCGACGACCTGCGCCGTGTCGCCGACGGAGATCAGCGCGCCTTCGCCCGCCTCTACGACGAGCTGGCGCCGGCCGTGTACGGCGTCGTCCGGCGCGTGCTGCGCGACCCGGCCCAGGCCGAAGAGGTCACCCAAGAGGTGTTCGTCGAGATCTGGCGCCAGGCGGCGCGCTTCGACGCCGATCGCGGACGGGTGTCCACGTGGGCGTGTGTCATCGCCCATCGCCGCGCCGTCGATCGGGTGCGGGCCGAGCAGGCCCACCGCGATCGGCACGAGCGAGTGGGGGCGATCCAGGCTGAGGTCGAGCGGCCCGAGGACGTCACCGTGCTCGGCGACGAAGTCCGCCGGGCCCGCCGGGCATTGACGACCCTGTCGCCGCCCCAGCGCGAGGTGCTCGAGCTGGCGTTCTACGACGGATTGACGCACGTGCAGATCGCCGACCGGTTGGCCGTGCCGCTGGGCACGGTGAAGACGAGGATTCGTGACGGGCTGCTGCGCGTGCGTGCCGCGATGGGAGGTGAGCGATGACCGACTTCGGCGACGATGAGCTGCGTGAGCTGATGGCGCTGGCGGCGGTCGGGGCGCTCGACGCCGCCGACCGTCGACAGCTCGACGCCGCCCTTTCCGGTCGGTCCGACCTCGACGACGAGCGGCGTAATCTCGAAGAGGCGGCCGTCGCGCTCGCCTTCGCTGCCGCCGCCGAGCCGCCGCCGGCATTGCGTGGACGCATCCTCGACGCCGTCGCCGAGTTGCCGCGCTCGAACGCCGACCAGCCGGCGCCGCCAGCCTCGAATCTCCCCGCCCCGGACGGACCTCGAGCCGAGGTCGTGCCGATCGGGCGAGCCCGCCGCCGCTGGATGACACCGCTGGCCGCCGCGGCCGCTGTCGTGGCCCTCCTCGCCGGTGCCGTCCTGGTCAGCACCCAGCTGGGCGACGAAGAGCTCGACGTTGCTGCCGTGGTGGCCGACGACGAGGCCGTCACGATCCCGCTCGACGGCGAGATCTCGACGCTTCGGCTCGTGCAGTCGGCGCGCTACGACGCTGTCGCGCTCGTCGGCGAAGACGTCCCGACCCCGGAGGGCGACCAGGTCTACGAGCTGTGGCTGTTGGAGGACGGCCAGCCGCAGCGAGTCGACATCTTCCGGCCCGGTGACGACGGCTCGGTGGACCTGCTGGTGCCCGAGATGACGCCGCCTGTAGGGGCCGTCTTCGCTATCACGGTCGAGCCGGCCGGAGGCACCGACGTCCCGACCGGCGAGGTCGTCGCCGCCAGCGCGTGACCGAGCCGTCATGACGGCTCACTGCGGCATGAGAGCTTGGGCGAGGGCCGATCCGAACGGTCGGCGCCGAGCTCGGTAGGCGCAGCCGATCCGGCTCTGCCGGTCGGCGCAGCCCGAGCGTTCTACTCGATGGGTTCGGGTCGGGCGAGCGGTGAACCGGGCCGGTCGAGCGCCTGCTCGCCGGACTCGAGCGCGTCGAGCAAGTGGATGGCGAGGTCGGCGACCTTGACCACCTCGTCGTCGGCGCCGGCGGCCTTGGCCCCGTCGTCCAGCATCACGTAACAGAACGGGCAGGCGGTGGCGATGCGCGTCGCACCGGTCGCCAGCGCCTCCCGGGCGCGTTCCTCGTTGACCTTGACGCCGATCGACTCCTCCATCCACATGCGCGCCCCGCCGGCGCCGCAACACATCCCGGTGGTGCCGTTGCGCGGCATCTCGACGATGTCGAGGCCCTTGATCGACCCGACGACCTTGCGCGGCGCGAGGTAGACGTCGTTGTGGCGCCCGAGGTAGCACGAGTCGTGGTACGTGAGGCGTTCGTCGAGCGTCGCCTGGCTGACGTCGAGCTGGCCGTTGGCGATCAGCGACTCCAGCAGCTGAGTGTGGTGGACGACCTCATAGTGGCCGCCGAGCTGCGGGTATTCGTTGAGCAGCGTGTTGAAGCAGTGCGGGCACTGCGTGATGATCTTCGTCACGCCCATGCCGTTCAACATCTCGATGTTCGGCACGGCGAGCATCTGGAACAGGTACTCGTTGCCCGAGCGGCGGGCCGAGTCGCCGGTGCACATCTCCGACGGGCCGAGGATGGCGACCTGGATGCCGGCCCGGGCGAGCAGCTTGGCCATCGCCTGGGTGACCCGCTTGTTCTTGTCGTCGAAGCTGCCGGCGCAACCGACCCAATAGAGGTACTCGGCCTCGAACGGCTCGCCCGGATCGACCACCTGAACCTCGGGGAGGTCCTTGGCCCAGTCGGCACGTTCGCTGGGGCTCATGCCCCACGGGTTGAACTGGTTCTCCATGCCACGGTAGGCGTTGCCGAGCTCGGATGGGAAGTTCGACTCCATCAGCGACAGGTAGCGCCGCATGTCGAGGATCATGTCGAGGATCTCGATGTTCACCGGGCAGATCTCGTCGCAGGCCTTGCAGCTCGTGCAGGCCCAGATCTCCTCGGTGGTGATCCGCTCGAACAGCGAGTTGGCGCCGATCGTGATCTCGGGATCGGTGCCGAGCGGTGGTGCAACAACGGGCGAGCCGGTGGCGGCCATCACCTCGCCGGTCTTGAGGACGATCTCGCGCGGGTCGAGCGGCTTGCCGGTGGCGTGGGCCGGGCACACGCTCGTGCAGCGACCGCACATCGTGCAGGCGTCGGTATCGAGGAGCTGCTTCCACGTGAAGTCCTCGACGATCGAGGCGCCGAAGGTTTCGAGCTCGGTCTCGGCCAGGTTGGGCATCGGCTTCATCGCGCCCTTCGGGCGGTCCTTGTCGCGCAGGTACATGTTCAGCGGCGACGTGAACATGTGGCGCAGCATCGTCAGCGGCAGGATCGCCAGGAAGGCGATGAACGACACGACGTGGCCGATCCACCACCACTGGTGCCAGGTCGACAGCGTGGCCGGAGCCCAGCCGTCGACGAGCGAGCTGAGCGGGTAGCCGACGAAGCTCCACCGTTCGTACTCGAGGTTCGTGCCATCGGCCCGTTGCTGTGCCATGCGGAACATCTCGGCCCCGAAGCCGCTCAGGGCGAGGGTGAGGAACGTGCCGAGGATGAGGGCGTGCTCGGGCTTGGATTTGATGCGGATGCGATAAGGGCGCTGGACGTAGCGGCGCAGGATCGCCCAGACGACGCCGCCGAGAAAGACGAGACCGGCGGCGTCGCCGACGAAGGCGTAGGCCTGGTACGTGCGGCCCTGGAGGAACTTCAGGCTCTCGGGCAGCTGGTGGTCGACCTCGAGCACCGTCGTCACGGCGAGCAACATGAGGAACCCGAAGTAGATCATCGAGTGCATCAGCCCGGCGGCCGAGTCGCGCAGCAGGGTCTGCATGTAGACACCGGCGCGGAAGTCGCCGGCGCGGCGCTTGGCGTTCTTGGCCGTCGTGCGCCGCGTCGGCGCCGGGCCGCCGCGCTCCCAGTTCTTCATGCGGTCGGCGAACTGGAACGCACCCCAGGCGATGACGACGGGAATGACCGTGTAGAAGGCCAGCTTGAGCGGGCCGGGGATGTTGAAGAAGACCTCGCGGTGCCGCTCGTTGTCGTTGTGCCAGTCGGTGATCAGCGGGATCACGCCGGAGATCGCCGTGAACACGGCGATGCCGAGCCCGAGGGCGATGGCCAGATGATGCGGCCGCAGCCCGAACTTGGTGGCGTCGGCGGTGTCGGCCTCGGCGGTGTCGGGGTCGACGTCGGTGGCAGCGGGCGCGCTCATGGCGACCGGGACGCTAGTTCTTGGTGGCGGCGACCCTCATGCCCGCGACGGTGCGAGTACGGTCGGCTCGTGCGAGTGGCGCCCGGCGTGGCAGTCGGTCTGGTCGCGATCACGGGCTGCTCCTGGCTCGGCTTCGAGGCCGAGCGCGAGCCGCCGGACGATCTCGCCGACCTCTTCGGCGGCCCGGGGAAGGATCCAATGGGCGGACCGAACTGCCGCCTGCTGATCGACGACGCCGAGCTGCTCGCCGAGTTCGACGATCCCCTCACCGGGCGACATGAGTGGTGGTCGGTGCCGACGGCCGGCGGCGGGCGGGCCGACGTCGTCATGGATTTCGGCATCGACGAGACGTCGACGGGATCGTCGGGCAGCCTGGCCTGCACACCCGACGAGTTGGAGCTGCAGGGCGACGAGATGGGCAACGACGGCCTGACGTGGAGCGGTGGGGCGGGAACGGATACGTACGTCATGCACAGCGGCCATGCGCCGGACGCCGCGGCGGTGGTGCGGATGACGTTCCGCGGTCACCCGCCGGTCGATGTCGAGGTCCAGAACGGCGTCTACTTCACCGTGCTCAACGAAAGCGCCATGGCCGAGTGGTCGTTCCCAACCCGGGTCGTGGCCCTCGACGACGACGGCGCCGTCATCGCTACGTGGGACGGCACGGCCGGCTGAGCCGGCTGATTCAGCCGTAGTAGGCGCGGTCGAGTTCGCGGATGCGGCCGGCGAGGGTGGCGAGCATCTTGTGACCGAGTGAGGGCACGTCGTCGAGCACGGCCAGGAAGTGACGCTGATCGATGACGAACAGCGTGCAGTCGGTCTCGCACACGGCACTCGCCGTGCGCGGTCCGTGATCGAGGAGGGACAGCTCGCCGACGATGGCCCCCGGTCCGAGCGACGTGACCTTGCGGCCGTTGCGCTTCACGGTCACCGTGCCGTCGACGATGACGAATGCCTCCCGGCCGGTCTGACCTTGGTCGACCACCAGCGTGCCGGCCGTCATGGTGATCTCGTCGCCTGACTTGGCGATGCGCTCCAGCTCCTTCTTCGTCGTGCCGGCGAACAGCGGGACGTTGCGGAGGTGATCGAGATACGCCTTCTTGGCCATGGCGGCAAATCCTACGTCAGCCGCGGCCCTGGTTCTTCACCGCTTCGATCGCCGCCGCCGCGCCCTCCGGATCGAGGTAGCGGCCACCGGTGGTGACAGGACGCAGGGTGTCGTCGAGCTCGTAGTAGAGCGGGATGCCGGTCGGGATGTTCAGCTCGACGACGGCCTCGTCGCTGAGCCCGTCGAGGTGCTTGACGAGGGCCCGCAGGCTGTTGCCGTGGGCGGCGACGAGCACCGTTCGCCCGGCCCGCAGGTCGGGGACGATGTCGTCGTACCAGTAGGGCAGCATGCGCACGACGACGTCGGCCAGACACTCGGTGCGTGGCCGCAACTCGGGGGGTAGCTCGGCGTATCGCGGGTCGTCGAACTGGGAGTGCTCGGCGTCGTCGGCCAACGGCGGTGGCGCGACGTCGTAGGACCGTCGCCAGACCATGAACTGTTGTTCGCCGAACTCGGCGAGCGTGGCCGCCTTGTCCTTGCCCTGCAGCGCGCCGTAGTGGCGCTCGTTCAGGCGCCACGACCGGCGCACCGGGATCCACATCCGTTCGGCGGCGTCGAGGGCCAGCTCGGCGGTGCGGATGGCCCGGCGCTGTACGGACGTGTGCACCACGTCGGGCTGCAGCCGCTCGGCCACGAGCAATTCGCCGCCCCGAGTGGCTTCGGCCCGGCCCTGGTCGGTCAGGTCGACGTCGACCCACCCGGTGAACAAGTTCGCCCGATTCCACTCGCTCTGCCCGTGGCGGAGTAGCACCAGGCGGGTGGGGTCGCTTGACGAAGACACGCCCGGATCGTACGTTTCGCGGCCGTCGCCACGGGATTGGCCGGTTCGGGGCGAGGGGTAGGGTCGCCGCCATGAGCATCACCAACGACGACATCAAGACCGAGTGGGAGCCGGGGGACGCTGTTGTCGCCGCGATCGACGGCGACGGTGACGGCACCGACGGCGATGCCGGCGACGGCACCGATGGTGACGGCGACGGCACCGACGCCGCGCCGACCGACAGCGACGGCACCGACGCCGCGCCGACCGACAGCGACGGCACCGACGCCTGACGGCCATCGCCGGCGACTCCCGCCCGCCAGGTCCACCAGCGCTGTTGTGGCTGACCTGCCGGGTCCCCCACCCTGATGCGCCCGGGCTCGGCGACCTCGTCGCCGAGCCCGGGCCGTTCCTGGCCGGCGACCTCTTTCACCGCGCCGTCTGGTCGCCCCAGGCCGACGGCGGTCGCGACCCCGCCCGCTTCGCCACCGTCGAGGTGCTGTGGGCCGACTTCCTCGAGCGCCACTATCGGACGCCGTTCTTCCGGCTCGTACGCGACGGCACCACGCTCCCGTCGGACACGTACTGCCGCGCCGCCGGGGTCGGCCACCGCACGCTCGCTGATGTCGTCCAGCCCAACCGCGTCGTCGAGCTCTACCAGTCCGGCGCCACGCTCGTACTCCAGGGACTCCAGCTGAGCGACCCGCACCTCGGTCGCGTCGCCAACAACCTCGCCCTCGCCCTCGACCACCCGGTGCAGGTCAACGCCTACCTGACGCCGGCGGGGACCAAGGGTCTCGAACTGCACTTCGATTTCCACGACGTGTTCGTCCTCCAGCTCGACGGCCATAAGCGCTGGCGAGTCTGGGAGCCGCTGGCGCGCACCGAGATGCCGGTCCGCGACGGCCTCCGTCCGGCGATGCCCACCTTCGACGAGCTCGGTCCGCCGCTGATGGACTTCACGCTGAGTGCCGGCGACGGCCTCTACCTGCCACGCGGCTTTCCCCATGCCGCCGAGGCGGTCGATGCCTCGTCGGCACACCTGACCGTCGGCGTGATGGCCCGCACGTGGCAGCAGGTGGTCCGCCACGCCCTCGACGCCGCGTTGGGCGAGCGGGCGCTGCGCGAGTCGCTGCCGGTCGGCACGCTCGACGGGCGTGTCCTGACGGCGGCCCCTGACCTCAAGGCGGTGGCCGCCCATCTCGACCCGGCCACGGTGCGGGCGTGGCTGGCCGCCGAGACATGGCGCCGCCAGCCCTCCACTCGCCTCCGGCCGCTGGTCGCCCCTCCCATCGACATCACCCGCCCGGTCACGGTCACGCCCGGCCCGCTGCTGTGGCTGACCGACGCCACGGAGGCCGGCCCACCGCGGGTCGTGATTGGGATGGGTGACCGGCGGCTGACGTTGCCGGGTGAGGCGCGGGCGTTCCTCGCCGCGCTGTTCGAGTCACCGTCGGGCTTCGCCGCCGGAGCGTGGGGCGGGCCGCTCGATCGCGACTCACGCCAGGTCGTGCTCGACCGCTTGGCGGCCGAAGGCGTCGTCACCCAGGCCGAATCGTGACCCCTCGCTTCATCTGCTCAGTGGCGGCGCGCGATCGCGACGAGCCGCTGTTCGCTACGGCGTCCACGGTGAGGCGGTGGCTGCTCGTGGAGGTGCACGGCGCCTGGGGCCACGACGCCGTCGCCGACAGTCAGCTCGGCTCCCACGCCCCGGCGGTGTGGCGCGCGGCGATGAGGCGCCAGGGCATCCGCGTCATCGCCATCCGCCGAGACCTCGGCGACGGCCCGGCCGACACGGGCGCGGGGATCCGCCTCGTGCACATGCGCTCGGGGCGCCCCGGCGAGCAGGTGCCGGTCGCGCAGCGCATCGTCGTCGCCGACCTGCGCCACGTCGTCGAAGCGACCGAGTCGATCGTCGGTGGCGGCGATCCCGACGGGCGGTGGGAGCGGGACGACAGCGCCTACGTGCTGGTGTGCACGAACGGGCGCCATGACTCGTGCTGCGCCACCGAGGGGCGGCCCCTCATGCGCCACCTGCGCACGTCGCGGTGGTCGGAGTCGGTGTGGGAGTGCTCGCACATCGGTGGCGACCGGTTCGCCGGCAACATCGTGCTCCTGCCGCTCGGCTTGTACTTCGGACGGTGCACACCGGCCGACGCCGACGCACTGCTGTCGTCGATGGAGGACCGCCGCATCGACCTCACCAAGTTCCGCGGTCGCTCGACGTTCTCGTTGCTGGAGCAGGCGGCCGAGCACTTCGTGCGGGCCGCGCGGGGCCTGGAGGGGATGGATGCGGTGCTCGCCGCCCGCACCGTCGATAAGGGCATCATTGAGCTCGACCTCGCCGGCGACACGACCGTGCGGGTGGTGGTCGGTCGCCGGGCCATGGCCGCGCCGACGCCGCTGACGTGCAAGGGCCGCGACGGCCAGAGCTACCCCGAGTACGACCTCCGAGACCTCACCGACGTCTAGGCGAAGCCGGCGACCTCGTGGGGCTGATAGGGCTCTTCGAGGCGGGCGACCTCGGCGTCGGTGAGCTCCAACTCGACGCTGGCGATGGCGTCGTCGAGCTGGGCCGCCTTGGTCACCCCGACGATCGGTGCCGACACGGCCGGATGGCGGGCCACCCACGCCAGGGCGACCTGGGCGGCGCTGACGCCCCGGGCCGACGCCACCTCGGCCACCAGCTCGACGATGGCCCGGTCCTCCTCGCGGTACAGCGTCTTGCCGAACTCGTCGGTCTCGCTGCGGGCCGTCGCCTCGTCCCACGGGCGGGTCAGGCGCCCCCGCGCCAGCGGGCTCCACGGGATCGCGCCGACGCCCTGGTCGAGGCACAGCGGCAGCATCTCCCGCTCCTCCTCTCGGTACAGCAGGTTGTAATGGTTCTGCATCGTCACGAAGCGGGTCCAGCCGTTGCGTTCGGCGACGTGCTGGGCCTTGGCGAACTGCCACGCCCACATCGACGACGCCCCCAGGTAGCGGGCCTTGCCCGCCCTGACGACGTCGTGCAGCGCCTCCATCGTCTCCTCGATCGGCGTCTTCGGGTCCCACCGGTGGATCTGGTACAGGTCGACGTAGTCCGTGCCGAGACGGCGCAGGCTGGCGTCGATCTCGGCCATGACCGCCTTGCGCGACAGCCCGGCCCCGTTCGGGGCCTTGCGCATCCGGCCGTGCACCTTCGTGGCCAGCACGATGTCGTCGCGCCGGCCGTAGTCGGCGAGGGCCCGCCCGACGATCTCCTCGCTCGTGCCGTCGGAGTACACGTTGGCGGTGTCGAGGAAATTGATGCCGGCGTCCAGCGCCGCCTGTAGAAGCGGGCGACTGGCGTCGTCGTCCAGCGTCCATTCGTGGTTACCGCGACCCGAGATGCCGAAGCTCATGCACCCGAGACAGACGGCCGACACATCGAGGCCGGTCGACCCCAGCTTGACGAACTTCATACCGCGTGATCGTACGGTGGCCCGCTGATGACGTCCGGGTCGGTGCTCCAGGTCGACGGCTACCGCCGGCTGTTCTTCAGCGCGGCGTTGGTCATCTTTGGCGTGATGGGCCAGGCTGTGGCGCGTGGCTGGCTGGCGCGCGAGCTGACCGGCACGAACGCCGGCCTCGGCGGCGTGATGCTGGTCTTCGGCGTCGCCATGCTGATCGCGACCCCGTGGGGTGGCGTCGCGGCGGACCGTTTCTCCAAGCGCATCATGCTGCTGGGCGCCGTCGGCGCGCTGACGTTGTCATCGCTGCTGCTCGGCGTGGCCGTCGTCACCGACGTCGTCCAGTACTGGATGCTCCTCGTCGCCGGCGCCGTGCAGGCGACGTCGTTTGCCTTCTACCTGCCGGCCCGCATCGCCTTCATCACCGAGTTGGTCGAGGCCGACCAGATCGCCGAGGCCGTCACGCTGAGCCAGACGGCCCAGGAGGGGATGCGCGTGATCGGGCCGGCGCTGGCCGGCGTGCTGATCGGCGTGAGCTGGTTCGACACCGGCGGGGTGTTCCTCCTGTCGGCGGTCACCAGCTCCCTCGCCGGTGTCGTGCTCTTCGGCCTGCCGCCCGGCTCGCCCCGCCATCGCTCCGAGCGCTCACCCCTGGCCGAGATGGCCGACGCCGTCGCCTACGTCCGCCGGACGCCGGGGCTGGCGTTGATCGCCGTGACGACGATCCTCGTCGTGATCGCCACGTTCCCCTACCTCACGTTCCTGCCGACGCTGGCCGACGACGTGTTCGGGGTCGGCGCCGGCGGCTACGGCGTGATGTCCGGCGTCGCCGGACTGGGCGCGGTCGCCGCCGGCCTGCTGGCGCCCCGCTGGAGAGCGATGGGCCAGCGGCCGTGGGTGGCGGTGGCCGGCTCGGCGGCGGTGCTCGGTCTGGGGGTGATCGCCCTCGGCCGCGTCACCGCTTACCCCCTGGCGCTGGCCGTGCTGTTCGTCATCGGCGCCGCCGGACTCGTCTTCCAGACGACGACGCTGTCGCTGATGCTGTCGCTGGCCGACATCGAGTACCACGGCCGACTGCAGAGCATGGTCGTGCTCGGCTTCAGCGGCTTCGGCTTGGCCGCCCTGCCCCTCGGGGCGCTGGCCGACGCCTGGGGGCTTGACACGGTGCTCGGCCTGACCGGCGCCGTGGCCATCGTCATCAGCGCCGTGTTCGCGTGGCGCCGCTGGCTCGTGCGGCGCGGCCGCCTCCGCCTCGTCGAGCTTGCTTGAGGCTCCGCCGGCCGGCCAAGCCGGACCGGCTGCGCCTACCGAGCTCGCCGCCGACCCCCCGGATCGGCGCTCGCCCAACCTCGAGTCAGACCTAGACCCCCCAGTCGACGCCGGCGACGGTGGCGACCCAGTGCTCGGCGATGCGGTCGCCGTCGAAGCGTTGGACGATCAGCCAGGTCACGAGCGTCTGGTCACCGGTCTCCCGGTTGACACCCCGGCTCGTCGCCCGCGTCCAGACGCGATCGCCGACCACGGCGCGGTCGTCGATGCGCGTCGTCGCCTTGGCCAGGGCGCGCTGCGTGTCGGCAAGGCGGCGGCGATAGTCGGCGACGGTCACGGTCTCGCTGCCGGTCGAGGTGTGCCGGACGAACGGGTCGGTCAGCATCTCGGTCAGCGCGTCGAGGTCGCCGTCGCACCAGACGTCGTTCCACCAGCGGTCGCAGACGGCGAGCATCGCGTCGTCACGGTCGTTCGCCATCGCGCGGGAGCCTACGTTCGGGCAAGGTAGGGCCATGACGAACGACCTCAGCGGTATCGGGATCTGGAGCAGCCAGCTGCGCTACGGCGACCAGGCCGACGCGGCCGACGCCGCCGGCGAGTTGGAGTCGCTCGGCTACTCGGCCCTGTGGGTCCCCGACGTCGGCGGCGACCTGTTCGGCGTTCTCGAGAACCTCCTCGGGGCGACGGCGCGGGCCACGATCGCCACCGGCATCCTCAACCTCTGGATGCACACACCCGCCGAGGCGGCCGCCGCCTTCGACCGTCTCACCCGCACGTTCGGCCGGCGCCTGTTCGTCGGCATCGGCGTCAGCCATGCCCCCCTCGTCGACCGCAAGCAGCCGGGGCGCTATCAACGACCGCTGCAGCAGATGGTCGAGTACCTCGACGGGCTGGACGCCGCCGACCCGCCGCTGCCGGCGGCCGCCCGTTGCCTCGCCGCTCTCGGACCGAAGATGCTCGAGCTGGCCAAGGCTCGCACGGCCGGCACGCATCCCTACCTCGTCACGCCCGAGCACACGGCGACGGCCCGCGACCGTCTCGGCGCCGGGCCCCTCGTCGCGCCCGAGCAGGCGGTCGTGCTGGAAACCGACCCGGCGGCCGCCCGGGCCATCGCCCGCCAGCATCTCGCCACCTACATCGGTCTGCCCAACTACTTCCGCAACTGGGAGCGCGTCGGCCTGACCGAGCAGGACCGGGCCGACGGCGGCAGCGATCGCCTCGTCGACGCCCTGGTCGCGTGGGGCGACGAGGACGCCATCGCCGCCCGGGTGGCCGCCCACCGCGCCGCCGGAGCCGAGCACGTGTGCATCCAGGTCCTCACCGACGAGCCGCAACGCTTCCCCCGCGACGAGTGGCGCCAGCTGGCCCCAGCCTTGGTGTGAGGCGGGCCGGCCCGGCGTTCTACGGTCACGCCGTGACGTACGACTTCGATCGTTTCCTGCGCTACCACGACCTCGTGGCCTGGCTGGACGCGCTGACCGCCGCCCACCCGGAACTGGTGGCCGTCGAGACGTATGGCCAGAGTCACGAGGGTCGAGACCTGCTGCTCGTCACCGTGACCGACGCGGCTACCGGCGCCCACGACACCAAGCCGGCGCACTGGGTCGACGCCAGCATCCACGCCGTCGAGCTGACCGCCACTGTCGCCGCCTGCTACCTGCTGCAGCATCTCGTGGACGGCCACGCAGCCGGCGACCCCGCCGTCAGCGAGGCGCTGCGCACGCGGACGTTTTATGTCGTGCCCCGCGTCAACCCCGACGGCGCCGAGTGGGCGCTGGCCGACTCGCCCCGCTTCCGCCGCTCGAGCACGCGGCCGTGGCCGTGGGCCGACGCCCATCGCTGGCCCGGTGCCCACACCGAGGACGTGGATGGTGACGGACGGGTGCTGCAGATGCGCATCCCCGATCCCGATGGCGCCTGGGTGGCCCACGCCCAGGACGCCCGCCTGCTGGTGCCCGTGCCGATCGACGGCCCGCCGGCGGGCGCGCCCCGCTACCGACTGCTCGACGAAGGCACGCTGGCCGACCACGACGGCTTCACCATCCCCAAGCCCCGGCCGCCAGAAGGCCTCGATCTCAACCGCAACTTCCCGGCCGGCTGGGGCACCGGCGTCACCGGGTCCGGCGACCACCCGCTGTCGGAGCCGGAGATCCTCAGCCTCGTCCGAGCGATCGTCGCCCGGCCCAACGTCTGCGGCTACAACGCGTTCCACACCAGCGGGGGCGTGCTGTTGCGCCCGTCGTCGACGGTCGCCGACGCCAAGCTGCCGCCCGGCGACGTGTGGGTGTGGAAGGAGCTGGGCGAGATCGGCACCCGCCTGACCCACTACCCGGTGCACTCGGTGTACGAGGACTTCACGTGGGACCCGAGCGAGACGATGAGCGGCGCCGCCGACGACTGGGCCTACGAGCACCTCGGCGTGTTCGGCTGGACGACGGAATTCTGGGACGTCGTCCACGCCGCGACCGGCGTCAAGCAGGGCACGCACTTCTGGTACACCGGCCCCACCGACGCTGAAGCCCTCGCCGTCCTGGCGTGGTGTGACGAGCATGCCCCCGACCAGTTCGTCGACTGGTACCCGTTCGACCACCCCCAGCTCGGCCCGGTCGAGCTCGGCGGGTGGCACTACGTCGGCGTGTGGACGAACCCGCCGCTCGGCGTGCTCAAGGCCGAGGTGATGCCGCACGCCCGCTTCGCCGTCGCCCAGGCGCTGGCGGCGCCGTGTCTCGAAGTCCGGCGAGCGACGGCCACCGGCCTCGGTGGCTCGACGTGGCGGGTCGAGCTGGGGCTGGCCAACACGGGATGGCTACCGACGTACGTGTCGGCGCGGGCCAAGAAGGAGGAGCTCGTGCGCCCGATCGTGGCCGAGCTCGGCGGGGAGGCCATCCGCGTCATCGGGGGTCCGGCCCGCCAGCAGCTCGGCCAGCTCGAGGGACGCGCCGCCCTGCGCTTCTCGTCGATGTCGGACGGCACGCCCGATCGAGCGCTGGTGACCTGGGTGGTCGAGGCCGCGGCCGGCGCCGAGGTGACGGTGACGGCCACGCACCAGCGCGCTGGCGCCGTGACGGCATCGATCGCCCTGACCGACGCCGCAGCGGGAGCGTGACGTGCCTGTCCACTCCGAGCTGCACGGCCATGGCCCGGTCGTGCTGTTCACCCATGGCTACGGCTCGTCGTCCCACATGTTCGCCGCCACGGCCGCCGCCCTGGCCGCCGACCATGCCGTCATCATGTGGGACCTGCGCGGGCACGGGCGCAGCGTGGTCCCCGAGCTCTCGGCCGAGTTCACGCCCGAGCACTGCCTCGACGACATCACCGACCTGCTCGACTCGGCCGGGACCGAGCGGGCCGTGCTCGGTGGGCACTCCCTCGGCGGCTACCTCTCGCTGGCCTACGCCCAGCAGCACCCCGATCGTGTCGCCGGGCTGATCCTCGTCGGCACCGGCCCCGGCTTCCGCAACGAGGACGCCCGGGCGCGCTGGAACGAGATGGCCGAGGGATTCGCCGCCGCGCTCGAAGCCCGCGGCCTGGCCGGTTTCGGCGGGAGCGACGAGCTGAGGACCGACGTCCATCGGGGTGGGCCGGGCGGGCTGATCCTGGCGGCCCGCGGCATCCTGCCCCAGCGGGACAGCGCCGTCATCGACGGCCTCGGGACGATCACGGCGCCCGCGCTCGTCGTCGTCGGCGACCGCGATCGCCCGTTCCAGGCCAGCTCCGAGTACCTCGCGGTCAAGCTGTCCGGGGCCGGCGGGCACCTCGTCGTCATCCCCGACTGCGGTCACGCCCCGCCCGTCACTCAGCCGGGACCGTTCCACGCCGCCGTGCGCACGTTTCTCGCCGACCACGAGTGGTGACGATCGCTCGGCGCGGCGCGGGACGGAGCGCCGCACCGAGCGATCAGACGGTCAGCCTGACACGTTGTCTCTCGGGCTCCGCCGACCGGCCAAGCCGGATCGGCTGCGCCTGCCGAGCTCACCGCCGACCCTTCGGATCGGCGCTCGCCCAACTTGTCGATCCGCATCACTGGGGTGCGTGCGGTCGACGTTGATCGGATGCATCCGCGCGCCCCGCCAGCTCCGAACATCGACATGGGCGTGGCGTGGAGCGACTACCCCCTGCCCGAGGACCACATGAGCGCTCACCTCGTCACTCCTGCGCCGGGCTGGGTTCGTTCGTGGGCGCCTGGGTACCGTGGGGCGATGGCGACAGCGGACAGGGCCGACACGGTCGACGACGACCGGGCCCTCGGCGCCTCCTTCGCCGCCGGTGTCGACGGGTCGATGCGCCGGGTGTGGGACCGCTACGGCGCGCTCGTCCACACCTACTGCATCCGCTCGCTGAGTGACCGTGACGCGGCCGCCGACTGCACGCAGGAGACGTTCGTCAGCGCCTGGCGTTCCCGCGACCGCTACGACGCGACGCGCGGTGGCCTCGCCGGCTGGTTGCTGGGCATTGCCCGCCATCGGGTGCACGATGCCTATCGGTCGCAGGCCCGCACGGCGGTGCCGCGCGACGGTGACGACGACGCGACCGCGGCCAGCGTTCCGCCCGAGTCCGACGAGCTGGTCGAGCGCTTGCTCGTCGCCGACGTCTTGTCGAACCTGCCCGACCGACCCCGCCGGATCCTCGAGCTGGCGTTCTTCTCCGGTCTGAGCCAGCGCGAGATCGCCGAGCGCACGGCCCAGCCGCTCGGTACCGTGAAGAGCGACATGCGCCGCGCCTTGCTGCGGTTGCGATCCATCCTGGAGGCGGGTGACCTCCGTGCCTGACGATCCGCGCCGAGACCCTGCGCGATTCGATCAAGACGCCGATCTGATCGAACTGCGCCGCCTCGCCGAGCGCGTGCGCCCGGGTGACCTCGGCTGGGAGGCCCCCCCGCCCGCCGTGTGGGACCGCATCGCTGCCGAGATCGGGATCGGGGCGCGACTGGCGACCAGCCCGATCGACGACGACCAGAGCCCGCCCCCGGCGGTGACGGCATCGAACGCTCGACGGCGGTGGTGGCCGGCGATGACGGCCGCGGCGGCAGCCGCCGTCATCGTCGCCGTGGCGGCCTACGTCGTGACCAGTCGCGACGACGACGCGGATGTGGTGGCGGCGACGGCGCTGGAGCGCGTCGGCCCGAGGGGATCGGGAACGGCCGAGCTGGTCGAGCGCGACGGCGTGCTCGAGCTGCGGGTGGAGACGGCCGGCCTCGACACCGTTGACGGCTTCTTCGAGGTGTGGCTGGCCGACGCCAATGGCGAGCGGATGATCTCGCTCGGTCCGACCCGGCCCGACGGTGTCTACGCCGTGCCGGCCGGCATCGACGTGGCCGAGTTCCCGGTCGTCGACGTGTCGGCCGAACCGTTCGACGGCGACCCGGCCCACTCCGGCACCAGTGTGCTGCGGGGCGAGCTGCCACTCTGACGCCGGGCGGACCGCTGACGCCAGGCCTACCCTGATGTCATGACCACGGCCGCGGCGACGACGCTGAGCCGAGCGTTCCCGTACGTCCCGAGCGCCCCGCTGCGCGGTCTCGTGGCCGGGGTCGCGTACGAGCAGCGCGGCTTCCCGGCCGGCCAGCACATCGGCTTGCCGTCCCACCACGTCACGTTCGTCATCCCCCTCGACGCACCGTTGACGATGGTCGCCGGGCCCGGCGGCGCGCCGGCCACGCTGACGTCGTGCGTCGGCGGGCTCCACGCCGCCCCGGTCGTCATCGGCCACGACGGCACGCAGGTGGGTTTGCACCTGACCGTGTCGGCCCTCGGGGCGCGAATCCTGTTCGGGCGGCCGGCGGCAGAGCTGGCCGCCACCGTCGTCGCCGCCGACGAGCTGTGGGGGGCGGATGGGATCGAGCTGGTCGACCGGGTGCACGCCGCGGCGAGCTGGGCCCATCGCTTCGCCGTGGTCGACGACGTGCTGACGCGCCACGCCGTTGGCGCGGCGGTGGCGGGGCACGATCCGGCGCCGGAGGTCGTCGAGGCGTGGCGTTGCGTGACCGGCCCGACGCCCATGCGCGTCGGCGACGTCGCCCGCCACGTGGGGTGGAGTCGGCGCCACTTGACGCAACGATTCGGCGACGAGTTCGGCGTGACGCCGAAGACGCTGGGGCGGGTCGTGCGCTTCGAGCAGGCGACGGCCCGGTTGAAGGCGGCGGTCGACGGGGCGACGTTGGCCACCGTCGCCGCCGAGTGCGGCTACGCCGACCAGGCCCACATGGCCCGGGACTGGCGCCAGCTCGCCGGCTGTTCGCCGTCGGCCTGGTTGGCGGCCGAAGTGCTCCCATTCGTCCAAGACGGCGAGCCGGTCGAACCCGCACGCTGGGCCGCATGACGTTCGACATCACCACCGTCCCTGCCCACCTCGGCTGCGGCGGCGCGGCCCGGCCGATCGACGGCTTCTCGTGGGAGCGGGTCGACGAGTACGCCACGGCGACGGCGGACGATGGGCCGGACGGGCGCCTCGTGATGATGTTCCAGATGACCGGGGCGTGGGACAGCTGGGAGATGCATCCGGTCGGCGACGAGGTCGTCATCGCCTGCACCGGGATCCATCGCTTCCGCCAGGAGGTGGGCGGGTCCGAGCAGGTCGTCACGATCGGCCCCGGGGAGGCACTGATCAACCCGGCTGGCGTGTGGCACACCGCCGACAGCGGAGCCGACGGCGGCTGGATCGTCACGATCACGCCCGGCCAGGGTACGGAACACCGCCCGGCCTGAGCGCGCTCAGGATTCGAGGGGTGCGGGCGCGGGATCGAGGTCGAAGTCGTCGACGAGGTGGGCCGTGTCGTTGAAGCGGCGCACGATCCACCGTTCGGTCGTGACGACGAGATGCGTGATCGAGGCGTTGGCCACCCCGAGGAAGGCGAACGGGTGGGGCGTGGCGACGGCCTGGGCGACGATCTCGGCGATCACGCCGCCGTGACTGACGACGACGATGCGCTCGCCGGGATGGCGGGCGACGAGGCGTTCGACGCCAGCCCGCACGCGCGTGCGGAGATGGTCGTTCGACTCGGCGCCGGGGATGGCATCCCAGCGCTGCTCGCGGATCATCCGCAGCGCGTCCGGGTGGCCCTCGGCCATCCGCTGGCGGTACAGCTCGCCCTCCCACTCGCCGAGGTGGACTTCGCGCAGATCGGGCTCGACGATCGGCGCCAGACCGAGCCGATCGGCCAGCGGTGCCGCCGTCTCGTGGGTGCGGCGCAGCGTGGTCACGTAGATCGCGTCGATCGGGTGGTCGGCCAGCCGGTCGGCGAGGCGGTCGGCCTGGGCCCGACCCTCGGGGGCGAGGGTCGGGTCGCCGTGGCCGTCGACGAGCGGGAACGGGCGTCCCGGCACCAGCGGTTCTGATTCCCCGTGACGCACGAGGAACAGCTCGGTCGCACCCGGCGGCGCCCGGAAACGGGTCTGGCGATAGCTGCGCGCCGGGGCGGTCGGCGTCGTCTCGGTGGCGATCCCCGGACGGTACCGGGCCTACCGTTGGCGGCCATGAGCGCGGACGCCGACGGCGAGCTGCACCGGGCCCAGGGCGTCGAGGCCAACAACTCGGCCTGGGAGCTACTCGGGCGCGACGACCTGACCGAGGACGAGGGCGAGGATCTGCTGCGCCGGGTGTACGCGGCCGCCTACCACTGGACCCGCGCCGCCAGCCGGGGCCCGGAGAACGAGGCCAGGGCCGAGTACATGATCGCCAAGGCCCACTGGAGGCTCGGCCAGACCGACGCCGCCCTGCATCACGCCGACCGCTGCCGGCGGGCAACCGAGGCCGCCGGGCTGGGGGACTTCGACCTCGCCTACGCCCTCGAGGTCCGCGCCCGAGCCCTCACCCTCGCCGGGCGGGACGACGAGGCAGCGGCGGCCTGGACGGCAGCGCGGGCCGTCCCCATCGCCGACCCCGAGGACCGGGCCATCGTCGACGCCGACTTCGCCGACGCCCCGCCGTCGGCCTGAGCACCCGAGTACCGGGCGCCGCCCGAGCATCGGAACACCCGAAACGGGGACCGACGTACTCGGGAGACCGCCAGGTACTCGGGTAGACGGCGGCGGGTCCGTACGCTCGGGCCGGTGGAGCCTGGAGTGCAAGAACTGTTCGAGGCGGCGCGGGCCGCGCAGGCCAACGCCCACGCACCGTACTCCGGGTTTGCGGTCGGGGCGGGCGTGCGCGCGGCGAGCGGTCGTGTCTACGCCGGCGCCAACGTCGAGAACGCGGCGTTCCCCCAGGGCGTGTGCGCGGAAGCATCGGCGATCGCGGCGATGGTGACGGCTGGTGAGCGCGAGATCGTCGAGGTACTGACGGTCGCCGGTGACGGCAGCGCCGTCGTGACGTGCTGCGGCGGATGCCGCCAGAAGCTGCGCGAGTTCGCCGGCCCCGAGACACCCGTGCACGCCGCCGGCCCCGACGGCGTCCAGCGGACCTTCACACTCGGCGAGTTGCTGCCAGCGTCGTTCGGCGGCGCCGATCTTCCCACGCGCCGCGGCCGAGTCTCTTGGGGCTGAACGATCTGGGACTACTGACGCCCGAGTTGCTACATCGCCGTGCTGAGATGCGCGGCGAGGTTGTCGAGGAGTTCGGCCCAGCCGGCCACCATTTCGGCGAAGAACTCGTTCTCCCAATCCGCTCCGGTTCCGTACGCACTCGAGACGACGCGGATCACGCAACTGCCGCCGGACGCTGACTCGATGAGGAACTCAGTAGCGATCGGGGTGAGCGACGACACGTCGTGGTCCGCAGTCGGCATGTGGTCAGCGATCGGCCACGGTTCTGCGTACGCGAAGCGCCTCGTGGGCGTGTAGTCGGTGACGATGCCGTGCGACCAGAAGCCCACATCGAACGACAGGGCGCCACCGATCTGCGGGTCCAGTCGGGTCGGCACCATCCAGGCGGAGATGCCATCGGCTGTTGCGATCGCGTCCCACACCTGTTGCGGAGTCGCGGCCAACTCATAGGTGCGTTCCATCCGGTATTCGACACGGTCGGGCTGGTCGGGTGTTTCGGGATTGGTCACGAGGGCTCCTCGGGTCGGGGATATGACGAGACGGTCAGACGGTGCGGTCGCCCGTCGTCGTGGTGGAATCGGGCGACCAACGCGGCGACCGCTGATTGCAGGTCGGTCGCGAACGCGGCACGATCTTCCGGCGACCTGAACCCGATCACCGTGTCGACGGTCAGCGTCGGCAGCCGCGTTCCGGTTGCCGCATGGCTGGCGATCGCCCCGACCTCGGACACCGTCCGAGCGTTTACCGCGATCAGATGCGCCGCCGAGAGACGGTCGGCGACCTCGTTCGGATCGAGAGCAGCGCTCTGCAACTCGTCGGGAGCAACAACGAGGTGGCGCGCGGAACGACGGACGAACCGTTCGGTGATACCGCCCCACGCGCGTTCCTCGGCCAACTCGACCAGCCCGTGGGCCTCCAACGCCTTCACGTGATAGT
>Ga0183260_10000239_pt1 | contig 43987 bp, 32 predicted proteins | sample AntDrymUQ4972206_2_FD_129768 | JGI IMG/M metagenome (GOLD analysis project Ga0183260, IMG submission 129768) | Polar desert sand microbial communities from Dry Valleys, Antarctica - metaG UQ497 (22.06) (version 2) (version 2) | ecosystem: Environmental > Terrestrial > Soil > Desert | place... | reverse complement strand
GCGTGGCCGGCGAGGGCTAGCGCGAAGAGCGGCGGACCGCCAGCCCGGTCGCGAGCACGACCAGGGCTCCTGAAGCCAGCGCGGCGGCCTTTGCGCGCCGGTCGACCCTGGCGAGCATCTGAGCGTAGGAAGCGGGCGCCTGCTCCGGCGCCTGTTGCACTGGCTCGGCCTCGCCGTCTCCAGAACGCGCCTGCGCCCGCTCGCGCCCCTGACGAAGCACGAGCGCCGAGTCGAAAAAAGCGGGCTCCTCGATGGGCGGCTCCTGCCGGTCGGCGTCCAGCACGACGATGGCGAGGCCGTTCCAGATCTCGAGGTGGCGCACGGGATCTGCCGCAAGGTAGCCCGATATGAAGTCCAGGTTGGCGAATGCGACGTGGGGATAGTCCTCAAAGCGCACCGCCTCCAGCCCTGCCCGCACATCGTCGTTGGCGGAGTCATGAAAGACGATCACCGCCCGCCGGCAGGCCTCGGACGCGAGCAGCGCTTCCGCGTCGCGCCGGACGCCGGCGGCGCTGTGGTCGCCGTCCACGAGCACGAAGTCCACCCCCCTCCCCTCCTCCTCGAGCCCGGACAGGAACTCGGGCACGAGCACGGCGGAGTCGCCCACGTGGGTGCGCACGTTTGCAAGCTCGGCCTCCAGGCCCACGATCTCCGCCACGATGTCGAAGGAGTGGACCTCCTCGGAGTGCGAGGCGATCCTGCGCAGGCTGCCGCCCTCCGCCGTGCCGATCTCGATGGCCAGGCGCGGCTTGAGCGTCGCGAGGACACCCTCCAGCGCGAAGCGCTCGCCGTGGCGCATCTGCCAGTACGGCGAGCCCTCGATCAGCGGGGAGGCGAGCAGCTCCGTGGCGTTCATGGCGCGGAACTGTAGGCCGGCTCGGCGAGGCGTGCGCCAAGCTCGCGCGCCTGCGGCGCTTGAAGCGGAGAACCCGAGCGAACGCCTCCGCCCTGCGACGGGCATCAGCGGCTGGGCGCTGACTTAGACTGGCCGACGACCGCGAAGGCTACCCACGTCGCCGGCACGAGCCTCAGCACACGATTGCGCAGGCTTCCTCCCGGCCGGCGAGCATGTCGCGCGAGTCTACGGCGCGGTTTGCGCCGGTAAGTCCGCGCGCCGTCCAGCAGCCAAGCCCCGAGGGTGATGATCGCGCGCTCCTCCACACAGGTCGCTCGGCCGAGCGGGCTTCGCCGCCCGGGACGGTCATAGACTCCGCCGCTCTGGACGACCGAGATGAGCCCACTCCCCCCTCGATGCCCGCACCCGCTCTGGACGAGGCGGGCACGCGCCTGCCCGGCGACACCGAGGCGGTCGTCACCCCACCCCCCGGCATCCCCGGTTCCCGCTGATCGACTCGCTTCGCGGCCTGGCCGCCGTGTTCATCGTTGTGGCTCACGCAGCCGGCCTGTCCGGGGCCACCGACGGCACATGGTATCGCGGCCTCTTCGCCCACAACGAGGGGCTCGCGCTCTTCTTCATGGTCTCGGGCTTCGTGATCTACCGCCCCTTCGTCGCCCACCGGATGCTAGGGGCGCGGAACCCCGGCATCAAGGCCTTCGCGCGCCGTCGCTTCCTGCGCATCCTGCCCGCCTACTGGCTCGCGCTCACCGTGCTTGCGATCTACCCGGGACTGACGGGGGTGTTCGCGGACACCTGGTGGGTCTTCTACGGGCTGATGCAGCTCTTCCCGATATACGACGGCAGCGGGTGCGCTCGAGCCCTGCTCGGATGTGGGATCCCGACCGCCGTGACGCTGCCCGGCGAGTCTCGGGTTCTACTTCCTGCTCCCGCTCTCTGCGCTGCTCATGCACCGCATCGCCAAGGAGACGGCCGGGGAAAGGTCGCTGCGGCGAGAGCTGGTCGCGCTCGCGATGCTCGCGATCGCCTCGGTCGCTGTCCGAGTGGTCGTCGTAACCCACCCGCAGCTGCTGACCAGCAGTCTGTACTTCATCCTCCTGTACGGCACTCCGGGCACGTTCCTGTGGCTCGCCCTGGGAATGGGGATGGCGGCTGTCTCCGTCGCGCTCGAGCGGCGTCCGGTGGCTCCGAGGGCCCTGTGGTTGATCGCTGCTCGGCCGTGGCTGTGCTAGCTCGGAGCTGCCGCCATCTTCCTGGCGCTCGCGTTCGCCTATCCGTCACCCGTCTTGACCTCCGATCCGGACGAGTCGACGGTCGCCCTGGAGTTCGTCGGCCTCGGGGTCGGCGCCGCCCTCGTCATGCTCCCGGCCGTGTTCGGCCAGGAGGCGGGTGGGTTCGTCCGGCGGGTCCTGGCCAACCCCGTGTTGGCCTGGCTCGGAGTCATCTCCTACGGGATCTACCTCTACCACCTGCCCATCGAGCTCAAGCTGCTCGACAGCGTAGGCCTGCCCCGGCAGGGCGCCTTCGCCGCGCTCGCCTCCGCTTCGCTCGTTGTGACCGTCGTCTGCGCGGCCGCCAGCTACTACTTCTTCGAGCGGCCGATCCTGCGCTTCAAGGAGCCCCGGCGCGCCGCCCGATCCGTGCGAGCCCCGGTAGCGGGCCCCGCGCCATAACATCCGCCGATGGCCTCAGTCGCGGCGCCGCCTCGCGCGGAATCCCGTACTACACGGCGAAGGCGCTGGAAGGAGGGAAGTCCTACATCGACGTCCAGACGGGGGAGGCCAACCCCTACGCCGAGCGCCTGGCGCTCAGCGACGCGGCCTTCAGGGGCGACTGCAGCGCCCTGCACGAGCTCGTCGCTCGCGGTGTGGATTACCTAGTCGTGGACCGGATCAATGGCACCGTGATACCGCCCCGGGGCGCCCTTGACGGCGTCACCAGGACCGTCTATGAGAACCCCGACATCAGCGTGCTCCAGCTCTTGCCTGCGCGGCTGGCGAGCGCGGCGCTCTGCAAGGCCGAGCTCGGCTCAGGGGACGCTCCTTACAATCCACGCGGATGACGACACGGGCCCAAGCGACGGGTGGTTCGAGGCCCCTGCTCGACCGGCTCGGATCGAGGCGATGGCCGTTTTGGTCCCCGTGGCTGATCCTCGGCCTGGCGATGGCCTGCTCCGCCGCCGCGGTCCTCTGGGTAACCCGCGGCCAGAGCTTCCTCGGTGACGAGTGGGGCTTCTACGCGAGCTACCCCGGGGTTGACCTGAAGGAGATGCTCGGCCCGCGGGTGGGCCACTTGCAGGTCGTCGAGATCCTCCTCTACAAAGGGGTCATCGACTTGTGGGGGCCCAGCGACGTCGCATTCCGGCTCATCCTCGTCGTCCTGATCCTGCTCTGCGGAGGGCTTGTCTACGAGCTCGTCCGCCGCCGCGTCGGCGGCTGGCTCGCGCTCGGCCCCGCAGTGCTGGTGCTCTCGTTCGGAGCCGGGGGGGAGACCTATGCCTCGACGTTGGGGATCAGCATCGTGCTGACGATCGTCGCCGGCTTGGCAATGCTGCTCTGCCTCGAGCGTCGCGACATCGTCGGCGACATCGGCGCCTGCCTGCTGCTGGCCGCCGCGCTTGCGACGTACGGTCCGGCGGTCGCCTTCCTCGCCGGCGCCGCTGCGGTGATCCTGCTCGCCGGCGAGCGGCCCGAGTGGCGCCGGACCTGGGTCTTTGGGGTGCCGCTTCTGCTCTACCTCGCCTGGCGCCTTTGGTCCCCACCGGGCCTGGGCGATGGCCCAAGCGTGACGCTCGTGAACCTGCTCCATCTGCCGAATTCGATCCTCGACTCGATCGCCGCAGCGCTGGCCGCGATGACTGGGCTGTTCGGCGCTACGGGCAACGATGCTCCCGCCATCCTCCCGCTGGGCTGGGGACAGGCATTGCTAGTGCCGCTGGTGATCGGCACGGTCCTGCTTCTGCGCCGTCGGGGCCCGGTCGACCGCTGGATCTGGGCGGCGCTGGCGATGCCGCTGGTCTACTGGACGGCGATCGGAGCGGTATCCTCCGCCGCGCGCCCGCCGGGGGCGACGCGCTATCAGCTGCTCAGCGCGATCTTGGTGATCCTTGTCTATGCGCAGCTCGCCGCCGGGGTTCGCCTCAGTTCCCGGGCCGTCGCCGTCGTCCTGGCGGCTTTCGGGCTCGCCGCGCTTGCCAATATCGGCGCCTTGGTGACGTTCGGGCAGCGCTTCCGCGCCAACTCCGACGAGAACAGGGCCGAGCTGGCGGCGCTCGAGCTGATTCGCGAGCGCGTCGATCGGCGCTTCCCCGTCGAGTCGACCGGCCCGACGACATCGATCCCGGACCTGTTGATTCCGGCCGGCCAGTACTTCGCGGCGGCGGACGCCCACGGCTCCCCGGCGATGTCGCTCGCACGACTGCGGGCGAGTCCTGAATACGTCCGGAAGGCCGCCGATGCCGAGTTGATCCGGGCCCTCGGGCTGGCGCCGCGGCCGCTCAGCGGCCCGCTCCGAGTCGGGGGCGCACTGTTACCCGGCGCCGCGACCGGCCTCGACACGCAGGTCCGCGGCCCCTGTCTGCTGGTGAGCCCCCGCCAGCCGGGCGCCGCGTCAGTGTTGACGCTGCCGCCGGGAGGGTTCTCGGTCCGGCCCGATCCGGGCATACCGCCAGCGCTGACCCTCCACCGCTTTGCCGGCCCGGGCGCGACCCCGCTTCCCTCGCCCGCCACGGCCCAGACCCAGGCGGTGGAGATTCCCCCCGACTCTTCAAGCGTGCCATGGCGCCTGCAACTTGTCGCAACGGCGCCGCTGACGCTCTGCCCGTTGCGCCCGGCGTGAGCGAGCTCTCGATCTATGTCCGCCTCAACGAGATAGCAACGTCGAGCAGGCCATCGAGCGTGTGGCTGGAACGAGCTGCTGGCTCAGCCCGTGACCCCGCCCCGAGGTGAGCGCCGCCCCGTCAGACGCCCTGAAGCGCCTCCGGGTGTTGGCGATACCACTGCACCGTGCGCGCGATGCCTTCTTCGAGCGCGATGGTGGGCGCCCAACCAGTCGCCGCTCGCAGCTTGCCGTAGTCGATGACCTGGCGCTCAACCTCGCCCTCCGGAACGGGGCTGCCGCGCACCTCTGCCTCCACGCCCGTCCCAACGGCTTCGCAGACGAGCTGCACGATCTCGAGCACCGAGCGCGAGCTGCCGCTGCCGGCGTTGAACGCCTCTCCGCCCGCGTCGGTCGGTCCTTCGTCGAGCGCGTCGGCGATCGCCAGATAGGCCGAGACCGCGTCGTCGACGTGAAAGAAGTCGCGCTGCGGGGAGCCGTCGGAGCGGACCACGGGACGCTCCCCGCAAAGGGCGGCCGCAATCGCGCCCGGAACGAGCCGGGATAGGTTGCGGTCACCGCCGCCGTAGACGTTGGAAAAGCGCGCCGTTGCAACGGGCAGGCCGTAGGCGTGCGACCAGCAGAGCGCGATGAGGTCCGCGCACGCCTTCGTCAGCGCATAGGGCTGGCGCGGGTCGAGCGGCAGCTGCTCGTCGATCGGCGATCGCGCCGGCTCACCGTAGGCCTGAAACGTCGAGGCAACGACAGTGCGCGCGACTCCATGGCGCAGGCAGGCTTCCAACAGCAGCCACGTTCCGCGCACGTTGACGTCAAAGCTCTGGGCCGGCGCTCGCAACGCCTCAGCGACTATCGGCTGCGCGGCGAGGTGAAAGACGGTGTCGATGCCCTGCTCGCCGATCGCCTCATCGAGTACCCCTACGCCTAGCACATCGCCATCAAACACCGCGCAGCGCTCCTCGCTGCCCTCCAGTACGAGTGCCGACGTCGGATGCTTGCTGCGACGCAGGACGCAGACGTTGTCGCCCCGCTCCAAGCACGCGCGCACAAGGGCAGAGCCAACGAATCCGTAGGCGCCCGTGATAAGCACCTGCCGCTGTGCAGTCACCGGCAAGACTCATTCATCGGAACCGGGATTCTGACAGCCCCCGGGTCAGATGCTGCCGCTGCTGGCGAATCGACGCGCGCAAGGGCATCGCCACCGCAGTCGAGGGCCTGCCAGCGGGACGCCCCGGAATACGAGGAACTAGGCTGCAACGCGTGGAGACCATTAGCACAACGGCCGGCGCGCGACCCGCAGAGCCACATGCCTGAGCTGTCAATCCTCATGCCGGCCTACAACGAGCAGGACACGATCGTGGAGGCCGTGGAGCGGGTGATCGCCGCCCAGTACCCGGTGGAGAGCTGGGAGCTGGTCGTGGTGGAGAACGGCTCGACCGACCGTACGCGAGCGATCCTCGACGGTCGTGAGTGGCCCTCCGAGGTGAAGGTCGTCCACGTGGAACGCAACCGTGGCAAGGGCCACGCGGTGCGGCTGGCTCTCGGAGAGGCCACTGGCCGCTACGCCGCCATCCTCGATGCCGACTTGGAGTACCGCCCGGACGAGATCGGGTGCCTGCTGGAGCCGCTGCTGGACGGCACGGCGGACGCGGTGTTCGGTACGCGGATGTTCCAGTCCCACTCCGCTTTCGGCTTCTGGTACGTAATCGGAAACCGCGTGATCAACACTACGGCGAACATCCTCTACAACGCCTGGGTCTCGGACATCCTCAGCTGCCTCAAGGTGATACCCACCGATACCTTCCGCGGACTCGACCTACGCGAGGACGGCTTCGGGATCGACGCCGAGATACCCGCGCGGTTGCTCAAGGGCAAGATGACCATCTACGAGGTTCCGGTGATCTACCGCGCGCGGTCCCGCGAGGAGGGCAAGAAGCTCACCGCCCGCGACGGCGTGCGCGTGGTCGCCACGCTCGTGCGATGCCGGGTCGCATGAGCGGCGCCCCGCCGCTTCGTCGGCCTGGAGCGCCGATCTATCCTCGGTGCTGCTGACGGCGCTCGCGTACGTGACCGCGCGCCGAGCAGCGTGGGAGCGGACGCGATGAGCTTTCCGTGCCCCGCCTGCGGGTCGGTCCGCGCGCGCCACGCGTTCGCTGTAGACGGCCACCGTTTCAGACGCTGCCGGAGTTGTCGATCGCTGTACCTGTCCGAGCCCCCGCCCCAGGAGGAGATGCGCGATCTCTATATGGGCGCGCGCTACTTCGTGAAACCCGACTACGGGCCGAACGACCGCGCCGAGTTCCTAGGCTACAGGGACTATCTCGCCGACCGGGACCACATCGAGCGCAAGTTCGACGAGGTGCTGGACCACATCGAGCTGCATCTGCCCGAGCGGGGCCGGCTGTTGGACGTGGGCTCCGGGCCCGGGTTCCTGCTGTCCACCGCCAGAGGCAGGGGCTGGCAGGCTCGAGGGGTCGAGCTGAACGAGTGGGCCGCCCGCTTCGCGCGCGACGAGCTCGGCCTCGACGTGCATGTGGGCGCTCTGGAGGACGCGGGGCTGGGCGGCGGCGAGCTCGACGCCGTAACGATGATGGACCTGATCGAGCACGTCTCCGAGCCCGAAGCGATTGTCGAGGAGGCGGCGCGCGTGCTACGACCCGGCGGCGTGCTGGCGCTCTTGACGCCCGATGCCGGGTCCCCGGTCAGCCGCCTGCTGGGGCGGCATTGGCCTGAGACCCATCGGGCACCCGAGCACGTGGTGCTGTTCTCCGTCCGTGGCATGACGGCGCTGCTGGACCGGCACGGCTTCGACGCGCTGGGATGGCACTCCGTGGGCAAGACCTCCACTGTCCGCACGCTCGTGGCCGACGTCGGCCCGGCCGCACCCGCCGTGGCCGGGCGGGCGGCCCTGGCGCTCGGCGGCGCCCTAGCGGAGCGGACCTTCGAGCTCGACCCTCGCACCAAGTTCGTCATCTACGCCAAGCGCCGCGTGTGCGGCGTCCGGGCCGGGCGCTCGCCGCTGGTGCCCCGCTATCCCAAGCGCGTCCCCGCGCGCTCCTCCGGCGAGGCGATCCTCGACGAGCTGCGGCTGCTGGGCGACGCCGACCGCCTGTGCGACTGGATGTACGAGCAGTTCGCCAGGTTCGTGGGGGGCACGGTGGTCGAGGTGGGCGCGGGAATCGGCACCTTCACCGGTCGCCTGCTGGAGGGCGGCGCCGAGCGACTGCTCGCGATCGAGCCCGATCCCGGCTGCGCCGACGTCCTGGAGGCGCGTTTCGCATCCGACCCCAGGGTGGCGTGCGCCCGGGAGTTGCTCCCCGATGCGCCCTCCCTTGCTCGCTGGGTGACTGAGGTCGACCTGGTGGTGTGCCAGAATGTGCTCGAGCACATCGAGGACCATGCGGCGGCGGCGGTCTCGATGGCAGCCGCGCTGCGGCCGGGTGGGCGGCTGGCGCTGCTCGTCCCCGCCCCCCCCCGCCTCTACGGGTCGCTCGACCTCGCCTACGGCCACTGGCGCCGCTACACGCCGTCGATGTTGCGAGAGCTCATCGGTCACGCCGGGCTGGAAACGGACGACCTCCACCACTTCAATGCCCTGGGCATCCCGGGGTGGTGGGCCAAGGGGCGCGGTCGCTCGACGCAGATCGGACCGGCGGCGCTGCGCGCCTACGAGGCGCTGCTGGCGGGCTGGAAGCACGTCGAGCCCCGTGTGCGCCCGCCCGTGGGGCTCACGCTGCTCGGGATCGGGCGAAAGCCGGGCTAGAGAGGATGGAGCGCCCGGGTAGTCCGGGCGAGCGAGGTAGTTTCCAGGTCGGCCGAAGCGATTCCGCGAGTCACCCTCCTCCAGGCGCCCTGCCGGCTTCGCCCGTCGTTTCTCTAGGCCTCTCGTTCGATGGGCACCGTCGCGGCGGCGGGACTCCCGTTGCTGCCGAGTCTCTCCTCGGGCTGCCGTCGCTCCACTTGCGATGCCACAACATGTAAGCCGGCACCCAGGTCCGCCGGTCGAAGAAGTCCATCCGCGCGTGGTGGACGACGTCGAGGTCGGCGACCACAACGCGACGCCCTCGCTCTCGCGCCTGGAAGCACAAGTCGGTGTCGTAGCCATGGAAGAACGGAGCGAAGCGCTCGTCGAAGCGCAGATTGCGAACTGCCCAGGGCGACAGTGCCATGAGCAGGCCGTCCACCGCATCCACGGGTCCGGCGGTGATCGAGCCACGGACGCCATTACGCGCTTTGGCGATTGCGGGCCACGCCACCCCGCCGATCACCCCTCCGTCCCAGTAGTCCAAGTCGCGGACGTTCGACGCTCCGACCGCCCCGACGACCGCCACCAGCGGATCCTGCAGGCACATCCTGAGCTTGTCGGCAAGGCGCTCGTCGCGCAGCTCGACGTCTTGGTGCAAGAGCACCAGCGCCTCCAGGTCCGGTAGGGAGGCCGCTTCGTCCAGCATAGAGTTGTAGGCGTGCTGGATCGAGCCGGAGTCGTATCGTAGGAGTACGTGAGAATCAGGCTCGGCAGCCAGCGAGATGCCGGGCACGGCGAAGGTGGTGTACTTCGCGCGGTCGATGATTGGGCAACCGAAGGCGATCACAGCGAGAGAGCGAGACGAACAGGGCCCGGCAGGGACGCTTACCATACGCCAGGAAGGTGAGGCCCGCTGGCACGACACCGCGAGGGCGGCGGCGGCCGGGCTGGCGGTCGCCTGGGTGGAGTCGCCCTTGCTGGATGGTGGCTCACTGGTTGGGCGCTACCTGATTGTCAGCGGCTGGGCCTACGCCCGCGGAGGAGTGAAGTCCGTCGAGTTCTCGGTCGCCGGCCGGCACCGCCCGGCGACGCTCTTCGGCCGGCGCCCGGACGCTGAGCAGCTGCTTGCCGGTGGTGACGGAGAGGCGCTCGACTTCGGCTCCTACGTCGACCTCGGTGGAGTGCCGTCCGGGCGCCACACGGTTGAGGTCCGCACCACCGGCGGCGAGGGGGCGACGGAGCAGCGCGGCCAGATCATGCTCGATCCCTATGCGGTTTACCGCGACTGGCTCCAGCGCCGACATCGGGCCGGCTCCGCGCACGAGGAGAGCCGCAACGAAGCCGTCCGCCTGCACCTTTGCGCCGCGAGCGACGACCTGCTCGAGGAGCTGGCCACAGTGGCCCGTGGGGATTGTCCCGGCCTCGTGGTCGTCGACCCGGGCGCCACTCTCCTGCCGGAGGGGCTCGAGCGACTGACCGAAGCCTTGGCGACGGACGCACCGGTGGATGCCGCCTACGGGGACGGCGAGCTGCAGGCAGCCGGCAGTGAGACACGCCCGGTGCTCCGACCGGGCTGGTCACCCGAACGCCTACTCGCCGGCGACATCGTGGGCCCGGTCATCGCACTGGGGCGCCAAGCGGCGGACACCCTCCTTGCCAGAAGGGAGCCGGGCGAGGCGGTCGGCTCGGTCTATCAGCTCGCCCTGCGGCTGATCGACGCCGGACTCGAGGTGAGGCGGATCCCCGAGCCGCTGTCACGCGTCCGGGCTGCGGCCGTCGAGGGCTCGGAGGACGATCGGGCGGCGGTGCTCGTCGCCCGACGACGTGGACTCGACGTGCACGTTCGAAGGCTGTCGGGTGGGCTGCGAGACCTGCGCTGGAAGCCGCGTGAACGCCCCCTGGTGAGCGTGGTGATCCCGTCACGCCGGGCTGGTGGGCTGCTCGACCGCTGCCTGGGCTCGTTGGGACGGGAAACGGGCTACCAGCCGCTCGAGGTGGTGGTCGTGGACTCCAGCGGCGAGGGGGCCGCCGCCGCAGCGCTGCCCCTCCTCGGCACGGTCCCAGGTCGCTCGATCCCCTACGACGAGCGCCCGTTCGACTTCTCGCGAGCGGTGAATCTCGGCGCCAGCGCGGCCGGCGGCGCACTACTGGTCTTCCTCAACGACGACACGGAGATCGTCGAGGCCGACTGGTTGGAGCGCATGGTCGCCCTCGCACAGCTGCCCGACGTCGGAGTCGTCGGGGCGAAGCTGCTGTATCCCGACGGCTCGGTGCAGCACGGTGGCGTGAGCGTCGCAGCCGGCGTCGAGGGAGTGTGGCACGCGAACATCGGCGCCCCCCGCGACGCGCCCGGGCCCGACGGCGAGCTGCTGGTCGCGCGTGACTGCGCCGCCGTCACCGGCGCTTGCATGCTCGTCAGGCGCGAGGTCTTCGACGCCATCGGCGGCTTCGACGAGGCCTTTCCGATGAACCTCGGGGATACGGACCTCTGTCTGCGCGCACGCTCATACGGGGCAAGGGTGCTCTTCGCCCCGCAAGCGGTGCTGGTCCATCACGAGAGCGCGACGCGAGGCGCTTGGGAGGAGCGCAGTGCTGCACAGCGGCTGGCGGAGCGCTGGGGCGAGCGGTATGAGGAGGGCGATCCCGTGGAGCACCCGGCGCTCGCCGTCGCCCCGCCCCTCCGCCCCGGCGCCGCCCTGAGCACGCGGGGAACGAATAGGGTTCCGACCCTCGTGTCAAGCAGCGATCTCGAAAGCGACCTCGCCGCGCCGATACTGACGTGTGATGAGCTCGCGGAGGACGGCGGGACGGTCTTCGCGGGCAACGTCCTGCGCCTGAGCGGATGGGCCGCCGGTCGGGGCGGCCCCGCGACGGTCACCGTCGAGGTCGACGGTCAGGCGGTGCCCGTCCTCCCCAGTCTCAACAGCCCCGTTGGCGCCGAGGAGGCGGCTCCCACGATCCCGGCCGAGCAGGCGGGCTTCGAGGTGCAGGTAGACACGAGCGGTTGGGATCGCGGACCCCACGCCATCAGCATCCTCGCACGCGACGCCGCCGGCGCCGAGACGCTGCGCCGAGGGACCGTCGACGTGCTGCCGCACCGCCTTGCGCCGACGTTGCTCGGCGAGATGGTCGCGGAGGTCGAGGCGGGACGACTGGTGCTCGCGTGCGACGAGCCGGCGCTCGACGGCACCCACGAGGCGTCCGACAGGCATCTGGCGGTCCGAGGCTGGGCGTATGGTCGCGGAGGGGTCGAGGCGGTGCTCGTCTCCTTCGACGGCCGGTGGCGAAGGCCCGCGCAACACGGCCGCGCGAGGTCGGATCTCTCGCTGACCTTCGGGCCTGATGCGGGTCGGAGCGCCTTCGAGTTGCTGATCGACCTGGAGGGCGTCGAAGAGGGCGAGCACTGGCTCGCGGTCGTGGCCCTCGGCCCTGACGGGCAGGCTGTCGGACTGGAGGGAACCGTCCGTACGGAGCCCCCTGAGAACCGCCCTATAGCCCGCCGGGTCGGGCCCTACGGCGAACCCGACGTCGCGGAGCGCTTCGTGCCCGAGGAGTTCCGCGGCAAGCTGGTCGAAGCCGAGCACCAGGCGCGCTACCGGTGGGCGGCCCGAATCGCCGGCGACGCCGAGGTCCTGGATGCCGCATGCGGCGTGGGCTACGGCGTCGCCATCCTCGCCGCGGCGGGGGCGCGGCGAGTCGTCGGCTTGGACCGAAGCTCCGAGGCGGTGCTCAACGCCCGTGAGCGGGCGGGCGAGGCGGGGGAGTTCGTGCTCGGGGACCTGCGTCGACTTCCCTTCGAGGATGCGTCGTTCGATCTCGTCACGTGCTTCGAGGCGATCGAGCACGTGGTGGATGGCGACGAAGTGCTCGACGAGCTGCGCCGGGTGCTGCGGCCGGACGGCGTGCTGCTCGTCTCCTCCCCCAACCGAGACGTGTTCACGCCCGGCAACCCCCACCACGTTCACGAGTACACCCCGGAGGAACTGCGGGCTGCGCTTGCCGCCCGCTTCGCGCAAGTGAGGCTGCACCGCCAGCAGGCCCATCTCGCCTCGCTGCTGTCCGGCGACCAGGCGTTCGACGCGGTGGGCGGCGAGGAGCAACTCGTCGCGGAGGTCCGCAAGCTCACGGCAGCTCGGGAAGAGCTCTACACCGTTGCAGTCGCGAGCGACGCGACCCCCCCCGAGTTGGGGGACGTGGTCATGCTGGGCGGCATCCTCGAGGTCCGCGAGTTCTTCGAGGCCGCGTGGTACTGGGAGGAGCGGGCGATCGCGGCGGAAGCTGATGCTGCGGCCACCCGCGCCGAGCGCGATATAGCGATCATCGCGCGCGAGCGTGCGGAGGAGCTGGCGGAGGAGAGCGAGCGGGAGCGGCAGCACGCGGAGGCTCAGCTCGAGGCGGTCAGGACGTCCAAGTCGTGGCAGGTCACCGCCCCTCTCCGCGGGGCGACCGAAGCCGCGCGCCGGCGCCGGCGCGCGTGACCGCGGTCGCGCCGGAGCTCGAGCGGGAGCTGCAGCGCGAGCCGCGGTGGATGTTTCCGTGGCAGCTCGGCCCCGGCCGCCACACGCCGCTGCTCGGGCCGAACCTGCCGGCGGTCCACCGCACGCGGATGGAGCTGATGGAGCGTCCGGTTCGTGAGGCGCTTGCCGCCGCGGGACCGAAGGCCACAGCCATTGACCTGGCCTGTTGTGAGGGCTGGTTCGCGCAGCGCCTTCTCGAGTGGGGCGCCGAGCGGGTCGTCGGCGTCGACCTTCGCGAGGTGAGCATCCGGCGTGCCGAGCTCGTCCGCGACCACTTCGGCATCCCGGCCGAACGTCTGCGCTTCATACGGTCCGACGTCTTCGACCTTGACCTCGACGCGCTCGGGCAGTTCGACGTCGGCCTCGTCCTCGGGCTCGTCTACCACCTGGAGGACCCGGTGGGAGCGGTGCGCCGCGCGCGAGCCCTCACGCGGTCGCTCTGCGTGATCGAGAGCCAGCTCACACGCCAGGAGCGGCCGATCATCCATGGAAACGGCGTCAACGACATGCTGCTCACCGCGGAGGCAAGCTTCGCGGCGATGGTGGAGCCCGACGCCGAGCACAATCAGCTCGCCTCAGCGCCCGGGATACTCAGTCTGGTCCCGAACCGCGCCGCCTTCGAGGCGATGGCCCGCGTCTCGGGCTTCGAGCACGTAGCGCTCGCGCGCCCGCGCGCCGATCAGGATCGGCAGTACGTTCGGGGCGACCGCGCGGTACTCTTCGCTCGGTGACCGTGACCGGGGTCCCACTGCCGCCGCTCGAGCTCTGCGAACGGGTTGGCGTCCTCAGCCGCGAACGGCTGGCGGGCGCGCCCGACTCATTCCTCGACTCCCTTCTCGCTTCGACCTGGTGGGATCCTGGTCGCCCGCTGGGCAGCTACGACCGGCTCGGACGAGTACTGAGCCAGACCATCCGTGCTGCCCTTCCTCAGGACTGGTCGTGGCGCGGTAAGCGCGTCCTCGACTTCGGCTGTGGGGCAGGGCGCGTCTTGCGCCACTTCCTCGCCGAGGCGAGAGAGGCAGACGTCTGGGGCTGCGACATCGATGTGCCCTCGGTGGAGTGGCTGCGGGCCGCGCTCTGTCCGCCGCTGCACGTACTCCGGAGCACTGAGTGGCCGCCGCTGCCCCTCGAGACCGCCTCGTTCGACCTCGTCTACGCCATGTCGGTCTACACGCATCTGACGAACAACTGGAGCGCGTGGATGGTCGAGCACCATCGCCTGTTGCGTCCGGGTGGCCTGCTGCTTGCCTCCTTCATGGGCGCCCCGGCGCTGTCGAGTTTGGGTGCGCAACTCGACTGGGACCCCGATCGCGAGGGCATGAGGGTCGCAGCGGAAGATCTCGATTGGAACCAGGGCGGCCCGTTGGTCATCCACGCCGAGTGGTGGATCCGCCGCTACTGGGGCCGGGCGTTCGACATTCTCAGCCTTGTGCCCGACGGCCTCGCGCTAGAGGCGGGCACCGGGCAGGGCTGGGCGCTCATGCGCCGCCGCGATGTCGAGGTGACGGTGGAGCTGCTCGAGGGCTAGGGGCGGCGCTGCAGGAAGCCGGCGGGGTGGCAGGGCTTCCACGGAGCTCGAGGTCGCGGCGCATCTCGAAGCCCGACCCTTCTGGCTCCCCGAGCCACCGCCTGACGGCGGAGCAGCACGGCCCCCGCGCCAGTTGGGTGGGCTGAGGGCGGCGGGCGCGCGGCCCCACGATGGGTGCCGATATGCGTCGGCCCGCCCCCGCGACGCGAGGGCGGGCCGTGCGCTTCTCCAGCGGTGCTCGCAGCGGCTTACGCCGCGTCGCGCAGCGCGGCGAGGTCGGTACTGCGCGCGAGGTTGCGCAGCGCCTGCTCTTCGATCTGGCGGGTGCGCTCGGCGGTGATGCCCAGCCGCCGGCCCGCGTCGCGAAGCGTCGTCGGCGCCTCACCGTCGAGGCCGAAGCGCAGGCGTACGACGTTGCGCTCGCGCTCGGGCAGCTCCGCGATGGCCTTCTCGACCGTCTCCTCGCGCATGCGGTTGACAACCTCGTCCTCGGGCTCGGGCTGCTGGTCGGCCATGAGGTCGCCGAGCGAGGCGTCGCCGTCGTCGCCGACCGGCTGGTCGAGCGAGGTGACCGGCTGAGCCGCCTTGCGGATGTCGATGACCTCCTCGACGAGCAGCTCCGCCGCCTCGGCGACCTCCTCGTCGGTGGGATCGCGACCGAGCTTGGTCGTCAGCTCGCGGGTCACCCGCGAGATGCGCCGCTCGCGCTGGGCGATGTGCACCGGCAGCCGGATCACGCGCGCGCTGTTCTCCAGCCCGCGCTGGATCGCCTGCCGGATCCACAGCGTCGCGTAGGTCGAGAACTTGAAGCCGCGCCGCCAGTCGAACTTCTCCGTCGCCCTGATCAAGCCGAGCATTCCCTCCTGCACGAGGTCGGAGAGCGGAAGGCCCTGGCCCTGGTAGCGACGAGCGATCGACACGACGAGGCGCAGGTTGGAGTTGACCATGCGGTCCTTGGCGACTACGTCGCCGCGCTCGATCCGCTTGGCCAGCGCGATCTCGTCTTCCTTGGTAAGCAGCGGGTAGTGCCGCGCCTGGTTGAGGAACGTCTGCAGCGCGTCCGTGGTGGGCTCAGGAATCAGGTCCTGCTCGCGGGCTTTCTTGGGCTCTAGTGTCATGGTGGCGGAGGTCGTTTTGGGGTCCTCTCTTCGAGAATCTTCGTTCGTTGCACACGCAATTATAGCGCGAACGGACGTTCGGTCAAGCCCTGGCAAGACTCGATCCTCTCCGACCTCCCCCGCCGAGATACTGGCGGGGACACGCAATACACGGTACGCGACAACGCGTTACACCGGATGATTCTCGGTGTCCGCCGGCCGTCCTGCACCCGTCGCGCCCCTTGCAACCTCGACGGCATCGACATGGGACTGGGCACGGCCAGAGCCACGGGGCGCGCCTATTTAGCTACCCAACCACGAGCGCGCCAATCTCGGGCCGGACGAACTTCTCACGGGCCTGACCCGGCGACCGCCGGGATTCGCTCGGGAGGCGGGTCCACCCCGGGCAGGGCCTTGCCCACGTCCTCGCTGGCGCCGCATATCGCGCCGCCGGGGCACTCCTCGGCGACGACGCGCCTGCGCGGGTTGCGGATCCCCGCGAAGGAGATCGCCCCGCCCGCGAGCACGAGCCCGCCCGAGACCAGCATGCCGATCCTGAAGCCGTGCACGGATGCCTCGTCGACGGCAAAGCCGACCCGCGCGCGCTCCGCGGCGGGGACGTCCTGGAGCCGGGCACCCGAGAGCGGGCGCTCGCGAGCGTTCTCCACCGCTGTCGTGGCGCCGGGCGAGAGCTCGCGCCCGGCGATCCGCCCGTCGAGCGTCGAGGTGAACTGCGCCGCGACCACGGCGCCGACCGCGCCGATGGCCAGCAGCCCCGCGACCCGAGCGACCGCGTTGTTGACGCCCGAGGCCACCCCCGAGCGGTGCTCGTCGACGCCGCCGAGGACGGTCGCGGTGAGCGGGGCGACGGTCATCGAGAGACCAAGCGCGAAGACCAGCGCCGCGGGAAGCACCTCGCTCAGGTAGCTCGCATCGACGTCGAGTCGCGTGAAGAGCAGCAGCCCCACCCCCGCCACCAGCGGCCCCGCGCTCATGAGCAGGTGCGGCCCGAGCCGATCGGCCAGCGCGCCGAAGCGCCTGGAGAGCAGGAACATGATCACGGTGATCGGCAGCAGCGAGGCGCCGGCGGCAAGCGCGCTGTAGCCCGCGACCTGCTGGAGGAAGAGGGGAAGGAAGAAGGTCGCCGCACCCAGCCCGGCGTACATCGTCAGCGTCGCCGCGTTGCCCGTAGCGAAGTTGCGCTCGGAGAAGAGCGAGAGCGGGAGCATCGGCTCCCGGGAGCGGCGCTCCTGCGCGAGGAAGAGGCCGAGCAGCAGCGCTCCCCCGCCGAGCGGGACGAAGATGCGCGCGTCGCCCCACCCGTAGGCCGGCTGCTCGATCAGGCCGAAGACCACGCCCGCGAGCCCGAGCGCGCACAGCAGCGCGCCGGGGACGTCGACATGGCCGGGCTCGCGCGCGTCGAGCTCGGAGGGCACCGCGCGCCAGATGAGCAGGAGGGTCAGCGCGACGGGTATGAGCCCGACGAGGAAGATGAGCCGCCACGACGCGGCGTCGACCAGGATCCCGCCGGCCAGCGGCCCGATCACCGTCGAGATCCCGACCCACGCGGTCCAGGAGCCGATCGCGCCGCCGCGCTCGGAGGGCGGGAAGGTGCTGACCAGGATCGCCAGGGTCCCGGGCACCAGCAGAGCGCCGGCCGCGCCCTGGAGCGCCCGGGCGGCCACGAGCACCTCGACCGTCGGGGCCACGGCACACAGCAGCGAGGTCGCCCCGAACGCCGAGACCCCCAGCGCGAGCACCCGCCTCCGACCGAACAGATCGCCCAGCGAGCCGCCGACGAGCAGCAGCGAGGCGAGGGTCAGCAGGTAGGCCTCGACCACCCACTGCTGGCCGGCGAGCCCGGCGTCGAGGTCGTCGCTGATCGCCGGCAGGGCGACGTTGACCACCGTCCCGTCGATGAAGACGATGCTCGACCCGAGGATCGTGGCGAGCAGGGTCAGCCGCTTGGTGCGCTCGGAGTGCATTGAGCAAAGGCTAAGCTGGCGCGCGGATGCAGGACGCACGCCGAGGAGAGCGTTCCGCCGTCTTGGCGGTCCTCGCTCTGTGCCTGATGTACGTAGCGGGGGACGCGGTCTGGCTCCTGCTTGACAGCCGCGTGCCCGACTTCGACTCGGGCAAGCACCTCCTCTACTCCCTGGCCTACCGCGACGAGCTGGCGAGCTTCGACCTCCTGGGGCCGTTCAAGGGCGACGGTATCTACCAGCCCTTCGTCCATCTGGTCGGGGCGGTCTCGATGCTCATATTCGGCGAGGAGGTGGGCGCCGGCGCCTTCGCACAGGACGTCCTCTTCATCCCCGCGCTCGCCTTCGGTAGCTACCTGGTCGGCTCCACGGTGAGCGGCTCACCGTGGACCGGCGTGCTCACCGCGCTCTTCTCGCTCGGCACGCCCATGGTGATCAGCACCTTCCACGCCTTCCTGCTCGATCCGCCGCAGGCGGCGCTCGTGGCGCTGGCGGTCGGAGCGCTCCTGAAGAGCGAGCGCCTCCGCGGGACCCCGTGGGCGCTCCTCGCCGGAGCGGCAGCGGCTGGAGCGCTGATGACCAAGGCCACCACCGCGATCTTCCTTGCCGGCCCGGTTCTCGTGGTGGTCGTCCGAGGGGGCTGGCGACACCCGCGCGGATTGGCCGCCCTGGCCGCTCCCGTCCTCGTGTTGGCCGCGCCTTGGTACATCGCCCACCTCGACACCACCAAGTCACTGACGGCCGGGGCCGCGTCGTCCGGAGGACCCGAGCCCTTCAGTGCGGCAGCGGGGAGCGTCAGGCCCCCCCAGTGGAGCGCCAAGGACCTCGCGTGGTACGGCTGGAACGCCGTGAACCTTCAAGTGCTCGTGCCGCTGCTCGTCTTCTTCGTCGCCGGGCTGGGGTGGTCGGGGTGGCGGCTCGTTCACCGGCGCGAGCCGGGCTCGGGGGGCTTGGAGGTGCTCGTGGGCTTGGTCGTGAGCTACGTGGGAGTGACGGCGCTCAGCTTGCACGACTATCGCTACAGCCTCCCGATGCTGGTCTTCATGGCGGCGGTGGCCACGACGTGGATCGCGCACCTGCCGATCACGGCCCGCCGCATAGCCGCGGCGGCGTTGGTCGTGGTCTGCGCGGTCAACATCGTCGGCATCAACGCGGGCATCGGTTCGCGCGTTCGCTTCGCGATCCGCTCCGGCGCGCCTCTCGAGAGCTCTCTGGCCGAGCGCCAGCTGACCTTCTACGAGCCGGCCGGCTTACCCTACGGCAAGCCGCGCGACGACGGCGTCCTGGATCGCCTTCGCGACGCGCACAGGGACGGAGTGCGGCAGTTCGACGTCGACCCCAACTCCGCGAACCTCTTCTTCTTCAATCCCGACGGACTGCAGGCGCTCGCCCACATGGCGGGGATCGGCCGCCCCCCGGTCTTTGACCCTGGGAAGCTAGGAGCGCGCGACCTCTACTTCCTCCGGCGCCCGCCCAGCGCCGCCGACCCGCGACCATGCATCCGCCTCGAGGACGGGACGAGCGTCTACGCCTCGCTCGGCCCGGCAGCGGCCCCGTTCGAGCAGCGCAAGCTCTACTGCCCCGGCCGCGACCGCCCACCCCCGTCGCCGCGCGGCGCTGCGAGGTCTCGCCCGTAGGCCACGTCCGCGCTCGGGACGACGTCCGGGCCGGGCCATCGGGCCGCGTAGGCCACCGTCTCCTCGCCCGCGCCCACGGCGGATGGACTGCTGCGCAGCCGGCCCGCGGCGGCGACCGCCCACAGCAGCGAGACCCAGGCCACCGATGCACCCACCACGTGGACCCACACCACCTCCGGCGGGAGGTTGAGGAGGTGGTACTGGATCGTGCCGGTCACTCCCTGCGCCGCCAGTGAGACGACGAGGAAAGTCACGGCGCGGCGCGCCTGCCGGTCAGCCCGGCGCGCTCGCAGGAGGAGCCACGCCGCGACCGCCGCCACCCCGAGCGCCGCCGCGAGGCGCGCGTGGTAGCGGATCGTCCACTGGAGCGTCTCGGTGCCCTTGAACATCAACCGGTCCACGACGTCGTCGGTCCCCGACCCGCCTGCGTGCGGCCCGGCCGCGGTCGCGACCGTGCCGACGAAGATCACCACCGCGCCGAAGGCCATCAGGGCGCGCACGGCCCACACCGACAGCGCGTCGGTCGCGCGTGGCCGCTGCCCCGGTTCGTAGGTGGCGCGCCAGGCGAGCGCGAAGGCGGCGACCAGGAGGAGCATCGACAGGCCGAAGTGCGCCATGACGAAGCCGGGCTTGAGCCCGAACTCCACCGTGAGCCCGCCGAGCACGCCCTGTCCGAGCACTCCGAGCGCCGGCGGCACGCCGAGCACAGCGAGGTCGCGCCGGAACGGGCGCCGCCGCCAGGCCAGAAGGCCCGCCGCCAGCACGACGAACCCGACCAGGGCCGAGAGCAGCCGGTTGCCGTACTCGATGACCGCATGGGTCTCGAGTGGAGCGACGTAGCTGGCGCCGCACTTGGGCCAGTTTGGGCAGCCCAGCCCCGAGCCCGTCAGGCGAACCCCTGCGCCGGTGAGCACGATGAGCCCCAGCGCGGCGAGGGCGACATAGGCGACGCGGCGGTAGGCGCGCGGCGTGAGCGTCAGGCGGTCGCGCACGGGGAAGACATGATGGCAGGGGCCGTTGCCCGCGGGCGCGAGCTCAGGTCACTGCTTGAGCTGCGCGCGCAAGGCCTCGACCAGCGCCTCGTCCACCTCACGCTCATAGGCGGCGTAGTTGGCGATCAGCCGCCTCAGCACGTGGCGCCAGACGTTTCCCGGAGCGCCGAGCCGTGACCGCGACGAGGTGTCCGGCCCGCTGGCGAGCAACTTCTGGGCTCGTGCCAGCGCGGCCTCGGCACCGGCTCGCCCGGGGTTCGCCAATCCGTCTCCGGCATTTGCGCGCAGAACCGACGCCTGACGCCGGCTGGCGCAGATACTCACCGTGGGCCTTACTGTCGCCAATGCGTTCGAGGACGACGACGTCCTGGAAGCCCAGCGCGCCCTGCGGCAGGTAAGCCTTGATCTGAAACCAGCGGGTCCAGTGCGAGAAGACGTAGCGCGTGGTGTGGTACGCGCTGCCGTACCACTCGGGGAAGCCCTTCGCCTGCCAGGCCTCCTCAGGCATGAACAGCAAGCCGTGGCCGGAGTAGAGCTCGCGCTCGGCGGTCACATCACCGCCGCCGTCGATCATGGCGTTCTCGTACTTGGCGAAAGCGTGCTCGCCGTGAACGGTGAGCACGAGGTGCGCGCCGATCCGCGTGATGCGGCGCAACTCCGGCAGCCACGCGTCCTGGCGGGCCTCGTCGAGGTGCGTGAAGACGCTGTGGTTGTAAACGAGGTCGAACTGGCCGTCCTCGTAGGACGTGGGTGGCAGCGGGCCGTTGACGTCCGTGGTGGCAAACGTCAGGTTCTCACGCACCCAGGCGACAGCGTCGGCGTCGGTATCGGTCCCGTAGAGTCTCGAGCCGAGCTGGGAAAGCGGCTCAAGCCACGTGAGCATCCGTCCGCAGCCGCAGCCGCAGCCGAAGTCCAGGATGTGCTCGTAGTCCTCAAGGCTTCTGCCGATGCTCGCAAGCGCGTTGCGCGTGTCCTCGACGGAGCGCAGACCGAACTCCGAGAACCTCTCGGGGTCCGGGTCACCAGTGGCCCGGACCGCCAGCTCCGGGCCAGGAAACGGCCGCGTCCCCGCAGCGGCGAGGGTGTCACTGTTGGTCATAGCTCCATCCGCAGTGGCCGGGGCGGATCGGCGCAGCTGGGCGGATCGGTCCGCGTCAAGGTCTCCATAGGTCTCCAAACGGAGCTCGGCCGTCAGGGAAGCGGACAAGGGTAGCGATCGACCAGTCCGGCCCACCGGCCCAGAGGGCCGCCTGCTAGCTTGCCGGCGGTCCGGCGGTCCGGCGGGCGGCCCCGCGAACCGAGTCGCACGAGGCATCACGATCGACGCCAACCTGCTGTCCAGCGACATCCGCCGGATCGTCCTCGAGCAGTCCAAGCGCGCTCACGTCGGTCACATCGGCTCCTGTCTGTCGATCGCGGATCTAGTCGCCTCGGTCTTCGCCGCCGGTATCGCGGATGCGGACCCGGGCGACCCCGATCGCGATCGGTTCGTGCTCTCCAAGGGCCACGCCGCACTCGCGCTCTATGCGGCGCTCCATGCCACCGGACGCCTCGACGGCGAGCTGCTCGACAGCTTCTGCTCGGACGGCAGCTCCCTGGGAACCCATCCCGAGCACGTGGTTGACGGCATCGACTTCTCGACGGGCTCGCTGGGGCACGGTTTGTCCATGGCCGCGGGCGCGGCGCTCGCCGCGCGCATCCAGCGCTCGCGCCGACGCGTGTTCGTCGTGATGAGCGACGCGGAGTGCAACGAGGGATCGCTGTGGGAGGCCGCGATGTTCGCGGCCCATCACCGCCTCTCCGCGCTCGTCGGCATCGTCGACGCCAACGGGCAGCAGGCGCTCGGCTACACGCGCGACGTGATCGACCTCTCGCCGCTCGCCGATCGCTGGCGGGCGTTCGGGTGGAACGTGCGCGAGGTCGACGGGCACGATGTCGACCAGCTCAGCGCGACTATCGGCGCGCTCGACACCGCCTCGGGCGGACCCCACGTGCTCGTCGCGCGGACCGTGTTCGGCAGCGGGGTGTCGTTCATGGAGGGTCAGATCCCGTGGCACTACTGGCCGATGTCCGACGAGCAGTACGCGCAGGCGATGGCGGAGGTCGCGCGATGAGGGCGGAGTTCGCCCATGCCATGGTGAACCTTGCCGAGCGCGACGAGCGCGTCGTGCTACTCACCGGCGACCTCGGGTTCACCGTGCTCGAGCCGTTCGCAGAGCGACATCCCGAGCGCTTCTACAACGTCGGGGTCGCCGAGCAGAACATGGTCGGCCTGGCCACCGGTCTAGCCGAGGCGGGGCTCGTTCCGTTCGTCTATTCCATCGCGACGTTTGCCAGCCTGCGTCCCTATGAGTTCATCCGCAACGGCCCCGCGCTGCACGAGCTTCCCGTGCGCATCGTCGGCGTCGGCGGCGGCCTGGACTATGGCCACAACGGCGTGACCCACTACGCCCTCGAGGACGTGGGAGTGCTCCGGGTGCAGCCTTCGCTCACCGTCCTCGCCCCGGCCGACCCCGACCAGGCCCTCGGGGCGCTCGCCGCGACCGAGGACGTGCACACTCCCGTCTACTTCCGGCTCGGCAAGGAAGCCAAGCCCGTCGTGGGCCTCGACGGCCGCTTCGCGCTCGGGCGCGCCGAGACGATCGGCGACGGGGAGGACGTCGCGATCGTTGCGCTGGGGACCATGGCAAGCGAGGCAGTCGAGGCCGCGCGCCTGCTGGCCGAGCGAGACGTCGCCGCCACCGTCGTCGTCGTGGCCAGCGTGAGCCCCGCCCCCGTCGAGGATCTGCTCGACGTGCTCGGCCGCGTGCGCCTGGCCGTCACCGTCGAGGCCCACTACCCCATCGGCGGAGTGGGCTCGCTCGTCTGCGAAGTCGTGGCCGAGCACGCACTGGACTGCCGTGTCGTGCGCCGAGGCGTCGACCGGATGCCACGCGGTGTCACCGGTACGCAGCGCTACCTCTACGACGTCTTCGGGCTCTCGGCGCCGCAGTTGGCCGACAGCGTGGTCGAGGCGCTCGAGCCCGTCCGTCGCTAGGACCACCCGGCAATGTCAGAGAGCACCGCCGTGCAGGAGCGCGATCCCACCGCGGCGACTCTCGCTTCGCCGCGAGGGACGCCCCGCGCTTGGCGCGGCGAGCTGGGGTGGCTTGCGGCGACGATGGCTGCCGCACTGGTCGCCGCGTGCTACGCCCTGCGCCTCTGGAGCTCCTACCTCCACGTTCCGTTCGCGGTCCAAGGCGACGTGAATTTCACGCTCGTGGTCGCCAAGGATCTCATCGAGCCGGGCTGGTACCTGGGCAACGACAACCTCGCCGCTCCGTCCGGGCAGGAGCTCTACGACTTCGCCGCTTTCGCCGGCGACAGCCTGCACATGGTCTCCCTGAAGCTGCTGGGGCTGTTCTCCGACGACGTCGCTGCCGTTACAAACGCCTACTACGTCCTTACCTTCCCGCTCACAGCGGGCGCCGCCTACGTCGCGCTGCGCGCCGTTCGCGCCTCCCGGCCGTCATCGGCGCTCTGCGGTCTGCTCTTCGCGACACTGCCCTACCACTTCCTGCGAGGCGAGCAACACCTCTTCTTCTCCGGCTACTTCGCCGTCCCCGTCGCGGCGTTTCTCGTGCTTTCGGTCATGGTCGGCCCGCCGTTGCTTCGCAGGCGAGCGGGTCCAGGCCGCGGACCGGCCTGGCTCTCGGCTCGGACGGCCTTGACACTCGCGTGCTGCCTAGTGGTCGTCGGGGGCTCGGCGTACTACGCGACCTTTGCGCTCATGCTGCTCGTCTTCGCCACGATCTTGACCGCACTCCAGCGGGACCGTGCTCGCGTCGCGCAGGGGGTGCTGGTCACCGGCGTGCTCCTCAGCATGCTCGCGCTCATGCTGTCACCGAACATCCTGTATCGCCTTGCGGAAGGCGCCAATCCGGTCGTCGGCAAGCGGATTCCGCAGGAAAGCGAGATCTACTCTTTCACGCTCACACAGCTCGTCTTGCCCATCCCGGGTCACCGCGCCGGGGTGCTTGCTGACCTCGCGGAACGCTACGCGTCAACCACCGTCGTGCCGGGGGAGGGTTCGGCGCACCTGGGGGCGCTCGCGACTGTCGGGCTCCTGACCGGGTTGGCCCTCGTCCTGACCGGCCTTGGGCTCACACGTCGTCGCCGCTGGTCCCTGACCGGAGCGGCGAGCGTGATGGCGGTACTGACCGTGCTCGTCGGCACGACCGGCGGGTTCTCCGCCCTCGCAAGCTACATCCTCACGCCCCAGATCCGGGGGTGGAACCGAATCTCGGTCTTCACGGCGTTCTTCTCGCTCGTGATCCTGGCCTTGCTCCTCGACGCCGTTCGCAAGCGGCTCGGTGAAAGCCGGGTTCGCAACGCAGGGTGGTTGGTCGGGGTCGCCGTCCTGGCCGTCGCCGGCGTACTCGACCAGACCACATCGGCCTTCGCTCCGGACTATGCGGCCGCCCGGCGCGAGTGGTCCAACGACGCGCGCTTCGTCGGGGAGATCGACCGGCGATTGCCGCCTCGGGCCATGGTGTTCCAGCTGCCCTACATGCCGTTTCCGGAGTCGCTCCCGGTCGGCGGCGTGGCCGACTACGACCTCGCTCGCGGTTACCTGCATTCAGCCGACCTCCGCTGGAGCTACGGGGCGATGAAGGGTCGGCCAGAGGACTTCAGCGAAGAGCTATCCCAGCAGCCGACTCCTCGGCTGCTGATGTCGGTCGCCGCCTCGGGCTTTCAGGGCCTCTGGATCGATCGTGCCGGCTACGCTGATCGCGGCGCCGGCCTGGAGCAGGCCGTCGGCGAGACGACGACGGCGACTGCGCTCGCCAGCGAAAACGGGCGGCTATCGTTCTTCGATCTGCGGGGGTACGCGGCCCGTCTGAGGGCGAGGTATCCGTCCTCCGCGCTCGCCGCGGTCCGGCGGGCCGCGCTGCAGCCGGTCGAGCGGTGGGGAACGGGGTTCTACGCGCCGGAGGGCACTGGGACGTCCATGTGGCGATGGATGGCCTCCGTGGGGACGCTGGCGCTAAAAAACACGGGACCAGACCACCGCGCGGTCGTCATCGAGGCGGACGTTCGCACCAACGGTCCGGCCCAGCTGGTGGTGGCGCTTGCCGACGGAAGGATCGTGCGGCTGCGAACGTCGTCCAAGCCAACCCCACTGAGGCTGCGCCTGGTCCTTCCGCCGGGCGAGAGCCACGTCCAGATGTCGACCGACGCGGCACCAACACCCACCGCACCCGGGGACCCACGGGACCTCCGTCTCCAGGTGTTGAATCCACTCGTCACCGACGCCGCGGCCGCCGGGCCCTTACGCTCCGCCTGACCTCGAGCCTCCCGCCACCACGCCTGGGGCCCAGAGCACAGGCTCTATGATCGCGCGCTTCATGAGGTCGCTGGTTACCGGGTCGGGCGGGTTCGTCGGATCGAACCTCGTCCGCCATCTCGCGGCGCTCGGCCACGAGGTGGCGGCCGTCGTCCACCCGGGCGGCGATCGCTGGCGCCTCGCCGACGTGGAGGACGAGGTCGAGATCGTCGATCTCGACCTCCTCGATCCGGACGCGATCGGCACGGTGCTGGCCGCGCAGCGCCCGGAGTGGGTGTTCCATCTGGCCGCGCACGGCGCGTACTCGTGGCAGCGCGACACCGAGCTGATCATGCAGACGAACTTAGTGGCGACTGTGCGGCTGTTGGCAGCGGCCCAGGCGAGCGCCTTCGGCGCGTTCGTACACGCGGGCTCCTCTTCTGAGTATGGCTTCAAAGATCACCCGCCGGCGGAGACCGAGTACAAGCCCAACAGCGACTACGCCGTGATGAAGGCCGCCGCGACGCAGCACTGCCGCTTCGTCGCCCAGCGTGAGGATCGGCACGTAGTGACGCTGCGTCTGTACTCGGTCTACGGGCCGTGGGAAGATCCGGGCCGGCTGATGCCCACGCTGGCGGCGCGCGGCCTCGAGGGCGACCTGCCGCCACTCGTTTCCCCCGATACCCCGCGCGACTTCGTCAGCGTTCGTGACGTCGTGCGAGCGTTCGTCACAGCAGCCGAGCGCTCGGATCTCCCTCGCGGGAGCGTGTTCAACGTGGGCAGCGGCGTCCAGAGGACGTTGCGCGAGGTCGTCGCGATGGCGCGCGAGGAGCTCGGGATCGAGGTCGAGCCCGAGTGGGGCACCGAGCCGCCGCGGCCGTGGGACGCGCGGATCTGGGTCTCGGACAGCACGCTCGCGACGCAGGCGCTCGGCTGGTGCGCCGAAGATGACCTGCGAACGGGCTTCCGCGCTCTTGTCGACTGGCTTCGCGAGGTTCCCGATCTGTGGCGGCGCTATGGAATCGCGGTCGGGTCGCCGCGCTGATGGACATCGCAATCGTGGCGCCCTGCCCCATCCCGTACACGATTGGTGGCGCGGAGAACCTCTGGCGCGGGCTCCAGGACCACATCAACGAGCACACGCCCCATCAAGCCGAGGTCATCAAGCTGCCCAGCCCGGAGCACTCGTTCTGGGCCCTGGTAGACAGCTACCGGCGCTTCGCTGCGCTAGACCTCCGAGGGTTCGACCTCGTCGTGACCGGCAAGTACCCCGCATGGATGATCGAGCATCGGACGCACGTGTGCTACATGCTTCACCGCCTCCGCGGACTATACGACACCTACCACTTCCTCGGGATGCCCGATCGCTACCCTGACGCGCCGGCGCCCGTCGTGGAGCTACGCGAGTTCATGGCCTCCAGCGAAGGGCGACGCGAGGAGCTGGACGAGTTCTTTGCACGTCTGGGGCGGCTGCGCAACGCGACTCACCTGCCCTCCGACCTCTTCGCCTTCCCGGGCCCCTTCGCTCGCGAGGTCGTCCACTTCCTCGACGGCATCGGCCTAGCCCCGTCGGCCATCGCGCGGTTCGGCGCGATCTCGGCCACCGTGCGTGACCGGGAGGGCTATTTCCCACCCGAGAGAGATGTCTTCGTCGCCCATCCCCCCACCGCGCTGAAGGGCGCACAGGGCCGCAGGGCCGGCAGCTATCTCTTCACCGCTAGCCGGCTTGACGGGCCGAAGCGCATAGACCTCCTCGTTCGGGCGATGGAGCACGCGCCGGCGGCCGCGAGGCTGCGCATCGCGGGCACCGGACCCGACGAGCAGGCGCTGCGCGAGCTCGCCGCGGGCAATCCGCGCATCGAGCTCCTTGGTCGCGTAACGGCCGAGCAGCTCGGCAGCCTCTACGCTGGGGCGCGCGCGATCGTGTTCGTGCCATACCTCGAGGACTTCGGCTACATCACGCTGGAGGGGATGCGTGCGGGGCGCCCGGTGATCACGTGCACCGACTCCGGCGGCGCCAGAGAGCTCGTGACCGACGGTGTGACCGGCCTCGTCGCCGAGCCAACGCCAGAAGCGCTGGGGGATGCGATCGGCCAACTATGGAACGAGCGCCGGCTCGCTCGCCGGCTCGGCCGCGCCGCGCGCAAGCGGGCGAGCAAGGTCGCCTGGGAGGTCGTAGTCAGGGAGCTGGTTAGCGCCGAGTGAATCCCAGGCTCACGATCGCCACGAGCTTTCCGATCTTCCCGCCCCGCGGAGGCGGCCAGCGCCGCGTAAGCGGGCTCTACGGCGCGCTGGCGAAACAGGGCGTCGAGGTCGAGATCGTCTCGCTCGTCAGCCACGGGTCCCGCGCCGGTCCACGGACGATCGCCCCGGGCGTCCGGGAGATCCGCGTGCCGAAGACCTCCGAGCACGAGACGCGCGAGGCCGAGCTGCATCGCTCGCTGCGCGTGCCGGTGTCCGATATCGCGCTCGCGCTCTACCACGACCTCACGCCCGACTTCGCAGCCGCGCTTGCCACTTCGGCGCGTGACGCGCGAGCGATCGTCCTGTGTCATCCCTTTGCCTACCGATCCCTGCCCGGTTCCTCGCCGCCGCTGGTCTATGAAGCCCAGGACGTCGAGCTCGACCTCAAGCTGGCGATGCTCGACGAGACAGAGCAGGGACGACGAGTGTGCGACGTGGTCCGGGAGGTCGAGGCGGCCTGCTGTCGCGACGCCCAGCAGGTGCTCGTCTGCTCCGAGGAGGACGGCGATCGCCTGCAAGAGCTCTACGCGCCCGGCGCCGGGCGCGTCGTGATCGTTCCCAATGGAGCCGATAGCCAGGCGATCGAGTTCATTGACGCCGGCCGCCGCGACGAGCACCGGCGCCGGCTCGGACTCACGGCGTCCTTCCACGCCGTCTTCGTGGGCTCTTATCACGAGCCCAACCTCGTTGCGGTGAGAGACATCCTCGCCGCCGCACCGCTCGCTTCCGCTGTGCGCTTCCTGGTGATCGGCAGCGCGGGGCAGTGCGTCGCCGACGATCCGGTGCCCGACAACGTCGACCTCTGCGGCGTGGTGCCCGACGAATTCATCCGCAGCGTGCTCGGTTTCGCCGACGCGGCGCTGAACCCAATGCGCCTCGGCTCGGGGACCAACCTCAAGATGCTCGACTACGCGTTCGCAGGCGTCCCGGTGCTCTCGTCGGCCTTCGGCGCCCGCGGGCTGGGTCTCGAGCCCGGCTCGCATTTCCTGCTCGCCGAACCGGCCGACCTCCCGGCCGGATTGGAGATGCTGCGCAGGGAGGATCCGCAGATCACCGCGACGCGAGCACTTGCCGCCAACGAGCTCGTCCGGAGTCGCTACTCGTGGTCGACCATCGCTGCGCGGTGGCTCGAGCACCCCGCCATGCGCGAGCTCCTCGACGCCGTCCCAGTGCTGTCGTGATCCACGTCTGCACGGTGGTGTGCGGTAACGAGCTGGCCGGCGCCCGTGTACTAGAGGCGTCGCTGCGCCGCTTCCATCCCGACTGGCCGATGACCGTGGGGCTGTTGCCCGGCCTGCGCCCCGAGCTTCGCCGCGACGGCGAGCCCTTCGAGGTCATCCCGGCGGCGCACCTCGCCGGCCAAGATGTCGAGGGCCTGCTCTCAGTGTCGCCGGCAGGCCCACTGGCTGCGCTGATGGCGCCGCTGCTGTTGGCGCACGTCCTCGGCGTCGGCGCCCCGGCAGCTCTCCTTCTCTCGGCGGACGCAGAGGTGCACGGGCCGCTGGCAGAGCTCGAGGCGCTCCTGGAGGACCACCAAGGTCTCCTGATCCCGCGCGTGATCGGGCGCTTGCCCCACGACGGCCACCATCCCGACGGCCGCGACCTACTGGAGGCCGGTGAGGTCGACGACGGGCTCGTCGGGCTGCGAGCCGGAGACACCAGCCGCGCGCTCGTGGAGTGGTGGACCGAGCGCAGTCGCGAAGCCGCCGAGCAGGCTGCCGCCAGGGACAGCCCACCGGGCGAGGTCGCACCAAGCCGGCTCAGCGCCAATCCGCTCCACGTGGCGCGGAAGACGTTCGACTCGCTCGGCTGGCTGGAAGATCCGGGCTACGGCGTCTCCTACTGGAACCTGCACGAGCGCCCGCTCGGACGCGAAGGCGGCGAAGTGACAGCGGGCGGGCGCCCGCTACGACTGATGCGCTTTGCCGGCTTCCGAGCCGATCGCCCGTGGTGGCTCTCCGAGCATGCGACCCGCCACGCGGTGCTTGACGACCCCGTCCTGTCCGAGCTCTGCGCCCGGCGTGCGCACGACCTCCGCGAGGCAGGCTGGAGGGTTACGCTCGCCACAAGCCGCGACGAATTGCCGAACGGACTAACGCTCGACGAGCGCCTGCGCCGACTGCATGCGCAAGCCCTCGACGAAGGGGAGGACTTCGGCGATCTGCTCTCACCCGCGGGGGCTGACGCGTTCGCGTCCTGGCTCCTAGAGCCATCCCCTCACGGCAGCGCGGTCGGGGTCAACCGCTACTGCTACGACGTTTGGCGCAATCGTGCCGACCTTCGGCAGGTCTACCCGAACCTCGATCGCGAGCACGGCGAGGGATTCGTCGGTTGGCTGTGGGTCCATGGGCGTCCCGAGCTCACGCTCCAGCCGCCGCTGCTCCCGCCCGCGCCGGCCTGGGTCGACCGGCATGACCCTTCGACCCCGGCCGTGCTCGTGACGGGATACCTGCGCGGGAACCTCGGGCTCGGCGAGGCGGCTCGAGGCTATGTGGCCGCGCTCCAGGCTGCCGAAGTCCCGGTGGCAACCCGCGCGGTGCCGATCGACCCGCCGGTCGGCCGGCTCGCGCCGGGAGCCAGGAGGCGACCCGAGGACCGCGAGTTCGAGGAGGTCGCCTTCGACCGCGATCGTGAAGCAGATTTCGAGCTCGTGTGCGTCAACCCTGATCAGCTTCCCGACCTGCTCGAGCAGCTCGGCGACGAAGACGGCGAGGACCGCTACCGGATCGGCTACTGGGCATGGGAGACCGAGCTCATCCCGGAGCGCTGGGACACCGCGCTCGCCCTCGTCGACGAGGTGTGGGTCTACTCGACCTACGTCGCCGAGCATCTCGGCCTGGCGGCCAACGTACCCGTCCTCAGGATGCCGATCCCGGTGGAGGCCCCTCGCCCAAACGCGACCTCGCTCCCGGTCGACCTGCCGCCCGGCTTTCTGTTCCTGTTCGCGTTCGACTTCTTCTCCACGCTGCAGCGCAAGAATCCGGTCGGGCTCGTCGAGGCGTACAAGACGGCTTTCGCTCCCGGAGAAGGCCCGACGCTGGTGCTGAAGTCCATCAACGCGGACTTCCGACCGCAGGCTCGCGAGCAGCTGCGCTGGGCGATCGGCGACCGCCAGGACATCCGCCTCATCGACCGGACGCTCGACCCGAGCGAGATGGCGGCGCTCTACGCGCGCTGTGATTGCTACGTATCGCTGCACCGTGCCGAGGGCTACGGACTCACGATGGCGGAGGCGATGGCGCTTGGCAAGCCGGTCATCGCCACCGGCTACTCGGGCAACGTCGACTTCATGAGCCCGCTGAACTCCTACCTGGTCGACTGGCGGCCGACCGAGGTGGGGCCCGACGCCGAGCACTACCCGGCCGAGGGCATCTGGGCTGAGCCCTCGCTCGAGCACGCAGCGTCCCTCATGCGGGAGGTCTTGGATGCGCCCGACGAGGCGGCGCGGCGCGGCGCTCGCGCCGCCGCTGACGTTGAGGCGACCCTTAGCCCAAAGGCCGTCGGTGCGGTCGCGCGCGCGCGGCTCGAGCGGATCGCTGCCTTCCGCGAGCGGGCAGTCCGACCCGCGGATCCCCGCCCTTATCCACTTTCGGAGCTGCCTGGTCGCCTGGACTTCGCGCTCGAGGGGCGCGGCGTCCGCCCCGGCCCGCGCGGACTCGCCCGCAGCGCGATGCTGCGCACGATCCAGCCCTATACGGCGAGCGAGCGGGCGCTCGACGAGACGGTCGTCGCCTCGCTCGAGCACCTCCAGGGCGAGCTGTCCGTCCTGCAGGCCGAGCGGAAGCGCGACCGGATGCGCCTGGGCCGTCTCGAGCGCCTGGATCGCGAGCGCCTGGACCATCTCGAGCGCCTGGATCGCGAGCACAGCGCGGGCCTGCACGACGCCGGCCGGCGGCTGGACGAGCTTGACGCGAGAGCGCGCGGACTTCTCGCCGGCGTGCGGGCAGACCTGCAGCCGCTCGTCGACGGCGCGCATGCTATCCCTTACGCTGCCGGCAACCCGTTTGAACTCTTTGAGCATCCCGTGGCGGGGCGTGTCCTCGGCCTCCGCGCCTCCGGCCACGAGGCGACCTCGTCAGATCCAGTGGAGGCCTACGCCGGGTTCGAGGCCGTCTTCCGCGGGCCGCGCGCCCGCGTCCACGAGCTGCTCTCGCCCTATCTCGAGCTCTTGGGCCCTCACGCCCCGGTGCTCGACCTCGGATGCGGTCGTGGAGAGCTCATCGAGATGCTCGTCGCCGCCGGCATTGAGGCCCAAGGCGTAGACACCGACGCCGGCATGGCCGCGCAGGCGCGCGAGAGCGAGCTTGACGTCACCGTGGCAGATGCGGCCGATCACCTGCGCGAGGTCGACGACGCCAGCCTCGGCGCCATCACGGCGATGCACGTCATCGAGCACCTACCGGTCGCCGAGCTGACCGAGATCCTCTGGCTCGCCCGCGCCAAGCTGCGCCCCGGGGGCCTGTTCGTGGCCGAAACGATCAACCCGCACGCGGCACACGCGCTAAAGACCTTCTGGGTCGACCCCACCCATCGCCACCCGCTGTTTCCCGAGGTCATGCTCGTGCTGGCGGACGAGGCCGGCTTCGGCGCCGCCTTCATCGCCCACTTTCGCGGCAGACGCGACGTCGAGGAGGATCGCTTCGTGGAGGATTCCTACGCGCTCGTGGCGACCGCATAGGTGGATCGGTAGCCGCTGAGGGCGCACGCCCTTGACACGTACCCTACGCCCGGTGAACGCAATTGGCTCGCTTGGCGAGACGCGCGCGCGGGCCTGCCCCGTGTGCGGGTCTACGGACGACGGTGACATCCACGCTCCCGAGCGACTCGATCTGGCATCTTTGGATCAGTATGCCTTCGCGTCACGCAAGCGGCCCGAGCACATGCGCCTCCGTCTCGTGCGCTGTCCGGTCTGCGACCTCGTCTACGCAAGCCCGGTGCCCGCACCCGAGGCGCTGGCGCGGGCATATGAGGCGGCAGCTTTCGACAGCGGGGTGGAGGCGCGCTTCGCGGCGCGCACGTACATCGAGGCCCTGAGGCCGATCCTGAACGCACTCCCCGACCGGGTAGGCGCGCTCGACATCGGCACCGGCGACGGGGCCTTCTTAGGTGAGCTGCTCGACGCCGGCTTCTCCTCCGTGAGTGGGGTCGAGCCGTCAACCGCGCCGGTAGCGAGCGCCGATCCTCGCGTTGCGGGGCTCATCGAGCACGACGTCTTTCATCCTGGCGTCAGACCCGCCACGAGCCTCAGCCTCGTGACGTGCTTTCAAACGATCGAGCACGTCTCCGATCCAGCCGGCCTAGTGCGTGACGCCGTCTCGCTGCTCAAGCCGGAGGGCGTCTTCGCGATCGTCTGCCACGATCGACGCGCCCCTCTGAACCGGCTGCTTGGCCTAAGGTCTCCGATAATCGACATCGAGCATCAGCAGCTGTTCTCACGGGCCAGCGTCCACCGGCTTCTGAGCAGCGCTGGATTGGTCGGACTCCACCAACGCCCGATCAGCAACCGGTATCCGATGCGCTACTGGGTCCGGTTGCTGCCCTTGCCCCGGCGTCCGAGTACGCTCATCGACCGCGCCCTGGTGCGTGCCGGCTTGGCTGACCGGCCGGTCAACGTTCGCGTGGGCAATCTCTTGGCGTGGGGCAGGCGAGCGTCCGACACCGGCCGAGCCGTGAGCCGCGAGGAGTCGGGATGAGCGAGGCGCCCGACGCGGCACGCGCGAGCCGGCGGCCCAGGAGCAGGGAGAACTTCGCGCTGCGCACCTCGGAGCGATGGCGCCCTCCGACCTTCCGCCCGTCCCGCACCCGAAGGGACCGTCTCGTGGCCATAGCCCGGCGCACGCTGGATCTCCAGGCGGCGTCCATCTGGAAGGACCTTCAAATCCTGCTGGCCGATGCTCACGGCGACGTGCTCGACGTCGGCTCAGCGCTCAGCCCTACCGAGGCCTGTTACCCGCCGATTCGCGCTACAGGGCGATCGACGTCGCCGCGGCGGGAGCGGACTTCGGCTACGCCATGCCCGACACCGAGTACTTCGAGGGCGACCGTTGGCCGGTCGACAACGCCTCGGTCGATGTCGTATTGACCACAGAGACCCTCGAGCACGTGCTCGAGCCGGCGACGTTCCTGGCCGAAGCGCGTCGCGTGCTCCGCCCGGGAGGGCACATCGTGCTCACCGTGCCGTTTTCCGCGCGCTGGCACTTCGTGCCCCACGACTACTGGCGCTTCACCCCGTCGGGCCTGCGCAGGCTGTTGGAGTCCGCCGGATTCACCGACGTAGTCGTCAACGCCCGCGGCAACGCGGCGACCGTCGCCTGTAACAAGGCCATGGCCCTGGTGCTGCCGGCGCTCTTTCCGCCTCAGGGTGGACTGGGAGGGCGCCGGATGGCAGCGGCGGCGGCCCTCCCGGTCGTCGCTGTCCTGGCGCTGATCGCCCAGGCCACGCTGCGCACCGATGGAGGCGACGACTGCTTGGGTTGGACCGTGACGGCGCGCACGGGATGACGGTTGCCGGCAGCCGGTATTCGGCTACACCGCCCCGAATACCCGTCGCCGGCTCAGCGCGTAGGTCAGGAGAGGAATTAGGGGCAGAAGGACGCTCTGAGCGACTATGCGGTCGAATCCGGCCGAAGACACGAGCGCCCATAGCGCCAGGACGTTGAGGCTGAGGATGGCCGCCTGCAGTGCCAGCCACTGGGCGAGCCCCGCGGGGGTCGCGGTGTCGGTCTTGAACGTCCAGCGGTGGTGGAGAAGGTAGCCCTGACCGGCGCTGACGAGAAACGCCACGACCGCCGCGAGCGCGAAGGGGACCCCGAGCAGCACGCAAGCGCTGTAGGCAGCCATGTAGAGGACCGCGCTGGACGCCCCCACGATGCCAAAGCGCACTACCTCTCCGAGCCGGTGCCGGCCCAGCGGCCGACCGCGCTCAGGTCCGACTCGGGTACTCATCCTCGTTCCGGTCGCCAGATTCCCTCGATGAGGAGTTGGTCGCGACCCTGAGCAACTCGTCATGGCCGCGCACGAGGACGCTCGAATCGAGCGGGGCTCCCTCGGGAGGGTTGAGGACGGAGTCGACGACGTACGCCGGCCTGCCCTTGATCTCCTCGTACATGTGCGAGATGTAGGAGCCGATGATCGCCAGGCAGAGCGTCTGTATTCCCCCTATGAAGAGGATCAGGATGATGAGGGTCGCAAAGCCCTTCGGCGCTGCGTCCGGCGTAACGATTTTCAGGACGGCTTGGAGTACCAGTCCCAGCGCGCTGAGCCCCACGGTCGCGGCCGCGAGAACGGTGATGAAGTCAAGCGGCGCGTAGGAGAAGGAGACGATCGCGCGCCGCGCCCAACCGAGGTTCTTGCGGAGGTTATTGGTCGTGACGCCGAACATCCGCTCAGGCCGAACGTAGGGGACCCCTGTCTGCTTGAACCCCACCCAAGCCCGAAGCCCGCGCACGAACCGGTGCTTCTCGGGCATCGCCTTCAGCGCCTCTACCACGCGCCGGTCGATGAGCGAGAAATCGCCGGCGTTGAGCGGGACGTTCACGTAGGCGGTGCGCCGGAAGACACGGTAGAAGCCCTTGTACAAGAGCCGCATGAGCGGAGGCGCTTCGCGCCCGACGCGCTCGCCGTAGACGACGTCATAGCCCTCTCTCCACTTCTTGACGAACTCCTCGATCAGCTCAGGCGGATCTTGCAGGTCGCCGTCGAGCAGGATGCATGCGTCGCCGGTGGCGATCGCCATGCCACTTGTAAACGCCGACTGCGACCCGAAGTTCCGCGCGTGGTTGACGACAACCACGTTCGGGTCCACGGCGGCGATCGCGGCGAGCACCTCGCGCGCGTTGTCGGGCGACCCGTCGTTGACGAAGATGATCTCGTAGTCGCACCCGATCCGCTCGAACGTCTCGACTAGACGCCGATGCAGGTGAGGCACCGCCTCGGCATCCCGGTAGCAGGCGATGATTGGGGAGAGCTTCATGGAGTCAAACTCAACGCACGATCCTGATGCACGCTAGCGCCCGTCCCTCCGCGGCAGCGTCGAGAGCGCTGAGCTGCCAACCCGTCGGGAGATACCGATATACGACCACTTCGGTCCGGTCGGCGTCGGCCCGCTCCACTAGCGCCTCGATGTCGCTGCGGTCGTAGGGGCCGCCCCATCCATGGTCCTCGGGGGCCCCGTACGGGACCGTTATCAGTAGCCGCCCGCCCGGCCGTGTGACACGCGCGAGCTCGCCGACGACGAGGAGTGCCTGGGCGCGTGGACCCTCGGCCGGCGGCTCGCCGCGGCCACCGACACCGGTGTCCATGCCGATGTCCTCGAGCCTGGACAGGCATGCGACGGTGTCGAAGCTCTCGTCGGGGTAAGGGAGGTCGCGAAGGTCTCCCACCGCATGGCGGACATCGAGCTCCTGGCGACACTCCTCGTCACTTTCCCCGTTGACCATTACCAACTCGGTCACGAGCGGTCGCAGGCGCTCGATGACGTGCGCATGCATCAGCGCCGACCCCGCGTCGAGCATGCGCCCCGCAGGTCGAGCGGCGACGACCCACGGAAGCTCCACGACTCGCTCGTCGAGCGAGATCCCGTAGCCAGGGGGAAGGCGGCGACGGCGCGCAAAGGACTCGAGCAGATGCGGGTCGTCGAGCGCACCGGCGATAAAGGACCCGTGGTTCACAAGGTAGGGCTCCCGGTGTGGCGCGAGAGACGCCCACCGCAAGACGAGGTCGTTGAGCGCCTCGGCCTGGTCGTCCTGCATGCGCCGTTCGAGGCGTCGCAGAGCAGCTAGGAGCTCGCTCTCGGCACTCGCGTCGATCTGGTGCAGGCGCTCGAGCCCGCGCGCCGTAGCGCCGAGGAGTGCGTCGATTGCGGCGACTATCTCCTCATCGACCTCTCGTTGGTGCGCGGCGAAGCGACGCAATAGCCGGGCGAGCGCAGATGTGGCTGCGGCACGGACGCCCCGCCGGCTGCTGTCCCTCTCCCAGGAGCGCCGTACCCTGGATTGAATAGCCGCCGTCCCGACTCCCCCGAGCATCGCGTCCGGGAACGGCCCGGCTCCGGGTCGCTCGGGAACGCGGTCGCGAACGTCAGCCAGGCGCTCCACCATCGACGCGCCCGCAGGCCCAACAGAGTGCGTGGCCTCCATGTCGGCGCGCGCATTCAGCCCGCGGCGCTTGGCAAGCTCCGGCGTCTCGAATACCTGCCGCATGAGCGCTGCCGCGTGCTCCACGTCGGGTTGCGCCCAGCGTGCGTCAGGCGGATAGGGATCGGACTGATCCCCCACCGCCACAAGCTCATAGTCGACAAGGAACGAGTTCTCTGCGGTCATGAAGTCGAGATTTCCCGAGTAGCCGGTGGCCACGACCGGCTTTGCTAAGCGCATTGCCTCGCCCATGGTCATCCCGAGGCCCTCGGAGCGGTGCAGGGAGACGTAGCAGTCGCAACTCGCCAACATCGCGTTCTTCTCCCGCACGGACACGTGGTGATCTACCAGGGTGATGTCGGGGCGTCCCGCGCAGGCCGCCATGAGCTGTGCGTGGTGCTCTGGTGCGCGCTCGTGGTTGACTGACTTCAGGACCAGCGAGGCCTCGCCCGGACGTGGATGGGCTGCGGTGAACGCCTCCACTACGGCGAGCGGGTTCTTCCGCGCGAAGACGCTGTTGTAGTCGAACAGGAAGAGGTAGGTGAAGCCGGGTGGCATCCCCAGCCGCTCCCTAGAGAGCAAGGCGCCGAGGCGCGGCTCGATCGGCAGCGTGACCCTGTTAACCGGTACCGGCGCGTCTGCCCCGACAGCCTCGGCGACAAAGCTCGAGGCGGCCCAAACCTCATCCACGTACTCGAACGATGCCCGCCACCGCTCCGGGAATGTGTCGACCTCCCAGAACCAGAGACCGATCGTGTAGCGATACCTCCTCGTGTCCTCACTCAAGCTCTGTGCAAACGAGGGAAACCCGTCCGCATTGACGCATGCGACGGTCACGGCGAACGGATATCCCTCCGTGCTCATCGCCGCGAACTCGGTTCGCGGGCTGAAACCTGCGACGTAGCGAATCGGCGCGACCGGGACCTCGTGCGCGTCGAGTGCCAGGATGACCTGGCGGGCTGCCTCGCCGATCCCCAGGTCCGAAGCCAGGTATCCGGCGACGTTGACCCCCCAGGGCCGGAGCGTAGTGGCGGAATCCATCAAGGAAGAGCTCGAGGGACAGCGAAGCAGGCAGCCCGGCGGCGAGTCTAGTGGCGAGGAAAGGCGGCACCTCGCACCGTTGGCTAGCGTTTACCTCTCCGTGGCCCCGATCACGAGCCCCCTAACTGAGCCCGCTGTCCCGGCGGTGTCACCTCCCGCCGCGATCTCCATCCGCGACGTCTCCAAGACCTTCCGCATCCCCCATGACCGGCTCCTGACCCTCAAAGAGCGGGTGCTTCACCCCGTGCGCGCGGCCCGCGGCGCCCACGAGGTTCTCCGTGCGGTCGACGGCGTGTCGCTCGAGATCTGCGAGGGCGAGTTCTTCGGGATCGTCGGGCGCAACGGCAGCGGCAAGAGCACGCTGCTCAAGTGCATCGCCGGCATCTACGACATCGACGAGGGCAGCATCGGGATCCGCGGCCGCCTGTCGCCGTTCATCGAGCTCGGCGTGGGCTTCAACCCCGACCTCACCGCGCGCGACAACGTGATCATCAACGCGATCATGCTCGGGCTCACGCGCCAGCAGGCCCGTGAGAGGTTCGAGGACATCATCGCCTTTGCAGAGCTCGAGGAGTTCGTCGACCTGCGCCTGAAGAACTACTCGTCGGGCATGCACGTCCGCCTTGCCTTCGCGGTGGCGATCCAGGTCGACGCGGAGGTCCTGCTCATCGACGAGGTCCTCGCCGTCGGCGACGCGGCCTTCCAGCAGAAGTGCTTCCAGGAGTTCCACCGGCTCAAGGCCGAGGGCCGTACGATCGTCTTCGTCACCCACGACATGTCCTCCGTCGAGCGCTACTGCGACCGAGCGATGCTCATCGAGCACGGCAAGATCGTGACGATCGCCGACCCGACGACCATCTCGCGCAACTACAACGAGCTCAACTTCGGGCGCCTCGTCCACGAGCCCGAGCCCGACGCCGGCGAGCGCTACGGCGACCAGTGCGCGGCGGAGATCCGCGACGCCTGGTTCGAGGACGGCGACGTCGAGCGCATCACCGCCGTTGCGCAGCGAGATCCCGTGCGCGTGTGCATGGAAGTCGAGTTCCACGAGGCGGTGCAGGACCCCGTCTTCGCGGTGACCCTGCGCAACGAGATGCGCCAGACGATCTTTGCCACCTCGACCGAGTACGACCACCGGGAGACGGGCAGCTTCGCGGCCGACGAGCGAGCCGTGGTGCGCGTCGACTTCGACAACTGGCTCGCGCCGAGCCAGTACACCGCGACGCCCTCTGTCGCACGTGCCGGCGGCGCCGACGTCTATGACGTGCGCGAGGACCTCGCCTCGCTGACCGTCCACGGGGCGCGCTTCTCCGGGGGCGTCGCCGACCTCCCGCACTCGATCGAGGTCGAGCGGCGGTGACGGCGACGCGCCCCGTCGAGTCCCATCGTCCCTCGGCGATGGGCGGGGACCTGCGACGGTTCGTGGCCCTCACCCGCACCCTGGCGGTGACCGACTTCAAGCTGCGCTACTTCGGCTCGGCGCTGGGCTACGTGTGGTCCCTGGCCCGGCCGCTGCTCTTCTTCGGGGTCATCTACGTGGTCTTCACCCACGTCGTTCGCCTCGGCTCCGGAGTCGAGCACTACGCCGCCTACCTGCTGATGTCGATCGTCCTGTGGACGTTCTTCGCCGAGACGACCAACCTCGCGCTGCGCTCCCTGATCACCCGCGAGAACCTGCTGCGAAAGATCCGCTTCCCCCGCTTGGTGATCCCACTCTCTGTCTCGCTCACGTCGTTCTTCAACCTCGCTCTCAACCTCGTCGTGGTGGTCATCTTCGGGGTGCTCTCGGGAGTGCGGCCCCAGCTGGGATGGCTCGAGATCCCGGTCCTGGTCGGGCTGCTCTTCGTCCTGGCGACCGGCGTGGGCATGCTGCTCTCGGCGCTCTACGTCCGCTTCCGCGACCTCGAGCCGATCTGGGACGTCACTCTGCAGGTCCTCTTCTACAGCTCGCCGATCCTCTTCGTCGCGAGCACGTACCCGGATTCGGTCGAGCGATACCTCGCCGCGAGCCCCATCGCGACGATCCTCACGGAGATGCGCCGCGCGTTCGTGGACGCGGACGCTCCCGGCGCGGCAGCAGTCGTCGGCGGCAGACCTTGGCTGCTCGTCCCGGTCGGCATCATCTTCGGGACCTTCGCGCTGGGCTGGTGGGTCTTCAATCACGAGGCGCCGAGGATCGCGGAGAATCTCTAGCCCATGGTGACGACCCCCCATGAGGAGGAGCTCGAGGCGCTTCGCGCGCGGGTCGCTGCGCTCGAGCGCGAGAACGGGGAGATCGCCGCCCGCGCGAACGCCGCGGTCGCGGCCGCCCAAGACAAGGCCTACTGGCTCGATCGCTGGGAGCTCGATCTCAACGCTCTGATGCGTTGGCGGGGAGTCGCCGAGCTGCGCGCAGCGCTGCGCGGCCTGCGGGTGGTGTATCGGGTGGTGCGCTACCAGCTGCTCAAACCGTTTCTCGGGCGCCTGCGCGGATGAGCAGCGAGGTCTCTGTCGTGATCCCCGTCAAGGACGGGGAGCGCTATCTCGACGAGCTGCTTGCCGCGCTGGCCGCGGAGGGCGACCTCGAGGTGCTGGTCATCGACTCGGGGTCGCGCGACCGCTCGCGGGATATCGCGAGGTCGGCGGGCGTCTCGGTCCTCGAGATCGCTCCCGCGCAGTTCGGCCACGGGGCCACCCGCAACCTGGGTGCCCAGCGAACCTCCGGCGAGCTGATCTGCTTCCTCACCCAGGACGCGACGCCCGTCGCGGGCTGGCTCGACGCCTACCGCGAGGCCTTCTCGCTCGAGGAGCGGGTGGGCGCGGCCTACGGCCCGCACCTTCCGCGGCCCGGCACGAGCCCGATGATCGCGCGCGAGCTCGAGGAGTTCTTCGCCGGCTTCACCCCGGACGGCGGCCCTGTCGTGCAGCGTCAGGGCGACGCGAGCTTCCTGTCAAACGTCAACGCCTGCTATGCCCGCTCCTGCTGGGAGGAGATCGGCTTCAGAGATGTGCCCTACAGCGAGGACCAGGCGTTCGGGCGGGAGATGCTCGAGGCGGGATGGACGAAGGTCTTCCACCCCGCGGCGGCCGTCCTGCACGCGCACGACTACGGGGCCTTGGAGTTCATGCGGCGCTACTTCGACGAGTACCGCGGGCTGCGCCACGCGATCGACCATGTGGAGCCCTTCGGCGTGCGCTCGTCTGCGCGCGACGTCGCGCGCCTGGTCGCGGGCGACCGGCGGTGGATGGGCCGGCGCGGCATCGAGGGCCGCGCCCGCGTCTCCTGGACCGCGCGCTCGGTCGTGCACCACTCGGGGCGCAAGGTCTTCTCCGCGCTGGGCTCGCGCGCCGAGCAGATTCCCGAGCCGGTGCAGCGAGCGCTGTCGCTCGAGCGCCGCGGCGGCCGCGGCGGCGCTGCGCTCGCGTCAGCGCCGGTGGAGCCGACCACGGGGGCGTCGCCGAGCGCGCTGCCGCCCGCCGAGCTCGTTGCACGCAAGCTCCCCCATCACGAGTACGAGCAGATAGCGCGCGTCCTGGCCGAGGGGCCCGTGCCGCTGCTCGATCCCTTCCCGGGCATGGCCGACAAGGAGCGCCTGTCGATCGCGATGATCATCCCTCCCTTCCGGCGGGGCAGCGGCGGGCACAACCTCCTCTTGCAGATCCTGTGGCGGCTCGAGCGGATGGGTCACACCTGCTCTGTGTGGCACGTGGACCCGCTGGCCCACCAGCGCGAGCCCGCTGCCGTGATCCGTGGCGGCATTCGCGAGCACTTCGCGCCGTTGAGCGCGCCGGTCTTCAAGGGCTTCGAGGACTGGTACGGCGCCGACGTCGTCCTCGCGACCTCGTGGATCACCGTCTACTACGCGCTCTCGCTCGAGCACGTGCGAAGCCGGATCTACATTGTCAACGACCACGAGCCCGAGTTCTACGCGACCTCAGTGGAGTCTTACTTCGCGCAGGAGAGCTACCGGTTCGGCACGCCGGTGATCGCGGGCAGCCGCTGGCTGCGCGACCTTGTGACCCAGCGCTACGGCGTCCGCGCGACCGACTTCGAGTACGGCGTCGACCACGACGTCTACCAGCCGCGGCCGGTCGAACGCCGCCGCGACACGATCGCCTTCTACGCCCGGCTCTCGACGGCGCGCCGCGCCGTGCCCCTGGGCATTCTCGCGATGCAGATCCTCAAGCAGCGTCGACCTGACGTCCGCGTCGTCTTCTTCGGCGACACCATCTCCCCGTGGACCGCCTTCGACTACGAGAACGTCGGCATCGTCACTCCAGAGCAGCTCTCCTGGCTCTACTCCGAGGCGACCGTCGGACTCTGCCTCTCCCTGACCAACTACTCCCTGATCCCGAAGGAGATGCTCGCGTGCGGGCTTCCGGCGCTCGACATCGGCGGGGCGAGCGCCGAGTCGGTCTTCGGCGCCGGTGGCCCGGTCGAGCTCGCCGAGGTCGATCCGTGGGCGATCGCCGACGCCGTCGAACGCCTGCTCGACGACGAGGCGCTGTGGGCCGCGCGGTCGCGGGCGGGACTTGAGTTCGTAGCGCAGCACACCTGGGATCGGGCCACGGAGCAGGTGGAGGCCGGCATCCGCGCGGCGCTGCGCGAGTGTGAGAAGGCGGCCGAGCGAGTCGGCGAACCGCCCGCTGAGCCCGATCCGGCGACGGGGTCGCCGGTGACCGACCGACTCATCGCACCCCTCGGCGAGGAGGGCGTCGCCGAGGTCGTGACGCTCCTCTCCGAGCAGGACCGTGCGGGCTGGGAGGCGGCGCCCGGGATCAGTCGCCGCCACCTCACGCTGGCCCTCGGCGTCCACTACCGCGCGCCGGCCGTCCTGGAGAAGACCTCCCTCTCGACGGAGGAGCCCCCCGAGGACGTCCACGCGATGAGCCGCGGCTCGCTCGCCGCCGGCGGCGCCTACTACGACGCCGACTATGTCGTCGACACCCTCGCCGCCCTGGGCGTCGACCCCGGACCGGGCCAGCGCTGGCTGGATTTCGGCTCGTCCTCCGGGCGCATCGTCAGGGTGCTCGGAGCGGCCTATCCCGAGACAAACTGGCACGCCTGCGACCCCAACTATGGCGCCATCGCCTGGGCGTCGCGCCACCTCCCCGGAATCGACTTCGAGACCAGTCCACAGCAGCCTCCACTCCCCTACGAGGAGGCGACCTTCGACGTGGTCTACGCCGTCTCGATCTGGTCGCACTTCGCGCAGCGAGCCGCTCTGCGCTGGCTGGCCGAGATGCGGCGGATCCTGCGCCCCGGCGGCCACCTCCTGCTCACCACCCACGGCCCGAGCTCGGTCGCCTTCTACGCCCGCACCGGGCAGCGCCCCGCCGCCCAGCTGCGAGAGATCGCCCTGGCCCTCCACGACTACGGCTTCTGGTACCGCCCGGAGTTCGGCGAGGAGGGCGACCACGGCGTGACGAGCGCCGAATGGGGCACCGCGTTCCTCGAGCCGGCCTGGCTCAGAGCACGCGCGGAGCCGGCCTGGCACATGCTCGCCTGCCACCCGGCGCGCAACGCCGGAAACCAGGACGTGCTCGTGCTCCAGCGGCGGTAGGGCCTGTCCCGAGATCATCGGCTCAACTATTCCGAGTTGGTCGGAGGCGATATTCCGAGTTGGTCGGAGATGGTATTCCGAGTTGATCGGGCCACTTAGTCCGAATTAGTCGGCCTGATGCGGTAGCTTTCGCATGTGGAGCTGTTCGCTCGTGGCATCGAGAATGAGCTGCGCGACATCCTCTCGGTGAGTCGCGCTGCGGCGATCACCGGCCCGCGGCAGGCGGGAAAGAGCACGCTCGCGAGGCAGCTGCAGCAGGCGGGAGCCGTCCCGAGCTACTTCAGCCTCGATGACGAAGCGACGCGCATGGCGGCACTCGCCGATCCCGACGGGTTCGCCCTCTCGCTGCCACGGCCGGCGGTGATAGACGAGGTGCAGCGCGCACCAGATCTGATGCTGGCTGTCAAGCAGATCCTCGATCAGGATCCCACCCCGGGCCAGTTCCTGCTGACGGGCTCGGCTGATCTGGTGACAGCCCGAGTCGTCGCCGACGCCCTCCCGGGGCGCATGGAGTACGTCAACCTCTGGCCGC
>Ga0183260_10000238_pt1 | contig 44039 bp, 48 predicted proteins | sample AntDrymUQ4972206_2_FD_129768 | JGI IMG/M metagenome (GOLD analysis project Ga0183260, IMG submission 129768) | Polar desert sand microbial communities from Dry Valleys, Antarctica - metaG UQ497 (22.06) (version 2) (version 2) | ecosystem: Environmental > Terrestrial > Soil > Desert | place... | reverse complement strand
CTCCAAGGACGACGACTCCAAGGACGACGACTCCAAGGACGACGACTCGACGGACGACGACTCCAAGGACGACGATCCCGAAGATCAAAAGGAAGGCTAGGCCGGGATGGCTCAGCAGCTCCGCGCGATCAAGCGCCGCATCGGGTCGGTCAAGTCGACCCAGAAGATCACGCGCGCAATGGAGCTCATCGCATCCTCCCGCATCATCAAGGCGAGCCAGCGGGTAGAGGCCGCTCGTCCCTACGCCGAGGAGATGCGGCGGCTCATGGGATCGGTCGCCGCGAACGCCGGCAAGATCGACCACCCGCTTCTGCAGGGCCGGGATGAGGTCTCGGCCGTGGGCACCATCGTCGTCACCTCCGACCGGGGCCTTGCCGGTGCCTACAACTCCAACGTGATCCGGGCGGCAGAGCGGGACATGCGGGACCACGGCCAGGACATTCGCCTCTTCCTGACGGGGAAGAAGGGGGTGTCCTACTTCAAATTCCGAGGCCACGATGTCGACGATGCCTGGACGGGTAATTCCGAGGCTCCGCGCATCGAGGATGCTCGTGAGATCGCGGAGACCGCCGGCAAGGCCTTCGCCGAGGGCGATATAGATCAGGTTCGACTCGCATACACGAAGTTCGAGTCGGCCATGACCCAGCGTCCGGTCGTTATCCAGATCCTCCCGATGGCCGAAGAGGACATCGAGGAGCTGGAGAAGGAGCAGGAGGAGGCGGAGGGGCCGAGCCCGCAGTACGAATTCGAGCCGGATCCTGAGGAGATCCTCAATTACCTCCTACCTCGCTACCTCGAGGGGATCATCTACCAAGGCCTCCTCGAGGCGGCGGCGTCCGAGCTGGCGGCGCGGCGACGCGCGATGAAGGCGGCTACCGACAACGCGGAAGAGATCGTCGAGGACCTGACGCGCACCTACAACCAGGCCCGTCAGGCTGAGATCACCACCGAGATCATGGAGGTCGTCGGCGGCGCCGAAGCCCTGACCTCCGCCGACGGCGGCAGACATGGCGGCGAAGGATGAATCCAGCGCGCGAGATCTATGGCGCATCACCCATTTGGAGGAGGAACGGCCTGTGGCGGTAACGGAGGAAAGAATCGGAGAACAGAGGGGCTCAGGCGACTCGGGCGACGGTCGCGTCCTGGCGGTCACGGGCCCGGTGCTGGATGTTGAGTTCCCGCCGTCCCGTCTGCCTGAGATCGGCTTCGCCCTGACTCTCGAGCGCACGATCGCGGAAGAGACCGACATAATCACTGCAGAGGTCATGCAGCACATCGGTGAGTCGACGGTCAAGGCGATCTGCATGAAGGCAACCGACGGAGTCGTGCGCGGCACCCCGGTGGTCAACACGGGGGCCCCGATCAGCGTCCCCGTCGGCCCCGCCACCCTCGGGCACGTTTACAACGTGCTCGGCGAGTCCGTGGACGGGTCCGAGCTGCCGGATGACGTCGAGCGCTGGCCCATCCACCGGCAGCCCCCCCTCTTCGAGGATCTCGAGCCGAAGACCGAGATGTTCGAGACGGGCATCAAGGTCATCGACCTGCTCGAGCCTTACGTGCAGGGTGGAAAGATCGGGATGTTCGGAGGCGCCGGCGTCGGGAAGACAGTCGTCATCCAGGAGATGATCTACCGGGTCGCCGAGCAGCACGGTGGCGTGTCGGTCTTCGCCGGGGTAGGCGAGAGGACGCGCGAGGGCAATGACCTCTGGCTCGAGATGAAAGAGTCGGGCGTTCTCGAGAAGACCGCTCTCGTCTACGGCCAGATGGACGAGCCTCCGGGCGTTCGTCTGCGTGTCGCCCTGAGCGCGCTGACGATGGCTGAGTACTTCCGCGACGAAGAGCGTCAGGACGTTCTGCTGTTCATCGACAACATCTTCCGGTTCGTCCAAGCGGGGTCCGAGGTGTCCACACTTCTGGGCCGGATGCCCTCGGCGGTGGGCTATCAGCCCACTCTCTCTGAGGAGATGGGCGAGCTACAGGAGCGCATCACCTCGACGAAGGGTCGCTCGATCACTTCCCTCCAGGCCATCTACGTTCCCGCGGACGACATCACCGACCCGGCCCCCCACACGACGTTCGCTCATCTCGACGCGACCACCGTGCTGTCGAGGTCCATCTCGGAGCTCGGTATCTACCCGGCGGTCGACCCACTGGATTCGACCTCCCGGATCCTCGACCCTCGCTACGTTGGAGACGAGCATTACGACGTCGCCCAGGAGGTGCAGCGGATCCTGCAGCGATACAAGGACCTCCAGGACATCATCGCGATCCTCGGCATCGACGAGCTTTCGGAGGAGGACAAGATCACTGTGCAGCGTGCCCGCAAGATCCAGCGCTTCCTCTCGCAACCGTTCTTCGTCGCCGAGCAGTTCACAGGTATCCCAGGCAAGACGGTCCCCGTCGAGGAGACGATCCAGAGCTTCAAAGCGCTGGCTGAGGGCGAGTTCGACCACCTTCCCGAGCAGGCCTTCTTCATGGTCGGCGGGATCGAGGAGGCCGAAGCGAAGGCGAAGGAGCTCAACGAGTAACCGTGGCCGAGAAGATGGACGTCACTATCGTGTCACCCGAGGAGAAGCTCTGGGAGGGGGAGGCAGAGCTCGTGATCGCGCGCTCTCCCGAAGGTGAGTTCGGCATCATGCGCGGACACATCCCCTTCCTGGCTGCTCTGGTGCCGGGCAGACTGACCGTGGTGTCGGACAACGATCGGGACGAGTACTTCGTGCCCGGAGGCTTCCTCGAAGCTTCCGGCTCCGGCGACGAGTACCACGTCATCGTTCTCGCCGACGATGCCGAACGCGCTGCCGACATCGACGTGTCCGAAGCCAAGAGACGCCTCGAGGAGGCTCGGAGAGAGTCGAATGAGGACACGGATCAGCGGGTCGAGGCGTCTCTGCGAGTCGAGATGGCGCGCGTAGAGATCGCGGAGAGCAAAGGGCAGTAGGGCCAACAGCTCTTATGTCCGAGGCGCCGAGCAACCTCAGGAACCGGGTCCACTGCTCCGGCTGCGGCGCATCGGAGACCCGCAAACACGGGTTGGTGCCGATCGGGTGGGAAGAGATGCCCGAGGCCAACGGGCGAAGAGTTGCGCTCTGCACCGACTGCGTACGGCGGAACCTCTGGCTCATCGAAGCCCGTCTCGACGTCGATCCCGGGTCGGGCACCTAACTTCTTTCTCTGGAATCTCCTCAACGCGATCCCCGACGAGCTGACTGGTCGATCCGCGAGTAGCGCGTCGGTGCCCACACTCCCGAACTTGAAAACGCATTCATCGACACGAACATCGAGTTCTGCTTGCAATGCGTTTCGCTTTCAGACTAAGTTTGACCATGCACAAGTTGGAAAAAGCACCTAGCGTGTGTAGATGTTGTTCTTATCGGACAACGGGGAGGAGAAAGCATGGATGATTCTGACCGGGGAGTGGTTGGACGAGAGCGCGACCTCGCTGCGAATGTTGGCGGAGCCGCTGCAGGGGTAGTCGCTCCAGGAGCAGCAGACTCTGGAGCGGTCGCCGCAGCTCGAAGGTTGGTCGCCACCGCGGCCGAGGCCGGCGCCGAGGTGGCGGCGACGCAGCCAAGCACTGGAGTGCCGCAGCCAACTGGAGTGAGTGTTAGCTCGACCGGACGCAGGAAGACCACGGGCAGAAAAAAGACCACCGCCCGAAGGAAGAGCACGGGACGCAAGTCCACCGCTGGGAAGTCGACCGGCCGGAAGAAGACGACCGGCCGGAAGAAGACGACGGGCCGCAAGACCACAGCTCGGAAGTCGACGGGCCGCAAGAAGACCACCGCTCGGAAGACGACGGGGCGCAAGTCCACGGCGCGCAAGGCCGCTGGTCGGAAGGCCGCCGCCACCAGGAAGAGGACCACCGCCCGCAGGAAGGCCGCAGGGCGGAAGGGCGGGAAGGCAACCGCTCGAAAGAAGTCCACGGGCCGCAAGAAGACCACGGGCCGCAAGAAGACCACGGGCCGCAAGTCCACGGCGCGCAAGGCCGCCGGTCGGAAGGCCGCAGCGACCAGGAAACGAAACACGGCCCGCAGGAAGGCCGCTGGTCGGAAGGGCGCCGCCCGCAGGAAGTCGACGGGCCGCAAGAAGACCACCGCGCGCAAGTCGACGGGCCGTAAGAAGAGCACCGGACGCAAGTCCACGGCTAGGAAGTCCACCGGACGTAAGGCGACCGGGACGCGCCGTAAGGCGACCGGGACGCGCCGTAAGGCGACCGGAGCCAAATCCACCGCCCGCAGAAAGCCGGCGAGTCGCCGGAAGACGATCCGGAGGCGGTAGCACCAAGGCAACGAGGAGGCCCCGGGTTCGCCCGGGGTCTTTTTCGTTCGGGAGGCTGCCGCGGGGCGGGGTTCGTTGCTTAGGATGCTCGGCGTGAAGAAGTACGTGATCAAGGGGCCCGTCAGGCTCGCCGGGGACGTTCAGATCAGTGGAGCTAAGAACTCCACGCTGAAGCTCATGGTGGCCTCCTTGATGATCCCGGACGAAGTCACCCTCGAGCGGGTGCCTCGGATCCGCGACGTCTTCTTGATGGCGCAGGTCCTGGAGCAACTCGGCGCCGGCGTGTCGTTCGAAGGCGACCGCCTCGTCATCGACGCCTCGGGGGAACTGTCTGAAGAGACCCCGTACGAGCTCGTGACGAAGATGCGTGCCTCGATACAGGTGCTGGGCCCCCTTCTCGCGCGATTGGGCCGGGCACGCGTTGCGATGCCCGGTGGCGACGCGATCGGGTCCCGCCCGATCGATCTTCATCTCTCGGGCCTCGAACGCATGGGGGCGAAGTTCCAGGCCGAGCACGGGTATGTCGAGGGCATGTGCGACCGGTTGCGGGGTGTCAACGTGCTGCTCGAGTTTCCATCCGTGGGCGCCACCGAGAACCTGCTGATGGCCGCGGTCACGGCTGAGGGAACGACCACGATCGAGAACGCGGCCAGAGAGCCGGAGATCCAGGATCTCGCTCAGTTCCTCAATGCGGCAGGCGCGCGTATCGACGGAGCGGGTAGTCCCTCGATCGCGGTGGAGGGAGTGGAGCGTCTGACCTCTGTCGAGCACAAGATCATCCCAGACCGTATCGAGGCCGGAACGTTCGCCGTGATGGCCGTGGCCACGAGGGGTGACGTACTGCTGAAGGAGGCTCGCGCCGACCACCTCGAACTGCCTCTACAAAAGCTCGAGGAGGTCGGAGCGGAGGTACAACGTGATGATGGTGTGAGGGTGACGATGCACCGGAGGCCAAGCGCACTTGACCTGGTCACGCTTCCTTATCCTGGATTCCCAACGGACCTGCAGCCGATGATGATGGTGCTCCTGTCGCAGTCGGACGGTTCTTCGATCCTCACCGAGAACGTCTTCGAAGCTCGCTTCATCTTCGTCGACGAGCTCAATCGCATGGGTACTCGTATCCGTGTCGAGGGCCACCATGCCGTGATCCGGGGAGTCGAGAAGCTGTCGGGGGCCCCCGTGCGCGTTCCCGACATCAGGGCGGGCGCGGCTTTGGTTCTGAGCGGGTTGTGCGCGCAGGGTCGTACTGAGATCCACGACCCCGGCCACATCGGCCGAGGATACGAGGACTTCGACGAGAAGCTGCGCGGGCTGGGGGCGGACATCGAGGTCGCGGTCACCGACGCGTGACCCTCTGTAACGGTTGGCCGCCCTCTGCGCCTACCCTCGCTGCATGACGCCCGGACCGAGAACGGCGGCGCGCGCCGCCGCACTGGCTGCATTGGCCACCCTCGTCGCCGTCCCCCAACCGGCGATCGCCAAGCGGAAGCTGGCTGCCGTCTTGGCTCCGGTTCGAGTGATCCCGAACCGTTCGGATCCGTTGGGCGTTCCGGGCCTGAATCCCTACTTCGGACAGATCGGCCTGGATTCGGCGAGCGACGGCATCGTCGTCACGAACCGATTGGGCCTGGAGGATTACCTGCTCGGACTCAACGAGGTGCCGACCGACTGGCCCGAAGAGGCGTTGAAAGCGCAAGCCGTCGCCGCCCGCACCTACGCGTTGTGGACGCTGGCGAAGCCTCCGGGAGGAAGCGCCGCCGTCTACGGATTCGATATCTGCGCTTCGATCGAATGCCAGGTGTTTTCGGGTGCAGCCGTAGCAACGTCGGCCGACGGCCGCCGGTGGACCGAGGCGGTACGCGCCACCGCCGACGAGGCCGTGCTGTACGAAGGCGAACCGATCCTGGCCCGGTACTCATCCACGACCGGCGGGATGACGCTCGATAACTCGGATGCCTTCCCCGACGAGGGTGACTACCCGTACCTGGTCTCGGTCCCGAGCACTACGGAAAAGGGTTCTCCTCTCTATCGATGGCGAACGTCGTTCACCCTGAAAGACCTTCAAGCGATCCTCGAGCGCGCCGGATGGTGGAGTTCCGCAGGGCGCTTGCGCAAGGTGCGGAGCGTTCCCTCTCGCACCGGGCTCCACTACCCGGACATCATCTTCCGAGGATCCAAGGGACGGTTGAGGCGAACCGTAGAGGAAGCAAGGGAGGTGATCCGCGACGTCGCCCCGGCGATGTTTCCGTCGAAGTATCCGTCGCTGGCACTAACGGCTACGGGCCGGCTCCCTGAGACGTGGCCGTCCAATCGCCTGACGATCCGGACCGAGAGGAAGATCGTTCGGGTCGCCGGTCGCGGCTGGGGACACGCTGTGGGCATGTCTCAGTGGGGGGCTCACGGGATGGCGCGCCTCGGTGAGGGCTATGAAGACATCCTCCGCCACTACTACAAGGGCACTGAGGTCGACGAGGTCGAGGACCCGGGCGCGCTCAGCGTCGGAGTCGCGTGGGGGCGAAAGGCCGTGACGGTGAACGGTTCCTTCCGGATCGTCGACGGTCGGGGGCGCACCCTGGTGCGCGACGCACTGGGGGACTGGACCTTCCGATGGGCGGGATCCGGGGCGGTTGCCGTCGACACTCCACGGGGATATGGGCTTCCGCTTCGCGTCGGCATCATCCACGCACCGGAGCGAGTCATCGCCGGACGCAAGGCGCGGCTAACGATCGCGCTTTCCAGACCCGCGGTCGTCGAGGCACAACATGAACCCGGAACCGGAGCGCAGGGCGCCGTGAAGACGGCGGGAAGGAGCCGCGTCTCCTGGACCGCCCCAGATGAACCGGGCCGCTACGAGGTCCGAGTGGCGGCGGCCACAGGCAAGGACGCGCGCAGCAGTGAATCGATCACGATCCTCGTCGAGCAGCCCGCCGAGGCCGACGCCGGAGCGACCGATCGCCCGGAGGCGACGAGCGATCGGTCAGAGGACGAGGGATTCCCCTGGTTATGGGCGCTGGGGGTCATTTTCGCCGCCGCCTTCGTAGTGGTTCTAGGAAGTAGAATCTTGCGATGGAAACAACCGTCATGGAGGAACAGGTAAGGGCCGCACTCGAGTTGATCCGCCCAGCCATCCAGATGGACGGTGGCGACATCAAGCTCGAAAGCGTTTCCGGGGGCACCGTGACGGTTCAGCTTCTAGGAACCTGTGAGACCTGTCCGATCTCACCGGTGACGCTCAAGCAAGGCGTCGAGCGCATCCTGCGCGAGCGTGTTCCCGGTGTCACAGAAGTCATCGCGATAGAGGCCTGATCCCCTTGGACGACAGCTCCCTGGTTGAGCGCGCCCGGGGCGGTGAGCGCCGGGCCATCGCTCGCCTGATCTCGGCCGTCGAGGACGGCGGCGACGAGGTCGCCTCTCTCATGAAGGAGCTGTACCCTCTGACCGGTCGGGCCTATTCGATTGGGATAACGGGGGCTCCGGGAGCGGGGAAGTCGACACTTACCGAGCGTCTGGTCGCGCGGGCTCGTCGTGACGACAACAAGGTCGGTGTTCTCGCGGTCGACCCCTCGAGCCCGTTCTCGGGCGGGGCTCTTCTTGGCGACCGGGTGCGCATGCAATCGCATGCACTGGACCCCGACGTCTTCATCAGATCGATGGCGACGCGCGGCCATCTGGGCGGGATCTCCCTCGCGACCCCCGAGGCCGTCCGGGTGCTCGATGCGGTCGGCAAAGACATCGTGATCATCGAAACCGTCGGCGTAGGCCAGGCCGAAGTCGAGATCACCGATGCGTGTGACACCACGCTGGTGGTGGTCAATCCCGGCTGGGGCGACGCTGTGCAGGCGGCCAAGGCGGGATTGATGGAGATCGCCGATGTTTTTGTTGTGAATAAGGCGGACCGGCAAGGCGCTCGCGACACCGTGCGCGAGCTGAAGCAGATGCTCGATCTGTCCGTCGCGACATGGAAGCCCGAGATCATCCAGACCGTCGCCGTGAAGGGCGAAGGCATCGACGAGCTATGGGACGCGACCCTCCGGCACCGCGCTCACCAGGAACAGAACGGCCTCCTCGAGAAGAGGCGCCGCCGCAGGATCGAACGCGAGCTCCGCGAGATCGTCGCCGCGCGTTATCGAGAGCTGCTGGACACGAAGGCGTCCGACTTGCTCACCGAGATGGCGACCGAGGTGCACGCCCGCCGCCTCACGCCCTACCAGGCCGCCGACCGCCTCGTCGACGCGCTGTAGCCGCGGGCTTGCGGTCGCTCTCCGCCGTTGACGGCTGCGCCCACCCCGGTTGTCCCCGCTCGCTGCGCCCACCCCGGTTGTCCCCGCTCGCTGCGCTCGCTCCGCTCCGAAGCAGACGCCGTAGGCGGCTGCTTCTGCGCAAGTCCTCCCTCCCAGTGGCCGCATCGCCAACGGCTGGTCGACTCGGGCGCCATCACGGTGGTCGCGCAAGTTGGGGGGCCGCACCGTCACGGCTGATAGACGTCACCCACGTAGGCGGGCTTGCGTTCGCTCTCCGCACCGGGAGGTTGGTGGGCGCCGGTAGACTCGGGTTATGTCGGACGAGTTGCTTGGGCGGTGGCGCGAGCGGTACAAGGCGGCCTCGCTTCGTGAGGACGTCGACTTCGACACGTTGTCCAGTGTGAAGGTGGAGCCTCTCTACGGGCCTCCCGATCCGGTCGATGTCATCGGCGTGCCTGGGGAGTATCCGTTCACGCGCGGTATCTATCCGACCGGGTACCGGGGACGGCTGTGGACCATGCGGCAATTCTCGGGATTCGGGACCCCGAGTCAGACGAACGAACGCTACAAGTTCCTGCTCGACCAGGGCCAGACGGGGCTGTCGGTCGCTTTCGACATGCCGACGCTCATGGGACGGGATTCGGACGAGCCCGAGTCCGAGGGCGAGGTCGGACGCTGCGGCGTCGCCGTCGACTCCCTCGCCGACATGGAGATCCTCTTTCAGGACATAGACCTCGGCGCGATCACCACGTCGATGACGATCTCGGGACCGGCCCCCATGTTGTTCGCGTTCTATATCGCGGCCGCCGAGAAGCAGGGGACCAATGTCTCCAAGTTGGGCGGCACGTGCCAGACCGACATCCTCAAGGAATACATCGCACAGAAGGAATGGCTGTTCCCGCCGGACCCACATCTCCGGCTCACCGCCGACATGATGGAGTTCTGTGTATCCGACGTGCCGAAGTACCACCCGCTGTCGATCTCGGGCTATCACATACGCGAGGCGGGCTCGACGGCGGTTCAGGAGCTCGCGTTCACGGTTGCCTCCGGCTTCGCGCACGTGGAACTCGGGCAACGGCGTGGGCTGGACGTCGATGACTTCGCCCCCGGCCTGTCGTACTTTTTCAACTCGCACGTGGACTTCTTCGAAGAGATCGCCAAGTTCAGGGCCGCGCGGCGCATCTGGGCTCGCTGGATGAAAGATCGTTACGGCGCCAAGAAGGAGCGGTCGTGGATGCTTAAGTTCCACACCCAGACCGCCGGCGTCTCGCTCACGGCACAGCAGCCCTACAACAACGTCGTGAGGACCACGACCGAGGCGCTGGCCGCGGTGCTCGGTGGCACGCAGTCCCTGCACACGAATTCCCTCGACGAGGTGCTGGCCCTTCCAACCGAAGAGGCCGTCGAGATCGCGCTGCGTACCCAGCAGGTCATCGGTTACGAGACGGGTGTCACAAACGTGATCGATCCACTCGGTGGATCCTGGTTCGTCGAGGAGCTCACGGACAGGACCGAAGCGGCGGCCGAGGAGTACTTCGCCAAGATCGACGAGCTGGGGAACGGCTCGATCCTCGACGGGATGCTCGCCGGCATCGAACAAGGTTACTTCCAGCAAGAGATCGCGGATGCCGCCTTCCGCTACCAGCGGCTCCTCGAGAAGGGCGAGAAGGTCATCGTCGGCCTCAACCGGTTCACCCAGACGGTCCAGGAGGGGCCGGACGTCTTGATCATCGGCCCCGAGATCGAGGAACGCCAGAAGAAGAACGTCGCCGAAGTACGCGCGAATCGCGACGAGGAGAAGGCGCAGACGGCCATCCAGGCGTTGCGGGACATGGCTCAGGACGAGTCGCGGAATTCGGTGCCGGCCCTCGTCGAGGCCGCGAAGGCATACGTCACCCTCGGCGAGATGGTCCGGGCGCTGAAGGAGGAGTGGGGCGTCTACACCGAGCCCCCGATGTTCTAGCCGATGACCCGCGAGACGGTGCGACCGAGCGAGCGCCTGGGCTGGGTCCGCATAAGGAGCCGTGGAGCCCGGCTTAGCCTCGGATCGTCGAAACCAGCATGAGCCGCAAGATCGTCGGTCTCGCCGTGTTCGTAGTCGCGATCGCGGCCGCAGCGGCCGGTGCCTTCTACCTGATCGATGCTGGGGATGACCCGGGGAGCGCACCACAGGATTCCTTCGTCCTCGTGGACTTCACGCGGAGCGGTGGTTTCACAGGGATCACGCAGCACCTGCTCGTGTACTCGGATGGCGAGGCCGAGCTGACCACGGGGGGGGCGCCGACGATGCCAAGACGATCGAGTACGCACTCGCGCCCGAGACCCTCGAGCAGCTGGAGCGCCTCCTTCCTGAAGCCGTAACGAGCCTGGACGAGGAACCGCAGTCGGGCTTGGGATGCATGGACTGTTTCCAGTACGACCTCATCTACGACGACGTGAGGTACACATTCTTCGATCTGCCGAGGAAGAGGCAGACCACCAAGATGCTGGACGTTCTAGACAGTGCCATCTGTGAACCCGATCCGCCGGGTGGCTACTGCTCCTGATGGAGTTGAGAACTAGAGGCCGCGGCCGCCTCGGATGATCCGGTAGCCGAGGATCGCGGCTGCGAGGGCGAGAGCGATCGCGAGGATGGCTCCGGCGATCTCCAGCGGTTCCGCCGGGGGGGCCTGCAGCGAGGTCGGGGTGGGCGACGCGGGCGCGGTGGAGCCGGGCTGGGCCACGAACTCGACGACGGGTATCGAAGTCGTCATCTCTTGAGTGGGTTCTCGTCGGGCCACACGAACGACGTCTCGCCGGGAGGTTCGACCAGTCCCGCGTGAGCCAAGCGCTCCATGAAGAGCCGGAGGATCCGGGCGGTGACTCCCCAGATTACGTGGTCGGTCCACACCCACGCCTCGGTCGGATAGCGCCGGTCGCGGTGCAAGAAGCCCGGTTCCCGCCGGATCTCGTCCGTCAGATCCGCGAGTGGCGCTTCGATGATCTCCGCGACCTCTATCGGATTCGGGGTGAGCTCTGGTCGCTCGTCCAACCATCCGACCACCGGCGTCACCACGAATCCGGATACGAAGGTCTCCAGATCGTCGAGGCATCCGACGACGGACACCGCCTGCGGGTCCAGTCCGATCTCCTCTTGTGACTCTCGCAATGCAGCGGCAGCTGGGTTCGCGTCGTCCGGGTCTATCGAACCCCCCGGGAACGAGATCTGCCCCCTGTGGCTACTGAGCGTGTCGGTCCGGCGGGTGAAGATCAATGTCGGCTCGGGCACCCGCACGATCGGGATGAGGACGGCCGCGTCGCGCGTTCCCTCCACCTGAACGGAGCGAGGCTCGAGGGAGTTCAGCTCCTCGCGCAGTCGGTGCTCGAAGTCGTCCGGCATACGCGGCATCGTAGCTTTACGCTTTGGCTATTCCGAACTGTCTCAGAGGTATCCGTCGCAGACCAGGGAGGTCGTCGTGGGTGAATTCGTGAATCTGGAGGTGTCCGACGCCGGCGTCGGTACGATCCGCCTCGACCGGCCCAAGGTGAACGCGCTGAACGCGCAGGTCGCGCGCGAGATCGCAGGAGCGGTGGATGCCGCTCGCCGAGATGAAAGGGTCAAAGCCGTGGTGGTCTACGGGGGTGAACGGGTCTTCGCCGCCGGCGCCGACATCAAGGAGATGGCGGATCTCGATGCGGTCTCCATGTACCGCTACATCGGCGAGTTCCAGGATGTGTTCACCCGGCTGGAACGCCTTCCGGTGGTCACGATCGCAGCGGTCAACGGGTACGCCCTCGGAGGCGGCTGCGAGCTGTCACTGGCGTGTGACTTCCGCGTGTGCGCAGAGGACGCCAAGCTCGGCCAGCCGGAGATCCAGCTCGGAGTGATCCCGGGTGCCGGAGGTACCCAGCGCATGCCTCGCCTGATCGGTGTCGGACGCGCGAAGGACATCATCTTCTCGGGCCGCATGGTTGACGCCGAGGAGGCGTTGCGCATCGGGCTGGTGGATCGCGTCGTACCGGCGGCCGACGTGCTCGACGCCGCCACCAAGCTGGCCGGCCGTTACGCACGGGGTCCCTCCGTCGCTCTCGCGGCGGCCAAGCAAGCGATCCAGGGTGGCATCGAGACCGACATCGCCAGCGGCTTGCTGATCGAGCGCCAGGCGTTCGCCGCCCTCTTCGCCAGCGAGGACCAGAAGATCGGCATGAAGTCCTTCGTCGAGCAGGGCCCGGGCAAGGCCGATTTCACCGGGCGTTAGCGGAGCGGGGGTCGGGTAGAGTGCTTGCAATAGCTAGCAAAGCGGATTGAACGGCCCAGGCGGCGACGACTAGGAGGCTCGGCTTGAACATCGCGGTATGCGTGAAACACATCCCCGATCCCAATCTCCCGGGCGAGCTGGACGGCCAGCGGCTCAAGCGTGAGGGCGTCCAAGGAACCCTCGACCCCGGCGACGAGTTCGGCGTAGAAACGGCCCTTCAGCTCAAACAGGCCCACGAGGGCGAGGTTACGCTCGTTTCGATGGGTCCACCGCAGGCGTTGGAGGGGATCCGCAGAGGTCTGTCGATGGGGGCGGACAAGGGAGTGCTGGTGAGCGACGACTCCCTACAGGGGGCGGACGCCCTGATCACCGCCCGAGTCCTGGCGGCCGCGATCAAGCGCACCGATTTCGATCTTGTCATCGCAGGGGTCGAGTCCACCGACGGCTACACCGGCACGATGCCCTCGACCCTCGCCGAGCTCCTGGGTGTGCCCCAACTGACCTTTACGAACGCCATCGAGGCAACCGGAGACGCACTGAAAGTGCACCGCCAGACGGTGGACGGCTACCAGGTCGTGGAGTGCTCTCTGCCCGCGCTGATCACGGTCACGGCCGGCGTGAACGAGCCTCGCTACGCGTCGTTCAAGGGCATCATGGCGGCGAAGAAGAAGCCGGTCGAGGAGCTCTCGGTCGCGGACCTCGGTCTCTCAGCGGATGACGTGAAGGTCGCGCAGAACATCGTTGACATCTCACAGGCAGAGGAGCGCAAGGCCGGAGAGGTGATCGAGGACGATGGCTCGGGGGCCGCGAAGATCGCGGACTACCTCAAAGAAGCGAAGGTGATCTAGGTGGCGAAGATCTGGGTGTTCGCAGAGGTGAACAACGGCAAGGTCGATACCGCCGCGCTCGAGATCCTAACGAAGGCTCGGGAGCTCGGCGGCGAGGTCGAGGCGGTTGCTCTCGGTCCGGGCTCGACGGATGCCGCCAAGGAGCTTGGGCAGTACGGCGCGACGAGCGTCTACGCGAGCGACGACGAGGTCTACGCGGACTACGTCGCACAACCGGCGGCTCATGCTCTGCACGAGCTCGTCAAGGAGCACGCCCCCGAACTGATCCTGTTCGCGACCAACTACGACTCCCGCGATATAGCGGGGCGCTTGTCGGCGCGAACCGGATCGACCCTGATGAGCAACTGTTTCGACATCCTCGGCACCGACAAGGCGCGCACCACCATCTTTGGCGGGGCCACGGTCGTGGACGTTGCCCTCGAGGGCACGCCCAAGATCGCTCTCGTCAGGCCGAAATCGTTCGAACCGGAGGCTTCCGGGGGCGAGGCCAACGTCATGCCCGTTGAGGTCGACATCCCGGATGATCTGAAGAAGGCGAAGCGCGTCGAGCGCCACGAGGAGCAGGCCAGTGGCCCCAAGCTCGAGGAGGCGCCGATCGTCATTTCCGGCGGTCGCGGACTCCAGGATGCGTCCAACTTCGAATTGCTCGACCAGCTCGCCGGAGCCATCGGCAACGCGGCCGTGGGTGCGACCCGCGCGGTGGTCGACGCCGGATGGGTACCCTACGCCTATCAGATCGGACAGACGGGCACCACTGTGAAGCCGGGCGTCTACATCGCCTTCGGGATCAGCGGGGCGACCCAACACATCGTGGGTATGAAGGGCGCCAAGACGATCATCGCCGTCAACAAGGACGAGGACGCCCCGATCTTCCAGATCGCCGATCTCGGGATCGTGGGTGATGCTTTGAAGATCTTGCCGCAGCTGATCGAGGAGATAAAGACCCGCAAGGGGTAGAGGTGTCCTTCGGAGACTGGCTCCGCAACTTCTTCAGTCAGAAGCGCAACCCTCAGCTCGAGGCGCTCGAGTCTTTTGCCCGCGACCGCAAGGGCGTCGAGGGCTACATCGAGCCGCGCACCGCTACGCAACCGACGACCCTGTTGCTCGTGGATCGCGTGGGCGATTCCGCACGGGCTCCGGTGCGCGAGCCGCAGGATGGAGCGGCGTTCTGCGAGCGCCTCGGCATCCCTGTCTACGATGCACAGGTGATCGGTTATCCCCAACGGATGGTGGACTTCGAGAGCGGGCGGAAACCCGACCCCGAGGCGCTCGACAAGACCTTCGAGGATCTCGAACGCCGCTTCTCCGAGCCCGACAAGGACACCCCCAACAACTAGGTCGCGGTTCCGGTGCGGGAGACGCCGCACCTCCGGGGACTCCAGACCCTTTTTAGTCGCCCCTCCGGCACGACGTCTCCCGACCTCCAACCCCGGATGGCTGAGTTGCGGTTCCGGTGCGGGGAGATGTCGCACCTCCGGGTTCGGGGGGACGTCGCACCTCCGGGGACTCCACACCGCTTTTTAGTCGCCCACTCCGGCACGACGTCCCCCGAAAGCGAAGAGCCGAAGGACTAACCTTCGTTGAACGAGCGACAGCCACCTTTTCCCCCCTTATCCTGGGGGGATGCGATATCTCGATTATTCGGCTACCACGCCCGTGATACCTGAGGCTCGGGAGGCCATGATGGCTTGGCTTTCGGAGGATTTCGGCAATCCATCTTCAGTGCACGGCTTTGGGCGGAAGGCGCGCCAGGGCGTCGAGGACGCTCGGGATCGTGTTGCAGCGGCCATCGGGGCCAGCCCGGCCGAGATCGTCTTCACGGGCGGGGGCACCGAGGCCGACAACCTCGCCATCAAGGGCGCCTCACACAAGCTGCGAGGCAACGGGAACCACCTCATCACCACTTCTTTCGAGCATCACGCCGTGCTGGATTCGTTCGAATGGCTCCGTGGCCAGGGGTTCGAAACGACGGTTCTTCCCGTCCCCGAGAGCGGCGTGGTCGATCCGGCGGCTGTGGGGGCCGCGGTGCAACCGTCCACGTTGCTGGTGTCTGTGATGGCCGTGAACAACGAGGTGGGGACCGTCCAGCCGGTGAGCGACATCGTCCACGCGGTCAAGGCGGCTAACCCGAACACCCTCGTTCACACCGACGCCGTCCAGGCTCTCGGCAAGATCCCAGTAGACGTGCACGCCTGGGGCGTGGACCTAGCGGCTTTCGCCGCCCATAAGGTCGGCGGGCCGAAGGGCGTTGGTGCACTTTTCGTGCGCTCGTCCGTTCCAGTCGAGGCCGTCATCCACGGCGGGGGTCATGAACGAGGCCTCAGGTCGGGAACGATCAACGTCCCAGGCGTCGCTGCATTCGGCATAGCGGCCGAGGTCGCGGCGAAGGAGGTTCACGAGAGCGCCGAGCGCCTACTGGCACTGAGAACGAAACTGCTAGACGGGATATCTGCGACGATCCCCGACGCGCGCCTCAACGGCGATCTCGATCGACGGGTTCCCGGGAACCTCAACGTCTCGATCCCAGGCACCGAGGGCGAGACCCTTCTGTTGCTGCTCGATCAGGCCGGCATCGCCTGCTCGTCGGGATCGGCGTGTCAGTCGGGAGCGGTCGATCCCTCGCACGTTCTGCTGGCCTTGGGCGTTCCTCGCGAGCTCGCGTCCGGAAGCCTGCGTTTCACCCTCGGGCGGGGTTCGTCCGAGGACGATGTCGACGCCGTCCTCTCGATCCTGCCGGAGCTCGTTCGCAAGGCTCGGGCGGCCGCATGACGCGCAGGAAGGCTGTTGTCGCGATGTCGGGCGGGGTCGATTCGTCCGTCGCAGCAGCGCTGCTGGTCGAGCGCGGCTATGACGTCACCGGGATCATGCTCAAGCTGTGGCGAGGTGAGACGGAGAACAACAACTCCGGTTGCTGCAACGTGGGAGCGGCCGCAGATGCTCGCCGAGTGGCCGACGCCCTCGACATCCCGTTCTACGTGCTCAACTTCGCCGAGCGCTTCGAGGACACCGTGATCGGCGACTTCCATCGCTCTTACGCCGATGGGACCACGCCCAATCCCTGCGTCCGGTGTAACCAGTGGATCAAGTTCGACGCCCTGCTCGAAAGGGCTGAATCGCTCGGAGCCGATGTTCTGGCGACCGGACACTACGCCCGCTTGAGACGGGAGCCTTCGGGCTTCCAGCTCCTTCGTGGCGTAGACGAACGCAAGGACCAGTCGTACGTCCTGTGGATGCTGTCGCAGGAGCAGCTGGCGCACTGCCTGTTCCCCGTGGGCGAGCTCGAGAAGACGGAGACTCGCCGCATCGCAAGCGAGCTCGGTCTGCGTACGGCCTCCAAGCCCGACTCGCAGGAGATCTGTTTCGTTCGGGACGGCGACCTCGGTCGCTACATCGACGAGAACGTGCCGGATGCCGCGACGGCCGGGGACATCGTCGATTCTTCCGGCGTGAGCGTCGGCACGCACCAAGGGATCGCCCGCTACACGGTCGGTCAGCGCAGAGGCCTCGGCATCTCGCTGGGGGAGCCGGTGTTCGTCACCTCCATCGATGCCGCGAGCAACACCCTCACCGTCGGGTCGCGCGACGATCTTGCGGTGGGCCGGATCGTCCTGTCGGAGGTGAGCGCGGTGTCGAGCCGCCCGGCCGCGGGTGCCAGTGTTCTCGTGCAACACCGTGCCCACGGAGAGATTAATGAGGCCACGGTGCGGTACCCGCGTGGCGGCGACATGGAGCTTCACTACGCGGCGCCCGTCCAGGCCGTGGCCCCCGGCCAGTCGGCGGCCCTGTATGCGCACGAGGAGCCCGACGTGCTCCTGGGTGGAGGCATCATCGCGAGCGCCAAGTCCGCAACCGCCGCCGCCTAAGGGATAGCGGCACCGAAGGGATTCCGCTCTAATGGGGATCCGAAGGAGGCGCTATGCGGAAGACGACCATCATCTGCGCTGCCATCGTGCTGTCCGGGCTCGTGGCCGTCCCATCAAGCTGGGGTGCCCCCCCAACAGGGCCGGACGAAGCCCCCTCACGTAGACGGCCGCCGCCGGCGCGGCTCGTGAGCCCGCAAGCAACCCAACGAGGCAATCTAGGCACGTACTGCTGGTCTTATACCGACGGGGAATGGGGCGTGCACACCTGCGCGGATACGTCTGGCCACGGCTGGCCTCGCGCCGCCCCCCGCGGGTGTGGGGGACAAGGCGAGGATCGTGTTCGACTGGGAGCAGGCGCCCAGCGACCTCAGTCTGCATGGCTGGACGCGTATTCGGAGGAACGGCAGTCCGATCGGCCGCGGCCGCGACGTCGCCTACCGCTGGCGTCCGGAACGCACCCCGGGCGAAGGGATCACCGGATGGGCGGCTCATTTCCGGTTGCCGGACCGCGCCGGACACTTCTACCTCGATGCGTTCGTCGAGTGGCACGGTGAGTCCACCGGGGGGGACGCGTCCTACGCGTGGCATCTGCGGCTCCAATAGTTCTGGTAGGAACCGGCCGTGAATGACGCCCATCGTGCTGAGATCCAGGAGGAGTTCGGTCGCGCCGCCGAACCCTTCGCGCGCCGGACGGCCGGGCGTTTCGACGCTCTGGACGTGGTCGCTTTTTCTCAGGTGCGCCCCGGCGCCTCCGTCATGGAGGTGGGGGCCGGGACGGGGAACTTCCTGTCGCTCTTCCGCGAGCTCGCCGGGTCCCTGCTTGGGGTAGACCTGACCCACGAGATGCTGCGCGTCGCCGGCGAGGTTCACGAGGGACTGGACCTCGTAGTGGGCGATGGCTACGCGTTGCCCTTCGCATCCGGATCCGTCGACCTGGTCACCAGTGCACAGACCTTCCATCACCTCCACCGCCCCGTGCCCGTCCTCATGGAGATGCGCCGCGTCGCCGCTCCCACCGGCAGGATCCTGGTGGTCGACCAGGTCGCCTCGGAGCGCTACGAAGAAGCTGCTCTGACGACCGACCTCGAGACGGTCCGAGATCCGACACACGCTGCGTCCAGGCCCCCATCCGCGATGCGCATCATGCTGGGCGCTGCTGGACTGCGGATCATCGACGAGCGCATCGTTGAGGACCAGCAGCGCTTCTCACGCTGGATGTGGCGCGATGAGTTCCCCCAGGAGCGGATCGACGCGGTGCGGGCCTTCGTCGAGCAACACGGAGATCGCACCGGGATGGGGTTCGAGCGCGAGGGGGAGGACTTCGTGTTCGTCCGCCGGCGCATGATGCTGCTGGCGGAACGCGTCTGACAGGATGTTGACATGACCAGCCCCAAGAAGCCAAACAAGACGGTTGCCCGGAAACGCCTGAAGGAACTGCGCGAGCAACTCGAATACCACTCGTATCGATACCACGTGCTCGATGACCCAGAGGTAGCGGATGTCGAGTACGACGCGCTGATGAACGAGCTGATGGTGCTGGAGGAGGCGTTCCCGGACCTGATCACACCGGAATCGCCGACACAGAGGATCGGTGCACCCCCGTCGGACCAGTTCGCGCCCGTGGACCACCGCACTCTGATGATGTCCCTCGACAACTGTTTCTCGTTGGAGGAGCTCCTGGCGTGGGGCAAACGCGTTGAGCGGAACATCGGCGTGGCTGATGGCTATGTAACCGAGCTGAAGATGGACGGAGTGGCCGTGAACCTCATCTACGAGGATGGGCTCTTCGTGAAAGGTGCGACGAGAGGGAACGGGCGGGTGGGAGAGGACATCACGGCCAACCTCAAGACCGTGCGTGCGGTTCCTCTCCGGCTCCGAGGCAAGTATCCGAAGATCATGGAGGTTCGGGGAGAGGTCTTCATGCGCACGGACGATTTCGAGAAGCTCAATGCTGCCGCAGGCGCGGCCGATCTCCGGACCTACGCGAATCCTCGCAACGCTGCCGCGGGATCCCTCCGCCAGAAGGACCCCAACGTCACGGCGCAGCGCAACCTCTCGCTGGTCTGCCACGGGGTCGGCTACGTCGAAGGGGTTCGGTTCAAGTCCCACTGGGACTCGCTTGAGTCCTTGAAGGAGTTCGGGCTTCGCACGAACCCCAACAACCGGCGGGTGGGAAACCTCGATGAGGTATACGAGTTCTGCACGCACTGGCAGGAGAACAGACACAGCGTGCCTTACGAGATCGACGGGGTCGTGACCAAGGTCGATCCGATTGCCCAACAAGAGGAGCTCGGATATACCTCGAAGGCGCCCCGCTGGGCCATCGCCTACAAGTTCCCTCCCGAAGAGCGAACGACGATCCTCATGGACATCTTCGCTTCGGTCGGACGGACCGGAGTGGTCACGCCCTTTGCCAGTCTCGACACCGTCTTCGTCGGGGGTGTGAACATCTCGACCGCAACGCTGCACAACGAGGATGAGGTAGCCCGGAAAGACGTTCGCCCGAAGGACACGGTGATCGTCCGGCGCGCCGGTGATGTCATCCCGGAGGTCGTGAGCCCGGTGTTATCCAAGCGCCCAAAGAACACCAGGCGGTGGCGGATGCCGAAGACATGCCCGTCGTGCGGAACCGAGTTGGTGCGCAACGAGGGCGAATCGGCGACGCGCTGCCTGAACGCCTACGGCTGCCCCGCGCAACAGCGCGAGCGCTTGTTCCACTTTGCCAGCCGGGGCGGGATGGACATCGAGGGGTTCGGATACCAGACGATCGTCACGCTCCTCGAGCGCGGTTGGCTCAACGATGTCGCCGACATCTACTTCCTGAAGCCGGAACAGCTGGCGGAGCTCGAGGGGTGGGGCCCTCGATCGATCGACAACCTGATGAAGGCGATCGAGGGTTCGCGCACCCGCCCTTTGTCGAGCCTGCTGTCGGCGCTCGGGATACCTCATGTCGGAAGCACGGCCGCCGAGCTCCTCGCGTCCGAGGTCGGTTCCCTCGAGGTGCTCGAGAACATGTCGGCCGAGGAGCTCGAGGCAATCGAAGGGATCGGCCCGATCATCGCGAAGTCGATCGCATCGTTCTTCTCCGAGCCTCGCAACCGTGAGGTTCTCGATCGACTCCGAGCCGGAGGACTGCGACCCACCGGACTACCACGAAAGAAAGAGGGTCCGCTGTCGGGGACGACTGTCGTCCTCACCGGTTCTCTCGAAGGCTTCTCCCGGTCCGAGGCTGCCGCGGCAGTCGAGGAGCGCGGCGGGAAAGTGGGTTCGAGCGTGTCGAAGAAGACGGACTACGTCGTGGTGGGCGACAGCCCGGGATCCAAGCACGACAAGGCGGTGGAGCTGGGTCTCGAGATCCTGGACGAGGCCGGGTTCGCGGCCCTGCTGAGCAAGGGCTAGCCCGATAAAGAACCGGCGCAGGCATGACGCCTGCGCCGGATCATTTATTTCTCAGCGATCGTCGAGACGATCGCTTGGTTCTTCAGCCGACCCCGCCGCACTTCGTCACGTGACGCCCACTGGACCAGATGGGACGGCGCGGTCATTGGTGAACCGGTTTGGATTCTGCCCGTGGCCTGTACCTCTGAGGTGGCCAGAACCCGAATACCTGAGGCTTAGACCACTAGCAGCCGGTCACCTCGCGAGGTCCGTAGCAACTATCACTCAAAGTGTGGACCACCTCCTTTCTCGCGTAGCGCAATCAAACCACAACCCGAAAACGGAGGCGCGCGTTTCTCGCGAAATCGCCAGGAGGAGCTCGTGGTAGAAACTTGACCGAACAGTCAAGAACGGATGCTCGGGTGCCGCGCGGCTAGATTGGGGGCCGGGCCGGGGTGAAGATGTCGAGAACGAGGATCAGGGGAGGCGCGATGGGTTCGTTGGACAACAAGGTTGCGATCGTCACGGGAGCCGGCCGGGGGATCGGGCGCGAACACTCGATCGCGCTCGCCGGCGCCGGGGCCAGGGTCGTCGTGAACGATCTCGGAGGTTCCGCCGCGGGCGAGGGGCAGGACTCGGCCCCCGCACAGCAGGTAGCAGACGAGATCAAGGAGCTCGGTGGTCAGGCGACCGCCAACTTCGACAACGTGGCCGATTTCCAGGGGGCCGAGAACCTGATCAAGCAAGCGGTCGGGGAGTTCGGCCGGCTCGACGTCCTGGTCAACAATGCGGGCATCATCCGCGACAGGATGCTCGTCAACCTCTCGGAGGACGAGTGGGACTCGGTTATCAACGTCCACTTGAAGGGGCATTACGCGCCGACTCGCCATGCGGCCGCCTACTGGCGCCAGGAGTCGAAGGCGGGAAACCCGGTCTCTGGTCGAGTCATCAACACGTCGAGTCCCTCCGGCGTCTTCGGGAACGTGGGTCAGACGAACTATGGAGCCGCGAAGGCCGGGATCGCAGCCTTCACGGTCATCGCTGCGCTTGAGTTGGGTCGCTACGGCGTCACGGTGAACTGCCTGGCTCCCAACGCGCGCACCCGGCTCACGGAACAGACCTTCGGCGATATCCCTGTGCCGGAAGGTGGGTTCGACGCCATGGACCCAGCGAACATCTCGCCGATAATCGTTGGGCTTGCAAGCGACGAAGCGGCGAACATCACCGGTCAGTGTTTCTTCGTCTACGGTGGAGTAGTCAACGTGCTGAAGCCCTGGGACATGGGTATCAGCCTGTCGAAAGACTCACGTTGGGAGCCGGAGGAGTTCGTGTCGAAGTTGAAAGAGGCACTGCCAGATGGCATCCAGCCAGAAGGGATGATTCCGATGATGATCAAGGCCGCCGGGGATCAGGGATTGCAACTTGGCTGAGTCGCACCTGACGTTCGAGTTGCCCGTCGAGCGCGGCAAGGTGCGCGAGTTCGCCCTCTCCGTCGGCGAGGACAACCCCGTTTTCTTCGACGTGGACGCGGCCCGCGCTCAGGGTCTTCCCGATATCGTCGCTCCACCCACTTTCACGGTGACCCAGATCTGGCAGATCTCCAGAGAGCAGCGCGCAGCACAGCTCGGCGCAAACCTGGATTACGAGCGCGTGTTACACGGCGAGCAGGAGTTCGTGTACCAGCGCCTCCCGTTCGCAGGTGAGATCCTTCGCGGCACGATGCGGATCTCCAAGGACTTCACGAAGCAAGGGAAGCGGGGCGGCGAGATGCGGTTCGTCACCTACGAGTCGCGCTTCGTGGACGTGCAGGGCGAGGACGTGCTTACCGCCTACTACACGTTGATCGAGACGGCCAAGGACGTGGGCTGAATGGAGGAGCGCTGATGGGCACGCCCGAGACCATCACGATGGAGGGGATCACTCCGGGTCAGGAGTTCGGCGAGGTCGTCTTCGGTCCCCTCGAGAAGGTCGACTTCGTGAGGTACGCGGGAGCCTCGGGTGACTTCAACCCGATCCACACGGACGAGAGCTACGCCCGCAGGACGGGCGCGCCCACGGTCTTCGCAATGGGGATGTTGCCGGCCGGCTACCTTGCGCACGCGGTGACGGATTGGTTCGGAGGTCCCCAGAACCTCCGGCGCTTCAAGGTTCGTTTCACGACGCGCGTGTGGCCCGGCGATGAGCTCGTCTGCCGCGCCCATGTGGTCTCGATCGAGGACGGCATCGTGAAAACGACGCTCGAGGTGCATCGCCGTGGCTCGGGTCCAGAGGGGCTCGACCTCCCAGCCGAAGAGATGGCGATCGTCGCCGAGGCAGACGTAGAACTACCGGAATAACGCAAGGAGCTGAAAAGCGGGAGCGATCGTCGCCGAAGCAGACGTAGAACTACCGGAATAACGCAAGGAGCTGAAAAGCGGGAGCGATCGTCTCGACGATCGCGTAGAGAAAAGGGGAACTTAGTGGGGCTGAATGCCGACCTCGCCGGCAAGGACTACGGGTCGAAGACTTACGAGGTGACTGCCGAAGCCATCGAGAAGTTCGCGCGGGCGACCAACGATCTCAACGAGAGATACCTCTCGACGGACGTTGTCGCCTCGCCGATATTCCCGATCGTGCCGGCGTTCGACTCGTTCATGGCCGCTGCGATGGATCCGGATCTTGAGGCGGACCTTCTGCGACTCGTACACGGAGCCGAGGAGCACGTTCTGTACGAGGCGATCCAACCGGGGGACACGCTGACGATCTCCACGGTTCTCGAATCGGTGGACAAGAAGGACACCGGCGAAACCTTCACGGTGAAGTCCACGGAGACCGACCAGCACGGAACGCCGGTCGCCGAAGTGCGCGGGACCATGTTCATCCGGGGCTCCGGAAGCGGGCCTCGTCCAGCCGCGGCTCTTAGCGACGAGGCCGAGCGGAGCATCGAGCATGAAGCGACGACGAAGGTAGACGAAGACCAGACGCACCGTTATGCAGAGGCCTCTGGCGACCACAATCCCATCCATCTCGACGAGGCCACCGCCCGTATGGCCGGACTCCCGGGGATCATCCTGCATGGCATGTGCACGATGGCGTTGGCGACGCAGGGAGCGGTGGACGGACTCGCCGGGGGCGACCCGAGCAGGGTGCGCCGCGTCGCCGTGCGTTTTTCGAAACCGGTTCGCCCCGGCCAAGAGCTGACGACCAAATTCTGGCCCGAGGCCGGCGCCGGTGAGGCGACTACCTACGGGTTCGAGACCTACAACTCGGACGGGATCGCCGTGATCAAGGCGGGGATAGTGGAGGTGGAGTCCTAGCCGAAAGGCTGGCAGGAGGACGCGAACGTGGCCGTCCGGTATGCGACGAACGCCAATCCGAGCCCGATCACGCCGAGCGTCGTCACGATCTGCGCCGTCCTCGTCCGCTGAGGAGACCCGCCCCGATCAAAGCCCGCTCCCAGCATGACGCCCGCGAGGAGGCCGCCGGCGTGCGCCCACATGTCGATGTTGGCGATCGCGAACCCCAGGACCGCGTTGATCCCGACGAAGAACAGGAGTTGTCGCAGATATCCGGCGACGAATTGGGACGACCGTCGCCGGTAGAGAAAGATCAAGAGGACCCCGACGACTCCGAAGATCGCGCCGGACGCCCCGACGCCGAAGACACTGCACGGCCCCAGCGCGTACGACGCTGCCGAGGCGAAGAAACCCGCCACCAGATACATCACGACGAAGCGGGCCGTTCCGAATGCCTCCTCGACCTGGGGCCCGAAGATGTACAGGACGTACATGTTCATCAAGATGTGAAAGATGAAGCCGGTTGAATGCAAGAACATCGGGGTGAGCAGCCGCCACCATTCCCCGTTCGCGATCGCGATGGGGAACGAAGCGAAGTGGGTGGTCAATCCGGGGATCAGGTTCTGGGCGACGAACACCACCACGTTGAGAACGATGATGGTCATGACCGCGGGGGCGGTCGCCCTCAGTGCCGATCTGACAGTCTTTTGACCCTTGCGCGCTTCAGCCACACACTCGGGGCAGTGCTGGCCGACCGAGGCGGGGATCGCGCACCGGCCGCAGATGGAGCGATCGCAGCGGCTGCACCGCAACTTCGTTGGGGTATCCGGATGGCCGTAGCAATAGGTCTCCTCGACCTCCCCCACGGCGCTCTGAGGTGTTTCTGGCGGTTGTGTGCTCACGATGACCAATCGTCGCACAGGCGCCGCGTAATCTATGGCGCTATGGAGCTGACGGTCGCGACGTTCAACATCCATCACGGGGAGGGGTCCGACGGACACCTGGACCTCGAGCGTACGGCCGCCGCCATCGCCGCCACCGGGGCGGGGTTGATCGCTCTTCAGGAGCTCGATCGCAACTTCCGTCGGACGGAACACGTCGACCAACCGGCGGTTCTCGCAGAGCTCACGGGCCTCCACGTCCACTTTCGCCCCACGGTACGAAGAGGCGGAGGCGAGTACGGGATAGCGATCGCGGCATCCGATGACCTCGAGGTGGACCTGCGAACCCTTCCTCGTGAGGGCGAGGAGGAGGAGCGAGGCGCCATCCTGTCGTCGTGGCGAGGGATACGGGTGGTCGGCGTACACCTCGCCACGCAACGTGCCGCCCGGCGTCTCCAGCTCCCCGCGCTCGTTGAGCTCGCATCGCCCTCGAACGGTCCCGTCGTCGTGCTCGGTGACCTGAACGCACCCCATCGCGAGCTGCGGCCACTGGGCAGGGATGGTCTCGAAAGCGGACCCGGCCGGACCCCCACGGTGCGCTCACGAATGGGGGGCCGGCGGATAGACCACGTCCTGGCGGGAGGGGGCGCCCGGGTCCTGCGTACCTTGACGATCCCCGGAGACGCGTCCGACCACGTTCCGCTGGTCGCTCATGTAGCCACCTGATCCCCGGTTGCCTCTGCAACTCCTGTCAACTAGTGTTACTCCTGTTATCTTGTGTGAAGTAACCGGGGCCCCAGGAGGGCGCGCATGCCGCTGACCAGCCGGGCGATAGCACTCGTCGTCTCCCTCGCCGTGCTCACGGCGTGCGGGTCCGACGCGAGCTCGGGTCGCGGAGATGTGGCCCTAGCGGAAGCCCGAGCCGAGATGGTGGCCGCGATCGACGAGGTGCGGGCCCTGGCCCGGCGAGTCGACGAGCTCGAATCGGAGCGTGTCACTCAGGAACGCTCTCGTCAGCGCATGGCCGCCAGATTCAAGGCGAGGATCGGCGACCTCGCCGGCCGCGTCGGTGAGGCGCTTGCGTCGGTGCGTGAATCGACTGATTCAGCCGCAGCCAGCGCCGACTCGGCCGTCGCTCAGATCGGTTCCATCGCTCGGGACCTGTCGGTCCTGGAGGAACGATTCGACTATCACCTGCGGAACTCGAACGGAGGCGGATAGATGCGTCTGATGAGGGATCTCGTGGGAACCACTTTCTCGGGTCGCTATCACCTCGTGAGCAGGCTGGCCGGCGGTGGGATGGGCGAGGTCTACCGGGGCCACGACCTGCTGCTCGATCGACCCGTGGCGGTCAAGGTCCTCCAACCATCCCTCGCGACCGACCCGCTGCTGGTGGAGCGTTTCAAGGCCGAGGCGCGAGCGGCAGCGCGCCTGTCACATCCCAACGTCGTGGCCGTATACGACTGGGGGCAGGAGGACGAGCACACCTACTACATGGTCATGGAATACGTTTCCGGATCCGATCTGCGCGACCTACTGGTGGCTCGCGGCTCGTTGAGCCCGGCGCAGTCCGTGGAGATCATGGCGCACGTGTGCGACGCGCTATCCGAGTCGCACGATCAGGGTCTGGTCCATCGAGACATCAAGCCGGAGAACGTCCTCATCGCGCGCGATGGGAAGATCAAGGTCGCGGACTTCGGCATCGCGGTGGTGGCGGATGCGGATCGCTCGATGCCCGGCGGCGGTATCCCAGGGACCCTTCGGTACCTCTCGCCGGAGCAGGCTCGGGGGCATGAGGCCACCTACTCCTCCGACATCTGGGCTGCGGGAGCGGTCCTCTCCGAGCTGTTGACCGGCCAACCTCCTCTTCTCGGAGCGGGCTCGCAGATGTTGAACCGGAGAGCGGTGGAGGACGTTCCGCCTCCCTCCGCCTTCGATGCATCCGTTCCGGCAGAGGTCGACGACGTCGTTCTGCGTGCCTGCGCCCTCGATCCCCTCGATCGTTTCTTCACCGCCTCGGAGATGGGGGCGGCACTGCGACGAGTGTCTATACGGTCGCTGCCCGATTCGGAACCGCTGGAGCACCTGTTGCGCGACCTGACCGGCGAGGTGGGCTTCGGGGACATGCACCCGACCTCGTTCGCTGAGCGGCCCAGGCGCACGCGGCGATCGCGGCTTCGCTTGTTGCGCGCCGTGGCCGTGCTCGGTCTTCTGGGCGCGCTTCTCTTCGGTGGGTTGAGTGCGGTGGGTCTGGGACAGGACCCGGTGCGCGTGCCCCAGTTGGTCGGTCTGCCGAAGGTGAGCGCCGAGAAGCGCGCCGAAGAGCTTGGTCTGGGTATTCGGATCGAGCGACGCCTTGTGAGGTTCAGCGTTCCCAAGGGCGAGGTCGTGGGCCAGAGTCCGGAAGCGGGACGGGTCGAGGAGGGGGACACGATCCGGCTATCGATATCGAAGGGTCCTCCATTGAAGGACGTTCCTTCGGTCGCCGGCATGGCACCCCGTGCCGCCGAACGTCGTCTCACCTCCGCAGGTTTCGAGCTCGGGCCTCCGCTCGAGCGCTACTCACCGCACGACGCCGGCGTTGTTTTCCGTCAGATCCCCGCCCAGGGGCAACTGACGTGGGGCAGCGAGGTGAGTTTCGTGGTCAGTAGAGGGCCGCGCCCCGTCGCGGTGCCCGACGTCATCGGAGGCACTGAGGAGGAAGCCACGGCCGCGCTCGAGAAAGCCGGCTTCACTGCGGTCGTCCTCGACGTCTATTCGGACGACATCCCGCCTGGTCAGGTACTGGCCATGAACCCCACTGCGGGCGCCATGACTCCGCGGGGAAGCGACATCGAGGTTCAGGTTTCATTGGGGCCCGAGTTCGAGAAGGTCAAGGTTCCGGACGTTCGCGGTCTGTCTCTCGACAGCGCGATCGAGAAGCTCTCGGCCGTCGGGCTAAGTGGTCAGGAGGTTGCATCGTGCGACGGCGGGAAGACAGTGGTCGAGACCGATCCGATCGCCGGGACGACCACGAGAGAGAACCAGTCAGTCGCTCTCTTCACCTGCTGACGCCAGAACGCTCCAGGCGGTCAGGGTCTCGACCAAACGCGGGGTGCATTCGAGCTTCTCGATGTCATCGAACGCGACCCATCGTGCCTCGTCCGCATCCTGACCCGCTCGCGGCTCGGGGCGGCCCTCGACCTCCGCGATGAAGTCGAGGATGACGTAGTGCTGGTCGCCGGGGACCTCGAAGATCCCGGCGAGACGTCCTACCTCGACCTCGAGACCCGTCTCCTCCTTTACTTCGCGAGCGACGGCTCCGGCGATGTACTCACCGTGTTCGAGTCGCCCCCCCGGGAGGGACCAGAGACCTTTGGCCGGTTCCTTCCCGCGCCGCACCATGAGTAGGTGGTTGTCTTCTCGCATCACCACCGCGCCCACGCCGACGATCGGTCCTTCGTGCTCCATGGCGACCTTGATACACCACACCCGGGGCCGGCACGCTCCCCCTTACCCTGAACCACATGAAGACGGACCCCGGAACCGATCGGATCGAGTCCCGCCCCGTGTGGGCATCGTGGAGCCTGCTCGCGCTCGGAGTCGTGGCCGCCTCGGTCTCCGCCATCCTGGTGCGGTACGCAGAGGGCGCGGAGGCCCTGGCCATCTCCTTCTGGCGCTGCGTCCTCGGAGCGCTTCTCCTGGCTCCGTTCGCGAGGTCGGGATTGCGAGACATGAAGCGACCGGCGTTCACGATGCCCGTGATCGCGGGGGCCTTCCTCGCGGTCCACTTCGCGACCTGGATCAGATCGCTCGAGTTGACGACCGTGGCTTCGTCTGTGCTTCTCGTCTCCACGACGCCGATCTTCGTCGCGCTGATCGCCTGGTTCGCATTCAAGGATCGGTTGCCCGCGGTGGGGTGGACGGGGATCGTCATTGCTCTCGGCGGCACGGCGGTGGTTGCCGGGGTGGACCTTGGAGGGACGTCCTTCGCCGGTAACCTGCTCGCTCTTGCGGGCGGTGCGATGGCGGCAGGTTACGTGCTCGCAGGGGGAGTAGCCAGGCGGACCCTGGGGATCCTGGAGTACGCGGTCGTGACCTACGCGGCCGCCGCCGTGTTGCTGCTGGTCGTGTGTCTGGCCGCGGGTGTCGACCTCATCGGCTACCCGTCGATCACTTGGTGGGCTCTTGCGGGGATCGTCGTTGGGCCGCAGCTCCTGGGACACACGGTGATCAACCTCGTTCTCAAAGACATCGATGCGACCACTGTGTCGGCGGCGATCATGGCGGAACCCGTCTTCGCGATCACGTTGGCCTTCGTTCTCTTCGATGAGGTCCCCTCGATGCTCGTATATCCGGGCGGGGCGGCCATCCTCGCCGGGATCTATCTCGTATCGACGACGGCCAGACGCCCGGGCCAGATCCCCGTAGACCAGCCGTGATCCTCAGGCACGCAGGCGGGATCCTCGAGACCGACCTGTGCCTCGTCATGGGGATCGTCAACCGGACGCCGGATTCATTCTTCGATGGTGGCCGGCTCGACCTCCGCGCGTCGATCGACTTCGCGCTGGGGCTTCAGGAGCAGGGGGCCGACCTCCTCGACCTGGGCGGCGTGCGGGCAGGGCCGGGGCCGGCGGTGTCGGCCGAGGAGGAGACCGAACGCCTCCTCCCGCTCGTGGAAGCGCTCGTGGGCCGGGTGCGCGTACCGCTGTCGATCGAGACCGGCCGCCCGGAGGTGGCCAGGGCCGCGTTGGGGGCGGGAGCATCGATATTGAACGACGTGACGGGACTCGCCGATCCCGACCTCGCGCCGGCTTGCGCTGCGGCGGGCGGAGCGTTGGTCCTCATGCATCACGGGGGCCAGATCCGAGGGCGCCCGCGTAACCCACGCTACGGAGACGTCGTGGCCGCGGTGCTCGAAGAATGGGACCGACTGACCGTCTTGGCTCGCGACGCGGGGGTGTCGCCCGATGGGCTTCTGTTCGATCCGGGCCTCGACTTCGGCAAGAACACGTATCAATCGCTGGAACTGATGCGGAGGCTGGACGAGCTGGTGGGCCCTGCCGGTCCGGTCCTGGTGGCCCCGTCCCGTAAGGACGTGGTCGGCGAAACCCTTGACCTCCCACCCCCCGACCGTCTGTCTGGGACCCTTGCCCTTGTAGCGCTATCGGCGAACGCGGGGGCGGCAGTCGTCAGGGTTCACGACGTGGGGGCTGCCAAGGACGTCGTGTCGATGGTGGCCGCGGTGAAGGGCCGGATGGCGCCTCGCTCGCCGGTCCGGGGGCTGTGGGAATGAGCCACGGCAACATGGCCTCCGCGACCGATTCGGCCGGCACGGAGTAGCGTCCCTGCTCGATACGCTTCCCCAGCTCGGTCAGGTCCATCTCCGACCTGTATCGGAAGAAACGCAGATTGGATTGATACGGTTCACCCATGGCGAAAACAATACTGATAGTCGAGGACGAAGAAGCGGTGCGCGAGCTCGAGAAATTCATCCTCGAAGCCCAGGGTTATGAGGTCATGGAGGCCCGAGACGGCCTCGAGGGCCTGGCCAAAGCGGAGTTCAAGAGACCCGACCTGATCCTGCTGGACCTGATGATGCCCGACGTATCGGGGCGTCGGATGTTCGAGGAGATCCAAGAGCATCCCGCGACCGCTGGGATCCCGATCGTCGTGGTTACGGGGAAGCCGGACGCCCACGAGATGTTCGACGACGCCATCGGCCCCGACAACGTGATCATGAAGCCCTTCGAGGCCGAGGCCCTGCTCGGCCGCATCCGGGACCACATCGGCGACCCCGAGTAGACGTCAGGCTTCATTTCGAGTTGGTTGCTCAAATTCGGTCCCGAACGACCCGATAAGGACAACATGGACAACCTCGTGGGAACCTTCATCCTCGCCGCCGCGTTCGTAGTGGGCCTCATCTTCGGGAGCTTCGCTACCGTGGCCTCTTATCGGATCCCGCGCCGGGAGACCATCGTCTCGGGGCGCAGCAAGTGTCCCGCGTGTGCCCATCAGATCGGGGCGCTCGAGAACATCCCCGTGATCAGCTGGGTTGCGCTGCGTGGGAAGTGCAGGCATTGCAAGGTCCCCATAGGCGCGCGCTATCCGTTGACCGAGCTGGCGACTGGAGCCCTCTTCGTCTTCGCCGCCTTCAAGTTCGTCGTGTCCGCCAACGACACGTCGGTCTCGGGTTGGGTCACGGCTGCAACTTATGCGGCGTTCTTCTGGACGTTGGTCGTGCTGACGATCATCGATCTGGGACACAAGCTCCTCCCCAACCGCGTCGTGTATCCGCTGTTCGTCGCCGGCTGGGTGGGGTTGGCTGCGGCCGCGGTGATCGATGGAGACCTCGGTCGCCTACTCGATGCGGCTATCGGCGCCGCCATCTTCGGTGGATTCTTCTTCATCGTTGCCTTCATCTACCCCCAAGGGATGGGCCTGGGTGACGTGAAGCTTGGATTCGTTCTCGGAACCTTCCTCGGCTTCATCGAGGGTCCCGGACTCGTCCTGGTCGGGATGTTCTTGTCGTTCCTGCTGGGCGGCGTGATCAGCATCGGGGTCCTGGTGACGCGAGGGGGCGGCCGAAAGACCGAGATCCCCTTCGGCCCCTTCCTGGCTCTGGGGACCGTTCTGGCGTTGATGCTGGGCCAACCCCTGCTCGACGCTTATCTCGGCACGTTCTGAGGTAGCCACGCACATCGAGCGCATACGATGACCCCATGTCAGACCCCACAGGTTCGTTCGACGACGAGCCGGAGCAGGAGATAACCGAAGAGGAACGTGAGGGCCTACGACAGGATCTGGTCGACGTTCAGGTCCTGAAGGAAGTTCTGGGCCCGAAAGGGCTCAAGGGCACGGTTTTCTATTGTCCCGACTGTGACGAAGACCACTACCTGGCTTGGGACCTCCTCGCTGGCAACCTCAAGGAGATGCTCGAGCAGGGGGAGTCGCCGGTACACGAACCCGCTTTCGAGCCGGATCCCGACGAGTATGTCTCCTGGGATTACGCGCGCGGCTTTCTCGATGGCTACGAGTCATTCGAGCGCGAGGACATGAGCGAGGCGGCGGCCGGTCTCGTCCTCGCGTTGCGCGATCGCGGGTGGCCCCCAAGCGAGGTCAAGAGGCTGCTCGTCGAGCTCGGGATAGATGTGAACTTCCCACCGGCGGACGGCCATTAGATGGTTCGCATCATCGCGTTCGCGAATCAGAAGGGTGGCGTTGCCAAGACCACTACGACGGTGTCGATCGCGGCGGCCCTTGGCGAGCGCGGGCGGCGCGTACTCGCTATAGACCTCGATCCACAGGGAGCGTTGACGTATTCGCTCGGGGTCGACCCCGACGCGCTCGACGAGACGATCAACGACGTGCTTATTCGCCGGCTTCCCATGCAGAAGGTCATCCAGACGCGGGAGGTCGATCTGGTGCCCGCGAACATCGACCTCGCAGGCGCGGAGGCCGTCCTGCTGGCCAAGACCGGTCGGGAGTACGCGCTCGAGCGGGCATTGAGAGAAGTTCTACCGATGTACGACTACGTGTTGATCGACTGTCCTCCATCACTCGGCATCCTCACTATCAACGGGCTGACCGCGGCGCAGGAGGTCGTGATCCCGTTGCTCGCCGAGGCGCTCTCTCACCGGGCTGTGGGCCAGCTGATCGAGACTCTCGGCGACATCCGCCACTTCACCAACCCTGATCTCGAGGTAATCGGTCTCGTCGCAACCATGTACGACGGGCGCACCCGCCATGCGCGTGGGGTTCTTGCCGACATCGGCAGTCGCTACGGCGTTCCGATGCTCGAACCGCCCGTGCGGAAGTCGATCCGCTTCGCCGAGGCCACGCAGGCGGGTAGGTCGATCGTCTCTTTCGCTCCGAGTCATCCGGGGGCAGAGGCTTACCGCGAGCTCGCCACCGTTATCGAGAAGGCGTCTCCATGAGCGATGGGCCGATCGGGAAGCACGCGCTTTACAGCGCCACCGAGCGCAAACCCATGACATGCACCGTCGAGTGCTCCTCGTGTCGGGAGGAGACGAGCGTATCCCTCGTCGAGCTGGCCGCCCTCATGTTCCCCGTGCATTTCCACCTGCCGGTCGTGAAATACCACCATTCGTGGTTCCGCTGTCCGGCTTGCGGTCGACGCACCTGGCTTCGGATCCACCTCGACCGGTAGGTCCTCTGGGACGGGCGCCGGCGCGCCGAACCCGGGCCCCCGGAGAGGGTAGATTCTTGCCACACACCCGAAGGAGGGCCTCAATGGCTAGACCCAGCAAGCAGAGAGCGCAGGCGAGCAAGCAGATCAAAGCCGCCGCCAAGAGCATGTCGAATGTGGGCAAGAAGGCAGTCGAGACGGCCGGCAAGACGGCCAAGCAGGTGTCTAAGACCCGCGAGGCCAAGCGGGCCAGGAAGTCGGTGAAGGTGGCCGGAGATGCAGCCAAGGTCGCGGCCGGAGCGGCCGTTGCGCTCGTGAAGACCGCCGTGGATCAGTCTCGCAAGGGTGCGCAGACGGTGACCGGGTCGAAGGAAGCGAAGACCGCCCGGAAGACCGCCCGGAAAGCGGCCGACGCCACGAAGAAGGCAGCGAAGTCCTCGACGTCCGCAGCGCGCGCCAAGGGTTCGGCGGCGGCCACCAAGGCACGGGCGCAGTCGGCCAAGACGACGAAGAAGGCTCGCAAGACCGCCTCCAGCGCGAAGAAGAAGGCCAGCCGCTGAGGGACTTGGTCGATCCGGGAGTACTCAGCAAACGGGCGAATGGGCCGATGATGTGCTCATGAGAGTGAGATGAAGTCTTACCCCTCGAGGGCCCAGTGGCTCAAGAGACTCGCCTCGCGCCGTCGAGGGGGCGTCGCCTTCGCTTTCTCGGGAGGAGGTCCGCTCGGTGCGCTACAGGTGGGCCAGATGCGTGCGTTGTTCGAGCATGGGGTCATGCCGGACATGGTCGTTGGGTCGTCGGTCGGCGCACTCAACGCGACCTTCTTGGCGCTGGACCCGACCACGGCGGGCACGGATCGACTCGAGACCATCTGGAGAGGTCTACAGGACACGGATCTGTTCCCGGGAGGTCGCTTCAAAGCCTCGTGGGCCCGGATGCTCGTCCGAGGGAATCGCATCTTCGAGAACAGCGGCATTCGCAAGCTCGTAACCACGCGCATCGGAAACGCCGTCTTCGACGATGCACAGTTGACTCTTGGGATCCTTGCGACGGATCTGGCCACCGGCAAGGATCGCACCTTCACATCGGGTGAGATCCTGCCCACCCTGCTGGCCTCGATAGCGATGCCGGGAATCTTTCCCCCGGTCGAGATCGAGGGCCGCAAATACATCGATGGAGGCGTCGCAAACAACGTCCCCATCGCTCCCGCCGTGGATATGGGAGCCCGCACGGTCTACGTCCTGGATGCCACAGCGCAGAACAACGCACAGCACGGGCCCCTGAACCGCCCCATCGACTACCTCGTTCACGCCTTCGGGCTGGCTCGCTCTCAACGCTTCGACATCGAGGTCCTGTTGTACGCCTCGAAGGTAGAGCTGATCCTCATCCCGGCTGCGCCGTTGGACTTCTATGTTCCCTTCGCTTCGATGGACTTCACTGCGCGGCTCATAGATCTGTCGTACGAGCACACCCGGGCATTCCTTTCAGGGGAGTTGAGAAGTGTGACGGAGCGGGTAGACGAGTCAGTGGAGGTCATCGCACCGGCGAAGTAGGGGGGAATCGTGTCCGCTGAGAAGACGTCGAAACCAAACGAACCCGAGGAGCAAGAGGCCCTCGAGGAATCGAGAGATACCGCAACCGAGATGGGTTCGGCCCCGCCGGTAGTCGAGGCGCACGACGAGATGACTCCATTCGAGGCGGCGACCTACTTCTTCCATCTCGCCGCCAACCGACTCGGCCTGCGGGACGAGATGCGATCGGTGCTCGCGAGCACGTACAGAGAGATGGCCGTTCAGGTCCCCGTCAAGATGGATGACGGATTCATCAAGGTGCACCGTGGTTACAGGATTCAGCACAATGGTGCCAGAGGCCCCTACAAAGGTGGTGTTCGGTTCCATCCCAGCGCAGACCTCGACGAGGTCCGGGCTCTGGCTGCCCTCATGACGTGGAAGAACGCCTTGGTGGACGTTCCCTTCGGCGGCGCCAAGGGGGGGGTGCAGTGCGACCCCAGGAAGTTGTCTGAGGGGGAGCTCGAGCGCTTGACGCGTCGATTCACGTCCATGATCGGCTACATCATCGGCGTGCAACGCGACATCCCCGCTCCCGACATGGGGACGAACGCGCAGACCATGGCCTGGATGATGGATGCCTACGGGCAGAAGTATGGGTACACGCCCGGCATCGTCACGGGCAAGCCTGTCGAGTTGGGCGGTTCCCCAGGCCGTGAGGAGGCTACCGGCCGCGGGGTCGTCATCTGCGCGCGCGAGATCGCCAAGAAGCGCAACATGCAGTTCCGCGATGCGTCGGTCGTGATCCAGGGATTCGGAAACGTCGGGTACTGGGCGGCGCGACTGGCAAGCGAGGCGGGAGCCAAAGTCGTTGCGGTTTCCGACGTGACCAGCGGCATCTACAACAAAGAGGGACTCGACATCCAGGACCTCCATTCGTTCACTGCAGATGCAGAGACGGTTGGGGATCACGAGGACGGGGACAAGGTGTCGAACGACGATCTTCTCGAGATCGAGTGCGACATCCTCATCCCGGCCGCGATCGAGGGTGTTATCACGAGCGACAACGCCGACAAGGTACGCACGCAGCTCGTTGTGGAGGCTGCGAACGGCCCCATCACGCCGGTGGCCGACAAGATCCTCGCCGAGAACGGAGTGATGGTGGTGCCGGACATCCTGGCGAATGCCGGCGGCGTCACGGTTTCCTACTTCGAGTGGGTCCAGAACATCCAGGAGTTCCGGTGGGAGATCGACAACGTAAATTTCGAGCTCAAGAAGCGGATGACCAAGGCGACGGAAGCAGTCTTCTCGCGCTCCGAACACGACGAAACGTCACTGAGGGACGCGGGCTTCGATATCGCCGTCGAGCGGGTGGCCCGCGCCGCCGAGCTGAGGGGCTACGTCTAGGCCGAGGCCCGCGCAGCACCATTTTCGGGCCTCCACGGCACCCCTGCTGAGCCCGCTGCGAGCCCCTTTGGAGCCCGTCAGGGCACCCGATAGGGTCGATTCGCCCGAAGAGTGCAGAATGGACGGCGAAAATCCGGCCCGCCTAGCAGGAACTACGTCCCGCCGGTCGAATACCCGCTATCCAAGCCCTACCGGGGCGGACTGGTAAGAACGGCGGTCTGACGATGAAAGAGGCCCTGCGGGCCGCGCGGATAGTGGTCGTTGATGACTCGGATTCGATCGTTCAGTTGCTGACCGAGGTCCTGGCGCTGGACGGCTACCTGAACGTGATCGGAGTGACGGATCCGCGCCTCGCCATCCCCACGATCGAAGAGAGCGACCCAGACCTGTTGATCCTGGATCTGCACATGCCACAGCTGGGGGGGCTCGAGATCATGGCCGAGATGTCGCGCCACGCCTCACCCCACGCACCTCTTCCGATCCTGGTGCTGACCGCCGATCTGTCACCGGAGATCCGCCAGCGAGCCCTCTTGGGAGGAGCCAAAGAGTTTCTGACGAAGCCGTTCGATAGCGCCGAAGCGCTGCTCCGCGTGCGAAACCTGCTCGAGACGCGCATGTTGCACCAGACCTTGAAGGACGAGAATCGCGTGCTGGAGCTGGCGGTGCGAGAGCGGACGCGCGAGCTGGAAGACCTGAGGGTCGAGATCCTTCAGCGTCTTGCGTTGGCCGCGGAGTATCGCGATGACGCTACCTTGCGGCACACCGAGAGAGTCGGTCGCACGGCGTCGCTCCTGGCGCTCGAGCTCGGGGTGGCCCCGGACGGCGACGGCGACCTGGTTTTCCGTGCAGCCCAGCTACACGACATCGGAAAGATAGGGATCCCCGACGCCATCCTGTTGAAGGAGGGGCATCTGTCTCCGGCTGAGTTCACCCGCATGAAGGACCACACCGTCATCGGCGCCCGCATCCTCTCCGAGAATCGCTTCGAGCTATTGCGACTGGCCGAGGAGATCGCGATTACTCACCACGAGAGATGGGCCGGCGGCGGCTACCCGCGGGGGCTGGCGGGCCCGGAGATCCCATTGATCGGACGAGTGGTGGCGCTGGCGGACGTCTTCGACGCACTTATCCACAAGCGGCCCTATAAGCAGGCGTGGAGCCTCGACCGGGCTCTCGAGGAGATAGCAGGGGAGCGCGGACGGCAGTTCGATCCGGAGGTGGTGGACGCATTCGACCGCATCCGTGACGAAGTGATATCTCTCCACGAGGTCGCAGCCCTCTAGTTCTTATGTCCGCACGCGGCGGGTTGCTGCCGCAACCCTTGCTCCACGGCCGGCATTCCATGCCGGCCTGCGGCAACCCCTGGGGGGATCGGTCGTCGAGACGACCTACTCCCCCCAGACCCCCCTCGGGGGAACTTCTCGGGTGGGAGTTCGCGTTGCTTGTTTCGTTTGGAAAAGCTTTTCTTGGGTGTTTCGGACATAAACGGGCATGCCCGGCGAATGGGAATCATGCTTTCCGCATATGTGGGAAGAGATACGTCATGGATCAAACACGTAGCTGTCCGTGGCTCTCCGGCCCCCGAAATGCTTCGTTGAAGCTGCCGGCGACGAAGTGGTGGTTCGCGATCTCACGTGACGTGCTTGCGAAGGATCACCGCCGCCGCGCGGTGGCCGCGCACCGTCCGTCCGTCCGTTGTCACCGGACTCCCACCTTTACGTCGCCGATCGCGCGCTAACGCGCCCTTTATGGCGGGGCCCCTCGCGCCGCCAACTAGGATGACCCCAGTTCCGAAAAGGGGGTAGCGCGATGTCGATCGAGAAGTCCATAGACCTTACGGCGACCGGAAGCACGATCGAAGAGGCCGTGGGTTCGGCGGTGCACCGAGCCAGCCTGACGCTCCAAGGAGTGACAACTTTCGAGGTCGAACGCATCGACGGCCTGGTCTCGGACGGCGAGCTCAAGTACAGGGTTCTCGTTCGCATCTCGTTCGTCATCAAAGAACAGCTGCACGAGTAGGACTCGCCGGGTGCAACCTAGAGCGAGTCGTCTTTGAGACCACCGCGCCGGCGGGAGCCGTTGCCGGGTGTCTTCCGCCTGGTACTTCCACTGCCTTTCCCCGGACTCGATCGCGTCAATGCGTACCTCTTGACGGAACCTGACGGCGCGACGCTCGTGGACTGCGGGATCTTCGCTCCCTCGGAGGAGGACGATCACGGTTGGGACGCTCTGGTGCGCTCGCTCGAGGTCTGTGATGTCGCCGTAGAGGACGTTAGCAGGCTGGTGATCACGCACACGCACATCGATCACTACGGCATGGCGGCTCGAATGGTAGAGAGAAGTGGATGCGAGCTCTGGATGCACAAGGCCGCCAAGTTCGATCTCGGGTTCTACCGGAACCCCCAGGACACGATCGCTCGCCTCCGGAAGACATTCGCCGAGCATGGTGTGGGGCCCACCGAGGTCCAGGAGCTCACGGCGTTCGAGGATTGGAGCCCCTTCATCTCCGGGGTCGTCGACGCCGGCACGTGGCTCGAGGGGGGCGAGGAGATAGCCGCAGGGAGCCGCACCTGGCAGGTCATCCACACGCCCGGCCATTCGAGCTCCCACATCTGTTTATGGGCACCTGAAGAACGGGCGCTGCTGTCGGGCGATCATCTTCTCGCGGCTATCACACCTCACATCGATTTCCGGCGCGGAGAGACGGACGATCCTCTGGGCGAGTTCCTCGCTTCCCTGGACAAGATCGAGGCGCTGGACCCCGCTCTCGTGCTTCCCGGTCACGGTCGCCCCTTCGACGACGGGGGAGGGCGCGCGCGCGTTATCGCGCGGCATCACGATCGTCGTCTCGGCTCGATACTGCAGGTGATCCGTCACGAGCCACGCTCGGCGGACGAGATCACGGATGAGATCTTCGGCACCACGCTATTGAACTTCCAGCGCCGCCTGGCATTGGGCGAGGCCCTGGCCCACCTCGTCTACCTCATGGAGCGTGGCGAGATCGAACGGATCGAACGCGAGGACGGGACCTTCGCTTTCAAGAAGGCAGATCGTCGAGCGCGAGACCGAGGCGACTGATGAGCTCTCTCGTGCTACGCGATGCGGCGTCGCTTGTGCCCTTCGCCGCCGTTCCGGTGCGCGGGCCGGACCTGACCTCGATCGATGTCCTAGCCAACGCTTCGGTCGCCTTCGAGGAAGATCGCGTCGCTCAAGTGGGACCGACGGTTTCGGGCCAGGGGGGTTTCGACGCCTCCGGCTGCACGGTCGTGCCGGGTTTCGTCGACTGTCACACGCATCTTCCGTTCTTCGGATGGAGGGCCGACGAAGACGCGGCGCGGTTGGGTGGCGCGCGGTATGAGACCTTGCACGGCGAGGATGGTGGGATCTTCCGGTCGGCCAGGATGCTGGGTGAGGCATCCGACGCCGAGGTCCTGGAGTTCGGCGAGTCGCTGGCGAACTCGATGCTCGAGCGAGGCACCACGACATTCGAGATGAAGTCCGGCTACGGCCTGTCGATAGCGGCAGAGATCAGGCAGCTGCAGCTGGCGCGGACGCTGGCGTCCCGGGTAAAGCAGACGACCACCACCACGTGCCTCGCCGCTCACGCGATCCCGAAGGAGAAGTCGGCGGGGGAGTGGATAGGCGAGGTGGCTTCGGACCTGCTGCCTAGGATCGCGGAAGAGGGCCTGGCGGAGGCCTGCGATATCTACGTCGAGTCGATCGCGTTCGCCCTGGAACACGCGGCCCGGCTGGCCGAGGCGGCGAGACCCCTGGGTTTGCGGATGCGCATGCACGGCGATCAACTCGAGGATGGTCAGGCAGCCTCATTCGCGGCCCGATGGGGGTTCGCTACCGCCGACCATCTCAATCACACCTCGCCCGACGCGATCCACGACATCGGGTCCGGCGACACCGTGGCCGTTCTCCTGCCGGGGGCCACCTTCACGCTGCGCCAGCAACGAAAGCCGTCGGCGCGTAACCTGATCGACGCCGGTGCCATCGTGGCCCTCGGCACGGACCTCAACCCGGGTACGTCTCCCATCCTTTCGATGGCGTTCGTTATCGCGCTTGCATGCCGCGTCTACGGGTTGCGTCCACTCGAGGCCCTGGCGGCATCGACGGTGAACGCCGCGTTCGCACTTGGCCTGGAGGACGAGGTCGGCCGCCTTACTCCCGGTCTCCGCGCCGACGCCGTGGTGGTCGAGGGCCCCAGCTTCGAACACGTGCCGTATCGCGCCGATCACGATCCGGTGGTGGCGGTGGCATGCGGAGGTGAGCTCGCTTACGTTGCGCCCGGACACGAATGGCGGGCGAGGAGTTTGAGTTCCTGACGCCGACCTCCTAGCGAAGAGATCCTGTTACGGATTCCACCGTCGCGAGCAGGTCCCCCGAGGCTATGGCGGCCGAGAGTGCCTCGATGTCGCCCGACAGGGGACGATCGTCGTCCAGCCTCGGCGACAGGGTCCTGATGAAGGAGCGGCCCGCTCCCGTTCCAGGGGCGGGCTCGAGCGGCTCTCTCAGGTCGAGACCCTGTGCGGCCGCGAGACCCTCGATCGCGATGACGTGCTCCCCGTTCGCCAGGATCGAAGCTGCCTTGCGCGCCGACGTCATCCCCATACTGACGTGATCCTCCTGGCCGGCGGAGCTCGGGATCGAATCGGAGGACGCCGGCCAGCACAACGAACGATTCTCCGAAACGAGAGAGGCTGCGGTGTATTGCGTGATCATGAAACCGGATCGACGGCCCGGATCCTCGGTGAGGAATGCAGGTAGTCCGTTGTTGAGGTCTGGATCCACGAGACGCGCCACGCGCCGCTCTGCGATCGTTGCGAATCCGGTGAGGCACAGGCCGAGATGGTCGAGCGCAAGTCCGAGCGCCTCGCCGTGGAAATTCCCCCCGGAGAGGACTTCATGCGTGTCTACCATCACCGAAGGATTGTCGATCGCCGAGCCCAACTCTGCTTCGAGCATGGATCGGACGTAGGCAAGACCGTCCCTGTAAGCACCGTGTACTTGGGGGATGCAACGTAGCGAGTAGGCGTCCTGAACGAGGTGTTCGGAGTGGCGATGTGAGGACACGATCGCGCTGCCGGACAGCAGCGCGCGCAGGTTGGCTGCTACCGACACCGCGCCGGGATGTTTGCGGAGCGCGATCAACCCTGGATCGAACGCTCTGTCCGTTCCAAGGCACGCCTCGACGGTCATCGCGCTGGTCACGTCGGCGGCGCGCGCCAGTCGTTCGGCGCCGACAACCGAGAGGATCCCCAGTGCCAGCATGGCTTCCGTCCCGTTGACCAGCGACAGGCCCTCTTTGTGAGTCAACGCGAACGGATGGAGGCCTTTCGACCGGAGGCCACTAGCGCCGTCGGTGACCCGTCCGTCGATCTCCACTTCGCCTTCGCCCATCAGGGGTAGCGCGAGGTGAGCCAGCGGCGCGAGGTCTCCGGAGGCACCGAGAGACCCCTGAGACGGAACCACGGGATGGACCCCCGCATTGAGCATGTTAACGAGACGCTCGAGGATCTCGAAACGGATACCGGAGATCCCGAACGCGAAGGTACGGGCGCGTAGCAACATCATGGCTCTGACGACGTTCGTTGGAAGGCGTGGACCGACGGCGGTCGCATGAGATCTGACGATGTCGCGTTGTAGGCGTTCCGCCTCCGCAGGATCGATCCGCACGTTAGCGAGATCGCCGATGCCCGTTGAGATGCCGTAAACGGTGCGTTTCGCAGCGACGACCTCCGCAACGATCCGCCGAGCGGGCTCCATCCGATCCGCTACATCCGGGGCGATGGCCACCTCAGCACCACCGGTGGCTACCGCCACGACATCCTCGAACGTCAGATCCTTGCCAATCAGAACAGTCACACCGGCACTTTAGTCCGGCGCGGTGGGCCGCCGCTGAAATCCCTCTATCCTCTGAACCGCCGAGCGACGAACCACCGAAAGGCGGGCCACCCGTGAGTTTTCGTTGAGCAGCCGAGCGAGGACTACCGAAAGGGAAGACGACGGCACATGAAGTGAAGGCCCTCACCGCCGAGCTGATCCACGTCGGCGACGGATTCGCGTCGGGGCGCGCGATCCTGATCGAGGGCGATCGGATCAGCGACGTCGTGGAGAGCGCGTCCCTGGGCGATGACGTAGCCCTTGATGATTGGGGCCGGACCGCCATAGTCCCGGGGACGGTGAACGCTCACGGCCACGCGTTCCAGAACCTGTTCAAAGGCTTCGCCGACGACCGACCCTTCTCGAGCTGGCGGGACGACGTCCTGTATCCGTTCTCCGAACGGCTCGATGCCGACGCCATCTATACGGGGGCTCTCTTCGCCTTCGCAGAGGCGCTGCTGGCAGGGGTCACAACGACCGTGGACTTTTTCTATCTGCACGACGCTGCGGACGGGAACGCGGAGGTGGTTCTCAAGGCCGCCGCCGATCTCGGCATCCGATTGGTTTTCGCCCGCGCCTTTTACGATCCCGAGGCGCCGACGGCTGCTCCATCCCGCTATCGTGAACCGGCTCTCGAAGCGGCAGATCGCTGCCGCGCTCTCGCGCGTCGGCACCATGATGACCCCTTGGTCTCCGTGCAGCCGGCGCCGCACTCGCTTCATGCTGCGACGCCGGAAACGATCGCCATCGCACTCGACCTAGCGCACGAGCTGGATGTTCCATGCCACCTTCACCTCGCCGAGGCAGCGTACGAGAGAGAACAGGTCGAGGCTCGATACGGCGATACGCCGGTCCGACTGCTTGCTCGAGAAGGACTGCTCGACCCTCGCCTCATCACGGTCCATACGGTCTGGGTCGACGACGCGGAGATAGACCTTCTGGCGGAAGCCGGAGCGGGCGTGGTGCATTGTCCCGGCGCCAACGCGTTCCTGGGCGACGGGATAGCGCGCGTCCCCGAGATGTTGAAGCGCGGCGTGCGCGTCGCCCTGGGACCCGATGGCGGGTGCGCGAACAATCGCCAGAGCGTGTTCGATGAGATGAGGATGGCCTCGCTCGTCGCGAAAGCCAGCTTGGTCGATGGCGGGGCGCTCGATGCGGCCACGGCTTTCAGGCTCGGCACCAGCGCCGGCGCGGACCTGCTCGGCCTCGACTGCGGCGCCATCGAGGCAGGAAGGTACGCCGATGTCGTCGGCCTGGACCTCGACGATCTCTCGCTGCAACCGTTGAGCATGCTCGACCGCAACATCGTGCACTCGATGCAACAGACCGCCATCAAGTCTGTGATGGTCGGTGGTCAGACGGTTGTCGAGCGCGGAAGGCTGGCGAACATGCCGGCGACGGAGATAGCCCAACGGATAGCGGAAGTCACCGCCGGCTGGAGCCGCCCCTGACTTCCAACCTGCCGGCGACGAGCTCTGGCGGGCGCCGCCTCGGCCGTCCGAGGTAATGCCGGGTACGCCTTCGACCCGTGTGAGATAAGCCTTCGACGTGCGAATACACCTTCGACCCGTGCGAGATACACCTTCGACCTACGCGAGCCGATCCGCCAAGGAAACCCTGACCGCCGTCCGCGACGCGCTACCCGCCTTCCGCGAGCGCTCCTGGGTCGTCCCCCTCAAGTAGCGGGAACGGCTCCGCTGGGTTTTCTGCAAGCAGAGGGCTAGGTCGGATACATGAGACACAGGACTACTGGCAATCAGATAGCCGCAGCAAGCAACTCCCGATCGCGCACGCTTTCATCGAGGCCACGCACGCTCTCATCGAGGCCCCTGGGATCGGGTGGCGGCCGGATGTCCGTGTGGCGTTCTGCCACATAGGTCCCGGCGGTGTTCGATGATGGTGGTGCATTGATCTCGTGTTTGGAACGCGCCTCCGTCTCGGGCGCGAGCGCGAGATCGAGTCGTAGTGGGGGATCCGGGCCCGGGTCGTAGCGCCGTCCGCTGCGCCGGAACCAGGTCGCCATCGAGTTGTCGTCGAGTGCCACCCGCCACCCATATTCGTGCACCAGCTTGTGGTGGAAACAACAGACCAGCGTGAGGTTG
>Ga0183260_10000237_pt1 | contig 44331 bp, 37 predicted proteins | sample AntDrymUQ4972206_2_FD_129768 | JGI IMG/M metagenome (GOLD analysis project Ga0183260, IMG submission 129768) | Polar desert sand microbial communities from Dry Valleys, Antarctica - metaG UQ497 (22.06) (version 2) (version 2) | ecosystem: Environmental > Terrestrial > Soil > Desert | place... | reverse complement strand
ACCTGGTGAATATGTTTGTGCGAGCAGGGTAAATAAAGTGCTTGTTATCCTTAGCTCAATGTGTTTAACCTGCAATTTTCGAACATACCTATCATGCCATATAGCATTAATAGCATCATGAGCTGTATATCTTGCTATCTTAGGCGGATACAGAAAATGAATCGGTTTTTTTGAAGCTTTCTTTAAGTCTTTTTTGAACGCAGGAAAAAAAGCGATAAGTTCATTATATATAGTTGGAGAATAGTGTGTCTGTAACAGAGAACATTTTTGATTTCCTTCTACTGTTAGTTGACTTACTAATTGAGCTGCATCAAAGAGTATAAACTCTTTTTCTTTGAGGCTTACACCTTTTAATAGGCTTACCTTATGCTCAATATTTCCTTTCAGATTTAAAAGGGACTGTAATCCTTGCCTGCTTTGGCTAATAGTAAAAGATATAGTTTTTTCAAAAAAAAACAGATAATGCCGTAACAAATATTTTTCAGTTTCAATTTCTTGAATACAGATTGTGCCCCAGTGGTCTATTGCATGAAAAGCTTTTGCTTCAGGCAAAAGGTATTGCGAAAGCGTTGAGGGAACTCCATTTTCAAATTTTACAGGGCCATAATTGTCTATTCTAAAATTTAGCTTCATTTGAAGTTTTAAAAATTAATCAAAAGAATTGAATACATCAAATTTCGGTTATAAAGTTTATTAGAAGTTTTCAATTGAATGATCTTTTACCATCGTCTAATACTCCTTTATTTTAATCCATTACCCCTTCATTCTTAGTAAAGGAAATCAGCTATCTCTATTAACTTACAATCTGGCTATTAAGAACCAGAGGTTCCTATTTGATTTGTAAACAAATTTTGTAGTGAGCAATGAAGAATAGATAACTAGGAATGAAACATAACAGGAATAAAAGTATAATGTAAACCTGTCTATTATGATCAAAGCAACCATTGAGGATAAAAGGCTTATAGTAAATATACTTGCGTCTTCATTTGACGATAACACAAGTGTAAACTATATTATTAAGCAAGGTTACAACAGAAAAGAAAGGCTAAGGAGGTTAATGGAATACTCATTTGACGTTTGCTACAGCTTCGGTGAGGTTTTCTTATCGGTTGATAAAAAAGCATGTGCCTTGGTGGTTTATCCTGATAAAAAAAAGACTACTCTCAAATCCATATTACTTGATGCTAAACTAATTATTTCCTGTATTGGATTGAAGAATATTAAAAAGACACTTGCCAGGGAATCCAAGATAAAAAAAATTCAGCCAAAAGAAATGATGTGTTATTTATGGTTTATAGGTGTCGATCCTGAATATCAAAATGAGGGGATAGGAAGTAACCTTCTTAAAGAAATTATTGAAGATAGCAAACAGAAGAACAGACCAATTTATTTGGAAACCTCCACACTAAAGAATTTACCCTGGTACAAGAAGTTCGGTTTTTATATATATCATGAACTCGACCTAAGCTATAAGTTATTTTTTCTAAAAAGAGAGTTGAATGAAAAATAAAGGAGATGTTGGTATTTGGAACTCAAATGCACATTGTCACATTTATTTTTGTGAGTATAGAAATAGTAATTTTTTTCTACCTATTAATCTATAAGCTAGCCAGACCTGACGACAGAATTACACAACTAAATATTGTTCTAATTTTTTTACTCATAACTTATAATTTAACAGGTGGTTTATTACCAGATCCGAAAATGCCTGGATCTTATTTTTTACAAAACGCTATTGCTTATGCAACAGGCTTTATAACACCTTGTTATTTTCCTTACTACGTATATAAGGCTTTCGGTTTAGAGAAAATGAAGTTTCATGCTTATAAAGGTGTTTACTTATTCTTAATTATACCCTACATAATTTTCATTGTTGTGTTTGCTTTGTCCGATAACTTGACAACTGCACAAAACGTACTTATATTAGTGGTACTATATGCTTTATGGGTGATCTATTCTCTAATCAAAGCCATTAAATATAAGTATGGCAAAGTCTTTCAAAATAGAGAATCTAAGGAAGAAGCGGTTGTATTATTTTTAAGCATAACCCCTTGGGTTGGCTTACCTGTCATCACTTATTTTAACTCAGGGCAAGTTATAGAGGCCACTATTACTAATACAGGATTTTTACTTTTATTAGTTCTGCAAGTATCGAGGCATATAAAGCAAACGAGAATAGAACATGAGAGGTTAATAGAGTCTGAGATGCAGCTTTTAAACTGGAATACTAATTTGCAAAATGAGGTAGTTAAAAGAACAAAAGTTCTTGAAAAAATAAATGAACAAAAGACTAATAATTTCATTAACCTGGTGCATGAAACCAAAACGCCCTTGACCCTTGTAAATAATTATTTGGAGGAATATATAAATAAATATGGTTCGGCTAAAGAATTGGATATAATTAAAGGAGGAGTAGATAAACTTACAAAAGATGTTACCAGTTTATTTGATATTGAAAGATTTACAAAAGGGATTGATGTATATAACCACAACCAAATATCAAATTTTAGTGCAATTATTAAAAGCAGCCTAGTATTATTTGAATACTATTGTCAAAAACAAATTATTTCATGCCATAAAAGCATCCAGGAAAATGTTTGTATAAAAGCAGATCCCAACGCTATTGACAGAATAGTAAATAACCTGATTGAAAATGCAATAAAATTTTCTAGCAACGAAGGAGAAATTGAAATTACTTTAAAAACTTTCGGTGACAAGATACACTTTTCAATAAAGGATACCGGTATTGGTATATTGCCTGATCTTCAAAAGAAAATATTTGAACCATATTATCAGATCAATCACGAGAAAACAGGGCTTCAGGGAATGGGATTGGGTTTGCCAATAGTAAAGAAAGTTGTAGATAGCTTGAATGGAAAAATTGAAGTTGAAAGCAATCCCATTAAAACCAAGGGAACAAAAATCAATATCATTTTAACTCAATATAATTTAGAAGAAAATGATACTCCGGTGGATAAGTTATTAAAAAGCCAATCCTCATCCTATAACATAGAAAATTTTAATATTGTAGATACGCCTTATCTTCCCAACAGGCATTCAATTTTACTTGTGGAAGATAATAAAGCGATGCTTAAATTTCTCTTTAAAAAATTGAATGAGAAATACAATATATTTTCATCAATTAACGGAATAGAGGCATTAAAAAAAATATATGATCTGCCTGTCAAGCCTGATTTAATACTTTCTGATGTTATGATGGATAAAATGGATGGGTTTGCTTTTGCAAAAGCACTTTCTGAACAATCTTCTTATAACCATATACCTATAATATTTTTATCCGCCAAATCTACTCCAACTGATAAATTAAAAGGTTTACGCTTAGGTGCTATTGATTTTATCTCAAAGCCATTTTCATTTGAAGAATTAAGCCAAAAAATAGAGACGGTGCTTGGGAATATTGATAAACAAAAGAAAGCAATTATAAACGCATCAATAGCCAATCTTAAAAACATAAGCAATATAGATACCTCGCCATCTGACGATGTAAATCTATCCTCTAAGTTTGAGCAGAATTGTAAGATGTACAATCTTACCAGCCGGGAAATAGAGATATTCAAGCTAATGATTAAAGGGATGACTTATAAAACAATATCCAAAACCTTATTTATATCAGATCGGACAGTAACCAAGCACATCCAAAACATATTTGAGAAAATCGGTGTCTCCAATAAAGTTGAAATGATTAATAAACTCCAGCAGTAAGTTACTGACAAACAACTCTCACGGGCACAGTGATATACAATCGCCCTTTCTAATAAATACGCATTTTTACGTATGAAATTAGTATAGACAGCTTATTGTTTTGATACTCTTAAATCGGGAAATTTGAATATGCCGAATATTCATTTTACCCAATTTAAGAACCATGTGCGGAAGATATACTTTGGAGTGGCTGGATTCTTTGATTACTATTTCACTTAACCCTGAGAAAACTAATTTGAATCAACTTTCAGACGATGAAATTCATTTTGTTATTTCCAAAATAACTGATGAAAAAGGTAAAATATTATCCAGTTTTAAAAATCAGATATTCGGCCTAACCCAGGAAAAACAAATTACCTTAATTGTTAATCAGGCTCATTCATCACTCGTTATTCTTTTAGATCAGGTATTAGAGTACCAGAAGGCCCAGGTATCAGGTAGAACTGCACTTAAACAGCTTTTCAAGGTATTGATTAACAGCATTGATGAACTGCTTTCATTTATAGAAGTACGTTGTTTTACTTATCTAAGCCCGAATGAGCGGGTGCCTGCAACATACAGATTAAGAGCAAAGAACGAGTTTAAAATTAATATTGAGAAGCTAAGTATTAGATTGGCATACCAGGCTTGGGACAAATGTCTTGCAGATATGGTTTTAAATAGCCTTCAGATATTTATAAACCGTTTTAAAGATGATCTTCCTGTAACCTTTAATGAACTTTTGTATCAAAGAGAATTGCTCAAAGAACTTGAACTACTTGAAGATTCCAAAAATGAAAACTGTGTGTTTTCTTCATTAAATGAATTGCTGATTTATCTGAACTACAACACCAAATCCTATGTGAATTATTTTACTAAGATGGTTGCTGAAAAGATTAAAGGATTTGAAAGTATTTCTGATAAGCTGGATAGTTTGCTGTTTCTTTTCAAAGAGTTTAATCAGATGCATCGTAAACCGGGTGTTATTTTACATGCTCAATACAGTGACCTGAAGACTGAATTAGCCAACTGGTTTACGCAGGAGATTTTTTATCTTGAAAAAAAGCTGCATTTAAACATTGTACCGCTTAATGGAAATCCAAAGCAAAGTGTACCAGGAGTGGTCATAGAAAAAGGCCTTCCACAAAAACTATTGTGCATTTTATCTGTAGATCAAATGGCTCTCATACTACGTTCTACAGATGATTTAAAAATTGTTACTGCTCGCAGCCTTAACTCAGTATTTAAAACCATCGTTCCCCACTTATCTACTCCTTATCAGGAAAACATATCCTACGATAGCATGCGCAGTAAATCTTATACTGCTGAAACAAGGGATAAAGAAATAGTTATACAGACACTGGAACAGATGATTAAAAAAGTACGGGAGTATTGAGAAACCTTTGTAAAAGCACATGGTCGATTGTATGATGAAGTGAAAGTGTGGAATGGAAAGTAGAAATGAGACGGCGCTCTTCTTTTTTGAGTACTGGCTGCAAACTTTTTTGTAAAAGTTGAAAATTTAATTGAAGCTGATACTCATCATCTAAAGAAGATTTTATAATCATCAATCATAAAAAAAACCTTTTTAAGGTGGCCTCCCTTCAGAGAGGTTTTTTTATTTCTAATAAACTTTTTCATTTTTCCTCCTGATACTCAATAGGGTACAACAGGGTACAAAAAGATATAATCAAAGTTGGACTTGATAGGCGCTTCGCACTATTGTTCTTTTGTTTAGAAATTAAAGCAAGATGGTCGATTAACATTCTTAACGTTAATGATAGGATTAAATAAAGAGAACATAAAAGCGAAGCATATATGTTTACAAACATCTCCTGGGCAAACTACATATTTGTTGTTACCCTTCTTTTAGCAGCATGGTACTTGTTCGTGGGTATGCGATTTTATTCCCATGATCTGCAAGTTCTTTTAGCACGTAAAAGAAAGCCAAACTCACAGGCTGCTTATGATGAATTTACCGGCGATGAACGCAAACTATCTGAACGCTCTGAATTTACCGCAGAGCAAATAAAAGTTTCTGAAACAGAAAATCTGTTCAAAGAAGCAGAACAGCTAACGGCAAAATTGAAAGAAGCAATTGCAGATGCCTCGTCTAAAAATTACAACAAGGAAGAATTTACTTTTCTGCTCCAACTGACTTTAAAGGAATATCCAAATTTAAAAAGCTCACCATTTCAGGTAGCAATAAATAATCTGATAATTTCTGAATGTGAAAAATATGGCGCACTCCACCTTAGTGCTGAAGAGCAAGTGATGTTGTGGAATGAGGTTGCGTAGTGTAGCCGTCTTCCTCCCTCTCCGTCTGTTTATGACGGGGAGGTAGCAGGGGGATTATAAAAATGTAAATGTTCAACTTAAAATTAAAGTGTATTATATGAAAATGAAGCGATTGAATTTTAAAAGTTTCTCCCGGAAACAATGGTTAAGCATAAGTGCAATGGCGATTTTAACCTTCATTCACCTAACAGTTATTGCACAGGATGGCAACGCAGGTATCAATGAAGCCAATACCAAGGTCAGGAGCTATTTCCAATCAGGAACAAACCTTATGTATGCTGTGGGTGCTTTACTCGGTTTGATTGGTGCCGTAAAGGTTTATCAAAAGTGGAATGCAGGTGATCAGGATACAGGAAAAGTTGCAGCAGCATGGTTCGGTAGCTGCGTATTCCTTGTAATTGTAGCAACCGTTATTAAGTCCTTCTTTGGTGTTTAATTCTAAAAACTCTATGACATATGCAGCAAGTATTAATTGAAAAATTGCATCAGTATATCAGTGAAAACAATCCTGATTTATTGATAATGCTTCAACAAGAAGGAAATGTAACTGGCTATTTAAAAGAAAAGATAGCTGCAATTGATCCCTTGCTTAAAAAATTACTTGCAGATAATACCCCTGCCTATCTCATAGAAGAACAATGCATGGATGAACTAACAAGGGAATTACGTCCATCAAAGTTTAATTACCTGACATCAATTTTAGAGGAAGAATTTGAAACAGATTATTACCGGTTTCAAGAAAATGGAATACTTGCTTATGAGGTAATTAACCTCATTGAAGTTTGCAAACCAGTCTTTGAAACATTTGGCTTTAGTGAAGAAAACGAAAGTGACATGCATCTGCACTATGCTGTTACAGGTGCTATGCAGGAATATTTAGAAAAGAAATAGTGAGAGTGAAAATGGGAAGTATGGCTTATAATCAATTACAGAAACTTAATGATAACATAGCGGCAATCTGTGTTGCGCTTGCATGGGAAAAAGATAAAACCCTGGATGCAACACAAGTGACTGCACTAGAAAAGTATTCCGGCTTTGGCGGAATAAAAGCCATACTATATCCCAACGCAGCTAAAGAAGAATGGATTAAGTTGAATGCAACAAATGAAGATCTGCGACTACATTTTAAAATAATAGAGCTGCATAAATTGCTGAAGGAAAATCTATCTGAACAACAATACAAAGAAACAATAGGATCAATAAAAAACAGTGTACTTACCGCTTTCTATACACCGCAAGTTGTACCGCAAACTTTATATGCAACACTTAAACAACATGGTCTTGATCCTAAACGAATATACGAACCAAGCAGTGGTGCGGGTATTTTTCTTACAGAAGCTATAAAAGTTTTTCCTGCTATTCAACATATAACGGCTGTTGAAAAGGATATACTAACAGGACGTGTACTTGCAGCTTTAGGCAGCTCTTTTCCTGCTGCTACAACTGTTCATATTACAGGCTTTGAACAAGCTCCAATAAATGATAACGAGAAGTATGATTTAATTGTCAGCAATATTCCCTTTGGTAATTTTTCAGTTTATGATGAAACATTTCCTGGCAAAGAACTATCGGGTAAAATCCATAATTACTTTTTTGCGAAAGGTCTGAATAAGATTGCTAATGGTGGTTTGCTTGCTTACATCACTACCGATGGTTTTTTAAATAATCCGTCTAATCAATCTGCGAGAGAATATGTTTTTAATAAAGCTGATTTTATCAGTTTGACAGTTATGCCGGACAACCTGATGAAAGACACCGGCAATACTGAAGCCCCAAGCCATTTACTTATTGTTCAAAAAAATGAAAGCAAACAGGCATTATCAGCTGAGGAAAAAGATCTGATAAATACTATAAAACAAGAAAATGAATTTGGCAGTTATGATCTCAACAGTTATCTATATCGCCATCCGGAAATCATTGCAGGTGATGAAATAAGAGCCGGAAAAAATCAATATGGAAATGCCAATCAAACTGTATGGCAACATGGAGATATAAATGTCATCGCTGAAAAATTATCTGCAACAATTCGTGAAGGTATAGAAGTACGTTTTGATAAAAGTCAATTTCAAAATGCACAATCGCTTTCCATTTCAGAACCTAAAGTTGTTCGCAAACAACTGACCTTTTTACCAACACCAGAAAATAAGACAGAAAAAGTAAATGTGCAGTTGGGTTTATTTGACAGCACACCGGCTGAAAATATTAATCGGGCAATAGCTTATGTAAATGATCTTGATGCTACGGTTGTTAAAAAGGAAACAGCCCGGATCATCAGCATGGTAAGGACAACTGCAAAACCTGAACATGAAAGCATTGTTCTTGTAACAGCCAAAGCGCCTGCCTTTAAGCAGTATGTATACAAACTATATTCTAATGTTGAAGAAATCAACTTTTCTTCCAACTGGCAAAATGCTTCTGCTCTGACACATGAGTTGCAGAGCCTCTCTCACCGGTTACAAGAATACGGTTACGATTATTTGTATGAAGGCGATAAGCTCCTTCAGGCAGCTTTCGGATTGGAACGAAACCAACCGGAATTATTTACAAATCTCAAAACCTTTTATAAAGAAGGAACACTTGTTATTCATAACGGTGAGGTAGGCAGTATTGGCAATCCCGATAATGATTTCAAACAGGCAACATTTCAACCTTTTTTATCAGGCGGGCGAGATACAGAGTTTTATAAGCAATATATTAATATCAGAGATAGCTATCTGGAATTAGCAGCAAGAGAGGCTTCTGGTGATGTTGAATATACCGGATTAAGAAATACTTTAAAAGAGAGCTATGAAAAATTCGTGGATCGCTATGGCTTACTTAATTATCCCTCTAACCGTAAACTGATTACTAATGATGCTCGTTTTGGTTTTACCATTCTTTCGTCACTGGAACGCAAGCAAGGCGAACAATATATACAGGCAGATATTCTAACTCAATCACTTCACCCGAAAGAAGAACAATTCCGTACTGATGATCCTATTGAAGCTCTTGCTCAATCTCTGAACGAAAATGGCAAAGTAGAATTAGGTTTTATCGAAGCAGCTACAGGTCTGTCGGAAGTAGAAATTATTAATAAACTGGTAGGACATATTTATCTCAACCCTCAACATAATGCCTGGGAAACGGTTGATCAATACTTATCAGGTAATGTTGTTGAGAAATGGAATATTGCAAAAGAACAAGCAGCATCTAAGTCTGAAGATGTACAGATACAAAAAAGTCTTGAAGCCATAGTAAAAGTTCAACCTCAAAAAATACCTTTTGAACTGCTTGATTTTAATTTAGGAGAACGATGGATACCAACCAGCTATTATAACCGTTTCTCCTCTGAATTATTTGAACTGAAAACCAGCGTCAATTATTTTCAATCACTTGACAGTTTTAAGGTAAATGTCTCAGGGCAAAATGCAAAAATTAATCAGGAGTATGCTATAACTCCAAAGAGCGGCAGAACAACGTATGGTTATACAATATTGGAACACGCATTAGAGAATACTACACCTTTCTTCACTTATGAAGTAAAACTTGCTAATGACAAAACTATTCGTTTGCCAGACAATGAAGCTATACAACTTGCACATCAAAAAATTGAAACTGTTCGCAATGGCTTTATTACCTGGCTACAAGATTTGCCCGAAGCAGATAAAAAACATTTAGAAACACTTTACAATAATACTTTCAATTGCTATGTGCTTCGAGAGTACAATGGTGAGCACCTGACTTTCCCAGGACTGGAAAAGAAAAATTTAGGCATTGATAATTTATACAGTTCACAGAAAAATGCTGCGTGGCGTATAATTCAAAATAGAGGTGCATTAATAGACCATGAAGTAGGGCTTGGTAAAACGCTCACCATGATTGTTTCTGCGCAGGAAATGAAAAGACTGGGCATTGTTCATAAGCCTATGATATTAGCGTTAAAAGCTAATATCAATCAGATAACAGAAACATATCGCAAAGCATATCCACATGCAAGAATACTTGCTCCCGGAGAAAATGATTTTACGCCTGCCAAAAGAATGCGACTTTTTCATGAAATCAAAAACAACAATTGGGACTGCATCATTCTTACACATGATCAGTTTGGTAAAATACCACAGTCACCGGAAATTCAAAGAAAAATATTTCAAAATGAACTTGATAATGTTGAGCGTGACCTTGAAACACTAAAAGACCTGGGCGGTGAGATATCTAAGAAGATGCTTAAAGGTTTGGAGATTAGGAAAAATAATCTGCAAGGCAAGTTAAAAAGTCTCATCAGTGATATTGAACAAAAGAAAGATGCAGGTATCAACTTTAAAGAGTTAGGCGTTGATCACTTATTTGTAGATGAAGCGCATAAGTTCAAAAACTTAACCTTCACAACAAGACATGACCGTGTTGCTGGTATTGGCAATATGGAAGGCAGTCAGAAAGCACTCAACATGCTATTTGCTGTGAGAACCTTACAGGAAAAATTCAATGCGGACCTCTGTGTTACTTTTCTTTCAGGAACACCTATTTCTAATAGCCTTACAGAAATGTATTTGCTGTTTAAATACCTGCGACCAAAAGAAATGGAACGGCAGCACATTGAAAACTTTGATGGTTGGGCATCGGTATTTGCAAGAAAAACTACTGACTTTGAGTTTTCAGTAACCAATGAAATTATTGCCAAAGAACGTTTCCGTCATTTTATTAAAGTACCTGAATTAGCCTTGTTCTATAATGAGATTACAGATTATAAAACTGCAAAGCATATCAGGCTCGATAAACCTAAGCTAGAAGAAACACTGGTTAATATTAAGCCTACCGAAGAACAAAGTGAGTTTATAAAGAAGCTAATGCAGTTTGCTAGAACAGGCGATGCTACCCTTATTGGAAGAGCTCCTCTTACTGCTGAAGAAGATAAAGGCAGAATGCTAATTGCCACAAATTATGCAAAGAAAATGGCAGCCGATATGCGACTTATAAATAGTAATTCTTATAGCGACCATCCCGATAGCAAAGTGAGTGTATGTGCTCGCAAAGTAGCAGAGTTATATGCTGAAAGCAAAGAACATAAAGGAACACAAATCATCTTTAGTGATATTGGTACACCTAAAATTGATGCTTTTAATATTTATGATGCTATAAAAGAAAAACTCATAAGAGACTTTAATATACCGGCACAGGAAATCACATTCATCCATGACTGGACAGATAAGCAAAAGCCGGAACTATTTCGTAAGATGAACAACGGGCAAATTCGCATACTCATAGGCAGTACGGAAAAAGCAGGTACGGGCTTAAATGTACAGCATCGTGTTATTGCCATGCATCATGTAGATATTCCCTGGAAGCCTGCAGAGCTGGAGCAACGTAACGGTCGTGGAGCAAGGCAAGGCAATATAATCGCCAGAGATCATTATGATAACAATGTTAGAAACTTCATCTATGCGGTAGAACAATCTTTGGATAATTATAAATTCAATCTTCTGAAGAATAAGCAAACCTTCATTAGTCAGATGAAGAATTGCGAACTGAACATCCGCACAATTGATGAAGGAGCGATAGATGAAAAAAGCGGGATGAACTTCTCTGAATACATCGCTATCCTTTCTGGTGATACTTCGCTATTGGAAAAATCAAAATTGGAAAAGAAAGTTGCCGTGATGGAAAGTTTGAGGACAGCCCATTTTCGGGAAGTATCCCGTTCCAAATATCAATTGGAAAACCTGCAACACGAAAAAGTAAACACAACAGAAACGTTACAAAAGCTTAGTGCCGATGAAAAAGTTTATAAAAACAACTTGCGTTATGATAAAGACGGCACGAAGGAAAATCCTATCCGCTTAAATGGTATTGCTGCTACTGATGCAGAAGGTGTCGGCAAAAATCTTATCAAACTCTATCAACATTGGAAACCAGATCAGGAACCCAAGATAGGAAGCCTGTACGGATTTGATCTCTATATCCGTCAACAGCGTGAAGCCATTGAGAAAAATGGGGGTTTTGGGTATAGATATTATAATACCTTGTATGCAGAGCGTTCTGAAAGTGGTATCAAATACACTTATAATAATGGGCATCCTAATACAGATAATCCCAAGCTTGCTGCACGGTACTTTCTGAATGCCATTGACCGTGTAGAAACGCTCAAAGAAAAATATCAAAAAACGTTAAGCGAGCTTGAAAATAATATTCCAATGGTTGCAGCTCTAGCAAGTAAACCATTTGAAAAAGAAAGTGACCTCCAACAAATAAAAAACGATCTCTCAAAACTCGAAAGGGAGATTGCCATAAAAATCCAGGAAAACCAAATGAAGCAAAATGGTTTGCTGGATACAGATAAGGTACAAGAGGAAAGTGCTTTCCCAAAGGAAACGTTGGTTATACAAATGAACCATAAAGAACATATGCCTTTGCAGGTAGCAATGGCGAAAGTGAATGGAGCTATAGTAAATGGTAAAGAACATAGTCAGCAAAATCAATTGGCGCAGATCAACATAAGACGAGGTAGCAGGCTAAGACTTTAAAATAAATTGTGGTGAATAATAGTGTATATCAAATTAACAAAGGCATTAATAAAAGCATTGAATTCCGTGGGCTGAAAGCTCAGTATATCTGGTATTTCGCGGCAGGAGTAATTGGCTTGTTAATCCTGTTTGCTATTCTGTATATCATCGGGATTAATTCGTTTGTCTGCATTGGAATTATACTAATATTCGGAACGGTGCTAACGATAAAAATTTACGCATTGAGTAACACTTATGGCGAATATGGAATGATGAAAAAACTTGCAAGGCGAAGTGTGCCTAAAGTTGTTAGATCAAAAAATAGAGCGATTTTTCTGCAAAAAAGGTAAATCAAATCAAAGGATTAGTAATCCTAAAATGATATAGGTAAATCAGTGAGTATGGAAAAGCAGTTGAATGAAATTTTACCAATTCTTGGAGTGGACCATGATTGCATTCTTTCCAAACAAGGTGATATAACACTTGTGTTTCGGGCAGACCTTCCGGAGATATTTACGCTTTCAGATCAGGAATATGAAGCCTTTCATCAAACATGGATCAAAGCCATTAAGGTTTTGCCTAAGTTATCAGTATTTCATAAACAGGACTGGTTTATAGACAGTAAATACCAGCCTGATTTTACTAAAGAAGATGTGAGCTTTTTAACACGAAGCAGTGAACGGTTCTTTAACGAACGTCCATTTTTAGATCATAGCTGTTATATAATGCTGACTAAAAAACCAGCAGGCAGAAAGCTATCAAGTTCTCTTTTCTCTAACCTCCTTCGTAAATCTATTGTACCGGAGCAAACTTTAAAGCCTCAATTATTACAGGACTTTCTTGATAGTGCCGGGCAATTCAAACGCATATTAGAAGACAGCGGTTTTGTAAAACTTACCCGTTTAAAAAATGATGAATTGCAAAGTCATAGCCGAAAAATGGGATTGGTTGAGCGTTATTGCAATCTGGCAGAAAAAGATGATGCCATTGTATTTAACGACATAAAATTTGAAGACCATTTACAAATTGGCGATAAGCACTGTCAGCTTTACACATTGGGTGATGCAGAAGATCTTCCCGCTTTGTGCGGTTCAAGGATCAACCTTGACAAGTATTCAACTGATAAAACCAAATTCAGTATTGGCTTTGCTTCTACGTTAGGACAGCTTTTATCATGCAATCATATTTATAATCAATACATTTTTATAGAAGATGCACAGAAAACCCTGCAAAAGCTGGAAAGTAAAAGGTTACGATTGCAATCCCTATCTGCTTATTCCCGTGAAAACACTATTGCAAGGGATGCTACAAATGATTTTTTAAATGAAGCTATCAGTCAGCAACGGGTGCCTGTAAAAGCACACTTCAATGTGCAGGTTTGGACGGATAAAAAAGATGAGTTAAAGGATTTAAAGAACCTGGTATCATCTGCATTGGCGCAAATGGATGCTGTTGCTAAGCATGAAACCGCCGGTGCACCGCAAATATGGTGGGCTGGAATTCCGGGTAATGAAGCAGACTTTCCGATGAACGACACCTTTGATACGTTTGCTGAACAGGCAACCTGCTTTCTCAGTCTTGAAACAGGTTACCGTTCTTCTTTAAGTCCGGTTGGCATTCGTTTAGGCGACAGGTTAACAGGTAAGCCGGTGCATGTAGATATCAGTGATGAGCCTGTAAAAAAAGGTATATGCACTAACCGAAATAAATTCATACTCGGTCCATCAGGTAGCGGAAAATCTTTTTTCACCAATCACATGATACGTTCATATTATGAACAGGGAACACACATTGTATTGGTGGACGTTGGGCATAGCTACAAAGGTTTATGTGATATGGTCGGTGGTTATTATTTCACCTATGATGAAAAAAATCCTATTCGATTTAACCCTTTCTATATTAGTGAAGGGTATAGCCTGGATACAGAAAAAAAGGAAAGTATCAAAACCTTACTACTTGCATTATGGAAAAAAGATAATGAAACTTTTAACCGTTCTGAATATGTAGCTCTATCAAATGCTTTGCAGCTGTATTACGAAAAGCTTGATAAAAACGCTGATATCTTTCCTTGCTTCAACAGTTTTTATGATTTTTTACAGGATGAATTTGTAAAAGTGTTAGCAGTTGATAAAGTAAAGGAAAAAGATTTTGACGTCAACAACTTCCTGTATGTGTTGCGTCCATATTATAGCGGTGGTGAATTTGATTACTTGCTAAACGCTACTGAAAATTTAGAGCTGCTTACAGAACGATTTATTGTATTTGAATTGGATAATATTAAAGACCATCCCATTTTATTTCCTGTTGTTACTATCATAATCATGGAAGTCTTTATTTCCAAAATGAGAAAGCTGAAAGGTGTTCGGAAGATGATACTAATAGAGGAAGCGTGGAAAGCAATTGCCAAGGAAGGTATGGCGGAATACATTAAGTATCTGTTTAAAACAGTACGTAAATTTTTTGGGGAAGCCGTTGTAGTTACACAGGAAATTGAGGACATTATTAGTTCTCCTGTAGTTAAGCAAGCAATTATTAATAACAGCGATTGTAAAATACTCTTAGACCAATCGAAGTACCAAAATAAGTTTGAACAAATACAGGAATTATTGGGGCTTACAGAAAAAGAGAAGGCTTTAATTCTTTCCGTTAATAAAGCAAACGACCCTACCAAAAAGTATAAAGAGGTTTTTATTTCACTCGGCGGCATTCTTTCAAAAGTATATCGAACCGAAGTGTCCCCCGAAGAATACCTGGCTTATACAACTGAAGAAACAGAGAAAGTAAAAGTGATACAGTATGCAAAAAAATATGGAAGCATACAGAAAGGAATTGCTGCACTAACAGCAGATATGAAACTAATAAAGTAATACGGATTTTAAAATTTATAAATTATGAAAAAACTATTGATTGTATTGGTATTTACAGGCATAGCAAGCATAACACCAGTTGGGCAGGTTAATGCGCAGATACCGATTTTAGAAATCATTAAAGCAGCAGTTGTTAAAGTTATTAAAGCTGTTGACTTGCAAATACAACGTCAGCAGAATAAAATCATCTGGCTTCAAAATGCACAGAAGACTTTGGAAAATGAAATGTCCAAATTAAAGCTGGATGAAATTACAGATTGGGTAGATAAACAAAAAACACTGTATAAAGATTACTTCGAAGAATTGCAAAAAGTAAAAGCGATTATATCCTATTACAAACGAATTAAAGAGATCACAGAAAAGCAAGTGCATTTAGTAGAGGAATACAAAAGGGCGTGGGGATTGTTTAAACAAGATAAGCATTTTACCCCCGAAGAAATTGCTTACATAAGTAGGGTCTATTCGGGTATTCTCGATGAAAGCATTAAAAATCTTGACCAGATATTTTTGGTAATTAATTCTTTTCAAACACAAATGAGCGATGCTAAACGACTTGAAATTATCAATACTGCATCCGACCGGATTGATGAAAATTACAATGACATGAAAGCATTTAACCAGCAGGGTATTATGCTAAGCCTTCAAAGAGCTAAAGCGCAAAGCGATGTGGATGTTATAAAAAAACTTTATGGACTTCGGTAACATGAAATAAAATTATTATGAAAAGATTTTTCCCTTTAGTACTGTTTGCCCTTTTTCATTCTTCCGGAACGAAAGCCCAAGCGTTTGATGAATGGTTTCGGCAAAGTGCCACACAGAAAAAATACCTTTTACAACAGATTGCTGGATTACAGGTGTATATCGGTTATGTACAAAAAGGTTATTCTATATCAAAACAGGGTTTAAATGTAATCAGTGATATTAAACATGGTGAATTTAATCTTCACAAAGACTATTTCAATTCGCTAAAAGAAGTTAATCCTAAAATTAAAAATTACAGCAAAGTTGCAGACATCATTTTGTTACAATTCAAAATCGTAAAAGTTTATAAGGAAGCTGTGAAAAAAATAAAACAAAGCAAATCATTTAGCGCTGCAGAAATCAGTTATATCAGTGGAGTTTTTGAAAGATTATTAGAAGATTGTACTACAACTATAGATGAATTGATTACAGTTACTACCAGTAACCAACTGGAGATGAAAGATGATGAACGGATGAGAAGAATAGATGCACTGTTTAACGAAATGCAGGGTAATTACAGCTTTGTTCAGGGCTTTTCGAATGAAGCAAAACTGCTTGCTGCTTCACGTATCAGGGAACAAAACGACATTCAATCAAGCCGTATTATTAACGGTATCAAAAATTAATAATTATGAAAAAGATAATCTTCCTTTTGGCAATATTGGTTGTGGTTATGAAAACGAAGTTATCGGCACAAAGCGAAGAAGCGCAGCAATTGTTATTAAACGTGGAAAAGCTGGCACAATTCAAACAGATATTAAGTGACATGAAGAAAGGCTACCAGATAATCAGCACCGGGTACTCTAATATAAAAGATTTATCACAAGGAAATTTCAATCTGCATAAAACCTTTCTTGATGGTCTTATGATGGTTAGCCCGACCGTAAAAAAATATAAAAGAGTAGCAGACATTAGCAATAACCAGATAATGATTGTAAAAGAGTATAAAAAAGCTTTTGGTCGCTTTAAACAGGATGGCAATTTCACGCCTGGCGAAATTGATTATTTATGGAAAGTTTATAGCAATCTATTCAAACAAAGTCTTAATGATTTGGATGAATTGGTATTAATTATAACGGATAATAATTTAAGAATGTCAGATGATGAACGGTTAGAAGCGATAGACCGGATTTTTGGCAACATGCAGGACAAACTGCTTTTCCTGCGACATTTTAATAATAATACAACCATACTGGCCATACAAAGAGCCAGGGAGAAGAATGATGCAATTACAATGAAGAAAATCTATGGGATAACTAATTAAAAAATCAAATATGGCTAAGTGGATAAGAGTTGCTTTTATAGCAACAGTGGGAATGGTATTGCCTCAGCTTTTACATGCTCAAGGCGTAGCTGATGAGATGCATGGTCTGCAGGGTGTGTTGGAACAGTTATACAATGAGATGCTACCCTTGTGCAGCAAGCTCATTGGAGTAGGGCAAGGTATTGCAGGATTTGCTGCGACCTGGTATATAGCTTCACGGGTTTGGCGGCATATAGCTAATGCGGAGCCAATTGACTTTTATCCTCTGTTCCGTCCTTTCGTCATCGGATTTGCAGTTATGATATTTCCTTCTGTTTTAGGAATGATTAACGGTGTAATGAAACCGACTGTAACTGCAACTGCTGCAATGGTTGAAGATTCTAATAAAGCAATTTCAGAACTTTTAAAACAAAAAGAAGAAGCAATTAAGACTACAAAAGCTTGGCAGATGTATGTCGGTGAATCTGGAAGTGGCGATAGAGATAAATGGTATAAATATACGCACCCTGATGATCCTACCGGTGACAATGAAGGTATGTTTGAGAGCGTTGGTAATGACATTAAGTTCGCTATGTCCAAGGCTTCATACAATTTTCGTAATGCGATTAAGGAGTGGACGAGTGAAGTGCTCAGGGTAATATTTGAAGCGGCGGCGCTTTGTATAAATACGTTGCGTACGTTTCAATTAATTGTACTTGCCATCTTAGGTCCATTGGTTTTTGGGATTGCTGTATTTGATGGCTTTCAGCATTCTCTTACCGTATGGATAGCACGATATATAAATATCTTTTTGTGGCTGCCGGTTGCAAATATATTCGGAAGCATCATTGGTAAAATTCAGGAAAAGATGTTGAAGTTAGACATCAGCCAGGTACAAACCAATGGGGATACATTCTTCAGCTCAACAGATGTGGCTTATCTCGTTTTCATGATTATCGGTATCGTTGGTTATTTCACAGTTCCCTCCGTTGCCAATTACATTGTTAATGCAGGTGGGGGCAGTGCAATGGTACAAAAAGTAACCAGCCTGTTCAGCACCGCCTCCCGAAGTACGGTTAATACGATATCAAGTGGTGCTGGAATGGCTGCCGATGCTATGGGCAATGCGGCTGGAAGAATGACCAGCAGCATGAGTAGCTATGGAAATAACTCAGGGTATTTTAATGAGGGTAGCTCCTCTGGTAAATCTGCTTATATGCAGGATAAAATTTCAGGCAAATCTTAATGACTTCATCAAACAATGATCATGTTCAAACAAATGAAAAATATAGACACAGCTTTTCGCAGCATACGCAGCTTTACAATAATTGTAATTATCGGTTGCGTTTTGCTTTGTTGTTTCACCTTGTATAAAAGTTTCAGGCTGGTAGCTGAAATGCAAAGCAAGGTTTACATACTTGCTAATGGTAAAGCATTGGAAGTTTATGCCTCCGATAGAAATGAAAATATTCCTGTTGAAGCAAAGGATCATGTCAAAACTTTTCATCAATATTTTTTTACACTCGACCCCGATGATAAAGTAATCCAAACAAACATTACCAAAGCTCTGTATCTCGCTGATGCTTCGGCTAAAAGAGAATACGATAATCTAAAAGAGAACGGTTATTACGCAAATATCATTTCAGGAAATATCAGCCAGAAAATTAAAGTAGATAGTGTAGCTGTAAATATTAATGAGTATCCCTATTACTTCCGTTGCTATGCATTCCAGAATATTATAAGAACAACAAGCATTGTATCGCGGAGCCTTATAACTGAAGGATACTTGCGCAACGTAAGTCGTTCCGATAATAACCCTCATGGCTTTCTAATCGAACGCTGGGCTACCATTGAAAACAAGGATTTAAAAATTGAAAATCGTTAAAGTATGCTATCGCTATTTAGAAAAAAGAAAGTTCAAGTTTCTTTTAAAGCAACTGAAGAACAGGAAAAAGTAGCAAACAGTATTGTTACTGCATGTATCCGTAAGCAGAAGAAATGGGCTGACTTTATGCAACATTATACAGAACGGCTTTCCCGAAATGGTAAGCTTATAATGTTTTGTGTGTTTTGTTTGCTAGGAGGAAGTTTAAGTCTGTATCTGATAGCAAGCAGTATAATGCGGGGTTCAGCTTCTTCATTTACTATCACTCATTTTAAAGCAACTCCTTTTAAAGGTAAATCTGGTGATGAAAATACTAAAGCGTTGGTAATAGTTACCAAAGCCGAATATGAAAAAATACAGCACTTCAGGTTTTACATGGATAGTCTTGCCAGTAGCACTTCAGGAAAAAAAGTTTATGAAAGTATTCTTAATCAGCGTCCAGGTTTAATGGATAGTGCCCTTTTAATTGAAAACATATATCAATCACAATACAAAAAATAATAATTATGGAACAGAAAACACACTCACAAAAATTTCTGAGGCAGCGTAAATTTTTTATGATACTCCCCTTTTTAGTTCTGCCTTTTATCACTCTGCTATTTTGGGCTCTAGGTGGTGGTACAGTAAGTAATGCCAATGCGCAGACACAACAAGGTTTTAATATGCAATTACCAGGTGCTAATCTTAAAGACGATAAGCCACTCGATAAATTAAGTTATTATGAAAAAGCAGCTTCAGACTCCTTGAAACTGCAGCAACTCATGGAAAACGATCCCTATTACATGCAGAGTGCAAATACAGATACACCTTCACTTGCAGTCATGGATACTTCAATTATGGGTATGAAATACGATAATAATATTAGAAGTAAAAGAAGTTCAACTATAACTCATAATTCCACTTATACTGATCCTAATGAAACAAAAGTGTACCAGAAACTCGCCCAGCTTGATGCTGCATTAAATACGGCATCTGTATCAAAAATTAATTATGAAGAAAACATTAGCAACCGAAATTCATTCAATAACACATCAGTTAATAGTGGTGATATTGACAGGCTGGAGCAGATGATGCAAACGATGAACCAAAAGGACGGTGGAGATCCGGAGATGCAACAATTAAATGGTATGCTTGAAAAGATACTTGATATTCAACATCCTGACAGGATACGTGAGAAGATAAAACAAACCTCTGAAACAAAGAAAGGACAAGTATTTGCTGTTGATGTAAATGATGAGAATTATATTTCCTTATTAGCAAGTAAAGGAGGGAAAAATCGTAGAGATAATACTATTCAGAATTCATCTACTCCATCAAATAATTTTTACTCACTTGATGATACAGCATCTGTAAAAGAAATTCAAAACTCCATTCAGGCCGTTATACATGAAACACAAACGTTAGTAAATGGCTCTACCGTAAAACTAAGGTTAGTTAATGATGTTTATATCAACGGAACATTAATCACAAAAGACAAATTTGTTTTTGGCATAGCCGATCTGAATGGAGAAAGATTAGGTATCAAAATAAATAGCATCCATTACCGAAATTCTCTTTTCCCGGTTGAACTTTCAGTATTTGATCTAGATGGATTAGATGGCATTTATATTCCTGGAGCGATTACACGTGATGTTGCTAAACAATCAGCTGACCGTGCAGCACAGCAAATAGACATTACAACTATAAATCCTTCCATCGGTGCTCAGGCAGCCAGCGTAGGTATTGAAGCAGCTAAAACATTATTCAGCAAAAAAGTAAAGCTTGTAAAAGTCACCGTGAAGGCAGGCTACCAGGTATTACTTAGGGATGAAAAGCAAAAACAAAGTAATTAATATTTTAAATCACCAATCTTAAAAAACAAATTATTTCATTTTTAAAAATTTAAGTGTATGAAAAAAATAAGTGTAATTATGATAGCAGGATTTATGCTGTCATTATTAAATGCCCGGGTATTTGCACAAAATAAATCTGAATTAAATACCACTATAATTGAACCATATCGCCTCCCAATCACTTTTCACAAAACGACTAATCTGGTATTTCCTTACGCCATAAAAAGCGTTGACAGAGGAAGTAAAGATATTCTTGCACAAAAAGCCAAAGGGGTTGACAATGTCCTTCAAATAAAAGCAGGAAAGCTTGGATTTGAACAGACTAATCTTACAGTCATTACAGCTGATGGTAAACTATATTCCTATCTGCTTGATTATTCTGACACACCAACTGTATTAAATATCAGCTTTACCAATAACCCAGAAACCAAATCAGAGACTTTCTTTCTCAACCCAATTGTCAACGAGGCACAGATGCAAGCTGAAGCCGAAATGGTAATCAATGAAGAAAGGAACATTAATGGTATTAAGGATAAAAGTTTTGGCATTAAGTTGTTAATGGATGGATTGTTCATCAATGATGATGTGCTTTATTGTCGCCTTAAGCTTCAAAATAATTCCAATATTAATTATGGTATCGAACAGTTTCGTTTCTATATCAGAGATCAAAAAAAATCAAAGCGTACCGCAACGCAGGAAATAGAAGTCACTCCTCTCCATATCAATGGTGATACTTCTGTAGTACCTGGGCAAACAGAAAAGGTGTTAGTATTTGCTCTTCCTAAGTTCACGATTCCGGATAAAAAATACTTTGCAATAGAACTCATGGAAAAAAGCGGTGGCAGGCACTTACATCTCCAGGTGCATAACAGAACGATACTACGGGCTAAGTCACTCAAGTAAAGTTCGCAGCGTGGAAAGTAGAAATAAGAAATATACAAGTGAGCATGTTATATCAGATAAAGCCTTTGATCTTATTAACTCAGAGCTTCATAAAGGAAATCAATGGATGGCCTATAACACAGCTTCCTATTTTTTAGACAAGAATGATGTCTGCTTCTTTAATAATAAAGATGAAGCAAATGATTTTGCTGAAAGTAACATCAGTGAGTACGATAATTACAGAGTTATAAAAGCTATATCTATTGCTGATGTATTTACACAAATACCTTATGGAGATCAACGATTATTAAACCAAACAAATTCAATCACTCAAAAAACAAATTTTATGAACCAGAAAAATTTTGAATACCTGAGCGATCAGGTAAAGTTTACCGGCTTTGGTGAAGGGCTGGAAAATGAATTGAAAGAGAAAATGCAAAAACAAACTCCAGAATTTCAAATTACCCATAATACAAAGTTTGGGAATGAGGATGTAAACGCCACTTTGCATTTTAAGAAATCAGATCAGACCGATATGTATTTCTTCAATCGCTACCAGGTATCTCTACAGCCTGAACAATCGAAGGATAAAATGGAACAAACATTTTACATCAACAAGGAAGGTAGCATCACACTTAAGGAAGCCTATAACCTCATGAATGGAAGGTCTGTCAATAAAGATCTAACCAGTAAAGAGGGTCAGGTTTATAATGCCTGGGTGCAAATGGATTTCAAGCAAGCAGATAATAATGGGAATTATAAGCTTAAACAGTTTCATCAGAATTACGGTTATGATTTGGTAAGTACGTTGGAAAAACATCCTATTAAGGAATTAACCTATGAACAGGACAAAACAAGACTTATGGACTCCCTGCAAAAAGGCAACCGGCAATCTGTAACGTTCATACAAAATGGAAGTGAGCAAAAGCATTTTATCGAAGCTAATCCGCAGTTCAAAACCATCAATATATATGACAACAATATGCAGCGCCTTAGTAGTAAGCAGGGACATGATGAAAGGCAGGGACAGGGCGAACAACAAACAACAAAACAAAATGCTAAGAACGAGAATAAACAAGGTGATGCGGATGATAGTGATGCGATGCCAAAGGCATCGAGCAAAAGAAGAAAGAAACAAACCAATGCCATTAGCTAATAAACTAAATGGATCAGCTAAAGCCATTATCAGATTTCTTTAATGCTATTTCGGGCGACCCTCGAATTAGCATTACCCATATTGGTATATATGCGGCTTTGTTGCAGTATTGGAGTGAGCATTATTTGGAAAATCCTATTCATGTTTTTAGTCACGAGATAATGAGGATAGCAAAAATTTCGGCAAGCTCCACTTATCATAAGAGCATCCGGGATCTGAGTAACTATGGTTATATAAGGTATGAGCCTTCTTACAAACGAAACAGAGGAAGTAAGGTATATTTTAATGCAATGGAATAAATCATGTATGAAATTTAAAAAATAGTATAAAGCCCTTATGGGCTTTTGCTGTGTATAAAGGAGATGTGTGATGGAAACAAGTGTGAATGATAAAATCACTCCTGAAAAAGCAATTGAGATTTTAAGGAAAGATGGTTTAGAAGTTACTTTGGAGCAAGCCAAACTCATCTTGGAATTTCTATATCAAATGGCTGATATTGTTGTAGAACAACACTTAAAAAAAGCAAGTTAAATCATCTTAAAATTTTGAAATACTAATAATTTTAGCTATCTTGCAATAGCCTGAAACGCTTGTACAGAAAGCGTTTTAGCATTAATTATTTTCTATTGCAAGTAAATTTTAAAAAGCTTAATCATGAAAATAGGTGATTTATATATTCGTGTAAGTACAGAAGAACAAGCTGATAAAGGATACTCACAACGTGATCAGGAAGAGCGTTTGAAAAAATATTGTGAGATAAATTCTATTCAGGTAAGAAAGGTGATTTTCGAAGATCATTCTGCAAAAACATTTAACCGTCCCCAATGGGTAAAGTTATTAATTGATTTACGCAAGCACAGAGGACAATCTGATCTTATCCTTTTTACTAAATGGGATCGTTTTAGCCGTAATGCAGGTGATGCATATCAAATGATTAGTACTCTGCGCAGATTGGGTGTAGAGCCGCAAGGCGTAGAGCAACCTTTAGACCTCTCGATCCCCGAGAATAAAATGATGCTTGCATTTTATTTAGCTGCTCCTGAAGTGGAAAATGATCGAAGAGCTCTTAACGTATTTCATGGCATGAGGCGGGCAAAAAAGGAAGGGCGTTATATGGGAACTGCACCTTTAGGATATATAAATAAGATAAGCGAAAATGGAAAGAAGTATATTGCCCCAAGAGAAGATGAAGCTGATATTTTAAAATGGGTATTTGAGAAATTAGCGGCAGGTATATTTAATACAGAACAGATTTGGAAATTAGCCAAAGGAAAGGGACTAAACAGAGGCAGTAAGAATAATTTTTGGGTAGCTATTCGCAATCCCCTTTATTGTGGAAAGATATTTATTCCTAAGTTCAAAGATGAAGAAAGCTCTTTCGTAAGTGGTCAACATGAGCCTTTAATATCAGAAGCGTTATTCTATGATGTCCAAGATGTATTAAACGGACGGAAAAAGATACAACGGACTAAGTTAACTGTTGATAATATGCTACCCTTGAGAGGCTTTCTAATTTGCCCTAAATGCGGAAGAATGCTTACAGGAAGTGGCTCCAAAGGCTGTAAACAAAAATATTATCATTATTATCATTGCAGTTCTTCATGCGGTGTTCGATATAATGCCAGCAAATTAAATGATGATATTGTAGAAGAAATAAAAAAGTATGTAAGACCATTACCAAAACTTCAGCTTTTTAAAGAAGTTATATTAAGCACATTTAAAACAAAAACACGCTTACAGCGTAATGAAATAACACAACTGAGCGCTCAACTTGATGAAGCTAATAAACGATTATCCAAAGCCAGAAATTTATTACTTGCAGGAGATATAGAAGCTGATGATTACCGCACGATCAAATCAGAGACTGAAGAAAAGATACATAGACTGGAAGCTAAACTAACCGCTTCTGTAACTGAAACAACCGATATAGAACCTTTATTAAATAAGGCTATCAGCAATATATCACAATTGGATATTTTGTATTCAAATGGCTCAATAACTCAGAAGCGTAAAATCATTAGTTCGATGTTCCCCGAAAAATTGATTTTTGACGGATTTCAATATCGAACTAATCGTGTCAACGAAGCTATAAGCCTTATGGGTTTGATTGATAAGCAATTAGGGAGCAAAAAAAATGGGACAAGCTCCGAAATTTCGAACTTGTCCCAAGAGGTGATCCCGCTGGGACTCGAACCCAGGGCCCATACATTAAAAGTGTATTGCTCTACCAACTGAGCTACAAGATCAAGATCTTTTTTTATAAAAAGGAGTGCAAAAATAATGTACCATACGTGAGCATCCAAAATTATTTAAACACGAATGATAGTGCGAGTAAAGGGCAAAACCATGATCATCGTGCATTGTACTTCATTAACAGTGGCTTTTAGCAGATCATACTTTTAAATACGAAATATTTATCAAAATAAAATAACTGAAACCAATAATTTCTTTATTTTTGTACCAGTTCTTTTTCATCACTTATCAAGAAAGGCAGAGGGTAATGGCCCTGTGAAGCCTTGACAACCTCCCTTCGACAAACTCAATGATGACAAATCTGATTGTAAGAAGGAAAGGTGCCAATTCCATCACGTCAAATGGCGTGAGAGATAAGTCAGATCAAAGCATTTATATTATTATTTCAAAATATCAAAAGCTCATCTGACTTCAGGTGGGCTTTTTTTATTTTAATGCCCGCCCTTCTTTTTTAGTGATGTTATCATAAGTGAAAGCAAAAGAGTAATTCTTCCAATCATTAAAATTCTAAGCAATGCACTTAAAAACTTTTGGAAATAAAATAAAAAAGATATTATGTTTGTCATGGAATGAAAATAACAGCGACATATATCTCCTGCATTACTATTGCTTGCTGTCTTATGCCGTAAGGCAACCCTTTTTGCCCTTACGGCTCCCATGCCTTCTTATTACATTTCTTCCCAATTTTTCAACATCAAAAATTAAATATTATGAGCAACAATCTCCATTTTGAAACATTACAACTACATGCCGGTCAGCAAATTGATCCAACAACCAAATCAAGGGCAGTTCCCATTTATCAAACCACCTCTTATGGTTTCGACAATTCAGAACATGCTGCCAATCTCTTCGGCCTGAAAGTATTTGGCAACATTTACACCCGCATCATGAACCCTACTACCGATGTATTTGAGCAACGCATAGCGGCACTCGAAGGCGGTGTAGCTGCGCTGGCTACAGGCAGCGGACAAGCAGCTCAGTTCCTGGCTTTGAACAATATTCTGCAGGCAGGGGACAACTTCGTGACCACTACATATTTATATGGTGGTACTTACAATCAATTCAAAGTTGCTTTCAAGCGCCTGGGCATTGAAGCCAGATTTGCAGATGGCGATGATGTGGAAAGTTTTGTAAAACACATTGATAAAAACACAAAGGCAATCTATCTGGAAACAATTGGTAATCCAAGATTGAACATTCCTGATTTTAAAAAGTTTGCAGATCTCGCTAAAGAATACGATCTGCCCCTGATCGTTGATAATACATTCGGCACGGCGGGTTACCTTTTTCGCCCGTTGGAGCATGGTGCTAATATAGTAGTAGAATCAGCTACAAAATGGATCGGCGGCCATGGTACCAGCATTGGTGGCGTGATCGTAGATGGTGGTAATTATAACTGGGCCAATGGAAAGTTTCCACAATTCACTGAACCTTCAGAGGGTTATCATGGATTAAAATTCTGGGATGTGTTTGGGGAAGGCAACCCGCTTGGTTTACCCAATATTGCATTCATCATACGTGCAAGAGTAGAAGGCTTGAGAGATTTTGGAGCATCGCAAAGTCCATTCAATTCATTCCTATTATTACAGGGATTAGAAACATTATCCCTCCGTGTGCAGCGTACCATTGATAATGCATTGGAGCTTGCTGAATGGTTGGAAAATCATGAACTGGTAGAATTCGTAGAATACCCTGGTTTAAAGAGCAGCCCTTATCATGCGCTTGCAAAACAATATTTAAAAAATGGTTTTGGCGGCATACTCAATTTCGGAGTGAAAGGTGAAAAAGAAAATGCTAGCAAGTTTATTGATTCATTGAAACTGGTAAGCCATTTGGCAAACGTTGGCGATGCAAAAACCCTTGCCATTCATCCCGCTTCTACTACACATGAACAGTTAAGCGGAGAAGAGCAGGTTGCAGCAGGAGTACAACCAAACCAGGTTCGCATCAGTGTAGGAATTGAGCATATTGAAGATATTAAAGCAGATATTGAACAGGCATTTGAAAAAGTTTTTTCAAAGGATTTAGTAGGTTAATAATTGCCTACCGAAGGAAAATATCTCAATAAAATAATCATTTAAAAATCTAAAAATTATGGCAACAATAAAATTTTCTATAGAAGGCGAAAGCATTAACGCCACTAAACTTGAAGTGCAGGCAAGACAATTTTCTTTCATCGTGGATGAGCCGCCTGCATTAGGAGGCAACGATGATGGCGCTAACCCCGTTGAATATTTATTGGGAAGCTATGCAGGCTGCCTTAATGTTGTATTTCACCTTGTAGCGAAGGAAGAAGGAATTAATATTAACTCCCTTGGTATTAAGGCAAGCGGTGATATTGATCCGGCACGTTTGTTTGGCTCATCCAGGTTTAACCGTGCAGGTTTTCAAAGTATTAATGTTGACTTTACTATTGACAGCGATGCAAATGAATCTGTGATAAACGAGCTTATCAGCAAAGTAAAAAGCCGTTGCCCGGTAAATGATAATTTGTCGAATGTAACACAGTTGAATTATTCAGTTGTTCATAGCGCTGTTACAGCCTGATTAACTATGCCAGAAGTAAAAACATTTCGATATACAAAGCCATTTCAGTTAGAGTCGGGGAAACAGCTCCCCGGCTTTAAGCTTGCTTATACTACGGAAGGTATTTTGAATTCCAGGAAAGATAATGTAGTATGGGTTTTTCATGCGCTCACTGCCAATAGTGAGGCAACTGATTGGTGGCACGGATTGGTAGGAAAAGGAAAATTATTTGATCCGGAAAAATATTTTATTATCTGTGTAAATATGCCCGGAAGTTGCTATGGCAGCATTGGACCTCTTGATAAAGATCCTCAAACCGGCGAACCCTTTTACCATGATTTTCCTTTCTTCACCATTAGGGATATGGTCTATGCATATAAGCTTTTAAAAAATCATCTGGGTATAAAAAAGATTTTTTCCGGCATTGGCGGTTCTATGGGAGGACAACAATTACTGGAATGGGCAGTAGAAGAACCGGAATTATTTGAATATATTTTTCCTATTGCAACGAATGCAATTCATTCGGCCTGGGGCATAGCATTCAACGAATCACAAAGATTAAGCATTGAATGTGATGCTTCCTGGAAGGAAAAAAATGATCTGGCCGGTATAGAAGGAATGAAGGTGGCAAGGAGTATTGCGCTGATTTCTTATCGCAATTATATTACCTATAATGCAAGTCAGTCAGACAGTGCACATGATAAGATCGAAAACTTTAAAACCGCATCATATCAACGTTACCAGGGAGAAAAACTCGCAAGGCGTTTCAATGCATTCAGCTATTATTTTTTAAGCAAGGGAATGGACGCACATAATGTGGGACGAAACAGGGCAAGCGTTGAAAATGCATTAAAGCAAATTACCGCTAAAGCCCTGGTGATCGGCATTACAACAGATATACTTTTTCCGTTAGCAGATCAACAGTTCCTGTCTCAACATATTCCGAATGCGCAGCTTCAGGTTATTTATTCCAACTATGGACACGATGGTTTTTTATTGGAATTCGAACAAATAGAAATCAGTATAAAGGAATTCTTGAACATCCACAATTCACCAAATTTTCAAATTCATTCATTAAATTATGGGAGCAGATAAAAAATTAATAATTGGCGTATTTGGATTCGGCGTAGTGGGCGAAGGTTTGTATAGGGTATTGCAAATGACAGAATCTCTGAATGCAAGCATTAAAAAAGTTTGTATTAAAAATCCGGATAAAGAAAGAAATGCACCGGCTGAACTTTTTACCACTTATAAAGATGAATTGCTTAACGATGATGACATCAATGTAATCGTAGAAGTGATTGACGATTCAGTAGCTGCATTCGATATAGTATCAACAGCATTAAAAAATGGTAAAGCCACTGTAAGCGCCAGTAAAAAAATGATTGCAGAACGTTTGCCGGAATTACTTGATTTGCAACAAAAATTTTCCACGCCCTTTTTATATGAATCTGCGGCTTGTGCATCCATCCCGGTTATTCGCAATCTTGAAGAATATTATGATAATGATCTTTTACAAAGCATTAGTGGTATTGTAAATGGTTCCACCAATTTCATTCTCACTAAAATGTTTGATGATGGCATTATTTTTTCGAAAGCCTTATTAGAAGCACAGCAACTTGGCTTTGCGGAAAGCAACCCGGACCTGGATATTCTTGGAATAGATGCTTTAAATAAATTGACCATTTTGTTAGTGCATGCTTATGGAATTGTTGCAAACCCAAAGGATATACTGTATGGTGGTATAAACAACATTCAACCAGGTGATGCAAAACTGGCTGGTGAAAAAGGTTGGCAAATAAAATTGATTGCAAAGGCTGTAAAACTTAAAAACGGGAAGGTTACTTCCTTTGTCTTACCCCATTTTGTAACAACCGATTCGCAGTTATATACTGTAAAAAATGAATTCAATGGCGTAGTAATAGAAAGTAGTTTTTCAGACGAGCAATTTTTTTATGGTAAAGGCGCGGGCAGCCTGCCTACTGCTTCTGCAGTGTTGAGTGACATTTCAGCCCTGCGGTATAATTACCGTTATGAATACAAGAAGTTACGTTATCATACCCCATCGGAGCTTACCAATGATCTTTACCTCAGAGTGTATTTGAGCTTCGCTGATTTGAAAAATATACCTCGGGAAGAATTTGAATGGATTGAGGAATTTTTTAATGCAGAGCAAAGAAATTACCTGGTAGGGGTTATTCATTTCAACAAATTATTACAAACAGACTGGTGGAAAGGGGAAGGAATCTCATTGATTGTAGTACCTGATGCAATTATTGAAAATTTAGATATGAGAAAACTGAAAAAGCGTAGTCTGGAGCTTGCCGGGATTGTGGGTTGATCTTGTTCTAATATTTTTTTAAATATTTTTTAAACTAAGTACCGATTGTCTAACGTCATAAAGCTTGAAGAAGCCTGACTGCAATGGCCAAATCTGTTACAATTGGTGGCAAAGAAATGCTAAGGTATTCTGCCCTTTCAGGAGAAATTTCCAGTTCGCGGGCTTTATTTTCTCCTGAGGTATAAAAAGCAATTACCCGGTAATGTCCCTTTTGCAAGCCGGGAATTTTTATCGTCAAATCTACTGGTTCAGCATTTTTTAAAAGCATTCCGTTTTTACCGGTTTTATCTGTTCGGAGCACCCAAATTACAGCTTGCTCCTTATCTCCACAACCGAAGCATTTAAATGCAGGATTTGATAATACAATTTCCTCATTTAAATTTTTTCTGTTGAATCTTTTCCAGTCAATCAAAGAAAAAAAACGGGCAAGATTTCTTTGTGCTTCACGCATGCCGGTAGTTAATGTGTGCGGGTTTCGATTAGCCCAACGCATACCCCCACCGGCCCCACCCGAAGCAAAGTGTGCCCATTGAAAATGTCTGAAGTATTCATCATCAAAGGGTTCCGTCAAAGTAATGTGCTTGTCTTTGAAAGCATGAATAGGCCCATGCTCGCTGTCAAAAAAAGGTCTGCTGTCCATTATTTCAGCAATTTGCTCCCGGAGAATGCGTCCCACGCTGATCGCAACATCCACTGTATTTTTTGGGTCGTCAATTGCACCTTTTTCATATATGTGCGTATTCGCAAAATCAAGTGCCCGATGCCGGAAAATGCATTGCGTTATTGAATGGTGTTTATTAATATCAGGACCAAAAATGGATACAGTCTGCAGATGGGCCCGACCATGAAACTGAATTTCTTTTTTACGCAAAAAACCACCAACATCTTCTATGAACTCATAGAAGACTTCGGCTGAATTTACCGCATGTCGTGGGTGTATTTCATTCCATAAATCCCAGCCGAAAATCACACCACTCCCACCCCAACGTTCAGATGCAAAAGCCAGTCGGTTCTTTATTAAGTTGCGCATTTCCGGACAAAATAACCAGTGTGATCTTTTATTACATAAACCACCGTTTTTTTTATTATAAGGATGTTGACGCCAGCGAATCCACATCCAGTAGGTATCGTAAGGAGTAAGTAAAATACGTAACCCATGCTTTTCACAAAGTGCAAACAGATCGTCCCATAAGCGGATCATATTTGGTTGAAAATTTCCTGCAGGGCGTTCTAAATAACGATGCTCTGTCTGGCAATATTCCAGCATCAGGCGCAGGCAGGTTACTCCGTTTTCGGAAAGCATCCTTAGATAAGATTCAACGCTTGCCAAATTTCGTCGTCGGAATAAACCGGCAAGGTCCAGCCAGTTGATCGCATCATTTTGTCCTATAGGATGCCAATCTTTGCCCTGATCGGTAATAAAGTATGGAGATTCTTTGGAAACTATTATCCAGGGAAGAACCGATGGAATTTTCTTATTTGGATTTTGAATCTCACTGCCAGTAAAAAGATTCAATTGAAAAGCTCCGTCTGTATTGTTTTCCAATACTTAAATATTTATAGACGAATAGGATGGCACGATATGAAAGTATGCAAATTGCATGGCTCAATTGAAAAATTTAGCCTTATATCATCCAGGTTTTGCGAATACTTTTGATTGACTGACCCTATGTTTTATGAACATGATCTAAAAAATGTCAGGTTTTCTCTTTTTTTTGATCCTTAAGTAAATAAACAATTTTACTTTAGGTTATAACCTTGATTGTCTGAATGCCGGATTTTATCCTAAATTCTCTATGTGGTAACATGAGGAGAAGTGGTTATGGGAAAAGACTTGTATATCTGTCATTATGAATATCAATGCGGCCAATATACTGTTGATAGGATCAATTTTATTATTGATCAGCGTCATAGCGGGTAAAACCACGCACAAGCTTGGGGTACCCACACTTATCTTCTTCCTTATAGTTGGAGTTTTGGCGGGATCAGAAGGCATAGGAGGCATTGAGTTTAACAATGCTGCCATTGCTCAACTGATAGGAATAACAGCATTAAATTTTATTCTTTTTTCAGGCGGGCTTGATACTCATTGGCAAAGTATCAGGCCAATTTTAGGTCGAGGGATTGCCTTGTCCACCTTGGGTGTTTTTATTACTGCGACTGCTGTAGGTATTTTCGTTCATTATGTATTTGGTTTTACCCTTATGGAAGGAATGCTTTTGGGTGCAATTGTTTCAGCAACAGACGCCGCAGCCGTCTTTTCTATTTTACGCAATAAAGGAATTGGTCTCAAAGGGTATCTGCGGCCTGTACTGGAATTGGAAAGCGGAAGCAATGATCCTATGGCTTATTTTCTCACCATTTCTTTAACAGCTATTGTTGCTACAGGAAATAGCGATTTTGCTGAGTTGATTCCATCCTTCCTCAAAGAATTCATCTTAGGTGGGGCTATAGGTTTTGCAATGGGCAAAGGCAGTGTTTGGCTAATCAACAATATAAAATTAGAAACTGAAGGTCTATATCCTGTACTGTCATTAGGTCTTGCATTATTCACGTATTCCATTACTCATTTTGTTGGAGGAAATGGTTTCCTTGCTATTTACTTATGTGCTATCATCATGGGTAATAGCAAAATGGTGCACAAAAGAAGCCTGATAAAATTCTATGACGGCCAGGCATGGCTAATGCAAATCATAATGTTTTTAACGTTGGGCTTACTTGTGTATCCTTCACAAATTTTTCCGCTGATAGGAATGGGTCTATTGATTTCAGCATTTTTAATTTTTATCGCCCGGCCCTTTGCCGTATTCGCATCGCTTTCCTTTTTCGAATCTAATATTCGTAGCAAACTGTTTATTTCCTGGGTAGGCTTAAGAGGAAGCGTCCCAATTGTATTTGCAACATATCCTTTATTGGCAGGAATACCTAAGGCTGAAATAATATTCAACCTTGTTTTTTTCATCTCCATTACTTCAGTATTGTTACAGGGTACCACCCTGGCCTTTGTCGCAAAACTCTTACATGTTTCTCTGCCGGCAAAAGCAAAGAAAAGAATGGGGCTGGATTTTGAAACTACAGATAAGATCAAATCGGAATTACAAAAAATCATAGTTACAGAAAGTTCAAAAGCAGTTGGCAAAAGAATCGTTGAGTTGAATATTCCTGTAACTGTAAACATTTTAGCAATCAAAAGGGGTTCTCTGTATATAGTTCCTAACGGCTCTACGAAATTGACTACCAATGATATCCTTTATATACTTGCAGAAGATAAGAGCTCTATCGAAATACTGGGGCAATTTTTGGAAAATACTATATGATTAAGGTAGGATATTGTTCTTGCAAAAAAGATATTTTGCCTTTACTTTTTTGCACTTGAAAATCTATGATCACTTATTGTCTTTGCATATTACTTTTTAGTAATCTTAAAATTCATTTAGGTTTGTAATTTTAAAATTGTACATGGCAGATTTTTTTGCAAATAAAGTCGTGGTTGTTACAGGTGGCACGGACGGTATAGGCAAAGGACTTGTAGATCTATTATTAGCCCGAGGGGCAAAAGTAGCAGCCTGTGGCCGTAATCACGATAAGCTTTATACCCTTCAATCCGAATATCCTGCACATCCACTACATACAGTGGTAGCCGATGTGAGCAGCGAAAATGACTGCCGCAAATTTATAGAATCTGCTATTGATGTTTTCGGTGGCATTGACATTCTCATTAATAATGCCGGCATATCCATGAGGGCTTTATTGAAAGATGCTTCTTTAGATGTGATTCGTAATATAATGGACATCAACTTTTTTGGCGCAGTCTATTGTACCAAATTTGCCCTCGATTCGCTTATTGCCAGGAAGGGCCATATCGTGGGCGTATCTTCTATTGCCGGCTATCGCGGCCTGCCCGGACGAAGCGGTTACTCAGCATCCAAGTTTGCATTACAGGGTTGGCTTGAAGCCATCAGGACAGAACTTATGGATAACGATGTGCATGTTATGTGGGTCTGTCCGGGCTTTACTACATCTAACATTCGGAATGTAGCGTTGAATGACGAAGGAAAGCCGCATGGTGAAAGCCCTATGGACGAAAGCAAAATGATGGGTGCCGACGAATGTGCACGCCATATTTTACGTGCAATTGAAAAAAAGAAAAGAACTCTGGTACTTACGTTTACAGGTAAGCGAACCGTATTCATGAATAAATTTTTCCCTTCGCTCACAGACGCACTGGTGCAAAAATTCTTTTTCAAAGATGGAAAACTGGTCAAGTAAGCTTACTGCTTCACTTGCAATAATTATAAATTAATTTCTCATTTTAAATTTGAAATTTGCGTTTCATCTCTTTTTGATTGAATGCCTTTAGTCACACTTACATCCGACATCGGACAGCAGGATTACCTTGTAGGGGCTGTCAAGGGCAGGCTGTTGCGCATCAATCCCGATTTTGACATCGTTGACATTTCCCATACCCTCTCGCCTTTTAATTATCCGCAAGCCGCTTATGTATGCCGAAGCGCAATCAAGAATTTTCCTGAATTCACTTTTCACATCGTATTGATCAATCTTTTTGAATCGAAGCCCGATCAATTTTTATTTGCCTTTCATAAAGACCAATATGTATTGTGTGCCGACAATGGTTTGCTGAGCATGATACTCGAAGAGAAACCCGAAATGGTGATTGGCATTCCGCTCGATAAATTCGCCATAAAAAATACACTCTATTGTATTGATGTGGCTGCAAAAGCGATCATGCAATTGGGCAATGGTGCGGCCGTGCAATCTATTGGCAATCCAGATCCTGAATACATTGAAAAAAATCCTTTACGCCCATTGCTGGGAGAAGGATGGATAGAAGGTCAGATCATTTTCATTGACAATTTTGAAAATGTGATTGTCAATATTACTCAGGAGCAATTTGAGCAACAAAGAAAAGGCAGAAGCTTTAAAATAGTATTCAAACGGGATGAAGTAATAGATCGCATTAGTGGCTCATACGCCGATGTGATGCAGGGAGAAAAGCTGGTGATATTTAATTCAGCGGGGTACATGGAAATAGCTATCAACAAAGGCAATGCAGCAGGTTTGTTCGGATTGCAGGGATATTCAGAAAACAGAAATCAAATAAATACCATGGTGCAGAACCGGCTATTTTATCAAACCGTAAAAGTATTGTTTGAATAATTATTTTACCGGCAGAAAGTATATTGGTCAGCGTCCCTTGCCACGCTCGCTTGTACGTCTGGTATTCCAATCAGCTCTTTACCACGAAGCACACTAAGTCCGGCACTAAGCACACAACTCTATGTGGATTCTGAGGTTCAACACCTGTGCTCGTTGTGTATTCCTTTGTGCACCTTGTGGTAGATATATTTCACATCAAATACATTGTATTTCTCATGCCTGGCTTTACCACATGCCTGCTTTACCACAAAGACCACGAAGTCAGGCAGGATATACACAAACCTTTGCGCCCATTGTGATTATCCGTAGTGCCCTTGTATTAAAAACCATTTTAACTTTTATCTTATTCTTTTGACTTTAATTTAGCCGCTTCCCTATTTTTGCCTGCCTTGCAAAAAGGCCAGACAATAAACCCACTACTTTACTGTATGAATTTCAAAAAAATAAACAATATCACGGGCTGGATTATTTGTGCCATTGCCTGCCTTGTCTATCTGCTTACAGCCGAGGCTTCCGGAAGTTTTTGGGATACCGGAGAGTTTATAGCAAGTGCATATAAACTACAACTTCCACATCCTCCCGGTGCACCCTTGTTTACTTTGCTTGGGCGTTTTTTCATTATTTTATTTGGAAGTGGCAATCCAGCTTTTGCAGTCAATATCATGAGTGCTGTTGCCAGTGGTTTTACCATTTTATTTCTTTTCTGGACCATCACACATTTTGCTCGTAAACTTCTTGTTGGTTTCAATGAAGAGCCAGACAGGCCACAAACCGCAACCGTAATGGCTGCCGGTATTGTAGGGGCACTAGCTTATACTTTTTCCGATTCTTTTTGGTTCAGTGCAGTGGAAGGTGAAGTGTATGCATTATCATCATTTTTTACAGCGCTTGTATTCTGGGCTATGCTTAAGTGGGAGCGTGCAGACTATAATGCCGGTACTGATGGCTTATTGAGAAGCCATGCTGATCGCTGGATTGTACTTATCTTTTTTATAATGGGCTTGTCGGTAGGTGTGCATTTATTGAACCTGCTTACCATACCTGCAATTGTGATGATATATTATTACAAACGTTATCCTTATACACGTAAAGGAGCTATCTGGGCATTTCTTATTGCCTGTCTTATCACAGGTGTGGTGCAGGTAGCGGTGATACAGTGGACTGTAAAATTCGCAGGTAAATTTGATGTTTGGTTTGTAAATGGCTTAGGGCTTCCTTTCTTCTCCGGCTTTATATTTTTCTTTCTCATCATAGCTGCTCTTGTCTGGTATGGTTTACGATATGCAAGGCAAAAAGGATATTCCTTTTTACAGTTAGGTTTATGGTGTTTTGTATTTATGATGTTGGGTTATTCCACGTATGTTACTACTATGGTACGTTCGAATGCCAATCCTGCCATAGATATGAACAACGTAGATAATCCAATGAGCTTAAATTACTATTTAGGTCGTGAACAATATGGGTCTCAGCCGCTTTTATATGGCCCGCATTTTCAGGCAGAGTATGAAAGAGATGAAGCAGGTAATGTGAAACTCGGAGATGGCGAAATGAAATATACCAGGGGTAAAGATGCATATATTCCTATAGGCAAAGCACAGGACCCGGAATATAAAAGTGAAGACAAACAATTATTCGTGCGGGTATGGGACCGCAGTAACGATCAGAACCACGCTGACTTTTATGCCGACTGGCTTGGACTGGAACAAAGCCGGAATCAACAGACCGGAGAGACCACTTATGAAGCGCCAACTTATGCAGATAATATCAATTGGTTCTTTACTTATCAGATGGGCTTTATGTACTGGCGCTATTTTATGTGGAATTTTGCAGGCAAGCAAAATGATATTCAAGGCTTCGGAAGTAAGCGGGATGGCAACTGGATATCAGGCATTCCTTTTATTGATAATACCCGCCTTGGTGATCAGTCGAAAATGCCGGAGAGCCTTCGAAAAAACAAAGCCAATAATAAATTATTTCTTTTGCCTTTTGTGCTGGGCATTTTAGGTTGCGTGTATCATTTTATAAAAGATCGCAAGGACTGGATCGTTACTTTTTTACTTTTTTTCTTTACAGGTTTGGCCGTTGTATTATACCTGAACCAGCCAGGTAATCAACCACGTGAAAGGGATTATGCTTTTGTAGGATCATTCTATGCATTTGCCATCTGGATAGGGCTATCAGTAATAGCCCTGGTGCGCATGGCAAAGGAGCGCAATGAGAAACAAACAGGGATGAATGTACTGATCTATGGTAGCATTGCTTCATTCATCATATCATTACTGAGCAACACAAATACTACACCTGGCGCAGCTTTTTTAAGTTCATTAATGGTTGCTGTTATTTATGCAATAATCGCTGTTTTGTTTAGCTTTATAGTGCGTGCAGTTTCCGGTAAAGGGAACCTGCAAACAGCCACTGCCGTTGCATTTGCCATTTGCATGATCGCTCCCGTATTAATGGCTTCGGAAAAATGGAACGATCATGACCGGAGCAAAAAAACACTGGCACCTTCCATGGCGAAAAACTACCTGGAAAGCTGTGCACCCAATGCTATCTTATTTACGTTTGGCGACAACGATACTTATCCCCTCTGGTATGCCCAGGAAGTAGAAGGTGTACGTCCTGATATCAGAATTATTAATACCAGTCTATTGGGCATTGATTGGTATGTAAATCAATTGCGTTATAAAGTGAATCAGAGTGAGCCGATAGATGTGATCTGGAGCAAAGATCAGATCAGTGGCCTTGCATATATTATGTATCGCCCGCAGGGTGCGCAGGATAGAGTATATCCAATGTATGATGTAATGAAGAACGTAATAGGCCCGATGCTGAATGCAGAAGACAAAACGAGTGTGCAGGCAACATTCCCCGTCAGGCATTTTAGTGTGGCCGTTGATACGTCAACAACATTTAAAATGGGAGTGACTAATCCTACCGATACAGTTTATTCAGAATTGCAAATTGACATTCCCGAAGGAAAAAATTATCTGACACTCGATCAGTTAACAATATTAAATATCATTGCTGCCAATGGTTGGAAGAGGCCCATTTATTTTACTTCCCCTTATGGAGATTTAGGTTTTGGCCAATACCTTCGTAAAGATGGTCTAACTTATCGCCTGGTACCTGTAAAAAATAGTTTCCCTCAGCAAAACTGGTTAGTGGATCAGGCACTTCGAGGCACATCTATCAGGGATAATAATACAGATGTGATGTACAATAACCTGATGAACAAATTCACCACCGGTGGTGCCAACAAACCGGGCATGTACATAGATGAAGAGAACCGAAGAAATTTATTGTCCATACGTTCTGTATTCGGCGAAGCTGCAGGAAACATTGCCGATAAAGGCCGGAAGCCTGAAGCGATAAAACTGATGGATAAACTGGAAACCCTGATACACCCTGAAGTATTGCCTTATGCCATGGCGAGCCGGTATAATTCGCACAATCAAACAGGTATGATATACCTCGAAGCAGCTTACAAAGCAGGTTACACTCAATTGGCCGATAAACTGAAAGCTGCAATCCGTAAAGACCTTAATGACCAGAAGGTTTATTATGAGTATATGAAAAAGGAAAAAGAAGAATTTTATAATTCCGTGGCCAGAGAAGCTGAGATCAATGACTTCATGATCCAATTGCTTGCTGAAGTAGAAAAAAAATACGGCACATCGCCTGTGCAGGTGCAGGAGAACCCAAGAGGTGTGGATAGCACGCAGCGAAGGTAGAGCCTGCCCCCTATCCCCCGGTGCCCGCCCGCCCGCGCCGATACGGATGGGGATGACCTGGTTGGACGTGGGGGAACTTAGATCTAAGTATCATTACTTTAAACCGGGTCTTCTTATAGTCCGGTTTTTTTATACAAATACATCAAGACGTCACCATGCAATCTTATATTTTTGCTTTGCGAAATTTCTGTACATTGTATTCAGTATGAAAGGATTTCATTTTAAAAAGTTTGATCCTGCGGAGCAAGGCAAATCACGTTTTGAACAATTGCTGGATTTGTTAATGCAATTGCTTACACATACATCGGGAGATGTAAATGAAGCATTACAATGGCTGAACCAGCTTGATGGAAAGTATGAACTCACCAATGAGGAATATGGGATGGGCGACTTTATGGATGAACTCAGGGAAAAAGGATATATAAAAGATAATGAACACGCCGGTCAAATAGAGATCACACCAAAAACCGAACAAGGCATAAGAAAAAGAAGCCTCGAAGAAATTTTTGGTAAACTAAAAAAAACACGGGGTGGACAGCATCAAACTTTTAAACCTGGCCAGGGAGATGAAGTAAGCCCTGACAGCAGGCCATTTCAGTTTGGAGATCAACTTGAGCAAATTGATTTCACTGAATCCATTCGTAATGCACAGATCAATCATGGCCTTGATGACTTTCGCATGCAGGAAGATGATCTTTCCATTAGAGAAACGGATTTCAAAACACAGACTTCAACTGCATTGATGATTGATATTTCTCATTCCATGATATTGTATGGTGAGGATAGAATAACACCTGCTAAGAAAGTGGCTATGGCGCTGAGTGAACTGATTACAACTAAATATCCCAAAGACACACTGGATATTGTGGTATTCGGTAATGATGCCTGGCCGGTTGAGATTAAAGATCTCCCTTATTTGCAAGTCGGTCCTTACCATACCAATACGGTTGCAGGTTTGGAATTGGCAATGGATATTTTGCGGAGAAGAAAAAATCCGAATAAACAAATATTCATGATCACAGATGGTAAACCCACCTGTTTAAAAATCGGTGCCCGGTATTATAAAAACAGTTTTGGTCTCGACAGGAAAATAACAGCTCGCTGCCTGAACCTTGCCGCACAGTGTAAAAAATTGAAGATACCGATCACTACTTTCATGATAGCCACAGATCCTTACCTGCAGCGCTTTGTACAGGAATTTACTGAGACTAATAATGGGAAAGCTTTTTTTGCATCTTTGGATCGCTTAGGTGCTTTTATGTTTAAAGATTTCGAAAGTGGGAAGAGGAAAACGGTGTATTGAGTCTGGATGAGATACACATAATAATCTTCCAGGGTTTAATAGGCATTTTAAATTAGGTTTCTTTTTTGGAGCTAAGCGATTTTGCGAACGTTCAACAAAAAGAAAAGAATGCGCTCGTTTTTGAACGAAGAAAATACCAATACCAACAATACATTTCAGACTTAAATGGGGTAGATATTAAAGCTCTTGAAAATAATCCGGAAAAAATCATAAAAGCCATCCGCGTTTGGCTTCATACATCATCAGCTAGAAAAACTATTACTTCAACACAACTAATTATCCGGGAATATGTTGAATTTACTAAATAGATTTTCCCGAATTTGTGAAAGAAAGTCACACGCAACAACATGATCTCACAAATAATGACTATTGTGTGTTCGTAGTTGCTTCTTTGCGAGAAAAAAATAAGCCCAAATACTAAGACATGGACATCAAAAGAATAAATACCATACGTGAACTCAAAGAATCGGGTTACAAAAGAAAGAGCATTAAAGAAGAATTAAGACAAAACCTGATACTGAAATTAGAAGCAAAGAAAGAAACGTTTAGCGGCATCATTGGTTATGAAGATTCTGTAATTCCGGATGTAGAAAGAGCTTTGCTAAGTAAACATAATATTTTATTTCTCGGTTTGCGTGGCCAGGCAAAAACAAGGATGGCAAGACAAATGACAGAGCTGCTTGATGAATACATTCCGGTAATCTCTGGTAGCGATATAAATGACGATCCCCTACATCCCATATCGAAGTATGCAAAAGATCTGATACATGAGAAAGGCGAGGACACCCCAATAGAGTGGATGCACCGCAGTCAGCGCTATGGCGAGAAGCTGGCAACACCGGATGTAAGTGTGGCTGATCTGATCGGTGATATTGATCCTATAAAAGCAGCTAATCTTCGCCTGAGTTTTGCTGATGAGCGGGTGATCCATTACGGCATTATCCCAAAAAGCAACCGCAGCATTTTTGTGATCAATGAATTACCGGATCTTCAGGCACGGATACAGGTTGCATTGTTTAATATTTTGGAAGAAGGTGATGTGCAGATTCGTGGTTTTAAATTACGCCTGCCGCTTGATATTTTATTCGTGTTTACAGCTAATCCTGAAGACTATACAAACCGCGGCTCAATCGTAACTCCATTAAAAGATAGAATTGAAAGCCAGATATTGACTCACTATCCAAAGTCACTGGAACATGCGCTTGCGATAACAGAGCAGGAAGCAGACATCGCAAAAGAACAGAAAGAAAGAGTAACGGTCAGCGACCTCATCAAGCGACTGATAGAACAAGTGGCCTTTGAAGCAAGAGGCAGTGAATTTGTAGATAAAAGAAGCGGGGTAAGTGCAAGGCTTACTATTTCTGCTTTTGAAAATGCAATAAGTGCCGCGGAACGAAGGGCTATTCTGAATAAAGAAAAAGAAACACAGGTTTGGATATCTGATCTGATAGGAATTATTCCATCCATCACCGGTAAAATAGAACTTGTATATGAAGGCGAACAGGAAGGTCCGTTCCAGGTGGCGATGAATCTGCTCGATAAATCTATACGTACCCAGTTTATCCAATATTTCCCTAACCCCGAATCATTGAAGAAGAGAGCGCCCAAAAAAGGTGAAGCTGCACAGGCCATAGATAATCCATACCGATCCATCATTAGTTGGTTTGATAAAGGCCATCATGTAAACGTGGTTTTTGCTACGAGTGATAAGGAAAAAATAAGTTTATTAAATAAGGTAGATGGATTACAGGCATTCGTAAAAAAAACGTACAGTCGTGCAAATGAAAAAGAAGCGGCGTTACTTATGGAATTTGTGCTGCATGGATTGGCTTCTTATTCTGTGATCAGTAAAAAGATATTAGAAACATCTGTGGAATTCAAAGACCTTATGGGGAGCATGCTGAATATTCAAAGTGCTACTGCTTTTGATGAAGAAGATGAAGATTTCAATTAAAACATGAGATATCAATGGTTCCCTTCTGTTCAAATAATATTCACTTCTCTTTCCAATAGAATTCCAAATTTTTTATTTACTGACTGAATGATCTGTTCACTTAATTCTAATATTTCTTTTCCGGTTGCATTTCCATAATTTACCAATACTAAAGCCTGTTTTTCATAACAGCCTGCATCTCCATTTCGGTAGCCTTTCCATCCACACTGTTCTATCATCCATCCCGCAGCAACCTTGATGGAATCTGCACCAACCGGGAAACCAACAACAGAAGGAAATTTTTGTTTTAGTTCTTCGAATTGCTGCACACCGATCTGTGGATTTTTAAAAAAGCTTCCTGCATTACCGATGGTTTTTGGGTCTGGTAATTTTGAAGATCGAATATTGACCACTGCCTGTGAAATGGCTTTAATGGATAATTCAGTAACACCTAAGCGGTCAAGCTCTTGCTGTATAGCACCATAACTTGTATTGTAATGGGGTAAACGATTTAATCTAAAAGTAACAGTGCATATAACAAATTGATTTTTGTAACGGCTTTTGAAAACACTTTCACGATAACCAAAAGCACAATCTTCTGCACTGAATGTTCGCAGATATTTATCTCTGATGTGAAAAGCTTCCAATTCATAAAATACATCTTTTATTTCCACCCCATAGGCTCCTATATTTTGCATGGGCGATGCACCTACATTGCCTGGAATTAATGAAAGATTCTCAACGCCTGCATATCCTTCTTCAATACAGTGCATTACGAAGCTGTGCCAGTTTTCCCCCCCTCCTGCTTTTACATATACAGAATCTTCATCCTCTTTAACTACTTCGATGCCCTTTATGTCATTTTTTAAAACAGCTCCATTAAAGTCTTTTGTAAATAATATATTGCTGCCTCCACCTAATACTAAAAGTGTTTGATTATTTTGAATTTTCCTGTTTTTTAGCACCTCTTCCAGATTCGCTACATTCTGAAAGGCACAGAAATACTTAGCCTGTATATCAATACCAAAACTGTTATAATTTTTAAGCGAAATATTTTCCCGAATTTGCATACTGAATTTTCAAAGCAAGGTTACACAAAAATCATGAGCAGTACGGCAACCATAATAGGTGTAACAGGATTGATCGGGAGTAAACTCTGGCATGTATTGAAAAAAGATAATCACTATGCCACTATCCGGTTGCTGGTGCGACGGCCATTCCAGCACAATGATCCGAAAACAGAAGTAAAGCTGGTTGACTTCAGAGATACGGAATCTTATAAATTAGGAATCGAAGGCAGCGATGCTGTGTTTTGCGCTATAGGTACCACCATGATAAAAGTAAAAGGGGACATAGAAGAATACCGTAAAATTGACTTTGATATCATCATGAATGCAGCCCGCTTTAGTAAGGAAACTGGGTGTGAGAATTTCTTATTTGTCTCTTCTGTTGGAGCTAATAAGGCCAGCTCAAATTTTTATCTGAAACTAAAAGGTGATATAGAAGAAGCCGTCAAAAATACCGGGCCCATTTCAGTGTCTGCCTTTCGCCCTTCTATGTTGTTAGGTTTCCGCCATGAAAAAAGATTTGCTGAGTCAGTACCCAAACAACTGATGCAAATTTTTTCTTTTCTATTTGTTGGTGGTTTAAAAAAATACAAAGCCATCAATGCAGAAGATGTGGCGAATTCAATGGTGTGGGCATCAAAAAGAGCGGAACCGGGTTTAAAAATTTATGAATATGAAGATATGATGATGGTGAACTTGCCCTTGAATAAAGAAAAATAATAAACTACAAAATATGAGAGTAAGTGTCTTCATAACTAAAAATCATAAACCCCGTGCGACTGAGTTAACCCCGTCCGTACCGGCACGGGCGGGCGGGCGGATACAAACTATAAACCACAAACTCTAAATCGCATCTACATCCGGGACTATCATTAATCTGGTGAAAGACTTTTCACTATGCAAAACAGCAATTT
>Ga0183260_10000236_pt1 | contig 44360 bp, 44 predicted proteins | sample AntDrymUQ4972206_2_FD_129768 | JGI IMG/M metagenome (GOLD analysis project Ga0183260, IMG submission 129768) | Polar desert sand microbial communities from Dry Valleys, Antarctica - metaG UQ497 (22.06) (version 2) (version 2) | ecosystem: Environmental > Terrestrial > Soil > Desert | place... | reverse complement strand
GCGTCGAGGATCGTCGAGCGCTCCTCGTGAGCTTTCTCGTACTTGTAAACGCGAGCCAGATCCGTCTGCGTGAGCCCCTTGAGGTGGGACACGATCTCGTCCGCATTCAGCGAGGCGTAGCTCTTTATCGGCAGCTCGCTGGCCTTGCGAGGAGCACCGACGCGAGGCATCTTCGGCGCCACCTGGGTGGCTGCGGTCGAACCCTTGCGCGCCGCCTTCTTCGCGGTCTTGCGCGTCTGGACAACGGCGTCACGTGCTTCGTCCTCGGCCGCTTCAGCGCGACGCTTGACGACGCGCTCGATCGGCTGCATCCGGTTCTGACCACGGTCTACGAGGTCCTCGTACAGTTTACGTACCGAGGCTCGGTTGAGGTCGACGATCTCGTCCCGCACGCGAGCGTAGGCGCCCAGCGGCAGATACACGCTCATCTCGACGGCCCTGGAAGCGACACGCTCCATGGTGTCGTTCATGTTCGGCATGTGGGTTCCTCCTGTCTAGATTTGCTAGCTACAGTTTAAACTTCGCTAGCTCGAGTATACCCTGGGCCCGACTACCTAAACGGGCGAAACGTCCGGAACCTGCGCCAGGACCCCGGTGATTATCGTTCTCAGCGACGCCGTCCACTCCACGTCCGGGAGCTCCGCCAGGGCCCCCTCCGCTCGGCGTCCGTGCTCGCATGCGATGTCCAGAGCGGCCGCCAGGGAACCACTGGCGTCCAACGTGGGGAGGACCGAGCCAAGCTCTCGGTCACCCGAGGCGAGTCGCCGGGCGAGCGAGGGATCGCGCTGGCATCCGATCAGCACCGGGATCGTGAACACCCCCTCGCGCAGATCCGTCCCCGGCTCCTTCCCCGTTATCCGCGGATCACCGGTGAGGTCGAGCAGGTCGTCGATCACCTGGAACGCGAGGCCCAGGCTCTCGCCATAGACCATCAACGCTGCGCGCCGGTCCGGACCGGCGTCGGAGGTTGCCGCACCCAGGTCGCAGGCGGCCACAAACAACGCCGCTGTCTTCAGTCGGATCGTGTTGAGGTACTGCTCGGGCGTTCGCTCCGGATCGTTCACAGAACCCGTCTCCACTATCTGTCCCTCGCACACCGCGGCGATCGCTCGCGCCAGGATCCCGGGAACCTCGCCGGAAGCGTCCGCTCCCAGCGCTGATCCGCAGGCAAAGAGATAATCGCCCGCTAGGACCGCCACCTCGGTACCCCACTTTGCATGGGTCGTCGGCACTCCCCGGCGGGTTTCGGTTTCGTCCAGGACGTCGTCGTGATACAGGGTCGCGATGTGAACGAGTTCGATCGCGGCCGCAGCAAGGTCAGTCGCACGTCGTCCCGATTCCCCGGCGTGGGATGAGAGCAACACGAGCGCGGGTCGGAGACGCTTGCCTCCCGCTTTTAGCAGGTGTAACGAAGGCTCGGCGACGAGCGGTTGCCCCGACGCCCCCGCCGTTCTCAACAGGAGGTCTTCCACCCGCAGGATGTCGTCAACCAACCAGCTTGGACCCCCCTGCGCTCCCGCCGGGACGCCACTCGGGGCGTCGGTCACTCGCCAACCACCTGGATGAAACACCTGCGGTGTCGAGACGAATCCAGCTCGAGGAAGAGAACCCGCTGGCCCTCCCCGAGCGCTGGGACACCGTTGACGATCGGAATGGATTCAGAGGTCTTGCCGGCGAATATGTGGAAGATGTGGGCCGGCGCGTTCGCGGGCTCCTCCTCGACGAGGTTCTCGGTGCGGATGTCGAGGTCGTCGTGTGCGTAGTAATGATCTTTCGGAGCAAGGGTTTCCATCGTTCGCTCCAGGGCCTTGAGGGAGCCGTTACCGGATGACGTGATCACCACACTGCAGGTCGTGTGGGGGGAAAAGACCAGCACGTTTCCGTCGCGGACCCCGGATGATCGGACCAGTTTCAGCACATCATTCGTGATGTCGAGCGCGTCGAAACGCCCGCCCGTTTCGGTTTCGATGGCCTCGAAAAGAATCACGCAACCATTCTTCCCTACCTGCGCACGCAAGGGGTTGGACGAGCGTTCGGGGCTTCTAAACGACTGTTCAACCGGCGATTGCCTGGCGTTCGTGCGGGTAAGGACGAGTGAAGGACCCAACCCGAAGGAGTATGTATGAATCCACTTCTGAAGAAGGCGCTGGCAGCGCTAGCCATCAAGGAAGGTATCGAGAAGATCCAGGAGATGCGGCAGCCCAAGCGGCGCTCCATCGCCTCGCGACTGGGCCCGATCGCATTGATCGCCGGGGTCGGCGCAGGGACCTACATGCTCGCGAAGAGCGGGCAGCTCCAGCCACTGCTTAACAAGGCGAAGTCGTTGACCGGCGGTGGCAAGGAAGCCCCTCGGCATTCGCAGGACTCGGGCATCCCCCAGTCCTCCATCAACCTCAACGACAACGCTTCGAACACAGCTCCGGTCGTTTAGTCGGCTAGGCATCACGACTCAGGCCCCGGCGGACCCCGCCGGGGCCTGATAATGAGTGGGATGACAGGCCCGAGTTCCATCGCGCCCCCGCCACCGGAGCCACCGCAATCGTTTCTGAAGCAGAGCGGCTTCGGGATCCTGACTGAGGTAGAGCCGCCGCGCCGCCCCGACATCGAGCACGTGAGACGTCAGATAGAGGTGCTCAAGCCCGTCACCGACGCGTTCCTCATCCCCGACAACCATCTCGGGCGCGCCACCGTCTCCAGCGTTGCGGTCGCACACGAAGTCGCCTACCTCGGAGGCAGAGGGATCGCTTGCCTGAACGCTCGTGACCGGAATCTTCTCGGATTCCGCCGGGACCTGCTGACCGCAGCCTCGTATGGGGTGGATCATTTCCTCTTCGTCTATGGGGACGCCCCACAGGAAGGGCGGCGCACCGAAGACCTGACCGTGCGCGGGATGATCAACGAGGTTCGTTCGTTCGGCGAGGGACCGCTGTTCCAGGGCTACTCGGACTTCAGGATCGGAACCGTTGCCAAGGTGGGACGTCCTTTGGCCTGGCGAACGCAAGCAGACTTCGTGTTCGTCCAGGTGACCTACTCGTTCGAGAGGTTGCTCCAATGGAGAGAATCGCTGGACTATGCGGGCCGTATGTACGCAGGTGTCCTCGTCCTAGCTAGCGCCCGGATGGCGCGGCGCATCAACGCGTCGATCCCGGACATACAAGTCCCCGAGACGATCGTCGACAAACTGGACGACGCCGAAGTCGGAGTCGATCTCGCCTGCGAACAGATCGAACGCGTTAGGGCATCGGGGGCATTCGACGGGGTGCATCTGATCCCCGTTGGTCGCTACCGGGAGATGGCCGCGCGACTGAAGACGATCACCACCTCGTAGGAGAACGTGGGCAGGATCTCTTCCGCGTGGAAGCCGAAGAACCCTTCCTGAGCGTTTCACCCACGGAGCGGGCACGTGATCGACGCGGAAAACGCCGTCTCGAAGAGACGGCCAAATGTGTAGGGGAGCGCTGCTAGGAGGCTCGGCGGGCGCGGGCGCGGCGGCGCTTGAGCGACGCTCGCTCCTTATCCGTGAGGCCGCCCCAGATCCCGTACTTCTGATTGGTCTCCATGGCGAACTCCAGACAGGGCTCTAGTACGGGGCAGCGCTGACAAACGGCTTTGGCGCGCGCCTCGCGGGCCTGCTTCTCGAGCTCCGATTCACCCTGGTCTGGACCGAAGAACAGGACGTTGTCGAACTCGTTGCAAGCGGCGTCTTCCTGCCAGTCGAGCTTCTCGACGGGGTCGAGGGATTGGATCTGGAACCTCCTCCGATTGGTGCTGGTCTCGCGAGCGGGGCATTGACTACCTTCTTCTTTGCCACTCGCTCTCTTCGATAAACGGCCCTCAGGCGTAGTTATTCCTCGACACCGGCAGCTGCCTGGATTCGTCGAGGGGTGAGTCCCTCCGCCACATCGTGGTTCCCCACGGGGCCTCCCTTACCTTCTCTCACTTCCCGAAATAGGTCAATGGTTAGCCTGGGCCCGCCCCCGCCTTAGAGGAGCGCCAGCAGCGTCACGCCCTGGGTCCAATGAAAGACGCTCCTGCAGGCTCCGTCGAGTTCACAGAGGCGGGCTGTGAGGCGGCCCCCGCCTCGGCCGGTCGCCTGGACGTAGGCGAACCGGGAGGAGTCCGGGGACCAGATCACGTTGCCCACCGCCCTGCGGGACTCCGGAACCGCTCCAGGGGGCGGGCCCGTGGTCGAAAGGGTGAGCATGGTGGATACCGGGATCCCTCCAGGGGCCCCTTTGATCGCAACGGCCGCGACCGTGGAGGAGTCGGGGGCCCAGGTACCCGGGCCTAGGGCCGCCCCGTCCAGGTCCACATCGATCGCACGCCCGGTCGGAGCGCCGCTCTCGTCCAGAGCGAGGATCGTCGAGGAACGTCTTCCAGCACGGATGAGCCAACCTCCGTCGGGCGAAGCGCCCCATATCTCACTTGGGGGGATCGCCAGCGTGGCCGCGCTGCCATCCGGACCGACGCTCGCTGTCCTCCGAAGGTCGCTCTGATCGGCCGCCAGCAGACGATCGCCCGCCCAACCCAAGAGGCCCCAGCGTCCAGGGGTTGTCATTCGTTGCGGGTTCCCCTCGGCATCGGCGACCACTATGCGAACCCGTCCGGAGCAGGCCTCACCATCACAGGCGCGACGTTCGACCGGCTCGATGTAGGCGAGGTTGCCGCTCGCCGACCACAGAGGCGAGAAGCCCGGTCCGAGGGTTGCGCGAACTCCACTGGCCAAGTCGATCGTCTGCAACTCCGGATACTCGACAAAGTCCTCGTCGTTGCCCGTGGGGACGGCCGCAGTGACGACGGCTGCCGCCGTTCCGTCAACGGAGAGCACGGCGTCGCCACCCGGCAACGTGGCCACGGGCTCCTGCACGCCTTCATCTAGGTCGAAGCTTCGGATGACCCGGCCCCGTAGGAACAGAAGGTGGGTCCCCTCGTCCGGCTCCTGTGCTGGATCGGCGGTCGGAACGTTCGTTGAGGGAGTCGGCTCGGTGAGCTTTGTAGAAGCCGACGGGGCCGGCGGGGAGGATGATGCGTCGGCTCGTCGCTGGCCATCTGCCGCGGGATCGCATGCGCCCAGGATCGCCACAAGACCCGCGATCAGGATCACGCGCGCGCTAAAGCGCGTCTCGAACCTCCGGTCAGTCCGCGCCGTTCAGATCCTCCGGCTCACCCGCAGATTCGAAGGCTTCGATCTCCGCGGCCGATGGAACGAGTGAGCCTGCTCCGGGCGTGGCGAGTTCGATAGCTCGGAGTACCGCTCCGCTGGTTCGCAGCGCGGAGGTGTTGCTCGTCTCACCCCAGCAGGGAGAGCCCTCATCGGAAAGGTGACGACCCTGCGAGTCCGTGCGCGGCCACCACCAGGATCGTGAGGACGAGAGAGCGGCATTGTTGATCCGCAGATCGAAGTGATTATGCGTCTGAGACGAGTAACAACCGATGCCGTGAACCTGGCTGCGCATCGCGATGTTCCGCTGGCGGTGGTTCGTGATCTCGGCCATACGGTTGTCCGCCGCCGTTCCGTACAGATGCTGCGATCTGCTGGCACCACCGATACAGTCGTTGTAAGGCAGGCTCCTGAAGCCCGAGTTGATACCCACTGGCCGGCCGCCGCCTTTGGCCCTCACCGCTTCGAGCCGCCACATCAGGCGCCTGACGTTCCTCTTGGCCCTCCGGGCGGCGACCATCCCGCCTCCGAATGTGCCGGCGTACGCGTTCGCCTGCGCGCCGCATCCCGAGTTGCGATTCTGATCGAATTCGCTCCAATCGAAGTGCCCGGTGGAGCCGTCGGGGTCCTGCAATCGATTCAATGCGAGGAAAACCGACTCGTTCGCAACGCCTGTTGCCGCCAGACCGTGGTGCTTCTGATAGTTCGCTACCGCGACTTTGGTCATGCGATCGTATTGGCCATCGAGATAGAACGCTTTGTGTTCCTCGTTCGGATACCAGCCGGAGATCCGAACCTGAAGCGCACGCACGGCCGGGCCCGAGTCCCCGGTCGAAAGGGAGCGCTTGAAGTTGTACGCGGATGCGGGCCCGGCCGAGGTCAGCGAGCCCAACAACGCGAGCGCGCAGATTGCCAAGACCTTCCTTCGAGTGACCTTCATGCCCATTTTGTCGGCTTCCCGGTAGCCCAGCCTTGAATCACAATTATTCTCAGGGGGGAAATAACAACCCCGATCACCTCGGGGGATCGGGGGTAGAGACGGGCCCTTCCCTCAGACCCCCTTGTTCTCGACGTCCTTCTTGTTATTCTCGATGTCCTTCTTGCCCGTTACGCGGGGTTTGGGTCCTGTTCCGACATGTCCGCCCCCACGCGGCCTATCATTCCTCTTATGGGAACCTCGCCCGACGTCGTGCGGGTCGTGCTCATCGACGACCAGACCCTGCTTCGCCGGGGAATGAAGACGATGCTCGAAAGCGGCGGAGATATCGAGGTCGTAGGCGAGGCCTCCGACGGAACCGAGGCTCTTGCCGTGGTCGGGGCCAATATGCCCGATGTGGTCCTGATGGACGTGATCATGCCGAACAAGGACGGGATCGAGGCAACCCGTGAGATCAAGGACGCGTTCCCAAACGTGAGTGTCGTGGTCCTGTCCGGCCATGACGAGCAGCGCTTCCTGTTCGACGCTCTGAAGGCGGGCGCCTCGGGATACCTGTTGAAGACGGCCGAGCTGGACGAGGTGGTCTCGACGGTGAAGTCGGTTTCTCAGGGCCAGGGGCGTTTGGATCCGGCACTTGCGTCCCAGGTGTTGTCCGAGTTTCAGAGTTACCAAAAGGCCGAGGTCGCAGAGGTCTTCCAGCCGCTCACCCCGCGCGAGCGGGAGATCCTGCAGCTCATGAGCGAGGGGCTCCCAAACAAGACAATCGCAAGCCGTCTGTCTATCTCCGAGCGAACGGTGACGACTCATGTCGCGAACATCTACTCCAAGCTGCACGTCAACAATCGCGTCTCCGCGATCCAAGAGGCCATGCGCAGGCGCATCCTCGACTACAACCCCTAGGTCATGACGCAAGAAGATACCCGCGCCACGAATGAGCGCTTGCGTTCCCTTCCCGCCGTTGACAAGGTGGTCGGGTCGATGGGCTTCGACGGCCCGCAGGCGAGAGCCACGGCAATGGCACGTCGAGCTCTGGACGAAGCCCGGGTGGAGGTTCGACAGGGATCCGAAGCCCCGGACTTCGACGCCATCATCGATCGAGCCGAGACGCTAATGATCGAAGAGCTACGAATGGGACTCGTTCGTGTGATCAACGCAACCGGCGTGATCATCCACACCAATCTCGGACGCGCGCCGATGGGATCGGAGCAGATTAGAGCGGTGATTGAGGTCGCCGGCACCTATTCAAATCTGGAATACGACCTCTCTGAGGGCCGGCGAGGGAGTCGTTACGCGCATGCCACACGTCTCATCGCCCGCGTCACCGGAGCCGAGGCGGCCATCGTGGTCAACAACAACGCCGCCGCCGTTCTCCTGACCCTGGCAGCTCTTTGCTCCGGACGCGAGGTCATCATCAGTCGCGGAGAGCTCGTTGAGATCGGAGGCGAGTTTCGTATCCCCGACATCATGTCTATCTCGGGCGCGCGTCTGGTCGAGGTCGGGACCACCAACCGGACCCACCTCGTGGACTACGAGCGAGCGATCTCACCCGACACCGCTGCGATCCTGAAGGTGCACCCCTCCAACTACAAGGTCGTCGGATTCACGTCGACGGTTCCCGCGCGAGACCTTGCGCGCCTAGCGACCGGGCGGGGAGTTACATTCCTTCACGATCTCGGCTCGGGGTTGGTTACCGATGATGCTCCAGCCGACTTCACAGGAGAGCCGCTCGTCCAGGTGGCTTTGGAGGATGGAGCGAACGTCGCGATGTTCTCCGGCGACAAGCTCCTCGGAGGTCCGCAGGCCGGCATCATCGTGGGACACACGCATCACATCATTCAGTTGGAGCGCCATCCCCTTCTTCGTGTGCTGCGAGTCGACAAGATGACGCTCGCCGCCCTCGAGGCAACCCTTCGCCTTTACCTCGACGGACGGACGGACGAGATCCCACTCTGGCGAATGGCTCGCACCGACGCGGACGAACTCGAACGGCGGGCCCGAGCGATAGCAGAGGAGCTGCGCGAGATCGGTTCGATCAAGGTCGAGGCCTTCCCAACACGATCCGTCGCTGGGGGCGGATCTCTGCCGGACGTCGAGGTCGGTTCATGGGCGGTGGCACTCCTACCCGATCGCGCCGGGGCCTCAGAGCTGCAGCGTTCGTTGCGCCGCTCCGATCCACCGATCGTCGCTCGGGTGGAAGAGGATCGCGTCCTCCTGGACCTCCGCACGGTTGCGCCGGACGACGACCGTACGCTTGCGGCGGCGATCAGAAGGGTGCTGGGCTAAGGCCAGGAAGGAAGGAAGAAAAAGCGGCCGGGGGCCGGCCGCTTTTTCCCCTTCACTTCGGGGGAGGGGACCCCGTCCCGATCTGTTCGGGCCTACTGAAGGTCGCTCCTACTCGTCCTCGGGCTCCGCAGGTGGGGGGATACCTACGGGCGGCCAAGAGACGGGCATACGAAAAAGCGAAGGGAGTGCTTCCGGAGTTGAAGTTCGCAAGAGAATCACTCTGTCCTCCATTCGGTGGCTGGGCTGCCTCACTTCGAGACCCCTGGCTTTGCGTCCCCGCCTCGCAGCGGGTTTGCCTTTCTCGTGGAGGCGAACCTCCGTTCCGTCTATCGACCGCTTGGAGGACCAGCTTTAGCCCGATCCGCCTCTAAGAGAGAGGGATCGAAGCGGTTCTGCCCGGCGTAGACGTTGAACCTGCTATCTCGCAGGAAGCCGACGAGCGTCATCCCGAACTCCTGGGCCACGGCCACGGCGAGGCTGCTGGGGGCCGACACCGCACAGACGATCGGGACTCCGGCCACGAGCGCTTTCTGCATCAACTCGTAGCTCGCGCGACCGCTGAAAACCAGCACGCTCTCGCTTAATGGAATGTGGCCCTGCAGCAACGACCAGCCGATCAGCTTGTCGAGGGCATTGTGACGGCCGACGTCCTCCCGAAGCTCGACGAGAGCTCCGTTCGGGTCGAACAGCCCGGCCGCGTGCAACCCTCCCGTGGCATCGAAAACGCCCTGGGCAGAACGCAGCTTGTCCGGAAGGCCGAGCAGCAACTTCGGATCCACGGTCAACCCCCCACGCAGGGGTTTACGCCGGATAGCAAGCGCTTCCAGCGCCGCCTTCCCACAAACCCCACAGGCGCTGGAGGTAAAGAAGTGCCGCTCCAGCGGCCTGAGATCGGGCCTAGCCCGGGGCGCGAGCCGCACGTTGACGATGTTGTATCGCTGCTCCTCGCCGATCGTCCTGTCGACGCAGTAACTGATAGCCGAAACATCGGCTCCCGACGAGATGACACCCTCGCCGAAGAGAAATCCGGTCGCGAGCTCGAAATCGGCTCCCGGGGTCCGCATGGTGATCGCGATGGTTCGCGTCTCACCGCCCAACAACAACCGGATCTCGAGCGGCTCCTCGGCCGCCACCGAGTCGACCCGTACGACGCTCTGCCCACCCTCGTAAGCCAACGCCTCGGCCCGCACGACAGCCCCCACGCGCCCACCCTCACCCATCATGGCTTCAAGTTACCGCCCACCCCGCTGGTTGTGGCCCCCCATCCCGATGTCCCGGTGGATCCGCCACAGTGGCAAGACCTGTCCGTGCGTCTTGAAGGCATGGAACCAAGCAAGCGTGTGGTGGTAGTTCGTGTCGACGAGCGTGCCGTCGATGTCGAGGATCGCGTTCGTGCTCATCGGCCGTTCCTACCCGCCTAGGAGGGAGTTAGCCGCGACCACCGGGTTTATGTTGCGACGTATGCACGTCATCGGCACAGCGGGGCATGTGGATCACGGGAAGTCGACTCTCGTCGAGCGGTTGACGGGGATCGACCCCGACCGTTTCGAGGAAGAGAAGCGTCGGGGGCTCACCATCGATCTCGGGTTCGCGTGGCTCCCTCTGCCCTCCGGCAACGAAGTCGGCCTGATCGACGTCCCGGGCCACGAACGGTTCATAAAGAACATGCTCGCCGGCGCGGGTGGAATCTCGATCTGCATGTTCGTCGTGGCCGCCAACGAGGGATGGATGCCACAATCGGCCGAACACCTTGCCATTCTCGATGCCCTTCGCGTGCGATCCGGCGTGGTGGTCCTTACGAAGTCCGACCAGGTGGACGAGGCCACTCTCGAACGCACGCGCACAGACGTGAACAAACGTCTCGGCGTTTCCAGCCTGCGTGACGCGCCGGTGATCGCTTGTTCAGCAACAACGGGTGAGGGGCTGGAAGCGTTGGTGGGGGCGCTGGACGACGTTGTTTCCAGGACGCCCGCGCCGCCCGATACGGGCAGACCGAGATTATGGGTCGACCGGGTCTTCACCATCGCCGGCGCCGGGACCGTAGTCACGGGGTCATTGATGGGTGGAACGTTGTCGGTCGGGATGGAGGTCGAGATCGCTCCCGAGGGCCGGAAGGCCCGGATCCGTGCGCTTCAAAGTCACAAGAAGACGCTGACGTCTGCCGCTCCGGGCAACCGAGTCGCCCTCAACCTCGCCGGACTAGAACGAGCCGGCGCGCAACGAGGCGACGCGATCGTGTCACCGGGGGGATGGCGCTCAACGAGGCGTTTCGACGCCCACGTCGAGGTCTTCGAGGAGCGCCTCATCGGGGAGGCTCACGAGCTCACCGCTCGCGGCGCGCACCTTCTGTATGTGGGCTCGGCCGAGACCCCCGTGCGGATAAGCCTGCTGGGTGTCGAGCAAAGTTTGCGTGGCGGACAGTCGACCGTCGCGCAGTTATATGCGCGCGACCCGCTCGTCCTTCAGAGAGGGGATCGCTTCGTCCTCCGAGATGCGGGGCGGATGCTCACCTTCGGGGGGGGTGTCGTACTGGACCCCGTTCCACCGCAAGCAAGGCGGTCGGACACAGACTACGCCGCCCGCCTTCGTGCTCTGACCGGTGCCACTCCGGCCGAAGCACTCGACATCCTCGTCCGCTCGGAAGGCCGGATCGACCGTAACGAAGCGCTGCTCCGTTCGGGATCGGACCAAGAGGAGGGAGCGATGGTTCGCATCGGTGGGTATCTCGTTTCGAAGGACCATGTCAATCAGCTGACGCTGCAGGTCCAGAAGAGTCTTGCGGAGCATCATGACGGATTCCCACTGGAACCCGGCATGGGGCGAGAGCAACTACGTGCCGAGGTCGCACTTGAAGGTGACTCATTCGACGCCCTTCTCGACCTGCTCGACGACGTCGTGGCCGAGGGGTCGAGATTGCGTCTTAGCTCTTTCGCGGTGGCTCTCTCTCCCGAGCAGACGCGGGAGCGGGACAGGGTTCTTCAAGCGATCGGAAAGGCTGGTTTCTCGCCACCCACCGAGAAGAGCCTGGGGGCGGACCCTGCCCTCATACGAACCCTGGTCTCGTCCGGTGACTTGGTGCCGGTGGGCGGTTTTTTCTTCACCCGCCGATCTGCCGAACAAGCTCGACAGGTTGTGCGAGCCCACATCTCGTCCGGCGGACCAATCACGGTGGCGCAGATCAGAGATGTACTCGGCACGTCGCGCAGGTACGCAGTCCCGCTGTGCGAGTGGCTGGACGCTACCGGCGCCACGCGCCGTCAAGGAGACCTCAGGATGCTAGGGCCGCGCCCTTGAGTGCGGCTATTTCTCTCCCGCAAGCTGGCTACCTTGCACGACGGTTCCGCCGATGAGGCTCGAATCAGGCAGTGGTCTCGGGGATCCGGTCTTCATCTCTTCGACAAGCGAGTCTACGACCGCGCTCAGATCCTTCATCTCTTCGAAGACCTCTCTCTGACGCGTCGCCGATGTTCCTCGGTCGAGGATGTCGTTCACGCCGCGAAGCTCGTCGAGGCAACCGAGCCGCTCGGCGGCGGGCTCGAGCTTCTCGACGAGATCGCCGATCGAACGACGCAGTTTGATGAGGTTTCCCTCCTCGTCTCGGATGATCTCCGCCTCGAGTCCATACCTTGCAGCGCGCCACTTGTTGTCGCGGATCGTCCACGCAAGGTGATGCGGCAACTCGAGGCCATGGTCGTATCGGTCCGCCAGCCACACGACCAAGGATTGCGACAGCGCGACGATCGAGCAGAGCTCGTCCATGGTCGGGATGCCGTCGCAGATGCGCAACTCGAGAGTGCCGAAGCCGGGATGAGGCCTGATGTCCCACCACACCTCGCGGATGCTTCTGATCGTGCCGGCGCTGATGAGCGTCCTCATGAATCTCTGGAACTGACCCCAGTTCTCCATCTCGTAGGGAAGACCGGCGGTCGGGAGAGACTCGAACACCTTCGACCGAGCCGATGAGAGACCGGTGTCGCGCCCCTGCCAGAACGGACTAGAGGAGGACAATGCAAGAAAGTGCGGGATATAGGTGGCAAGTGCGTTGCCCACGGCGATGGCTTGCTCCCCAGAGGCCAAACCAACGTGAGTGTGTATGCCGAAGATCAGCAATCGGCGCGCCGTCCACTGACAGTTCTCGATGAGGCTGTGGTAGCGGGGATCGGGCGACACCGTCTGGTCCGCCCACGCGGAGAACGGATGCGTACCCGTACAGAGAACGCGGTAGCCGAGGCCCTCCGACACCTCGATCAGTCTCTCGATCTTTCCGCCGAGGTCCGCCCGCACGGCTTTGACGGTCGGACAGACGTCCGTGATGACCTCGATGGTGCACTCGAGCAGTTCGTGCTTGTAGGCACGAGAGTCGTCCAGCTCGGCGAGGATCTTGGTCGCTGCCGTGTCCGTCGCCAGGGCCCCTGCGGAATCCACGACCTGTAACTCGGCTTCGACGCCGAGGGTATGAGTTTCCGATGGGTCGAAAACGATATTCATGGGCCCCCCTAAAACGCGAGCGGGTCAGCTTGGAATGCTACGGCAAAGCAGCCGCCCGGGCGCGATGCCGACCGAATACATAGACGAGCCCGAGTGCGTTCGCCAGGACCCCCACGCCGATGACACCTGCTGCAGCCGGGATCGAGACGAGGACCGGGATGGTGCCGCCTACTACCCAGGCGAACTGTAGGACCGCCTCGAACCGGGCGAACGCCCATCCTCGTGCGCCCTCGGAGATGTCTCGTTGCACGATCGAGTCGAACGAAAGCTTCGCAGCGCCCGCCGCCACCCCGAAGATCCCCACCAGCGCTGCCGCGGTCACGAGCGAGAATCGGGAGCCCGCAAGGATCCCTGCCAACCCTCCGGCAGCGAGGCTCATCACGATGATCCCTTCCTCCTTCAAGCGGTGGCGGAGGCGCGGGGCGACGAACGCCCCGATCAAACTCCCCGTTGCCGCGGAGGCGACGAGCAGACCCAAGCCCACCGCCGCCAGATCCTCACGCCGCAAAGCGAAAGCCAGATGGAACACCAGGAACCCAACCAGGAAGCGCATCCCCCCGGTAGCAACCACGGCTTGGCGCACCGTCATCGAGCGCGCCGCCGAGCGAGCCCCGATGCGTTCGTGCCTAGGTCGAGTCCGGCGGGGAGCGGGAAGGCGTGCGGCGGGGGCGGCACCGATCAAGTAGACCGCAGCAGCGACCAGCAGCTCGGTTGAAGCGTCGAACGCACTCAGAACGGCCAGGCCCAGAGGCACTGCGATGATGCCGGCGATCGCGGAAGACTTGGACAGCGACGAATTCGCGCGAACTAGGGTGCGGCCCTCGGGAGCGATGGTGGGCAGCAGAGCCGCTCGTGCGATCAAGGCGACCCTCGAGAGGACGAGGATCGCGAACGCGATCGGAAACAGAAGCAAGGAGTCGAGTCGAGTCGCGAGCAACCACGCCGCTGCTGCTCTGCCCGCAGCGGCGAGAACAAGCGCTGCTCGGAGGCTCGCGGCGCTCCGATCCAGGGCCTTGGACAACAACGGGGCAGCGATCGCGAACGGCGCCATCGTGAGCAGCAGGTAAAGGAGCACCCGCCCCCGAGCGGTCGTCTCGGGAACCGAGAAGAAGAGCGATCCGGCCAGAGCAAGAGCGATAAGGGCGTCGCCGCCTGCGCCGAAAGCCTGCATCAGCAACAGCCTGCCGAACTGGGGCGTGGCCGCCTCGGCCCGAACCCGCCGGGCGGCCCTCCTGAGGGCCAGTCGGACGAGAGGGACTTCGTTCTGAGACGTGCCTTCCGGAGCCACCCCGGCATTCTCGCCCGCGCGGCCCTCCCATGCGTAGCAGGAGGACTCGGGGGGCCGGAGAGAACCATCAAGGGAGCCTCGATTCTCCCTATGCTCTGAGGAAGGAACGTCCCATGAGCCGAGTGAGAGTGCTGTCCGCCTGCTGCGCAGTCGGTCTGTGCTTGACGCTGCTCTCGCCCGCCGCCTCCTCGGGTCAGACCGAGGCCTACACCATCAAGAACGAATCTCACGTCGTTCAGACCAAGTTCGGTAAGATCTACGTGGAAGTCGCGCGGCCTATGCAGGGCGAACGGTCGGTAAAGGGCCCGGCGATATTCACCTACTCCCCGGTACTCCGTCTTGGGACGCAATGGCGATCAGGACCGCTGGGTTCCGCGCGGCTACGTGCGTGTCTGGGCCGACGTAGTGGGGACCGGGAACTCCGGAGGCTGCTACGACTACGGCGGGACAAGAGAGAAGCGAACCGGCCACGCCCTTGTCGAGTGGATCGCCCGGCAACCGTGGTCCGCCGGGAAGGTCGGCATGATCGGTGGCTCCTACAACGGGACCACCGCCATAGCTACGGCCGTTACGGCGCCCCCTCACCTAACGACCATCATTCCGGAAGCAGCCATTTCCCGCTGGTACGAGTACGCGTACTCGGGTGGGATCCGTTACTCGTGGACCAACGAGGCCGCGGGCAACCAGGGCCCTGGCTCCGCAGCGGACGAAGGACTTGACACTCCCCTTGCGTTCGACTTCGGGTTCGCCATCCCGCCACCGCTGGACGTCGACAACCCAGCGTGGGGAGAACGCGTGGAATCAACGGTGATCCCCTGCGACGAGATCACGCATACGGAGCATGGGTACGACCTCACTCCCGACTACGACCGTTTCTGGCTCGAACGTGACTACATCAAGGACGCACAGGACATCCAGATCCCGGTGCTGGTCGCACATAACTGGGGCGACTGGAACGTGAAGCAAGAAGGGGCGATCAACCTCTTCAATGCCCTCGACAATGCAAGCGTTCGCAAGCTCTTTCTCGGTACGCGTTGGGAAGGACATGGCACGCCTGGTGGCGATTACGACCGTACCGTGACGCGGTGGTTTGATCACTACCTGATGGGTGACGCCAACGGGGTTGCTCGTGGCCCCCAGGTTCGTAGCCAGATGTCTGACTATGACGGAGCCGGCTCTTGGTACGAGGGTGGCGTCCCGAACACGACTCCCATGGTCCTTCACGCTCAGCACCGCGCAACACCAACAGCCGACGATTACGAATGGCGACTACTCGCCCGCACTCCGCGCGATGACAAGGGACCTGCGGCCAGTTTCGTCTCATCCGGTGCCGTCACGGAAACCGCCGTCAACGCCAACCCGAGGGCGAACGCAGGATGGAAGTTCTTCGAGTCTCCGGGCCTCGAAAACGACCTGAGGATCTTCGGGAGCCCCAAGGTGAAGATCTGGTCCCAGGTGCAACGCACCTGGGTCACCTACACGCCCACCGTCATCGACATCGACCCGGAGGGTCGCACCGGTATCGCAGGCCAACAAGTAACGAGCGACGGACGAGGCGTGGTGTCTGTAACGCGAGGGTGGCTTGATTCACGCTACCGGAACGGGCTCGCCCGGCAGCAAGACATCGAACCCGGACAGTTCTTCGGGATGACCGTAGTGCAGAAGCCACAGGACTACACCTTCAAGAAGGGTCATTCGATCGGTCTCAGCATCCAGACCGAGATCGCCGACTGGGGCATACCCAAGCTCTATCCGGGTTGCGACTCACCCTTGTGCAACACGGTGACCCTCGGTTGGAAAACCGGTCGAACGAAACTGATCCTTCCCGTCGTCGGCAGAGGGCGCCCCTTCTCGTAGAAGCTGCGGGCGACCGGGTGAGACACTGGCGTCGTGGCACGGAAACGGCGACAGCCGATCGAGGCCGATGCGATCGCGTCCGGGTACTTGGATCACGAAGGCGGCTGGCGCGAACCGCCGGAGGAGACGCTGAGACTCTTCCGCACGATCCTCCAGCCGGCCAGTGACGATCACTCCCCTCTCACACGAAGCATCACCGAGGGGACGGCAACGCCGATAGCGATGCCCCACGAGCTGCACCTAGAGGATGGATCCCGACTCGAGCTGCACGATCACATCCCGCCCGGCATCCCCACCGGCTATCACGAGCTGCTCGACCTCGAAACCGGAACACGCACTCGTCTGATCGTTGCTCCGGAAAGATGCTGGTCGGCTGCCCGGCTCCGGACCTGGGGGTGGGCGGCGCAACTTTACAGCGTGCGCTCCCACCACAGCTGGGGGATAGGTGATCTCCGGGACCTGCGCGATCTCGCGCGCTGGTCATCGAACCTCGGGGCGCAGATCCTCATGGTCAATCCCCTTCATGCGGCCGGTGCCGGGCGACCGAGCCAGCCCAGCCCGTACTTCCCGAGCAGCAGGTGCGCCCGCGAGATGCTCTACCTGCGCATCGAGGAGGTGGAAGGGGCCTCGGAGGCTGGTGTGGACATCGATAGCATCGCATCGGCCGGCCGGGAGTTGAACGACGCCCCGATCATCGATCGAGATCGCATCCACGACCTCAAGATGGCCGCTCTCGAAAGGATCTGGAACGCTTCCGCGCGCGACCGCCGACGGGATCATCCACTCGCGGAGGCAGCGGCTTACGAAGGATTCGCACTCTTCGCGTCCCTTGCCGAGGCGAATCCCGGGCCCTGGCGCGCGTGGCCCGCAGGTTTACGTCGTCCTGATGGGCCCGAGGTCGACCGCTGGAGGCAGGCCCATGGGGATCGGATCGCGTTTCACAGGTGGGTGCAATCGCAGCTGGACCACCAGCTCGAAGGGGCGGGGACCGAGATCTCGCTCATCACCGATCTCGCGATCGGGGTGGACCCGGATGGTGCGGACGCGTGGCTATGGCAGGAGCAGTTCGCCTCGGGCGTCACGGTCGGGGCGCCCCCGGACGAGTTCAATTCGGCGGGTCAGAACTGGGGAGTGCTTGCCTTCGATCCCTTCCGACTCGATCGGGCCGGGTACGAACCGTTCATCCAAACAGTCCGCACCGCGCTCCGTCACTCCAGAGGTATGAGGTTCGATCACGTCATGGGGTTGTGGCGCCTGTTCTGGATCCCGGAAGGGGCGGAGCCGGCCGCCGGCACCTATGTGAGATACCCGGCGACCACGCTGCTCGACATCCTGGCTATCGAGAGCCACCGAGCGGCTGCATTCATCGTCGGCGAAGACCTCGGAACGGTCGAAACGGTGGTACGGGAGGAGATGGCGCGACGGGACATGTTGTCGTACCGGGTTTTCTGGTTCGAAGACGTGCCTCCGCGCGACTATCCGCAGCAAGCGGTGGCCACGATCACGAATCACGATCAACCAACGATCGCCGGAGTATGGAGTGGAAAGGATCTGCGTGCCCAGACCGACGCGGGTCTCGAGCCGGACCTCGTGGCCGCCGAACGCGTTCGTCTGCGCCTGTCCGAAAGCACCGGCCTCGGTGAGGGCGCGCCTGCGAAGAAGATCGTGCAGGAGGCCTATCGACTTCTGGCCACCGCACCGAGCGCGATCCTTACCGCGACCTTGGAAGACGCGCTTGCCGTCGAAGAGCGAACGAATCAGCCCGGCACAACCGATGAGTTCCCGAACTGGTCGCGCGCCCTGCCACGCACGCTCGAGCAGATCATGGCGGCTCCCGAACCCAGAGCGATCGCGACCACCCTCGCGCGTCGCCCGTAGGGTCCCTGCGGCTCCCTTCTGGGTGACCCACTACCGGCAGCTACGGGTCGCTGACGATGTCCGCTGTTGTCGGTGAGCCTTCATATACGGGCTCAACCAGCAACACCAGGCCTTCGGTCGCCATGACGCGGACCTGTGCACCTGCAGCGATACCCATCTCCATGGTCCGGGCCCGCCACAAAGTGCCCTTAGTCATCACGGTGCCCTCGGGGGCTATATCGGTCTTGGCTTCACCAACCGCGCCGACAAGCGCTTCCTCCCCTGTGATCGGCCTCCGGAGGCGCACCCGCAATGCAGCGGTCATCACCGATATGAAGAAGAGCAGCGTGAGCGCGACGGCCGCCCCGATCGCCCACGGACTGAGGCGCAACGATTCGTCCGCCCCGGCGAACAGCAGGACCGAGCCGGAGATCAGCGCCACCAAACCGCCTGCAGTCCACAACCCCAGACCCGCTATCTGCAGATCAACGATGAAGAACACCAGCCCGAGAACGATGAGGAACACCCCCACCCAGTTCGTCGGAAGAACCGACAGTCCATAGAAACCAAGCAGCAGCGACACGGCCCCGAGGATGCCGGCCAAACCGATCCCCGGGTTGTACACCTCGAAGATGAGTCCGAACGCGCCGATGAGCAACAGCAAGAAAGCGAATTCAGGATCCGTCACGAGATGAAGAAGCTGCTGGAGGAGGTTTGGATTCTGAAAACGCAGCGAGGCCGACAGGACATCTTCGCTTTCGTCCCAGGTCTCGAGCACGACGCTCGATCCATCTGCCGTCTCGACATCCGCCCCATCAACCTTCTCGAGGAGATCCGCAAGGGACGATGCGGTGCCATCCACCACGCCGATGTCCGTTGCTTCCGCAGCCCCGATGGAAGCAGCGTCTCGAACGGCGTCCTCGGCCCACTCCGGGTTGCGATCCCGCCCGACTGCGAGGTCGCGGATGAACGCCGCGGCATCGGTGGTGACCTTCTGATCCACAGTGTCCGGGTGAGCCCCCGCGAAATTTATCGGCGTCGCGGGGCCGAGCTCGGTGGACTCCGCCATGAAAGCGAGGTTGGACGCGTAAACGATGAACGTGCCGGTCGAAGACGCCCGCGCGCCGGGGGGCGCAACCCACGAGATGACGGGAACATCCGATTCCAAGATCTCCTTCACGATCTCTCTCATCGATACGTCCAGTCCGCCCGGCGTGTCGATCTCGATAACCGCGGCTTGAACCCCATCTTCTTCAGCCTGCTGAAGCTTGCTGATGAGGTAGGACGCCGTTGGCGGATCGATCACGCCTTCGAGCTGGATGACGTCGATCGTTTCCGCTGACGGAGGTTGTGCAGAACACGCCGTCAAGGACACCAAGCACATCGCCGTCAAGAGCAAAGCCAAGGCCATACGGCGGGGGCGCGCGGGGTGGATAGCCATGGCACCATCCTCCCAGGGAGAGCGGCCATTCATGAGCACGAAAAAGCGACGTCTACGGACGTCGCTTTCTGCTAGCTGGGCTCGACCGAACTACTTGCTCTTGCCCTTAGCCTTTCCATGCCCGGCAGAGTGACCGGGAGCTGCGCTTCCGGATCCGGCTGTCGAGCTCGCCTTGGCCGGCGCCTTAGGAGCGTGGGCCTTCGGAGCCTTCGGAGAGTTGGATCCCGAGGGCTCGGCATCGTGTCCGCTCGAGTGCACCTTCTTCGTCTTCTTGCTCTTCCCTGACTTGGCTTTCGATCCATCCTGCGCATCCTCTGCCATCGCGTCGGCACAAGCCTGCTCGGCGCTCGCGACGGTCGCCTCCTTGTCGTGCGCGATCGACCGAACCAACTTTCCATGAGCTCGACCCCGTACGGGGCAATGCGCTGCCACCCTTACCGCCGACCCGTGGTTCGTGGCCGAGCCGGCACCACCTTCGGTGTCCTCACCCTGATCATCGCCGCCGTCAGGGTCCTCGGCGCCATCCGTACCGTCGTCGTCATCACAAGGCTCGTCTGAAGCTGTGGGCTCGTCTGAAGCTGTGGGCTCTTCTGAAGCTGTGGGCTCGTCTGAAGCTGTGGGCTCGTCGCAGGCGTCGCCCGAGCCCTCTGGGGAGCCTGACGGTGACTCGTTCCCCCCCGTGAGAAGAACGATCGAGTTCCGCGGTGGTTCGTTTGCCGCCGAATGCATCGCACGCGGCACGGCATAGGCGAAACCCATCGCCACGACCGTGAAAGCGGCTCCGATCAACAGAACCTTGAACTGGCGTCCCATCTCAACCTCTCGTTCGAACAGCGTGCTGTCTCGGGGCCATCCCCGGACACCTTTGTATCGGCTGAAAGGAAAAAGAGATTGAATGCGCAGGTCACAGGCCTGAAGCTCACTAGCAAACTCCGCCTAGTTACTCCGGGGGCAGCTGGTATGTGGAGAGGGCCCAGGCTTGGGGTAGACACAGTCCGTGAACATCGACGAATTCCTCCGTCCGAAGATCCTCATCGTCTCCGGCAAAGGCGGTGTTGGCAAGACAACGGTCGCGGCGTCACTGGCCCTCGTCGCCGCGCGCCACGGCCGCAAGGTTTGCGTTGCGGAGGTGGACCGGAAGGGGACCCTGCCGAAACTCTTCGGGACGACAAAGGGCAGCACCTACGATGCAGAAGAGCTGTCGCCAGGGGTGTGGGGCCTCAACATCATCCCGGAAGATGCCTTGACGGAGTACCTGCGGGTTCAGTACCACATGAAACGTATCTCGAAAGTATTCACAAGCACGCACTTCGTCGACTACATCACCACTGCGGCGCCCGGGCTAAAGGACATCTTGGTGTTGGGAAAGATCTGGTATCTGGAGCAGAATCGCGAGGGCACCGGAGGGCATGGCTTCGACACGATCATCGTCGATGCTCCCGCGGCCGGGCATATGCTGACGTTCCTTTCGGCACCCAGCGGACTTGCGGATGCTGTGAGAGTGGGGCCGATCCGCCGGCAAGCCCAGTGGCTGGTTGAGATGCTCGAGGACCCTTCAAGAACCAGAGTGCACCTCGTGACGCTCGCCGAAGAGATGCCGGTGGTGGAGAGCCTCGAGACTTCGGCCGCGCTGGATGGCCGGCTCGGCATCCAACAGGGACCGATCTTCGCGAATGGCATCTTCAGCCAGCTTCTGACGAAGAAGGAAGAGGCCACACTCGATCGGATCACGTCGACCGATCCTGCCACAGAGCTCTGTGCAGAAGCGCAGGCGGTGGGGCTCGACCTGGAGCAGGAGGATATAGATGGGCTCTTGGGCTACGAACGATTCCTCGCGTCCCGGCGGTCGATCCAGGGCGTCTATCTGAAACAACTCCAAAAAGAAGCCGACCAAAGCGTCCTCGAGCTGCCCTTCCTGTTCTCGGCGGGCCTCGCGCTACCCGACATCGAGACACTCGCAGACGTGATAGAGCGCGAGGTCGAGGAGCTTTGAATCCCATCGAAGAGCTAACCGCTCGCAAGGAGATCATCGTTTGCGCCGGAGCAGGCGGCGTCGGCAAGACGACGACGGCAGCAGCGATCGCCCTTCAGGCGGCGGTCGCGGGAAAGAAGACTGCGGTATTGACGATCGATCCGGCGCGCAGACTTGCCTCTTCGCTCGGATTGAAGGAACTCACGAACTCGCCTCGCAAGGTCAACAACCGCAAGTTCAGTGCAGCTGGTCTAGAGCCGAAGGGCGAGCTGCACGCGATGATGCTTGATACGAAATCGACCTTCGATGAGGTCGTGACTCGCTACGCTCCCTCTCCAGAACAAGCCGCACGCATCCTGGCCAACCGCTTCTACAAGAACATCTCCGGAACGCTTTCAGGAACCCAGGAATACATGGCGATGGAAAAGCTCTACGAGCTCTACTCCGATGGTGGCTATGACCTCATCGTCATCGACACTCCCCCTACCCGGAACGCCCTGGACTTCCTCGATGCGCCGAGGAGGATGACCGATTTCTTCGAGAGCCGGGTCCTGCGCTGGTTCCTGATGCCATATATGAAAGCTGGTGGTGGCATCATGCGCGTCGCCAATGTCGCAGCGGCGGCGTTCTTGAAGATCGTCAAGCGGATCGTAGGGAGCGAAGTGCTGGAGGACACCGCTGAGTTCTTCTCCAACCTCGAAGGCATGTACGAAGGGTTCAAACAGAGGGCGCGCGAGGTGGCGGCCCTCCTCCAATCGCCGTCGACCTCGTTCGTCGTCGTCACTTCTCCCGCGGAGGAATCGGTGGCAGAGGCAACGTTCTTCGCATCGCGGCTCAACGAGGCGGGACTTCCGTTTGGTGCCCTCGTTGTCAACCGCGTACACCCGCGTTTCGGCGACGGGGCAGACGTGAAGCCACGTCAGCTTGCCAAGCTCGAGCGGGGAGGAGAGGTCGCCCAACTCCTCGCAAAGCTCCTCGACAACGAGGAGGCTTTTATGAGAGTGGTTCGGCTCGAGGAAGAAAACCTCGATCATCTAGCGCTTAACGTCCCGCGTCATCGGTGGGTGCGGGTGCCGTACCTAGAACGAGAGGCTGTGGACTTTCCCGGCCTCATAGCGATCGCAGAACAACTGTTCACAAAGGGATAAGTCGGGGCGGGGATGCCACCCAACGGGTAACATCTCGTCACACATGGGTCCAAAGATCGTGGAAGGCATCGTGTTTCTGCTCACGGTGGGAGCCGGGCTCTTCGCGCTGTTCCTGTTCGTCGACCTGATGCGCCTGAAGAGCAGCCAGAAAGGGCCCGCCTACAAGGGCGGCATCGGTCAGTGGTCCTGGGCCGCCCATCGCATCACCGGACTCGGGGTGCTCGCCTTCCTATTCGGCCACATCATCGACACGTTCGGAGCGGGGATCGGCCCGGAGTTCTACAACGAGACGATCGAGCTCTACAAGCAGTGGTGGTTCAAGCCCTTCGAGGTATTGCTGATCGGGGCCGTTCTGTACCACGCTCTCAACGGCCTGCGCATCATCCTGTTCGATTTCTGGCCCTCTCTAGCGTTGAAGCAGAAGGAGTTCGCATACGCCGAGCTGGTCCTTTTCGCAGTGGGTTTCGCGCCGGTGGCCTTCTTCATGCTGCGGTCCGCCTATCAGACGTCTCCGTTCACCTGATGGCCGTCGCCGAGAGTCGGGCCTCTGATCGTCTAGCCCCCATCGTGGACGAAGTTGCACGCGCCATCGGTCGCCACGGCATCAAGCAGGGGGAGGCGGCGGGAGCGAGAGGGGTGCTGCGCGTCACCGAAGAGGACAACGTCAAGCGCATCGTGCAGGTCTACTGGACGCCGTTCGAGGCAGCGATACCCGGCCGATCGATCGGCCTGCACCTGGAGGTGGCCGAACCTCGCGTTCATTGGGCGGAGGCCTATCTCTCACCAGACTTTCGGAACTGGGTCTTCTGCTTCCACGAGCGCGCGGACGGTGAGATCCAGCTCGCCTATCACCGTGACTACCCCACCCCCGCCGAAGCAGTCGAGGGCTTCTTCAACCTATCGTCTTGGTACGTGCTGACCGCAACGGATCTCACCTGGAGCGATGTCGTCTACGAAGCACAGGACGGGATCGGTTTCACCGAGCACCACAAGGCGTTGGCCGGCACCTCAACGAGCAAGGCCGTTCAGGAATCCTTGAAGAAATCGACCATCATCTGGCTACGCTGGAAGCACGAAGATCGGAACCACACGATGCCCGTGTGGTTTCTTTACGATCAGAAGGTCGACAAGCTCTACGTCTTGTCGGGTGAAAGGCAGCAGACACTCCCTGGGGCGGGGGAGATGCGCGAGGCCGACGTGATCCTCCGGTGGAAGGGAAGGAACTCACGGGTGGCAGAGATCCCGGCCTCGGTCCGGGCTCTCGAACCCGGACCCGAATGGGACGCCGTAGCCGAGAAGATCGCGGAGAAACGCCTCAACATCCCGGGTCTTCCCGAAGACACCGCACGGAGATGGCGCGATGAGTGCGACATCCTCGACATCACCCTGAGGACCTAGGGAAAGCCCTGAGAGGGCACTTAACTAGGCGCCCTGAGCGAAACTCTCCCGCCAGTCGCTCCCGGCGCGGCGGCGGAAGCGACGACGCTCTCGCTCTGTAAGGCCGCCCCAGATGCCATGGTCGACCGGCGCCTCCATGGCATAGGCGAGACACTCGCGACGGACCGGGCACGAGCGGCAGATGCGTTTCGCCACCTTGTGCTCGATCGCCCCAGCCGCAAAAAACAGGTCCGGATCCATCTGCGCGCACGTCGCATGTGCACGCCAGTTCTGGTCAACGGTGTCGTGCGAGCCGACCTCAGCCGCGGCTATGGACAAATCCCTGTCCCTCCTGGATTAGATGAAGCGCCCCTCCTTCTGGAACCTTAATGAAGGGAGCCGCGAAAACCGATAGTCCGTTGGAAGGGTTTCATACAGTCCTGAAGGGCCATGCGGCCCGTAGTTACTTCGGGCTATAGGCGGCGGGGAGGCGGGCGAGCTCCCTCAACCTCCCATCGCCGGGGAGGGCCGGTTTGGCTTATCGGGGGTGAAGGTGCAACCCTTGAGGGATGAACAAGGTGCCGTCGGTCCTCGCCGCCCTCGCGATCGGCTTGTGGATGGCCGCCCCTGCCGTCGCCCAGGAGGCCGGGCCGGCGTTCGAGGACAGGGGGCCCGATCAAGGCGATCTCGAACACCAGGCGCCCCGCGAGATCTTCATCCAGTTCTCGGAATCTCTCGATCCGTCCTCCTCAGCCCAGGTCTACGACGAATGTGGCCGGCGACTCGATGACGGAAACGCGGATGTCCGAGGGGACACCCTGTGGGCGCAGATCGCTCTCAGGCCTTCGGGGCGCTATCTCGTGGTCTACTCGGCGACCGGAGGGGGGATCGAACCCGGGACAACCGATGGATCCTTCACGTTCCGAGTTCACTTCGGTCCTTCATGCGGAGGAGAGCCGAATCCGGGCGGGGATGGACCTGGCCACGATGGCCATGGCGATGGACCCGGGGATGGCGATGGACCCGGGGATGGCGATGGACCCGGGGATGGCGATGGACCCGGGGATGGCCATGGGGACGGCCCCGGCGATGGCCATGGGGACGGCCACGAGGGTCCGTCGAGAGATGGCCACAACGGTCACGGGGGCCCCTCGCGAGACGGCCATCAGGGCGATCACGGCGCGACCCAGGACCATGCCGAACACGATCCTTCCTCGCCCAGCCACAGCGACCACTCGGCCACATCCGGCGCCCACTCACGGCATCCCGGTGGAGGGCGGGATGGACATGGGGATAAGCATCGGGGCGGTCACGGGAAGGATCACGGCTCCGGCCGCGGAGACGAGCCCGCCGGCGACGATAAGCCCGATGGAAAGGATGTCGCACTGGCCGATTCCGGCTTGAGCGATCTCGCACCGCTTCCTGGTACCGATATCGCTTTGACCGCTGTTGCCCTCTGCATCGTCCTGGGGCTCATTGGAGGGGTCGCTCTCAGAGCCTCCGGCCGCTGAGCAACCCTGCGCCTTGAACCGTCTCGGACCGCGTTCGAGCCAGTCCGACGAGAACCCCCGTTACACTCATCAGTCCGATCGCCAACGCGACCTCGACCGCGATCGTTTTCTTGAAGATGTGACGGGCACCTTCGGAGGATCCCTCGGTCATCTCACTCTTCAGGCGCGACCGAACGTAGAAGTGGTTGACGCCGCCCAGCGCGAGGACGATGAGGTACAGAACGATCTTCGCGGTCACAGCTCGACCGTAACCCGTGTCGAAGAGATCACCCCAGTTGGCGACGTTCAAGAATGAGTTGACCACTCCAGTGACGCCCACGATCAGGATCGAGATCAGCGCAACGCGTGAGAAGGCGATGACGGCCGGGGCCAGGATCCTGATGCGGGCGCCCTCTCCCTCGCCGCGCCACGCGTCCGGCAGGATAAGGGCGAGGACGATGATGCCCGTGAACCAGATCGCGCCGGCAGCAAGGTGAACCACATCGCTAACTAGCGCGACCACCTGTGGAGAAGCGACCGCCGCATGGCCGGAGAACGTACTGGTCGACAGGAGTAACGCGGCGATCGCAAGCCAGCCTGCCCACCATGCGCGCGAAGGAGCGGGCTTGTTCTCGCCTATGCCTCTAAGGGAGACATCGCCGACGCGGCCGACCAAGAGTACGAAAGCTCCTGCGAGCAGCGGAAGGCGCAGGAGATACCACTGACCGAAAGTCGTCGCGAACACCGCATCGAAGCTAGACCCGGTGACTTCTCCGCCCTCGAACTCGGCAACCAGCAATGCTTGCAACAGCAAACCGATCGACGTCGCCGCCAAAGATGCGAGGAGGGCAGCACGGGTAAAGCCCTCGAGCCGCGTGGCTACGCGCTCCGCACCGGGGCCACCTCGTCCCACTGACGAGAAAGCCGGTCGGAGCACGAAGAGGCTGATAACCGCCGTTCCGAATAGGAAAGCGTGGGCGCTGAACGAGGTGAAACGAACAAGCGCGAAGGAGATCGAACGCAGTACCTCCTCGAAACCCATCAGGCGAGTACCGCTTTTCCGTGGCCCGTCACAGTGTCAGATCCGATCCGTGGTCTCCTGGGATACTGGGGCAGCAGAAAGCCACTATCCATCAACGTGCAGGAGTCTCGCATGACATCGGCGCAACTCATCCTGGTGTCGGTGACATCGGCCCTCGTCGCAGTGTTCTCCATGCTCGCCGTGGCGATGGTGATGCGGGCCCGAAAGCGACGAGACGAGTGAGAACCGCAACCGCCCGCCTGGCCTCGGTGGGAGCCGGTGTCATCGTCCTGCTCGCGATCGTGGCGGCGCCCGCCCGGGCCCATGCCGAGTTCAAGGAGTCCGTCCCCGTCGAGGACTCGACCATCGATACGCCCCCTTCACGCGTCGTGGCCAGCTTCACGGAGCCCCCGGATGGTGCCTCCAGGCTCGTGGTGCTCGACCCCTGCGGGGATCGCGCCGATCGGGGGCCGACGCAGACTGCGGGAACGCAACTAAGCGTCGCAACGACCGATCGATACGCCGGGGTCTATAGCGTCCAATACAACGTGCTTTCCGATCTCGATGGGCATCCCGAACGGGGTTCGTTCTCCTTCCGGGTGGAGCAGGGGGAGGAGTGCGGGGCCATCACTGCTGCCGATGAAGCTGCGGCCGAAGGCTCCCTGTTCGATCTGCCGTTCGGGGCGTTCGCGTTCGGATTGCTGTGCGCGGCCGTGATCGGCTCGGCAGCAGGCTACGTCTACGTGGCAACAGGGCGACGTTAGTTAGTCGCGAAAGCCCTTAGCTGCCTCGTCCACGGTCGGGGCGATCGACACGCCTTCGCCGAAGCCGGTGATGGTGAACAGCTTGAGATGTTGCTCCCGGGTGCAGGCGATGGCGAGGTCGCCCCCCGCTTCCCGCATCCGGCGCACGCCGCCCATCAGGGCCCCTAGACCCGACGAATCCATGAAGGGGACGCCGTCGAGATCGACCACGACCTTTGGCGTCTTGTCTTCGATCAGGGTCGCGAGGGCATCTCGCAAAGACCCAACCGTGTAAACGTCGAGATCGCCGCTAGGACGGAGGATCTGGTACCCCCCTGCGTCCTCGATGTCGATCTCTACCTTCTGCTGTGCCACGGCTCTTCTCCCGTCAGCTTCTCCTGCGCCACCTCAGTCGCCGGAGAACCCTCGAATTCGATGATCAGCATCGTGAGGTCGTCCTCCAGCTTACCGGCCGCGAAACCCTCCACCTCCCGAACCAGCTCCTGGCCGATCGTTTCGGAGTCAAGCGGGGCAAGCGAGATGATGGCCTCGGCCAGCCGGCTTTCTCCGAATATCTCCCCGTCCGGGGATTTGGCTTCGAGGAATCCATCGGTGTAGAGGGCTAGCCGGTCGCCGGGCTCGAGCTTGATCACGGTTTCGGCCAACCCCGGATCCTCGAACCACCCCAGAGCCCGGTTGCGGGGGCCCTCCAGGAAATACCCCGCGCCCTTGCCGGAACGGTTAGAGCGGATCAGGAAGGGCGAGGGATGGCCCATGTTGAGCCAGTGCACCTCGCCCGACACGAGGTCGATGCTGGCGTATAGCAAGGTCGTGAACGAATCGGGTTCCGTAGCTTCCAGCAGAGCCTCATTGGCCCTCGCGATCACCCGTCGAGGGCCCGACCCGACGCTGCGCTCGGCGCGGAGGGCCGACAAGGTAACCGTCGCCATCAGGGCAGCTCCGATCCCTTTTCCGGAGGCGTCCCCGACCACCGCGGTCAGCGTCCGGCCGTCGACGTCGATGTCGTACCAATCACCACCAACGAGATTGGCCTGCCGTTGCAGTGGAACGAGACGGGCTCCCGGCGATTCGGGCATCGTCCTTTGCAGCAGATTGCGCTGGATCGAGCCCGCTATCTGCAGTTCCCGGTCCTGGAGCGCAAGTTGCTGCAGGCGACGGAGCCCGGCCTGCATCTCCTCGAACCGAGATGCCAGCTCCTCGACCTCGTCACCTGACTTGATCTCGATTCGCTGATGAAAGTCTCCGCGCCCGATAGCGCGCGCCGCCTCAACCAAACGCGAGAGATCCTGGGCCAACCGACGGGGGATCAGGAGTGTCAGAAAGACGCCTGAAGAGATGACCCCGATCAGAACGATCAGCAACGTGATCACGGCCTGGTTCGAGCGCGCCACCAGGTCGGATTCTGTTCGATCGAGGGTGATCGCCTGAATACGCCGCAACCCACGGCCAAGCGCCTGGATCTGATCGATAGCGGCGGCGCCCTCCGAGCCCAGTGCGCCAAATGCCAACCCCCGTTCACCGCTTTCAGCGAGCATCACAACGCGGTCATCAACAAGGGTTTGGAAGCTTTCTCCCTCAGCCTCGATGTCCTGCAGCAGTTCTCGCTCGCGGTCGGAGGTGAAGAGCTCTCGTGCGCGCTCCGTAGCGGCCTCGGAGGCTTGCACCTCGGTTCGATACTCTGCGAGGAGAGAGCGCTGATTGGGATTGATGACGAATCCCCGGATCGCAGCCGACTGCGCTGTGTACGAGCGGACGATCTCGTCAACGGCGATGACACCGGGCACGGCTGAGTCGAATACCCGTCCTTGGACGCTCCGGACGGATCCGAACAGCAGCAATGTCACCCAGCCGAGCAACAGCATCAAGAAGATCAGGAGGCCGAAGCCACCGACGATCTTCTGGCGTAGGGAAAGTCTCACCATAAAAGTATCCTCGACCGATGAAAGCTCAACACAGGATGCTTCTGGGCGCGGGGGCGGCATCTGCGTACGCCTTCTATGAGCCTTACAGATACAGGCTGGCCTTCGCCCGGGTCCCCGTGAGGCCAGGGACCCCGTCGCTGTCGATCCTTCATATCTCCGACACCCATCTACAGGCGAAGGACGAACGCCGGGCAGCGTGGGTGAAGTCGATCCCACAGCGACTCGGAAGCCTACCGGATCTGGTACTCGCCACCGGAGACTTCATCGAGGACAACAGTGGCGTGTCGACAGCCGTGTCGGTTTTGAACGCACTCGAGGCTCGGCTTGGTCGTTACTACGTCCTTGGATCACACGATTACTACGTGTCGCGTTTCCGACTCCCGACGAGTTACTTCGCAAAACATCACACTCCGATCAAGGCACAGCGCGCGGATACTCTCGCCCTGGAGACGGGTTTGCGGGAAAAGGGTTGGACACCTCTTACGAATAGTGCACACGTGATCGACTCGCCTGCGGGTCCCGTGCGCGTAGCGGGCGTTGACGATCCGTATCTGAACCGACATTCCACAGATCACATCAAGCGGGATCCGGGCGACGTCGCGGCGATCGCGCTCGTCCACGCTCCGGATGTCGTTTCCGAGTGGATCCTGGCGGACTTCGATCTCGTTCTCGGTGGTCATACGCACGGGGGCCAGGTCCGGGTGCCCGGCATGGGTGCGCTAGTAACGAACTGCGACCTTCCTACACAGCTTGCGAGCGGCTTGCGCAGGATCGGGCACGGCTGGCTCCACGTGAGTCCGGGCCTCGGAACCGGGCGGTTCACGCCGATCCGCTTCGCATGTCGCCCGGAAGCGACCCTGCTCCAACTCGTGCCGTCTTGATCGCGCGATCGTCGAGACGATCGCTCCCGCGTGCAACGCTCGCGCAGCCGGCATGGGACAGCCGCGCGGCCGACGAGACTCCCTAGGGTTCGCCTTCTGGATGGGAGGCGTCGGTGAACTCGCGCATCAGGCCCGTGACCAGGAACGCGGTTTGCTCCCCGATGTCGACCGCGTGGTCTCCGAAACGCTCGAGGTAGCGCGCCACGAGGATGAGGTTCGTCGCCCATTCGAACGCTTCTTCATCGCCGGCGTAATCCTTCAATTCGTCGAGCATGCCCCGGTTCAAACGATCGAGGACGCTGTCTTTTATGGGCAACTGCTCCGCGAGATCGGCATCGGATGACGAGAACGCGGTCATCGCGACTTCCAGCATGTCGTCTGCCCGCGCACCCATCTCGACCAGCCGGTGCACCATCGGTGAATCCGGTGGATACGGGTGTCCGCTCTGAACAAACTTCGCGATGTTGACGCACAGGTCGCCCATGCGCTCGACATGCACATTCGAGTGAAGGATCGCACTGACCAGCCGCAGGTCCTTGGCGACGGGTGCCTGAAGGGCGATTAGGTTCAGGACTCGGGACTGAGTGGCGAGGTAGATGTCATCCACCCGATCGTCGCCCTCGATGACCTCCTGGGCCATCTCGGCATCTCGCTTCTCGAGAGAGGCGATGACACGGGCCAGTTGGGCCCGCACGAGACCGGCCTCGGCCAGGAGGCCATTTGACGCGACCGTGAGCTCTTCTGCGAAGTTGACCCTGGGCATTTCTTGACCTTACCCATTCGCGGGAGGGCGGGACGGATACCCTTCGATCCGGCCAGGCTGAACATCACGCGAACTTTCCACGAATACAACCTCTCGTAGGGGCTGCGAGCGTCGATTCAGACCATAGACTTTCTAACGAGAGTGAGCACAAGGTGAACGACACGCTTTTGATCATGATCAGCGCCCTGCTGGCGGTGACCTGCCTTGTGTTGCTCGCCAAGCTCCGGGCCTTGGCCCGCAGTACGGAGGAATCTCGTGATGGCCTGAGCAGCCGGTTGAGCAGCCAGCTCTCCGATGTCGAGCGAGAAAGGCGACGGTCGGTCGAGCTCCTCGAGAGGATGGACGAAGGAGTCCTCGTCCTGAACGACACGCTAACTCCGGTTACGGCCAACGGAGCGGCTCGTCGGTTGCTCGGGTTCGACAGCCCCACCCCGGCGCACGTTGGTTCGGATGAGATCCTCTCGCTGGCTCGACGGGCGATGGTCGAAAGTCGTCACGTCGAAGAAGCCCTGCAGCTCTGGCCTCAACGTGTCACCGTTCGCGTGCGAGCCATCCCCCTCGAGGATCAGGGAGGAGTCGCCGTCGTCCTCCAGGACGTAACCGAGGAACTGGGCACGCAGCGGATCCGACGCCAATTCGTTGCCAATGCATCGCACGAGCTGAAGAGCCCGGTCGCAGGGATGCAGGCCTTGTCGGAGGCGATCCGGGACGCGGTGCACGACGACCCTTCGATGGCCGAACGCTTTTCGGAGAAGCTGATCGGCGAAGCGGAGCGGCTCGGGAGACTGATCTCAGATCTGCTGGATCTTTCACGGCTAGAGGACCCCGCCAACGTCTCACGCCGCTCCACGAACCTCTCGCGTGTGGCCCTGGAGCAGATCGAGCAGGTTCAGATCGCCGCAAGCTCGAAAGAGATGCACTTCGAATACCACATCGACGACGACGTGTGGGTGCAGGGGGATCACCAGCAGCTGGGCCTGATGATCCGCAATCTGCTCGACAACGCCATCCGATACACCCCCGAGCGAGGAGCCGTGACTGCGTCGGTATCGGCAACCGAGGACGATGCCGTGCTATCCGTATCCGATACCGGGATGGGTATCCCACTCAAGGCACAGGCGCGCGTCTTCGAACGCTTCTATCGAGTGGACAAGGATCGCTCTCGGGATCGTGGGGGCACCGGTCTCGGTCTTTCGATCGTGAAACACGTCGCCGAATTGCACGGGGGCCACGTCTCGCTGGAGAGCGAGCTCGGCGAAGGATCGACCTTCACGGTCCGTCTTCCCTCTGGGACACCGGAGAGGCCCGCGATGCGGTCCGTCGCGAGTTAAGGACAGATCGATGCCCAAAGTGCTTTTGATCGAAGACGAGGTGGGTCTCGGCGAAGCGCTCGAGTATCAACTCCAGCGCGAGGGCTACGAGGTGCAGCGCGTTACGGACGGCGCCCTCGGGCTCGAGTGGTTCAGGGCGAACGGAGCCGATCTCGTCCTACTTGATCTCATGCTTCCGGGGCTCCCTGGGGAAGAGGTCTGCAAAGAGATCCGCAAGTCATCGAGTATCCCAATCATCATGCTCACCGCGCGCGACTCCGAGATCGACAAGGTAGTGGGACTCGAGATCGGAGCCGATGACTACGTCACCAAACCGTTCAGCACCCGCGAGCTGATGGCGCGCATCAAAGCCGTGATGCGGAGGACCTCCGGCGAGCGTGACTCCGGCGATGGGGTACTCGAAGGCGGTGGCGTTCGGCTCGACCCCGACCGCTTCGAAGTTGTCGTGAGGGGGAAAGGCGTTCACATGCCTAGGAAGGAGTTCGAGCTGCTCGAACTCCTTATGGAGAATTCGGGCCGTGTGCTGACGCGCGAGACGCTGATCGATCACATCTGGGGCTCCGACTACTACGGCGACACCAGAACGTTGGATGTGCACATCAAGCGGCTCCGCTCCAAATGCGAGGTGGATCCCCATGAGCCGAAGCACCTCGTGACGATCAGGGGCCTCGGTTACAAGTTCGTGCCCTAGGGCCCAACTTCTCGCGACAGCGATTCGATATTGCCGGTGAGCATGTACCGGAGGCGCTCTCCGATCATCACCGAGTGGTCGGCTATCCGCTCTAGGGCCCGGCCCGCAACAAGTGTTTGGATGGCTTCCGGGACCGCATTCGGTCCTTGCAGCTCCAGGATGGCGGCCATCAAGCGGCGTAAGTAGGAATCCATCGCGTCATCTCGTTGCTCGAGGCTGTGTGCGACCCGAAGATCCCGTTGAGTGAAGGCTCGCACGGCAGTTGCGAAGAGCTCTTGAGCCTCTCTAGCCATCGTCCCAAGGATCTCGAACGAAGTCGGATTGGCGGCGAGTAGATGGTGCTCGGGCGCAAGCTTGGCGATGCGCAAGCACAAGTCCCCGGTTCGTTCGAGATCTCCTACGATACGAATGACCGAAACGACCAGCCGTAGGTCCGAAGCAACAGGGCTTTGCCTCGATAACAGGTCGTAGCAGCGCTCCGTAAGGGTGGCGAACATCCTGTCGATGGCATCATCGCCGGCGATCACGCGTGCCGCAAGCTCGAGGTCGCCGGTCAACAAGACCTCGGAGGAGCTGGCCAGAGCGTCCTGCACCCTGAGCCCCATCACGTCGACCTGAAGAGCTAGGTGCTGCAAGTCAAGCGCGTAGGCCGCTCGCAAGGGCATGACGTCGGTCTCGCCCGAGGCCGCAACATCATCCACGCGGGTTCTAGCCGAAACGTCCCGTGACGTAGTTCTCGGTCCTTTCGTCGCTAGGGTTCGTGAACATCTGCTCTGTCTTGTCGTACTCAACCAAAACACCCGTACGGCGATCCTGCTCCTCATTGACCTCAGCGGTGAAGAAGGCCGTCATGTCACTGACGCGAGCAGCCTGTTGCATGTTGTGAGTGACCACGACGATGGTGAACTCGTCCTTGAGGTTCTGCATGAGATCTTCGATGCGTCCCGTGGCGATGGGATCGAGGGCGGAGCATGGTTCGTCCATGAGGATCACATCGGGCCTCACAGCGATGCAGCGGGCGATGCACAACCTCTGTTGTTGACCTCCGGACAACCCCATCGCCGACTCCTTAAGCCGGTTCCTCACTTCGTCCCACAAGGCAGCCTTCTGCAGGGACTCCTCGACGACGTCATCCAGATTGCCCTTGAATCCGGCGACCTTGGGACCGAACGCGATGTTGTCGTAGATGGATTTAGGGAACGGGTTCGGTTTCTGGAACACCATCCCGATGCGGCGGCGCACCTCTACCGGGTCCACCCTCTTGTCGTATAGATCCGCGCCGTGGTACCGAACGGACCCTTCAACGCGAGCGATCTCGATCAGGTCGTTCATGCGATTGAAGCACCGCAACATGGTGGTCTTCCCGCAACCGGATGGGCCGATCAATGCGGTGATCTGGTGCTGCGCGATGGACATGGACACGTCTCTGATCGCCCTAAAGGGACCGTAATAGACGGCCAGATCCGCTACCTCGAATACAGGTTCGCCCGAGGGCCTCGCGTTAGGTTTACGGGCCCCCATATCGATGTGAACGTTGCGGGGCGAGTCTGTGGTTACCGTTTCCATCACCATTTCCTCTCGTAACGGTTGCGCAGGATAATCGCGATCGCGTTGGCCGACAGAGTCATGATTAACAAGACGATGATGGCAGCCGACGTAAGCGCTCGGAAGTCTTCATTCGGAAGGCTCGTCCACCTGAAGACGACAACGGGAAGAGCCGTGTAGCCCTCGCGGAACGACTCGAAGAAACCTCGTCCCCCGGTCGCCAGCAGCCCGGTGGTAGCGCCGACCACGAGGAGAGGAGCGGTCTCTCCGATCGCGCGAGAGATCGAAAGCACGGTCCCCGTCAAGATCCCAGGAGCCGCTGCCGGTAGGACGTGGCTCCGGATCACTTCCCAGCGCGTCGCCCCAACGCCGAAGCCGGCCTCACGGATGCTATCGGGCACGGCGCGAAGGGCTTCCATGGAGGTGATGATGACGATCGGGAGCACCAGGATAGCCAGCGTCAGTCCCCCGGCCATGACGGTCTTCCCCCCCGTCAGGGGCGCGAGGACCTGAACGAAGATGACCAGGCCCAAAAGGCCGTACACGATCGAAGGGACACCGGCGAGATTCCGGATATTCACGTCGATGAACCGATTGAAGCGGGTGTCGGACGCGTACTCCTCGAGATAGATGGCGGCGGCCACGCCCACAGGGAAAGCCATGAGCACCACAAAGATGAGCAGGAGCAAGGACCCGACGATCCCTTGTCCCACGCCCGCGGTCGTTGGAGAGACGACCGTCAGTCGTCCCCGAAGAAACTCGCCACCTCTCTCCTGAAACACTCCGAGGCCGCCGCGAGCCACGTCCGCGATCAAAACCAGAAGTATCAACAAGGACAGCAGGAGGGCGAACAAGAGCGCGGCCTGAAAGATGATGCCCTTGACGTCGGTGCTCCGGCCCCTCAGCTGTTGGGCGACCACATCTGAGGTACGCGGGCCCTTCGCCGCGATCGCCATCAGTACTTCTGCCTTACGCGCCTGACGAACCGGTCACTGATCACGTTGAGAGCGAGCGTGATCAGGAACAGCAACAACCCGATGAAATAGAGGCTCTCGAAGGTCCCCTCTGAGCCCCTCACCTGATCGCTCCCGATGGCGAGGGCGGTCATCGCCGCGGTCATCGTCTGACCGGGGGCGGCGGGATCCAAGGTGAAGGCCGACCCTCCGGTTGCTCCCGACGCGATGGCCACGATCATCGTCTCGCCGATAGCCCGCGAGAGGGCCAGGATCAACGACGCGACCACCCCCGAGACGGCGGCAGGAACCACCACGTTCAGGGTGGTCGATCGCTTTCGGGCGCCCATCCCGTAGGACGCCTCGCGCAACGATTGTGGAACCGATCTGAACGCGTCCTCTGCGACCGCCGCCACTAGAGGAGTGATAAGTATCCCGACGGCGATGCCGGCCGCAGCCATGTTGAAGAACTGGGCTCCCGGCACGATCCGTTCGACGATCTGAGGTGTGATCCAAGTGATCGCGAAGAAGCCAAGCACCACGCTTGGAACACCGGCGAGTATCTCGAGGATCGGCTTCAGGTACCTGCGTACGCGCGGCCGCGCGTACTCGGAGAGGTAGATCGCGGCCCCCAGCCCCAAGGGGGCGGCGACCAGCATGCCGATGCCGGACACCAGAAGCGTTCCGGCGAAGATCGTCATCACATCGAAGGACCCACGTCGAGGGAACCATCCATCACTGGGCGCGATCAGGGTTGCCAGATCCACCTGGGCGAGGAAGTAACCGGCTCTGCCCACGAGCGAGAACACGATGGCCGCGCTCACGACAACCGAAACCACCGCCGCGGCTTGGAAGACGCGACGGATCAACGTCTCCTTCCGGCGTCGCCGGGGATTCCCCGATAGATCGATGCCGGTGGGACTCATCGCTGCTTGCGCCACACCAACTCCCTCAATAGGCAATGCTGGTGCGGGGTCACAGACCCCGCACCAGCCCTACAACGCTCTCTTAAGCTATCCCTCTCGTGATCCGGTTTCCTGGGACTCCCAGACTCCTCGTGTCTCTTCGAGGTCCTCCGTCGCAAGGTCTACGTAACCGACCTCACTCACCGATGCGATGCCCTCCTCGGAGAGGTAGAGGTCGACGAAGGCCTGAACCTCCGGCCGGTCGGCGCTCTCCGTCTTCACGTAGATGAAGAGGTCCCGAGCGATCGGATAGTCGCCGCTCGAGATGGTCTCGGGGTTGGGCTCGACGCAGTCGTCGCCCTCTTCAGCGATCGGTAGCGCCTTCACCGTCTCATCGTTGGACTGGTAGAACGCGTAACCGACCCAGCCCAATGAGGTGTCGCTGCCCGAGATGCCCTCGATGATCACGTTGTCGTTGGCGGACGCCTGGTAGTCCGGTCGGATAACGGGGTCGTCCTCCTTGATCTTCCGCTCCTCGTATGCGATGTCCTCCATCACGATCTCGCCGAAGGAGTCGAAGGTTCCCGACTCCTCACCCGGAGCCGTGACGTCCAGAGGGACGTCGGGATAGGGGGCGTGACCGGCACCGATCTCCTCGGCCAGGTCGTCCGCGTCGGACCAGCTCTCGAAACCCTCCGACTCGGGTCCCAGCAGGGCGTAGAGATCGTGGAAGTCGAGGCAATCGACCTCGCTGTTGTTGACGGACGTGATCACGGATAGCCCGTCGATCGCGACCTTCAGCTCGATGAACTCGATCCCGTTCTTCTCGCACACCTCGACCTCTTCCGGATCGATCGGCCGGGAGGCGTCGGAGATGTCGGTCTGCCCGTCGCAGAACAGTTCGAATCCGTCGGACGTGCCGGGGCCGTCGATCTTCACCGCTACCTCGGGATTCTCCGCGATGAACTTCTCGCCCACGGCCACCGAGATCGGCTCGACGGTGGAAGATCCAGAAACGACTACCTCGCCGGAAAGGGCTTCGGAGTCTCCTCCTCCGCCTCCCGAGTCGGTATCACTCGAGGCGTCGGCACACGCCGCGCCGACGAGGGCGAGCGCCAGAGCTACGAGCAGGGTCTTTAGCCAGACCTTGTCGCGCGTATTCGTCATTGAGTCGATTCCTCCTCGTTAAAAACAAGGACCCGCCACGGGTCCGAGCTCCACGTCGGAGCTCAACCAATCCGCAAGCTAGCAACGACATGTGGCAGACCGGCATCCTGTTCATGAACTCCCCGCGAACAGCCCCCCACGCGATTAACGGGCTCCAGCGAAAGGGAGTTGGCGACTCCCGTACTGAGGAGGCGCTGTTACCCGGAGTGAGGCTCAAAACGGTCTGCCTCCCGGAGGGTGGCGGCGCCTCCTCAGGCCTCCATCCGGGCGACGTCGCCTCCTCAGGCTTGGGACCAGCGGGTCAAGTACCGGCCTTGAGCCCCGACGGGGACCTTGGAGTGGGGCTATAGGATGCTTCGACTACGGGAAGTGGCGCAGCTTGGCAGCGCGCAGCGTTCGGGACGCTGAGGTCGCGGGTTCAAATCCCGCCTTCCCGACCAGCAGTTTCAGGCCTGGAGGAGCAGCTCGGCGATCTGGACCGTGTTGAGGGCCGCGCCCTTCCGGAGGTTGTCGGCCACGGCGAAGAGCTCGAGCGCGTTGGGATCCTCGAGGTCCTGGCGAATGCGGCCCACGAAACAGGGGTCGCGACCCGCTGCGATCTGCGGAGTCGGGTAGACGTCGTTCGCCGGGTCATCCACCACTTCGACGCCCGGCGATTCGGCCAGCACAGAGCGCGCCTCGTCGGCGCTGACGGGTTGATGGAACTCGGCATGGATCGAGACCCCGTGGCCCACCATCGTCGGCACCCGCACGCAAGTGGCCGTCACCGGGAGCCCGATGGCCCCAAGGACCTTCCTGGTTTCCTCACCGACCTTGAGTTCCTCACTGGTGTAACCGTTGTCGCGAGGGGAGCCGATCTGTGGAATGACGTTCATGGCGAGCGGATGACCGAAGGTCTCGCGGCCCTCGAGAACCTCCCGGGCCAGGCCCCGGCTCACGAGGTCGGGCTCTTTGGCAACGGTTTCGATCTGATCCCAGAGCTCGTCGACGCCCCCCTTCCCCGCCCCGGAAGCGGCTTGGTAGGAGGAAACGATGAGGCGGGCGAGGATGAAACGGCGGTGAAGGGCCGCCACCGGCAAGACGAGGGCCAACATCGTGCAATTAGGGCTGGCGATGATTCCCTTCGGGACGTTCTGGGCGTCATGCGGATTCACTTCGGGGACGACGAGAGGCACATCGTCATCCATCCGCCAGGCCGCGGAGTTATCGATGACGGTGGCGCCACGAGCAACGGCTCGGGGAGCCCACTCCCTGGAGACCTCGTCGGGAACATCGAACAGCGCCAGGTCGGCCCCGTCGAACACACCGTCGTCGAGGGCAACCACCTCGAGATTTCCATCACGGTAGGGGAGCTTGCGCCCGGCCGAGCGGGCCGAAGCCACAGGCGTGACGTCGACACCGTCGAAGCTTGAACGTTCGGCGAGAATCGACATGATCTCGCTTCCCACCGCGCCCGTTGCGCCGACGATCACCAGCTTCATTCGGCCCCCTCGCCGGGAGCACGCAACGCTCGGATCTGATCCGTGGCCGTCGCAGGGTGCTGCTCTCGAAGCACCACATCCTCCGACAACTTGAAGCGCTCATGGACGACCTTCACGGCGCGTTCGACATCCGCCGCCCGCACCACGCAGGAGATGCGGATCGACGATGTCGAGATGATCTCGATGTTCACCCCTGCGTCGGACAACGCGTCGAACATCTCGGCGGCAACTCCAGGATGTGTCTTCATCCCCGCTCCGATCAACGAGACCTTCGCGATGTCCGCGTCGGTCTCCAACCCGGAGGCCCCAACCTGTTCCACCGTTGTACGCAACACCGATTCCGCACGACGTAGATCCTCGGCGGGCAAGGTGAAGGAGATGTCGGTTCGCCCGTCCTCGGACACGTTCTGCACGATCATGTCGATATTGATCCCCTCATCGGCAAGAGGGCGGAAGACGCGCGCTGCGACGCCCGGCGTGTCCGGGACCCCCACGATCCGGACCTTCGCCTCGGACGTGTCGTGAGCGATGCCGGAGATGATCGCTTGTTCCATCCGTTGGTCCTCCTCTCTCACCCACGTGCCCTCCTGTTCCGAGAAGGTTGAACGCACATGGAGGAGCACGCCGTGGTTCCGAGCGTATTCGACGGAACGAAGCATCAGGACGCGGGCACCTGCGGCAGAGAGCTCGAGCATCTCTTCCCACGACACCGCGTGAAGCTTGCGTGCGTCGGGGACGATGCGAGGATCGGCCGTGTAAACGCCCTCTACGTCCGTATAGATCTCACAAGCATCCGCTTCGAGAGCGGCCGCAAGAGCAACGGCCGTAGTATCCGAACCGCCTCGGCCCAGCGTGGTTACGTCGTAGGCGGTCGACACTCCCTGGAAGCCGGCGACGATGACGATCTTGCCCTCATCGAGGGCCTCCAGGACCCGACGGGCCCGCACGTCGACGATCCGCGCCTGGCCGTGACTGGTATCGGTCACGATCCCCGCCTGAGACCCCGTTAGCGAGATCGCCTCCCGACCGAGCTCGTTGATGGCCATCGACAGCAAGGCCATGGAGATGCGCTCCCCTGCCGTCAGCAGCAGGTCGAGCTCCCGAGCCTGGGGAGCCGGCGAGATCTGCGCTGCGAGATTCACGAGCTCGTCCGTGGTGTGGCCCATCGCGGACGCGACCACGCATACACGTTGTCCGGCCTCCGCCGCCCGGACCACGCGCTGGGCGACGTGCTTGATACGCTGGGCATCGCCGAGCGAGGTGCCGCCGTATTTCTGGACGATGAGCGCCATGAGGCCAACCTAGCCCCTCCCCGCCCCCCGGCCGGCTCATTCCCGGGATACCCAGAGTGTCCTCCTTTGTGGTTTATGTCCCCGCCCGGCCGGGTAACAACCCTGCTTGCACCCTGGGGTTAGGCACGACTCCGGGGTTAGGCACGACTGAGGGGAGAAAACATGGGTAAAGCGTAAGCCGATCGCGGCGATAGTGGTTCTCGCCATGACCGCCGGACTCGTAATCGGACCCGCGGCGCTCACGAGCGCTCACACGACAAAGACGGCGGGTAGCAACGTCAACCGACTGCCGATCCACGGTCACGTGGCCGACAGCGGCAAGAAGGTCTTCGGGACCATGAAGGTGATGAGGTTCCGCACGAACGCCGCAGGCGACAAGCTCAAGGTCGTGGGTGAGATCAGCGGTCGCCTGGTGAATGCCAATGGCAACGTCATCAATCGGTTCGAGGACAAGCGGGTCGTTATGCCCGTCCAGAACATCGGCGTGGACGGCCAGACGACGAGCACCTTCGATGCCTCCGCCAACGCCGCAACGTGCGACATCCTGACGCTGACGCTCGGGCCGCTGGACCTCGACCTGCTGGGCCTTCAGATCCACCTGAACAGGGTGGTCTTGACCATCAAGGCTCAATCCGGTCCCGGAAACCTCCTGGGTAACCTGTTGTGCGCCATCGCAGGGTTGCTCGACCCGAACCCGCTGCCCGCCAACATCCTGCGAAGCATCGCCGACATCCTGAACGCGATCCTGGGCATCCTGCGCCAACTCTAGGTGCGCAACGGGATCTGAGCTATCTAGAGGGGGTCCTTCGGGGCCCCCTCTTTCGTGGGGGATGCCGGCCGCCTGGGCCTTCTCCGGATCGGATCCGCCTTTCCCCAGGCGAGAGCTCCCTAGCCGCCGATCACTCGGCGACCCTCGAGCGCTCGTCCGAGGGTGACCTCGTCGGCGTATTCGAGATCCCCGCCGACCGGCAACCCGCTCGCCAGTCTCGTCACCTTGAGCCCGGACGGAGCGATCAGACGCGCGAGGTACATGGCCGTCGCTTCCCCCTCGATGTTGGGGTTCGTCGCCACGATGACCTCAAGGACCTGTGAACCGGAAGCGTTCCCCTGGAGCCTGCCCAGCAGTTCTGCGATGCGGAGGTCCTCAGGACCGATCCCTTCTATCGGCGAGATGGCGCCCTGCAGGACGTGAAACAGACCCTTGTACTCGCGCGTTCGCTCGATGGCCACGATGTCCGGAGGCTCCTGAACGACGCAGATGATCGATTGATCGCGTCGCCCGTCGCGACAGAACTCGCACACGTCCTCATCGGAGACATTGAAACAGGCGCGACACAGGTGGACCTTCTCTTTGACTTCGATGATCGCTTCCGACAGGCGCGTAGCCTCCGCCGTGGGGATCTTGAGAAGGTAGAAGGCAACCCGCTGGGCGCTCTTGGGTCCGACCCCGGGCAACCGCGCTAGCTCGTCGATCAGACGCTGGACCGGGCCCGCGTACAACTAGGTGCCCGGGAGCCCCATGCCCCCCATGCCCCCCGCCAGGGGGCCGAGCGCGTCCTGCTGCGCTTCGACCGCCTTGCCCAGAGCGTCGTTCACCGCGGCGGTGACCGTGTCGCCGAGCATCTCGATGTCATCGGCATCGGGCTCTCCGTCGAAAAGGGAGGGGTTTATCGTCACCCGCACGACGTGCTGGTCCCCCGTGGCAACGACCTTTACGGCGCCACCGCCGGCGCTGCCCTCGAACTCCTCCTCGGCCAGCTCGGCCTGCGTCTGCTGCATCTGCGCGGCCATCTTCTGAGCCTCTTTCATCATGCGCTGCATGTCCTTCATAACTCTCCTATCTCTCCTCGACGACCTCGGCGCCGAAGCCCTTCTTGAGCATCTCGACCGGGTCCTGTGGCGCCTCGGCGGGCCGCGCCTGGGCGTATTCCGCAACGTCATCCGATTGAGCGGGCTCGGGGGTGACGTCTTGGCCACGCGCAACGAACGCCACTTCCGGGCGGATGCCGAGAGATGCATGGAGCCCATCCAGTAGAGCATCACTCGCACGTTCCTCAGTCATGGAGGATCTGTGGAACTCGGACTGGACCTCGACCGTAAGCGTTCCCTCGTCGAAAGTCACTGGGCGGGATGGACTCAACAGACCCCACACTCGCTTACTGACCCGATTCACTTCCTTGAGCGTTGCCGGCCATGCGTCGCGCACGTGTCCCAACCCGAGATGCTCGGGCGCAGCCACAACATCGGGAACCTCTTCATCCACCGGCGGCGCGCTCTCGGCGGCTGCCGGGGTCGCCGACACGGCCTTGGACGTCGAGGGGGGCGCTTGGTCCCTCGCGGCCGGACGCGGCTCGACGGAAGGAGCTTTGCCGAGGTCCTCCTCCTTCACCACCTCGCGCCGTCCCGCGGGCTTCGAATCGATAACGTTGCCCGCGATGGTCACGCCGCCTTCGAGCCCGATCCGTCGCTCCAATCTCTCGATGCGCCCAAGAAGTCCATCCGCGGACGGGTCGGTCTCGGGAGCTGCAGCGCGTACCAACGCGACCTCGAGGAGGAGCCTGTGATTGGGAGAATTGCGCATCTCGGTGATCGCCTTGGCCACGAGGTCGAGGATCCTCATGAGCGTTCCGTTCGTGAAGTTCTCGGATTGAGCCAGGAGTCCGGCGCGATCCTCTTCGCTTACATCTAGCAATCCGGCTGCGTCCGGAGCGGTCCGGACCAACAGAAGTGAGCGCGCGTGCTGAAGCACACCGAGTGCGAGCTGACGCGGATCCGCACCTTGAGCCACGAGCTGATGGAGCGAGGAGAAGACACCGCCGGGATCGGATCTCACGATGGCGTCGAACATCTCGAAAAAGACTTCTTCGCTGCGTTCGCCGAGCATCCGCTCGGCGTCCTCGACGGCGATGTGGCCCTGAAGACTGGCAAGCTGATCCAAGGCAGACAGCGCGTCGCGCACGCTTCCATCGGCGTGGCGCGCGACAACCGCCAAAGCAGCCTGATCGATGTCGATCGTCTCGAGCTTGGCCACCTGAGCAAGGTGATCTTCGACTATCTCGACGGGCACGCGCCGGAAGTCGAACCGCTGGGTGCGCGAGACGATCGTTGGCAGAACCTTGTGGGCCTCGGTCGTGGCGAGGATGAAGAGGACGTGACCGGGAGGCTCCTCGAGCGTCTTGAGCAGCGCGTTGAACGATCCCGTCGACAGCATGTGGACCTCGTCGATGACGTAGACCTTCCTGCGTCCACCGGCGGTGGCAAGAGGAACCCCCGCAAGGATGTCCCGCGTCTCATCCACCTTCGAATGCGATGCGGCGTCCATCTCGATGACGTCGAGCGAAGAACCATCCGTGATCGAGACGCACGGAGCACACACGCCGCAGGGACTGGGAGTCGGCCCCTTCTCGCAATTCAGCGCCTTCGCGAGGATGCGCGCCGTGCTCGTCTTACCAGTGCCTCGCGGTCCGGTGAAGAGGTAAGCATGCGCAACGCGGTCCTCGGTGATCGCGTTCGACAGTGTCGTGGAGACATGTTCCTGCCCGAGGAGCTCGGAGAAAGTCTGGGGCCGGTACTTGCGATACAGCGAGAGGTAGGCCATCGAGGGGCATCCTATTCGGGGGATGTGTCGGTCCGATGTGATGGCCGTGCACCCCGTCCTGGACCCTCGAACGACCGACGCTATCCCCGGCAGCCGGCTCCGGCCGGGCATCCCTGCGGCACACTCGGTACACCGCTTACGGCTGCTCCCTTCCGGGCCTGACCGGGTTCACGGCTCCGGGTCGCGCAGGACCCAACCATCAACGCTGCACACCGGGGGCTGCCCGGTCCCTCAAGGGCCGCGGACGGGTAATCGGCCCGGCATGTCGAGGGTTTCCGATTCAGGGGACCCCGAGCCCCCCGCCTAGCACGACCACCCTCGACCCTAACCCCCGCAGGCCCCAAACACTTAACGGATCGCTGGCGGAGGCGAAGGGATTTGAACCCTTGGGCCCTTTCAGGCCACACGATTTCCAGTCGTGCCGATTCGGCCGCTCTCGCACGCCTCCGTCCGGGATTCTAAGTGCGCGCAAGAAAAGGAAGCGAAGGTTCTCGGCCCTGGGCAGCTTACGTCTGCGTACGACGGGGAAAGCAGGGGGAAGGGAGCGAAGGTTCTGAGCGCGGCGGGCTTTCGTCTGAGCCACCGACGAGGAGGCGGTGTCGGCCGGAGGGGGGCTCAAAACGGTTGGTTCTCCATGATTTAGCGGGGAAAGTGGCTAGATAGCCGACGCGCAAACCGCCGCACTCCATAGCTTTCGGCTTGTCGAAGAGTCGAGAGAAGGAGGAGCGGCGGAATGCGAGATGAGGC
>Ga0183260_10000235_pt1 | contig 44378 bp, 47 predicted proteins | sample AntDrymUQ4972206_2_FD_129768 | JGI IMG/M metagenome (GOLD analysis project Ga0183260, IMG submission 129768) | Polar desert sand microbial communities from Dry Valleys, Antarctica - metaG UQ497 (22.06) (version 2) (version 2) | ecosystem: Environmental > Terrestrial > Soil > Desert | place... | reverse complement strand
TGGGCGGACCGTACCGAACGCGAATTCCCATCTAAGGACTTTCGCGACCACCCCCCGCCTCTCCTGCAAGGAGTTCAAGATTTCTTCGACGACCCTACAGACCGCCATGTGCGGAAGACGGGGCTAGCGCAGCGCCAGGGTGAGCACCGCCGAGACGACGAGCGAGAGTACGAGCGGCCACCAGTAGAAGCGGACCCGGCTGGGCCGCCCCGGTCCCTTCGTCCACACGAACATGGCCATCCTCTACCCGCGCCCGGACGTCGGAAACCGGCCGGTCAGGGGTTCGGGACCGGGCGGGGGAGGCTGTCGTGGGTGAGCCGGTAGACCGTGAACGCCAGCTGGCACCGGGTCTCGACCGCCTTGTAGTCGGACTCGATGACCCTGATGGCGGAGTCGAAGTCGGGCTGGACCTGGGCGTTGAGGCTGTCCTTGGCCCTCCCGGGCGGGAGCTCCTCGACGATCTTCTTCAGGGCCGCGTCCTGATCCCGGAGCTGGGCCAGCGACTGGTCGCGGCGAGCCTTGGCGTCGGGCAGAAAGCGGTTCTTGCAGGTCTCGAGGTTGGCCACGATGAGGTCGAACGCCCGCAGATCGGCGGCCGCCGCCTCCTGGGCACCAGGGGCCGGGCGCTCCTGGCGCTTGGTCTCCTCTGCCTGGCGCTCCGCCTGCTCCTCGGCCTGTTTGTCGGCCGGCGACTCCTCCTCGAAGGTGGCCGCCCTGAACACGCCAACCCCCAGCACTACAACGATGAGAGCGGCCAGGGCCCCGCCGAGGGCCTTGCTCGGGGGACTGGTCATCGAGAGCATGCGTGTCTCCTGGCACCCGGGGGGTCGCCGCCACCCGGCGGGTGGCGGCTGGACCGGTAGCACAATGCTACCCAGACCCTTGCGAAACCGAGCCACACCGCCGCCGCGAGCCACCGAAATGAAACTTCATGAGAACCTACGGGGGCGGACTGCTCCGGTATAATTGGCCTATGCCCGACGACGAGATCGCATGGATGAGCACGGGTGAGGCGGCTCGTCGACTCGGTGTGACGGTTCGCACCCTCTACCGTTTGATCGACGAGGCCCAGCTACCGGCCTACAAGTTCGGCCGGGTCATCCGCCTGCAGGAGACCGAGATCGACGCCTTCATCAAGACGTCCCGCATCGCCCCCGGTTCGTTGGAGCACCTCTACCCGGAGTCGAGGAAGGACGCCCCGGAGAGTGACGGCAGCCTGAGGTAGACCAGCTTCGGCGGGTCGCCGTCGGCCAGCAGGGTCACGACGTCGGCGCCCACCGACCGTAGCTCGCCGACCAGTTGGGCACCACCGGCTTGGAGTTGCACCCGCGGCCGGTGCCCCACACCATGGGCGAGCACCTCGGCCATGGTCACCATCACCGGCCGATGTCCACCGCCACCGCCAGCGACGCCTTCCCCATCTCGGCCGCCGGCCGCCGGGCTCGGCCGGGGCCCAGTCCGGGCCATGCCCGCGCCGTGGACGGCCACGATCGATTCGAGGGTGACTACGGTCGTGCACCCGCCCGGCGTCCGCAGGGCCACGAAGTCGGCGCCCACGGCCTCGACCGGCCCGACGTGGCGTCCGGCGACCGTCGTGGTCACCACAACGGGCTGTTCCCGTTCGGCCATGGCCAGGAGCACCCCGGCGAAGGTCGCCTCCTCCTCCGCCTGGCGGCGCAGCCACCGTTCGCGGACCCGGGTTTCGACGGCGTCGAGCGCGCGGCTTTCGGCCGCCCAGCGTTCAACGTCCTGGAACGGCGCCAGGTCCCCGGGGCCGTCGTCGTCCGCCACCACCGGCGTCACAGTACCGACCCCGACGATGAGCGGCACAGCCGCCGCGGTTGGCTACCGTGGGAGAGGTGACCGCCTGTGTGTTCTGCCGCATCGTCGGCGGCGAGCTGCCGGCCGACGAGGTGGCGTCGTCACCGGCGACCCTGGCGTTTCGTGACGCCGAGCCGGCCATGCCTTCGCACGTGCTGGTGGTGCCGAGGGACCACATCGAGTCGGCCGACGCCCTGGAGCCCGCGCACGCCCGGGTTCTCTCGGAGATGCTCCAGACTGCCCAGCAGGTGGCGCGGGCCGAGGGCATCGCCGGCAGCGGCTACCGCCTCGTGTTCAACGTGGGTGACGACGCCCGCAATTCGGTGCCCCATCTCCATCTCCACGTCCTGGGCGGCCGCCCCATGGACTGGCCCCCCGGCTGATCGCAGCGCCCGGTACCCTGGCTCCACCACACGTGTCCACCTCTCAGGTCAAGGTTCTCGTTCCCGACAACCGGCTCATGGTCGGTGTGCTCGGCCACCGCGACGAGTTGCTCCGTCTGGTCGAGGCCGGGTTCGCCGGCAATGAGATCCTGGTGCGGGGCAATGAGATCACCATCCGCGGCGACGGCGCCGACCGGGTGGGCCGTCTGTTCGACGAGCTCGTCCTGCTGGTACGCGGCGGCCACTGTCTTGAGGTGGCCGACGTGGCCCGCACGATCGAGATGGTCAAGGCCGACGAGAGCCCGTCGGCGGTCATGGCGTCGGAGGTCTTTCGCTCCGTGCGTGGGCGCACGGTGCGGCCCAAGACGAGCGGGCAGGGCCGTTACGCCGACGCCATCGCCGCCAACGTCGTCACCTTCGGCATCGGCCCCGCCGGCACCGGCAAGTCCTACCTCGCCGTCGCCCTGGCGGTGCAGGCGTTGCAGACCCGCTCGGTGAGCCGCATCATCCTCACTCGTCCCGCAGTGGAGGCCGGTGAGCGCCTTGGGTTCCTGCCCGGCGACGTGCTGGCCAAGGTCGACCCCTACCTCCGCCCGCTCTACGACGCGCTCTACGACATGCTCGGGCCGGAGGGCGCCAAACGGCTCCTGGAGGGCGACACCATCGAGGTGGCGCCGCTCGCCTACATGCGGGGCCGCACGCTCAACGACAGCTTCCTGATCCTCGACGAGGCCCAGAACACCACGCCTGAGCAGATGAAGATGTTCCTCACCCGCATCGGGTTCGGCTCCAAGGCGGTCGTCACCGGCGACGTCACCCAGCTCGACCTCGCCGGCGGCCGCAGCGGCCTGCTCGGTCTCGAGCCGGTGCTCACCGGCATCGAGGGCGTGGCCTTCGTGCATCTCACTTCTCGAGACGTGGTCCGCCACCGGATCGTGCAGGACATCGTCGACGCCTACGAGCGGGCGGGCTCATGAGCCAGCACCGAAGCGCAGCGGAGGGGCGCAGCTCCGGGGGCACAGCCGCCGGCGATGTCGACGTTTTCGTCGCCGACGAGCAGTCCGACGAGCCCGTCGACACCGTTCGGTGGTCGCGGCTCGCCGGCTCGGTGCTGGATGCCGAGGGCGTCCGCGGCGACGCCGAGATGTCCCTGCTGTTCGTCGACGAGACGGCGATGGCCGAGCTGAACCAGCGGTTCCTGAGCCGCGAGGGCCCCACCGACGTGCTCGCCTTCCCGATCGACGACGACGTCTACGAGGGGGCCCGCTCCGCCGACTCTCTTGGGCCGGGACCGGGCGTCGACCCGGAGCTGGCCGAGCTGCCGACGATCCTGGGCGACGTGGTGCTGTGCCCGGCGGTGGCCAGGCGCAACGCCCTCGTCCACGCCGCCACGTACGACGACGAGCTGGCCCTCCTCGTGGTGCACGGCATCCTGCACCTGTTGGGCATGGATCACGCCGGTACCGACGACGCCGCGGTCATGGAGAAGCGCGAGCAGCAGCTTCTCGACCGCTTCCACCGGTCATGAGCAGGGCCGAAGTCATCATGTCGGTGGCGGTGGTCGTGCTGATCGCCATGGCCGCCTTCTTCGCAATGGCAGAGACCAGTCTTACCCGCACCAACCGGGTGAAGGCGTTGAGCCTGGCCGAGGACAAGCGCCGGGGAGCCCACGCCCTGCTGAAGCTCGTCGCCCATCCCGAGCAGTTCCTCAACCCCGTTCTCTTGCTCGTCCTGCTGTGCCACCTGGTCGCCGCCACGCTGGTGGCGGTCGTGTCGGAGCGGCAGTTCGGCGCGTGGGGCGTGATCGTCGCGCCGGCCGTGGAGGTCGTGGTGATCTTCGTCGCCGCCGAGGCGGTACCCAAGACGTTCGCCGTCCAGCGGCCGGAGACGGCGGCGCTGCTCGTCGCTCCCCTCATCTCTTTCATCGTCCGTTTCCCCCCCCTCCGCCTCATCGCCCGGGGCCTCATCGGGCTGTCCAACGTGATCGTCCCCGGCAAGGGCCTGAAGGAGGGCCCGTTCGTCTCCGAGGAGGAGCTGCTGGCCATGGCCGACGTGGCCGTGGAGGAGGACGTCATCGAGCGCGAGGAACGCCAGCTCATTCACTCGATCATCGAGTTCGGCGACACGCTCGTGCGGGAGGTGATGATCCCGAGGCCCGACATGGTCGCCGTCGAGGCCCGGGCGTCGATCTCCGACGTCATGGAGGTGGTGATGTCGGCCGGCTACAGCCGCATCCCGGCCTACGAGCTCGGCATCGACGATATCGCCGGCGTCGTCTACGCCAAAGACCTGATGCGGGCGGTGCACGACGAGCGGGGCGAGGAGCCCGTGCGCAACATCGTCAGGCCCGCCCGCTTCGTGCCCGAGACCAAGCGGGTGGCCGAGCTGATGCCCGAGATGCAGAAGGAGAAGGCCCACATGGCGATCGTCGTCGACGAGTACGGCGGCACCGCCGGGCTGGTGACGCTGGAGGACCTCATCGAGGAGCTGGTGGGCGAGATCGTCGACGAGTACGACGTGGAGGAGCCGCCCGTCGAGCCCCTTCCCAACGGCGACGTGCGGGTGAACGCCCGCATACCCATCGACGAGCTGAACGACCTGCTCGACGTCGAGCTGCCCGCCGGCGACTACGACACGGTGGGCGGGTTCATCTTCCACCTGCTCGGGCACGTGCCCACCGAGGGCGAGACGGTCGACTACTACGGGCACCGCCTTCGGGCCGAGAAGGTGCAGGGCCGCCGCATCGGCCGGGTGCTCATCTCCAAGCTCGCACCTGCGGCCGAGGAGTCGTGAGATCGGGGTTCGCAACCCTCGTCGGCCGCCCCAACGTGGGCAAGTCCACGCTGCTGAACACCATCCTCGGCACGAAGGTGACGATCGTCTCCGACAAGCCCCAGACCACCCGCGCCCAGGTGAGGGGTGTCCTCGACGTGGCCGCTCCCGAGCCGGCACAGGTCGTGTTCGTGGACACTCCCGGCATCCACAAGCCCCGCACGCCGGCGGGCGAACGCATGAATGCCGCCGCCGTCGAGTCGCTCGGCGACGTCGACGTGGCATGCCTCGTGCTCGACGCCACCGGTCCGATGGGCAAAGGCGACCGTTTCGTGGCGGCGCGGGTCCCGGGCAACGCGCTGTGTGTGATGAACAAGGTCGACGCCGCCTCTCCGGCCGAAGTGGCCGTTCAGCTCGCCCGGGCCGCCGAGCTCGACCTGGCCGAGTACTTCCCGGTGTCGGCGAAGACCGGCGAGGGGGTGGAGGAGCTGGTCGCCGCCGTCGTGGCCCGGATGCCTGAGGGCCCGGCGTACTACCCCGAGGGCACGGTCACCGATGTCGCCGACGCCTTCTGGCTGGCCGAGCTGGTGCGCGAGCAGCTCCTCGCCGTCGTGCGCGACGAGCTTCCGCACTCCATCGCCTGCCGGGTCACGGAGTGGGAGTGGCCCCGGATCCGTTGCGAGATCCTCGTCGAGCGCGACTCCCAGAAGGGCATCGTCATCGGCAAGGGTGGCCTGGTCCTCAAGGCCGTCGGCACCGCGGTGCGCCGCCAGCTCCGTGAGGGTGCGCACCTCGAGCTCGCGGTGAAGGTCGACAAGGACTGGCAGCGCCGGCCGAGCGCCCTCGACCGACTGGGTTTTTGAGCATGGGCATCACTCCCCTCGTCGGAGGCGCGCTGGTCTTTCTCACGTCGGCGGCGGTGCTCGTGCTCGAGATCCTCGCCACCCGGCTCCTCGCCCCCTACGTCGGGGTCACGCTCGAGACCTACACCGCCACCATCGGCACCATCCTGGCCGGTATCGCCACGGGCACCTGGCTGGGCGGGTACGCGGCCGACCGCATCGAGCCCCGCAGGATGCTCGGGCCGTTGCTGATGGGCGGGGGAGCGCTGTCGGTCGCCACAGTCCCGCTCGTCCGCCTCCTCGGCGACGCATTTTCGGGCGCCGGAGGAATGTCGGTCGTACCGTTGACGCTCGCCTCCTTCCTCGCCCCCGCCGCCGTTCTCAGCGCGGTCAGCCCCACCGTCGTGAAACTGCAGTTGCGGAGCCTGGCCGTCACCGGAGGTGTGGTCGGGCGGTTGTCGGCCCTGGGGACCGCCGGGGCGATCGTGGGCACGTTCGTAGCCGGGTTCTTCCTCGTCGACGTCGCCCCCACGAGCACGTCGATCCTCGTGATCGGCGGTCTGCTCATGGTGGCTGGCGCCGTTCTGTGGGCGTGGCTGTCGACGGCCCGGAGCCGCCTGTTGGCGGCCGTCGCCGCTGTCGGACTCGTCGCGGCGGGTGCCGGCGTGGCCGCCGCCAACCCCTGCGACGTCGAGACCACCTACCACTGCGCCCAGATCATCGAGGACGGCACCCCGGGAGGGCGGCTGCTGATTCTCGACACGCTCCGCAACAGCTATGTCGACCTCGACGACCCCACGTACCTGGAGTTCCGCTACGTGAAGGTGTTCGCCGACGTGTTGGCAGCCGAAGCGCCGTCTGGCCGTCTCGATGTGCTGCACATCGGTGGCGGCGGTTTCACGATGCCCCGCTATGTGGCCGCCGTCCGTCCGGGGTCGCAGAACCTGGTGCTCGAGATCGACCCTGATCTGGCGCCTCTCGCCCGCCGGCGGCTCGGCCTGAAGACGGGGCCCGACCTGGAGGTGCGCGCGGGCGACGCCCGGGTGCTGGCGGATGACCTGCCTCCGGCCGGCTACGACGCCGTGCTCGGTGACGCTTTCGGCGGTCTGGCCGTCCCCTGGCATCTCACGACCCGCGAGTTCCTCGAGACGGTGCGGGCCAGGCTGCGGCCGGGCGGCGTGTACGTCGTGAACGTGATCGACCTCCCGCCGACGCGCTTCGCCCGGGCCGAGGTGGCGACCCTGCTCGAGGTGTTCGGGCACGTGGCCGTGCTGGCCCCTCCGTCGTTGCTCGACACGACCGACGGCGGCAACTACGTGCTGGCGGGGAGCGACGCGCCGTTCGACGAGGACCGGCTCACGTCACTGGTCCGAGCTCGCAGGGGCGAGGAGCGGGTGCTCGTCGACCGGGCGGCCGCGACCTTCGCCAACCGGGCGCCCGTGCTCACCGACGACCACGCGCCGGTCGACCAGTGGCTCGCCCGCGCCCGGAGGTCGTGACCGGTCGCGGAACGGGAGGAGCCAGGTTTTTCACCCATCGGCTTCCTCGTCGCCCACCCGCCTCGCAGGCCCAGCCACACCGGCACCACACCGCCGACCACCGCAGCCAAGCCGGTCCAGAGAGCGACGGACTGCCATGGCACCAGAACCTGGTCGGAGAAGGCGGCCACGCCGGCCAGGATGCTGGGGTCGCCCCGGCCCGGCGCCACCTCGGCCACCACCCGCCAGGCCACGGTGGCGGCGACGAGGGACAGGGCGGCGTCGAGGGCACCCACGGCGACGGCGGGCGATCCGAGCCCCACGGGACGACCGGTCCCTGCTCGGGGCCGACCGGTGCGGTGGCCGTCGGTGAACGTCCGCATGTCGCGGCGCAGGAGGCCGCGCCCCAGCAGGTAGGCGACGGGGACCGATCCCAGCAGATAACCGGCGGCTACGCACAGGCCGGCGGCGACGGCCAGCGACCTCACTCGGTGTCCGGTCGGGACCGCATCCGCTTCACGTCGCCCCGCCGGCGTTTGGCATCGAGGCGCTTCTGCCGGGCGTTGCGCGACGGGGCCGTGGGCCGCCGGTCATGCTCGACGTGAAGGGCGTCGGCCAGGCGGGAGCGCAGCCGCTCCAGGGCCAGCTGGCGGTTGCGGAGCTGCGACCGCTCGTCGGACGCGGTGACGCGCACGACCGGGCCGAGGCGTTCGAGGAGCCGGGCCCGCTGGCGCGGCCCGAGAGACGGCGACGACTTCACGTCGAAGCGGACCTCGGCGCGCGTGTTGGCCGTGTTGGCATGCTGGCCGCCGGGCCCGCCCGATCCGGTGAAGCTCCAACGCAGCTCGTCGAGGGGGATGCGGCAGGTGCGGGTGACGCGTAGCTCCTCGCCCACGGTCGGACCGTACCCCGACGGTTCGGACGCGTCGGGTGCGCGGTCGGCTGGTACCATCGATCTGGCCCCGACGTATCTGCCGGGGCGTTCCCTGCCGTCACCTGATCGAGACGAATGCCGTTCACATGACCGACAAGACCGCAACGATCACCGAGTACCGGCTCCACGACGTCGACACCGGGTCGCCCGAGGTCCAGGTGGCACTGCTCACCGAGCGCATCAACCACCTCACCGAGCACCTGAAGATGCACAAGAAGGACCATCACAGCCGTCGTGGGCTGCTCATGCTCGTCGGTCGCCGCCGCCGCCTCCTCGACTACGTCAAGGAGAACGACGTCGAGCGGTACCGGGCACTGATCGCCCGCCTCGGCCTCCGCCGGTAGCGAACCCAGAGCGCCCAACGGGTCCGCTCTTTCACAACTGAACCCTGCTGCGGCGTCCAGGTCAGCTGCCAGTTGCCGGGTCCCCGGGGAACGCTCGGGTGCCTGACAACTGGGAACTGGCTCATCGCCGCCCAAAGGCCGGTCCGAGAGGGCCGGCGACGAAGGAGCAATCTCATGGCGGAACCGGTTTCCGTTTCCTGTCCTGTTTCCGGGACCGCAAGGTCCCTGTCCCTTTCCACCGGCAAGCTGGCCCAGCTGGCCAACGGCGCCGTCGTCGCCCAGATGGGCGAGACCGTCGTGCTGGCCACGGCCACCGCGTCCAAGGGCGTCCGTGAAGGGGTCGACTTCTTCCCCCTCACCGTCGACATCGAAGAGCGCATGTACGCCGCCGGCAAGATCCCCGGCTCGTTCTTTCGCCGGGAGGGCCGGGCCACCGACCAGGCCATCCTCACCTGCCGCCTGATCGACCGGCCCCTGCGACCCTCGTTTCCCGAGGGCTTCCGCAACGAGGTCCACATCGTCGGCACCATCCTCGGCGCCGATCTGGCGAACCCCCACGACGTGCTGGCGATCAACGGCGCCTCGGCCGCCCTCATGCTCTCGGGCATCCCCTTCCAGGGCCCGGTGGGTGCCGTGCGGGTCGCCTATTCCACCAGCGGCGAGTGGATCGCCCATCCCACCTACCAGGAGGGCGACGACTCGACCTTCGAGCTGGTCGTGGCCGGCCGCGCCGTCGACAACGCCGAGGCGGCCACCGGCGGGGGCGACGTCGCCATCATGATGGTCGAGGCGGGCGGCACCGAGGCGGCATGGCAGTTCTACGACCAAGGCGCGCCCAAGGTGACCGAGGAGGTCATCGCCGAGGGCCTCGACGCCGCCAAGCAGTGGATCCTGGAGTCGATCCGCCTCCAGCTCCAGCTCGTCGAGAAGGCAGGAAGTGCCGCGCCGATCACGTTCGTGACCCAGGTCGACTACGCCGACGACGTCTGGGAGCGGGTCTCGGCGGTGGGCAGTGACCGCATCGCCCAGGCCAGCCAGATCGTGTCGAAGGTCGAGCGGGCGGAGGCCACCGACGGCGCCGCCGCCGCGATCATCGAGGAGCTGGCGGGCGAGTTCGAGGGCCGCGCCAAGGAGATCAAGGCGGCCGTCAAGAGCCTGCAGAAGAAGCTGGTCCGCAAGCGCATCGTCGAGGAAGGTGTGCGCATCGACGGTCGGGGTCCCACCGACATCCGGCCCCTCACGGCCGAGGTCGGGCTGTTCCCCACGGCGCACGGCTCGGGGCTGTTCCAGCGGGGCGAGACGCAGGTCCTCACCTTCACCACCCTGGGCATGCCGCGCATGGAGCAGATGCTCGACACCATCGGCATCGACGACTCCAAGCGCTACATGCACCACTACAACATGCCTCCGTACTCCACCGGCGAGACAGGGTTCATGCGCGGCCCCAAGCGCCGTGAGATCGGCCATGGCCTGCTCGCCGAGCGGGCCCTGCTGCCCGTGGTGCCGAGCGTCGAGGAGTTCCCCTACACGCTGCGGCTCGTGTCGGAGGCGCTCAGCTCCAACGGCTCGACCTCGATGGCCTCGGTGTGTGGTTCGAGCCTCTCGCTCATGGACGCCGGAGTCCCCGTGAAGGCCCCCGTGGCCGGGATCGCCATGGGGCTGGTCTTCGCCGAGGGCACCTACACCACCCTCACCGACATCCTGGGAGCCGAGGACGCCTTCGGCGACATGGACTTCAAGGTGGCGGGCACGTCCGACTTCATCACCGCCCTGCAGCTCGACACCAAGATCGCAGGGCTCCCGGCCGACGTGCTGGCGTCGGCGCTCCAGCAGGCCCGCGAGGCCCGGCTGAAGGTCCTCGAGGTCATGCAGGCGGCGATCGAGGCTCCTCGCGACGAGGTGCGCCAGTCGGCACCCAAGATCGTGAGCTTCGAGATCGCCATCGACCGCATCGGCGAGGTGATCGGTCCCAAGGGCAAGGTCATCAACCTGCTGCAGCAGGAGACGGGCGCCGACATCAACGTCGACGACGACGGCACCGTGGGCACCGTCACCATCGGGGCCAAGGACGGCGAGGCCGTAGAGGAGGCACGCCGGCGCATCGACCAGATCATCAACCCGCCCAAGGCCGAGGTCGGCGACGTCTACTCGGGCAAGGTGGTGAACATCACCAAGTTCGGCGCCTTCGTCAACATCCTGCCGGGGCGCGACGGTCTGTTGCACATCTCCAAGCTGGGCAAGGGCAAGCGTGTCGAGCGGGTCGAGGACGTGCTGTCGCTCGGTGCCGACGTTGAGGTACGCGTCGACGACGTCGACCCTCAGGGCAAGGTGGCCCTGTCGGTGGTCGGCGACGTCGACGCCGGTGACGCCGGTAGCAGCTCAGGCGGCGGCGGTGGTGGCGGTCGTCGGGAACCGGCTCCGGTCGGTGCCCGGGACGCCGAGGCGCCACCGCCGGTGGCGTCCGGGGGCGACGACCGCGAGTTCGTGTCGTTCGAAGAGGTGTTCGAGGGCGAGGCTCGCGAGACCTTCGGCGATCTCGGCCCCGAGGTGGCCCAGCCCTCACCGGGTGGCGGCGACCGTGACGGAGGTCGTCCCCGGCGCAACGACCAGCGCCGGCGCTCGGGCAACCGGCGATAGCCGGACCGTGATCCGCACGAGCCGGCTCGACAGCGGGATCCACGTGGTGACCGAATGGATGCCGGGCTCGCACTCGGCCACCATCGGCTACTGGGTCGACGCCGGTTCCCGCGACGAGGAGCCGGCGGTCGCCGGTGCCTCGCACTTCCTCGAGCACCTGCTGTTCAAGGGCACTGCCACCCGCAGCGCCCGCGACATCGCCGAGGCGGTGGAGGCCGTCGGTGGCGACATGAACGCCTTCACCACCAAGGAGTACACCGCCTTCTACACCCGTCTGCTCGACGAAGACCTCGACCTCGGTCTCGACATTCTCTCCGACATCATGTGGGCTCCCGCCTTCCGGCCCGAGGAGGTCGAGGCCGAGCGACAGGTGATCCTCGAGGAGATCCTGATGCACGAGGACGAACCTTCCGACCTCGTCCACGACCTGTTCACCGACGCCCTGTACCCGGGCCACCCGCTCGGGCGGGCCGTCCTCGGCGACCGCTCCACGATCACGGCGATGTCGCGCGACGAGATCGCCGCCTACTTCGAGGCGCTGTACCGGCCCGAGGCCATCGTCGTCGCCGCCGCCGGCAATGTCGACCACGACCGGGTCGTGGCCGGCGTCGAGCAGCGATTCGAGGGGCGAGCCGGCGACCGACCCCCTCGGACGACCCCGTCTCTCGCCCCTCCTCGGCGCCTCGTGGTCCACAACCGCCCCACCGAACAGGCGCACGTGGTGGTGGGCACGCGCGGCCTCGACCGCACCGACGACGACCGCTTCGCCCTTTCGGTGCTCAACCAGGTTCTGGGCGGGGGCATGTCGAGCCGGCTGTTCCAGGAGATCCGGGAGAAGCGGGGCCTCGTCTACTCGGTGTACTCATACCGCGCCGCCTACGTTGACAGTGGCGCGCTCGCCGTCTACGCCGGCACGTCGCCCAACCGGGTGCACGAGGTCCTCGAGCTGATTCACCGAGAGCTCGACCGGATGGCCGACACCGACGTCTCCGACCGTGAGCTGGCGGTGGCCAAGGGCCACGTCAAGGGCTCGCTGGCCCTTTCGCTCGAGGACTCGGCCGGACGCATGAGCCGTATCGGACGCAGCCAGATGGTGCACGGCGCGGTGATGAGCTTCGACGAGCTGGTGGCCCGAACCGAGGAGATCACCCACGAAGACCTCCGCCGGGTGATCGAGCGGGTCGTCACCGCCGACCGGGTGTTGGCAGTCGTCGGGCCCTTCGCCGAGGACGCCTTCTCGGCCCGCGTCGCGTAGGTCGCGGGCCGTGACCATCAGCGTGGGGGTGTTCGGCGCCGGGGGCCGGATGGGCAGTGAGGTCTGCCGGGCGGTCGCCGTCGACCCCGACCTCGAGCTGGTGACGGCGGTCGACCCCTTCCACGCCGGCATCGACCTGCGCCAGGTGACGGGGGCCGACGTGGCCGGCCAGGTGGCGCGTGACGCCGACGCCCTGGCCCAGGCCGGGGCCCAGGTGGCGGTCGACTTCACCACCCTCGAGGCCGCACGCGAGAACCTCCGCTGGTGCGCCCGCAACGGGGTGCACGCGGTCGTGGGCACCACCGGCTTCGTCGACGACGACTACCGGGAGCTGACCCGCCACTTCACGTCGAGCAACTGCTTCGTGGCCCCCAACTTCGCCATCGGCGCGGTCCTGATGATGCGCTTCGCCGAGCTGGCCGCCCCCTGGTTCCAGACGGCCGAGATCGTCGAGCTGCACCACGACCGCAAGATCGACGCCCCCTCGGGGACCGCCGTGCTCACCGCGGCGCGCATGGCCGCCGCCTCCGACGAGTGGGGCGACGACCCCACCGAGACCGTCGTGTTGGAAGGCGCCCGTGGCGGCGCGGCGTCGGGCGGCATCCGCATCCATTCGGTGCGCCTCCGCGGCCTCGTCGCCCACCAGGAGGTGCTGTTGGGTACGACCGGCCAGACCCTCGCTCTCCGCCACGACTCCTACGACCGGGCCTCGTTCATGCCCGGGGTGATGCTCGCCGTCAAGGCGGTGCCCGAGCGCCCCGGCCTCACGGTGGGCCTCGACGCCCTCCTCGAGATCTGAGAGAGCGGCGCTCCCTAGATTCGCGGCAGCGGCAGCAGGAGGGTGCGCCCGGCGAAGGCCACCAGGCGATCGAGACCGTCGAGGAAGGCGGGGGACAGGAAGCGCTCGTTGCGCAGGCTCCAGAGGGTCTCGGCGTTGCCCCACGCCACCTCCCTCGCCGCCTCGATCGAGAAGTTGGCGGCGAGGTTGTCGAGGCCGCCGAAGTGGCGGTCGAGCTCGAGGAGCACACCCTCCTCGAACGACTCCTGGATCGCCGGCTCCAGCTCGCCGAGCAGGGCGTTGAGCTTCTGGTAGTCGTCGTGCTGCGACCCGTCGGCAGGGCTCGTGCCCAGCTCCCGGCAGGTGGCCACGACGGCCATCGCCAGGTCGCGGTTGATGTGGGCGTTCATCCCTGCGAGGGCGAACTGCAGGGGCGCGATGGCGGTGGCCGAGCGCCGGCCGAGGAGCACCGCCCAGCAACGGGCCACCGACGAGCGGTCGGCGTTCCACGCGTCGGCCGCCGCGAAGTAGAGGTTGGCGAACACGACGTCGAGACGGGCGACGAACGCAGGGTCGGCGAAGAACTCCGCCCCGATCCGGGTCGCGACGGCCCGGGTGACGATGAGATAGAGGCGGTTGAAGCACGCCAGCCCGTCGACCGTCGGCAGGACGGCGGCGATCGCCTCCATGCGTTCGACCGCCTGGCCGACGGTGGTCACCGGCCCCGACGGGAGGGGAGGGAGTTGGTCGGCCACGGCGGGGAACAATAGTGGCGGGCCGCACCCGCCCGAGGACCCGAGGAGAACGTCGTTGAACCGCGGTCAGGAACGGGCTGGGTGTCAGGTACTCGATGTCGGCGCGCCCGCGCTCACTCTCCTCGCCCGGGCTCCGGCTCCGTGGGGTGGGCGTCCCCATCCTCGGCCGCCTCCGCTTCGAGCTCGTCGACGGAGGGGATCTCCATCCGGCCCTGGGCCCGATTGAGGATGATCGACAGCACGACGAGGGCGATCGTGATGGCCGTGGTCTTCACCGTGTTGCGTGAGAAGACCCCGAGGAGGGCGTCGACCGGCCCGGACAGGACGTCGCCGGCGAGACGGAGAGCGATCACGGTCGTCACCGTGCCCGCCAGGTTGACGGCCATGAACGCCGCGAACGGCATGCCCGTGGCGCCGGCCAGAGCGCACACGACGGCACCGGGGAAGAAGAACACCATCGGGTAGGCGGCCTTGGCGAAGACCTTCTCCGTCATCTTCACGAGTGCCCCGCCCCCGGCCTTCTCGTCGAGCCAGCGGATCGCCTTGTCGCCGTACCAGAGCCCGAGGAGCCAATAGAGCGGGTCGCTGAGCACGCGTCGCAACGTCCCCACCAGCACGAAAGGCACCACGTCCACCCGCCGCGCGAGCACGAGGTTGCGGTTGCGCGCCTCGAGGAGGATCAGCAGGAGGGGATGCTTGGTGGCCAGGCTCGGGGTCAGCGCGGTGGCGACGGTGCCGGCGACGGCCAGGACGACGATCGTCCCGACGAGGATCTGTACCTTGCGCCTACTGCGCCGCGTCGGTTCCACGGCCCGCACCGTAGGCGGAGTTGCGCGCCGGGCCGTGCAGCCGGAGCCGGCGGTTCGGTCGCCAAGAACCATGCGGAGAACGCAGGCCAGGCCAGCGGGCCCGGCGGCGGCTCGCTGGTAGGGTTCGGCCATGACCAGGTTCGGAGCGGTGGTCACCGCGATGGTGACTCCGTTCGGCAACGACGGGTCGCTCGACCTCGATGCCGCGGTGGCTCTGGCCAGGTGGCTGGCCGACCACGGCAGCGACGGCCTGGTGGTGGCGGGCACGACCGGCGAGGGCCCGGTGCTGAGCGATGACGAGAAGCTCCAGCTCTGGCGCACCGTGGCCGGGGCCGTCACCATCCCGGTCGTCGCCGGCACCGGGAGCAATGACACGGCCCATTCCGTCGAGTTGACCCGACGGGCAGCGGCGTGTGGCGTCGCCGGGGCGCTCGTGGTGACGCCGTACTACAACCGGCCGTCCCAGGCCGGCATCGAAGGCCATTTCCGGGCCGTCGCCGCCGCTTCCGACCTGCCGATTCTGATCTACGACATTCCCGTGCGCACCGGACGCAAGGTGTCGCACGAGGTGTTGGTGCGCATGTCCCGGGAGGTGCCCACCATCGTGGGCGTGAAGGACGCTTCGGGCGACCCGACGGGCTCGGCCCGACTGGTGGCCGAGGCATCAGACGGGTTCGAGCTCTACAGCGGCGACGACGGGCTCACCCTCCCCTTGCTCTCGGTGGGAGCGATCGGTGTGATCGGCGTCGCCACCCATTGGGCGGGTCCGCATGTCGCCGAGATGGTGGCTGCTCATGCCAAGGGCGACGTCGTCCATGCCCGGGAGGTCAACGCTCTGCTCCTGCCGTCGTACGCGTTCGAGACCAGTGAGGTCGCGCCCAACCCGGTGCCGGCCAAAGCCATGATGCGGGCCCTCGGCCACCCGGTGGGGCAGTGTCGTCCGCCGCACGGTCCCGCTCCTGCCGGGCTCGAAGACGATGCCCGCGAGGTGCTGGCCGGGCTCCAGGTAAGCGGGCCCCGGCCGGATGGCTGACCCGGTACGCGTCACCTTCCTCGGCGGGCTGGGGGAGATCGGCCGGAACTGCGCGGCCATCGAGGTCGAGGGCCGGATCATGCTGCTCGATTGCGGCCTGATGTTCCCCGAAGCCGACATGCTCGGTGTCGACCTGGTGCTCCCCGACTTCACCTGGTTGCGCGAGAACGCCGACCGCGTCGAGGGCTGCGTGCTCACCCACGGCCACGAGGACCACGTCGGCGGGCTCGCCTTCCTCCTGCGCGACCTGTCGTTCCCGGTCTTCGGGTCGGCCCTCACCCTCGGGTTGGCCCGCAATCGCGTCGAGGAGGCGGGTCTGCTCGACCGCACCCGGTTCAACCCCGTGGCCGACGGCGAGCGGCGACAGATCGGCCCGTTCGACTGCGAGTTCATCCCCGTCACCCACTCGGTGCCTCACGGGTTCGCCACCGCCTTCCACACCCCCCAGGGCGTCATCCTGCACTCGGGTGACTTCAAGCTCGACCTCACCCCGGTCGACGGTCGGGTCACCGATGTCGGGCGCATCGCTGCCATCGGGGGTGATCCCGGTGTGCGGCTCCTGCTGTCCGACTCCACCAACGCCGAGGAGCCCGGCTACTCGGCCAGCGAGCGCTCCGTCGGGCGGGTGCTCCTCGACATCTTCCGGGCCCACCCGGCCCGCCGCATCGTGATCGCCTGCTTCGCCAGCCACCTCCACCGGATCCAGCAGATCGCCGACGCCGCCGCCGCCACCGGCCGCAAGGTGGCGACCCTGGGCCGGTCGATGGCCAAGAACGTGAGCCTGGCGCGCGAGATGGGTCTGCTGCACATCCCCGACAACGCCCTCATCGACATCGAGCAGGTCGACGAGTTCGAGCCTCGGGAGGTCTGCGTCATCTCGACCGGCTCCCAGGGCGAGCCGATGTCGGCCATCGCCCTCATGGCCGCCGACGAGAACAAGTGGCTCAGGCTCGGCGAGAACGACCTCGTGGTCATCAGCGCCCACGCCATCCCCGGCAACGAGTACAGCGTCAACAAGGTGATCGACGGCCTCTACCGGAGGGGAGCCGAGGTCGTACATGCCGGGCTGGCGGCGGTGCACGTCACCGGCCACGCCCTGCAGGGTGAGCTGGCCACCATGATCGCCCTCGCCAAGCCCGAGCACTTCATCCCCGTGCACGGCGAGTTCCGCCACCTCACGCACCACACTCGGCTGGCTATGGAGATGGGCGTGGCCGAGGCCAACGTGCTGCTCGCCGAGGACGGCGACGTCGTGGAGCTCACCGACAAGGGGCTCGACTTCGTCGGGTCGGTGCCGTCGGGCTTCCTCTACGTCGACGGGATCGTCGGCGACGTGGGCCACGGCGTGTTTCGCGACCGGCGGGTGCTGGCCGACGAGGGCGTGATCGTGGCCGTGGCCGTGGTAGATGCCGCCTCCGGCGAGGTGCTCTCGCCGCCCGAGATCATCACCCACGGGTGGGTCTACGCCCCCGAGGCCGAGGCCCTGCTCGAGGAGGCCCGCCAGAAGGTGATCGAGGTGCTGGAGGCGGCGGCCGACGAGGGCAGCATCGACGCCGAGACGCTCAAGCGCCGCATCCGCAAAGCGGTGGCGCGCTTCGTCAACGAGCGCACCAAGCGCAAGCCGATGATCGTTCCCGTCGTCGTCGAGGCGTAGGTTCGTCGGATCTGCCCTCGGCCGGTCAGGCCGCGCTCGGCGGGTCGTGGGCCCGGTCGGGGGGCGGCCGCTCTGTGGTTGGGCCATGCCGGGGATGTCGCCGGTCGTCGGGCGCCACGAACGCCCGCTTGCCCCGCCCGGCCACCAGGGCCCAGCCGTCGAGGGTCTCGAGGTCGTGGTGGTGGCTACACAGTCGGTCCAGGAGGTCGAACACGGTTAGGTGGCTGTCGGCCCAGTCGACGCGGTGGTCGATCTCCAACCAGGCGGTGGTGGTGCAGCCCTCGACGGCACAGGTGGGATACAGCCATTCCAGTGCCGTCTGTTGAACAGCCCGGGCCCGCCGCCCCAGATGGGCCACCCCCACCACCGCCTCGCCGGCGGTGACCACCGCGGCCAGGAAGGCGTCGCCGGTGTCGATCAGGTCACGGATGGCCGACACCGCCACCGGCCCGAACCCGGCGATCTCGCAGGTCTCGCCCTGGGTGGGATAGCCCCGCAGCAGTGCAGCCAGGTCGATCCGGGCGATCACCTTGGCCCGCCCCCGAGCAGTAGCGGCCTCGGACGCCTCATCACCGTTGCCGCACACCACCTCGACCAGGGCATCGGCGGCGTAGGCCTCCAGCGGCTCCCGGCGTCCCTCGGTTCGCGCCTGGTTGAACAACCGGTCGCGCACCGGTAACAGGGCGGCCATGAACTGCGCCCCCACCTCGGGGTTGTGGCCCATCCGTAGGTTCCAGGCCCCGTCGTCGTCGGTCCACTCCCGCAGAAAGCGCTCGGCGTGGATCTTGCGCCGACGCTCCTCCAGGTCGGCACAGGCGGCGGCCTTGGTGCGGGCGCACTCCTGGCGCAACTCGGCGAACGACGACTCCTTGGCCTTGGCCACCAGCCGGGCCTCAGCAGCCGGATCGGCGGTGGCGGCATCGGCGATGGCCGCGGTCTGCTGGGCCGACAGCTCACCGGCGCGCGCTGCGGCGTCGAGCACCGGCAGGTCCTTCAGCCGCTTGGCGGTGGCCAGGGTCTCGGAGGCCTGGCCCACGGTGCTGCCGGTGGATCGGGCCAGATGGGAAGCGGCCGAGCGCTCGCCAGAACCCTTCCAGGCCCGGGTCTCGGCCACCCGGGCGGCGGCGTTGGCCTTGACGTGAGCCCCCATGCGCTCGACGGCGGTGGCCGCTTCGAGGGCGACCTCGGCCTGCGAAGCGCTCAGCAGGGCAGCGTCGAAGCCCGCCGCCCAACGGCTCAGCCCCGCTCGTAGCTCCAACAGCGTGTCGCACATGGCGGACACTTCCGGCATGGCTGACGTACACAGGGGAGGGACCGACCGACCTCCCGATATCCGAACTGGTGTTCGTAGATTAGCAAGAGCGCAGGCGAATGGCAAGGGGCGGGCGCAAGAATGTTCTGGCTCGGCCAGGCGTCAGGTATTCGTGTTGCCTTCCGGATCAGGCGACCAGAACCGGGCGATCGCGTGGAGGTACTCCACTACGGCCTCGTCGCGGCTCATCTTCAACAACTCCCAGGCGAGCGAGAGGTCGGCCCTCACGCGGTCGGCGATGGGAGGCGGCCGTCCATGCAGTCAGGCGGACCGGGACCGTCCTCGACTGGGTGATCGACGGGAGTCGCTGCGCCGCCGACGGCTCGTCCGTAGCATGAGGTCGTGCCTGCCGAACGGCTGCGGTTGCGGATCGGAAACCTGGCAAAGGCCGTCCTGGTATCGGGACAGGCCTACCAGGACCCGAAGGACGCCCTCAACGAGTTCGTGTCGAATGCCGCCGACGAGTACGTCGAAGCGGGCCGACGCGGCGAGCGGATCCGGGTGATGTTGCGCCGGAAGGGTCGGTATCCCGTGATCGCAGTCGACGACATCGGTCGCGGCATGTCCCGGGAGCGACTCCGAGAGATCGCTCGCAGCTTGTTCGAGTCCACCAAGGCGGGTGACGAGCGGACGCTCGGCGAGAAGGCGATCGGGATCCTGGCCTTCCAACAACTCGGGAACCGCTGCGACGTCGTCTCGAGAGCCGAGGGCTCCGATGAGACCTGGGTCCTGCGCCTCGAACGAGGAAAGGCCACGGCTCAGCTCGAGCGTGAGAGGAGGAAGGCTCGCCAGGTTTGCGGGACTACCGTCGTGCTCTCGGACCTGGAGCCAGATGTGCTTCGGGTACTCACTCAACGCAAAGTTGTCGATTACCTCCGAGCGCGGCGCGGTCCTGCCCTAGCCCGCGGCGACTACAGCATCGAAGTGGTCGAGGGCCGCTCGGTCGAGCTCGTCAGCCCCGAGAAGCCAGACGGCCTCAAGCTTGACGTTCGAGCCCGTCCGACTCTGTGGGGACGGATCGAGTTCGCCCTCTACGTCTCGTCGCCCGACACGCGGCGGCGGCGCGTAGCGGTCGTCGGTCGCGCCGGCACCACGATTGTCGACGACATCGCCGAGATCGAGGAGTTCGCCCTGCCGCCGTGGAGCAGCGGTCAGGTGACCGGCGAGGTGGTGTTCGCGGCCTTGCAGCAGACTGCGGGACGCCGGGCCGTCCTGCGTGACCGAGACGCCTTCCCGGTGTTCGTCGACGCGGTGAAGGCAGTCGAGCCGGCGGTTCGGCGAGCGACCGAGAAGCTTGCGCAGGAAGTCGACGCGCAAACTGCTGACCGCCTCGCCGAGACGCTCCGACGGGTGTTCGGGCGCGTGCTCAAGGAGCTGGCGGATCTCGACAACCCGATGCGAACGCCAGTCGGCGACGAGCCGGGCGAGGGGGGCTTGTTTGATCGGCCAAGAGCTGAAGGCTCGCGGCCCTCGAGGAACGGATCGACCCGTCCCGACGCGCCTCCCGGGCTACCCGAGCTGCCGGAGCTCGAGGATGCCAGTGACGATGCGCCGACCGATCCTCCTCACCGCGAGGCGCGCCCGGACCGGCGACGAACCACCGATCTTCCGTCCGTCAGCCCGGATCCTGATCCCGGGGAAGCCCGCAGCCGGTTCGAGGCTGAGACCGGCATCGTTTTCTACAACGACCGCCACGAGGACTATCTGGTGGTCAGGGACGACGAGGCGGGCCTCCTCGACTACCTAGCGACCCTCGTGGCGAAGGAGTACGTGCTCTACAACAATCCGCGTGCCGCCAACGAGGATTTCTCCGAAGAGATGGTCCGAATGCTCGTCCGGGTTCGACGCCACCTTCCAAAGCGGCGGTAATCACTCCGCTTCCATCGCCCAGGCCCCCGAGAGGAGGGGGTTCGCCTCACAGCGTCCGACGGCCAGCAGCGAGGCTGTGGCCGGTGACGAACCGCAACGACGATACCGGCGGAGCCGGCGGGCCGGTTACCGACGCGAAGCGGCAGGTAACGGTCACCGGGCTGACCGGAACGTGCGGGAACGCGGATGCGCGCGAGCTCCCGCCCACCTGGCGCCGAAAGCCGTGAATGTGATCGACGGTTGTTCGGCCTTACGGGACGATTGGGAGGGCCACCATGCTGCCGATTGCAGACCGTATGGGCTTGGAGGACAATGCGGCCATGACAACCCCTCCCAGCCCCGATCACCGGAGCACTGTCCTGGGCATGTACTCGGCCTTCGGTCGCGGGGACATCGCCAGCGTCCTCGCCGCCATCGCCGACGAGCCCGACTGGGGCCTCGACCCCGACGCCCCCGTCGTCGTCGCCGTGCCGTGGCTGGCGCGGGTGAGCACCAAGCACGAGGTTGGTTCCGGGTACTTCGCCGCCGTCGCCGCCGACCTGGAGTGGCACGGCCTCGAGCCACTCGCCGTAGGCCAGGACGGCGACCACGTCGTCGCCACGCTTCGGGCCTCGTTCACGGTGAGGGCAACGGGCAAGAGCGTCGACGCCCTGGAGACCCATTTCTTCACCTTTGCGCCCGACGGGCGCGTCGCCCGATACCGCCCCATCATCGACACCGCTGCGTTCATCGATGCCTTCACCGCCCCCTGAGTGGTCTCAGCGCGGGACGGACCACCGGCAGCGCTGCCGGTAGCCTCGAGGCCAGCGCGGCGTTGCCGGCATGCAGAACCAGCGTGATCAGTTCAGTAGGGCGCTCTTCTGGCATTTCCGATCGGCGGCGGGCAGGGAAGAGCCGCTCCGTATCGCTCACGCCGCCTACCAGAAGCGCATCCCTCTCGACGACCCTGATGAAGTAGATGCACAAGGCGCCCCAATGGCACAAGACTGGAAAGGGCGGGCATCGCTGACCGGTGCGGCGTTCGCCAACTTTCTGGTGATCTCCTTCGTCGTGAGCGGCGAGACCCCTGGTGCGGACGACTCGGTGCAAGAGGTTGTCTCCTTCTACGCAGACAACGACTCGAAGGTGACCATCTCGGCCATCTTGTCCGGGATCAGCGCCGTGTTCTTCCTCTTTTTCGTCGGTAGCCTCGGAAGCGTGTTGCAGTCGGCTGAGGGGACCACAGCAGGCCTGTCGGCAGTGGCGCGCGCTGGGGGCGTGGTTGCAGCAGTGGGAATGCTCATCTTCGCCGGTCTCATGTTCACGCTGGGGGACACCGCAGAGAGTCTCGAGCCAGCAGCAACCCAGGCGCTCAATGCCCTCAATGCTGACTTCTTCTTCCCCCTCGCCGCTGGCATGGCCACGTTCCTTTTCGCCAGCGGACTCGTAGTGGTCCGAAGCGGAGGTCTGCCCCAATGGTTGGGGTGGGCCGCGCTGGTGATCGGCGTCGCGAGCGTCACGCCGGTCGGGTTCTTTGCTTTTCTGGCGTCCATTCTCTGGGTCTTGGTCGCCAGCATCGTTCTGGCGCTTGGCAGAGCGGGGGGCCCGGCGGCCAGCGCTCCCTGAGCCGCCTGGTACCTCGATCCGACCGATGTCCACGTTCCCTCAGGGCAAGAGACACCGGATTCGAGCAGATCGTCCGCTCATGTCAGTGGCTGACCCGAGTTCGACACCGCCAAGACGCCCGAAGCGGCCGTCGCCGTGCGCGTGGCACCAGAACAGTGGGAGGGGCGCCACGTCAGCGGTTCCCGGAGCCGGCGTTTGGGGGGCACTCGTCCCCCGCCGGGCCCCGCCCGTCTACCGAAGCGCATCCCGATTTGGTATACTCCGAGGGCATGGCTACTGAACAGATCGCCGTGCGGCTTCCCGAGCAGCTCTTGGCCGTCCTCGACGACCTCGTCGGCCGGGGCGTCTACAAGAGCCGAGCGGCGGCGGTCCGCGCCGGGATCGAGGCCGTGCTCGAGCTCGATCGGCGTCGCCTGACCGACCTCGCCGTCGTCGACGGCTACCGGCGGACGCCCCCGACCGAGGCCGAGCGAGAGTCGGCGATTGCATCCCTTCGAGATGCGATCGTCGAGGAGCCCTGGTGAGTGGTCCTCGCCGGGGCGAGGTGTGGTGGGGCGAAATCGAGGCGATCGGTCGTCGGCCGTTCTTGGTGATGACCCGCTCGGCTGCAATCCCCGTGCTTCACAGCGTGCTGGCCGCGCCCGTGACGCGAACCCTGAGGAACATCCCCACCGAGTTGGTGCTCGGCCCCGACGACGGAATGCCGACGGAGTGCGCTGTCAGCTTCGACAACCTTCGCGTCGTTCCGAAGGCCTATCTCGTCGATCGGCAATGCACGCTGGAGCCGATGCGCCTCGTCGGAGCGTGCCGCGCCCTTCGCTCGGCGGTGGATTGCTAACCCGGCCTACCTCCATCCCGGCCGTGCCGTGCTCTCGCGGCTTGTACGCAAGAGCGATACCGGGTGGGAGTCGGCCCACGCGGTAGCGCCGCGGCCGGCAGTATGGGCGCTTCGTTGGCACCTCTCGCGGAAACGGATCGCTTGTGAGGCGCTGGGGCAGCAAGGGCACGCATTTGCGCGAATCGGGAGGAGTTCGCTCAGTCTAGTCTCAGGCGTCTTCGGGGCCCGTCCGCTCGCTGGCAGCGCCACCTTCCGGAGGCGGATCCTGGATCCCTAGATCGCGTCGCATGCTCTGAACGGCAGCCTGAACCACCCTTCGGAGGGACTCTCGAATCCTGAGGATGGCTTGCAGCGTCTCCCGGGAGGCGATGATCTCCGCTTGATGCACGATGTCATCAAGGGGCGCGAGGCGCGCACCGAGATAGCTCTTCGTGTTCAAGATTTGGTCCCACGCGGGAACCCCGGCTCGTTCGATCTCGCGGAGAAGCGCAGCGGCAGCACGTAGAGCGCACGGCGGTGCTCGCGCTCCCATTCCCGCCGCCGCGCCTCCGCGTCGGCTTCGCGCAAGTCCGCGGCGGCACGCCGGTCGTCACGCCGCTGGACTGCGCCGACGACGAGGCCCAGGCCGACTCCAAGGAGCGCGAGCGCCGCCGGACCCAAGGATGACCAATCCACCGCCGCAGTACTATCGCGCCCTGGCAGCGCCTCGCTGAGGAACGCCCGAACGCTCGGCTTCGCCGTCTCCGGACTCCTGCCCACGGCTGTACCGCTCGGTAGCCGGCCGCGGCCCGAGGCGGATGTGAGTGCCGCCCGTCGCTACTGGCCTTCTACGAGCTTGGCGAGCTTGTCGATGGACATAGCCCAGCCCAGTTCGTTGTCGGCGGGCGACACCCCAGGGGGCAGGTTCTCATGCAAACCCGTGAGGTCGGTGCCGTCGTCAGTATCAGCGACCACGTAGGTGATCGTCATCTCACCTTGCATCGTCGGGTCGTCACTCTCGAACTCGACGACCTGGACGACCTCCGTGTCGGGCACGAGCTTGACGAACCGGCCGTGGAACGAATCGGTCTGCGGACGTGTCTTGCCGGCGGTCGTGGGTGTGTCGTAGGTCAACGAGATCCGAAACTCGCCCCCCTCACGAGCGTCGAACGAGTGAACCTGGCTGGTCATCGCATCGGGCACCATCCACTGTTGAACGGCTTCCGCGTCGAGCAGGGCGCGATACACGACTGCGCGGGGAGCCCGGATATGTCGAGACAACCGCGTCACGCCCACGAGCGGAGGCTATCCGGAGCCTTCGTGGGCGCCCCCTACCGTCGGGTTGGCGCGTACCTCTGGCCACGGCAGGATGTACTCGTGCGAGTCCTGTTCTCGTCGCTGTCGGCCATCGGCCACGTCCACCCGCTGGTCCCCCTCGCCCGGTCATGAACGCGGCGGCCGTCGCTCGCTCTGGAGCAGGTCTTGCGGTCCCTCCCAAAGAGGTGGACTCCGCAGCGGTCGGGAGTGCCGTTCAACGGCTCCTCGACCACCCCGCCTTTCGGCGCCACGCCCGCGTGGTCGCCGATGACATCGCCTCGATGCCCTCGCCCGACGAGGTCGCGAGCGAGCTCGAAAAGCTACCGTGAGAGCGCACTGCTGTCCCTGTGGCTCGCCGGCAGGCAAGAAGGAACGTCGCGTCTCGGCATCCCACAACCGCAGCTACCGGTCGAGCTCGCCCGGGCGCCGCCGAGCAGGCGAGTCACTCGTGCCCAGACCGACATCGTTGGCCGACCGATGGAAGTGCTCGGATACCGGGCGGGCCAGGCCACCCGGAGGCCGTGCCGTCTCTCAGGCGCTCGCCCTCTAGTCCTGGGCCACGACCTCGGGAATGTTGATTTTGGCGCGCTTGTCCTCGGTCAGCTCGAACTTGCAGAAGACCACGTCGATCTCCTCGCACCGACTGCTGGAGATCTTCTTGACGTAGCGCACGACCGGGCCGTAGAAGGTGCCGTCCATCGAGTCGGCGCCCCGCATGAGCTCCCACCGCAGTGTGGGGAACTGGTTGCGGGTGGTGGCCATGATCTGCTTGCACATGTCGTCGATCCACCGCGACCCCGGAGTCGGGGTGCTGGCCAGCCAACTGGCGACCAGCTCCCGCATCGGCAGGCCCGGCATCGGTGGTGTGCGCGGAAAGCCACGGGCGCTGAAGATGCGGCCCACCTGCCCGTCGCCGCCGACGACCAGCCCTTCATCGACGACGACCTGCCGGGCGACGGCGAGTCGCTCCTCGGGTGTGCCCTCGACGGTCCGGATGCGCTCGACCTGCTCGTCGGTGAGCTCCAGCGTGAGCTGTGGGCATGGAGGCCATTCCTCGTCCGTGGTTCCCTGCTTCGGCAGCACCTCCGCCAAGCTGTCGTAGAGATCCTGCGCCGCGTCCCTGACCGGATCGGTACCGGGGGTGAACTCGGTGATCGGCCTTCCGAGCGCGGGGAAGTAGTCCTTGTCGGTGAGCAGGTCGGTGACGAACGTCTCGATGGCGTTGCGGTCTCGGAGCCCCACTCGCAGCTGGTCGGCGAACACCATCGGGAACTGATCGGCACACTGGAAGACGATGGTCCTGGTGTTCGACGACTCCGGGCTCTGCGCCACCCCGCACTCCCACATGCAATAGGACCAGTCCTTGTCGCGCGTCGTGTAGACGAGCACGACGACACTCGTGCCCCAGAGGGCGCGCCGCAGCTCCTGGTTGATGTTCCGTCCCTGCCTGGGGCCGTCGGCGTCGGGCGACGACGACTGGTGGACGGTGACCATCCCGCTGGTCCGGGCCTGGATGAACTTCCGGAGGACGTCGGCGATGGCGTAATCGTCGTGCCGGTGGCTGATGAACAGGGCCGGCTTGTTATCGGTGCGGATCGGCGTCACCGTCGTCGGTTGGGTCAGATGCTCACTCATCCCTGCCTCCTGGGAACCGCTGGTCGCGCCGATGGTGGGTCCGTCCTATTGCACTTGCACTGTCAGATGATGGTAGGGCCGCCGTTGATACATGCGCCGGGGAAGTTGGGCAGCGTCCTCGGCGGTACGGGCACCATCCCGCTCCGGCGGGGTAGCGGGCCGCTCCAGGTGCCTTGTTGACGGTGTTGCTCCTGTTAGCGTTGTTGCCACTGTGGCTACTACTACGGGCAAGAGCGCTCCCCGCCGGGCCAAGCCCGCCGGAGGAGCCGGCCGCGCCGGGCCCTCGGGCAAGTCGAAGGCGGGCGCCGCCGTCCCGTCGACGAAGAAAAGGGCGTCGGCCAGGGGGTCCCGCCCACGGGCCCGTTCCTCGGCCCGACGCCCGACGCCACGTCGCCCAGCGTCGTCGCCACGGAAGGGCTTTCGTCTCCCCGGGCTGGGCGGCCATGGCCCCGACCTCGCCGGCCTGGCCCTTGTCACCCTCGGCGTGGTCGCCGCCTTCGGGATCTACGGCGACCTGGCCGGTCCCGCCGGCCGGAGTCTCGAGCGGGCGGCGGCGGGCGCCGTCGGCGGCGGCCGGCTGGTCGTGCCCCCGGCCCTGGTGGCCATCGGGTGCGTCGTCGTCGTTCGACGCCCGCGCGAGAACGGCCTCCGCCTGGTGCTGGCCAGTGTCATGCTCACGCTCGCCGGAGCGGGCCTCCTCCATCTCGCCAGCGGCTCGCCCGCCTGGGGCTCGCCCCTGGCCGAGCTCCGTGGAGCCGGCGGGGTCGTCGGCGCCGCCGCCGCCGAGCCGCTGAGGGCCCTGCTGGCCACCGGTGGGGCGGCGGTCGTGCTGGTGGCCCTCGGGGGCGCAGGGATCATGGTCGTGGCGCATGCCGAGGCCCGGGACCTGGGCGCCCGGGCCGGGCGAACCGGGCGCGTGATGGGCGCGGGCCTCGTACGGGTCGTCCGGGCGGTCAGCGGTTGGGGTACGGGGTTGTCGCCGGTGGCGACGCCTGAGGACCACTCCGCGGACAACGGACCGGCCCATGCGGCCACCGTCCCGGTTCTCACCAACCCCGACGCCGAACTTCTCTCGCCGGACGACAACGCGACGGAGCCGGAAGAGGTTGTCCCGGCGGGCGAGCACCCCGACGGCGACACCGCGACGGCCGACGAGGAGTCGGCCGTGCTGGTGCATGTCCCCACGGGCGACGCTCCGAGCGGCGAGCAGCTGAGCATCGACCTGGGGCCCGCCGCCGCTCCCGAAGTGTGGCGGCTGCCGTCGTTGAGGTCGCTGAAGCGGGGGGCCACCGCCGAAGTCGACCGCAAGCTGGTCGAGGCGGAGGGGCGAGCGCTCGAGAGCGCCCTCGCCGCCCACGGCGTGGACACCCGTCTGGTGGGCATGACCGTCGGCCCCACCGTCACCCGCTTCGAGCTGGCCCTCGGGCCGGGTGTCAAGGTCGCCCGGGTCACCAACCTGCACAAGGACATCGCCTACGCCATGGCGTCGCCCGACGTGCGCATCCTCGCACCCATCCCCGGCCGCTCGGCCATCGGAGTCGAGGTGCCGAACAAGGTCCGCCAGCTCGTGCTGCTGGGCGACATCCTCACGTCGACCGAGGCCCAGCGGGCATCTCACCCGCTCGAGGTGGCCATGGGGCGCGACATCGCCGGGCGGGCGGTGATGGTGAACCTGGCCGAGATGCCCCACGTGCTCATCGCCGGAGCCACCGGCGCCGGCAAGTCGTCGTGCATCAACTCGCTGGTGACCTCGCTCCTGGTCAGGGCCACGCCCGACCAGGTCCGCCTCATCCTCGTCGACACCAAGAGGGTTGAGCTGGGCCACTACAACGGGCTGCCTCACCTGCTCACCCAGGTCGTCGTGAACCCCAAGCGCGCCGCCAACGCCCTGTCCTGGGCGGTGCACGAGATGGAGCGGCGTTACGACCTGCTGGCCGAGGTCGGCGCTCGCGACATCACCGGCTACAACGCCGCCTACGACCGCGGCGACCTCCAGGCCGCACCGGGCGTGGAGACGACCTACACCCGGCTGCCGTTCATCGTGATCGTGGTCGACGAGCTCAACGACCTCATGATGGTGGCGGCGCGTGACGTCGAGGAGTCGATCTGCCGCATCGCCCAGATGGCCCGGGCGGTGGGGATCCACCTGGTGATCGCCACCCAACGCCCTTCGGTCGACGTGATCACCGGCGTGATCAAGGCCAACGTGCCGTCGCGGATCGCCTTCGCCGTGTCCTCGCTGGCCGACAGCCGGGTGATCCTCGACCAGCAGGGTGCCGAGCGACTGGTGGGCCAGGGCGACATGCTGCTGGCCGTCGCCGCGTCGAACGTGCCCCGTCGGGTGCAGGGGGCGTGGGTCGGCGAGGACGAGGTCCGCAAGGTCGTCGCCCACTGGCGGCGCCAGGCCCAGCCGTCATACGTCGAGGGTGTGGAGGGCGACGAGCCCACACGCGGCGGCGGAGCCGTCGACGACGACGACGACGAACTGCTGGAGACGGCCATGGAGCTGGTGGTGCGCTCGCAGCTCGGTTCCACGTCGATGCTGCAGCGGAAGCTCCGCGTCGGCTTCGCGCGCGCCGGCCGGCTCATGGACCTCCTGGAGCGACGGGGCGTGGTCGGCCCGTCGGAGGGCTCCAAGCCCCGCGCCGTGCTGATGACCTCGGAGGAGCTCGACGAGCGCCTTCAGCGCGACGGGTAGCTCGCGCTCCGCCGGTAGACGGCTCGCCGGCTTGGGAACAACCGCTCTGTGAAAGCCGGTTCCCGCTCGGCATCGACCGCGCTGCTCGACGTCGCCGAGGAGCGGCTGCCGCGGCCAATGGCCGCCCTGGTGCGTCGGCTGCGGGCCGAGGACCTCTTCCTCCTGGCTGCCGCCCTGGCCTTCTACGCCCTGGTCTCGGTCGCCCCCTTCGCCATCCTCGTGCTGTGGGTCGTGAGCCTCGTCACCGGGAAGGCCCGGGTGGCCCAGGTCGCCGACGAGTTCGGCAACATGCTCCCGGCCAAGCTCGGCGCCGACGACGCCCTGAAGCGGGTCGCCGAGCTGGGAGCCGGTCTCGGCGTCGGTGCCCTGGCCGCGCTCCTCTGGCCGGCGACGGCGTACGGCTCGGGCCTGCGCCGGGCGTTCTCCCGCCTCTCCCGCCGGCACAAGGAGGAGAGCAGGGGGATCCGGGGTCGGGCCCTGGCCCTCGGCCTGCTCGGCGTGGTGCCGGCCCTGGCGCTCGCCGGGCTGGTCGCCGCGTACGCGGGCACCCGGATCCTGGGCGACGGGCCGGTGCCTTCCGTGCTCGGCTGGCTCCTGGCCCTGGCCTTCGGGTTCGGCGCCAGCTCCCTGGCGGCGGCCGTCATCTACAAGCTTTTCGCACCCCGCCGCCTCCCCTGGAAGGCCATCGCCAAGGGGTCGACCGTCGCCGGTGCGGCCATCGCAGTAGTCACGCTGGGGTACGTCATCTTTCTCAACGTCGGAGTCGACTTCGAGCGCCGATACGCCACCAGTGGGCTGGCGGCGATCGTTCTCCTGGCCGCCTGGTTGTTCCTGACCAACGCCCTCATTCTCGTCGGCTTCCAGGTGGCACAGGAGTCCTGACGCGCCGGATGCGCCCCCTCATTGGGGCGCATCCGGCGTCGGGGTTGCGGGGGTTCAGGCGGCGATCCGGGGCCGCTCGGAGCGGGCCGACGCCGGGGTCACCCGCTCGGCCGAGCCGAGCCACCCGAGGGCGGCCTGCCAGGCCGAGGCCAGCGATCCCACGATGAGACCCGTGACCCACGTGCCGATCGTGGCGTCGCGGAGCGTCACGTCGAAACCGGCGAACACGGAGTAGTCGAGTGCGACCACCGCGGCGACGGCCACGACGAACGTGGCGACGGCCCGGAACCGGGCCAGACCGGGTACGAGCTCCTCGATCAAATCGACGACCTTGAGCACGGCCAGGCCCAGCAATGCGACCACTGCGAACTGGTACATGAAGCGCCCTCCTTTGGTGGACGTTGTCGACTACTTCGACTTCGCACAAGCGCCAAAGGTGACAGGACGATTCACCGACCAGTCGAGCACCGCTCAGTCGGGTTCGACGTCGCCTCGGGCGAACCACGTCAGCCGTACATCAACGATCCCGGGGTGGTGAGCAGCTCACCCGACTCGAGCCACGTCTTCAGGCCGGAGAGGATCATGGGCCAGCCGCCGTAGAGCTCGCTGTTGGCGCCCTCGCGCAGCTCGTCGTGGGTCACGGTCAGACGGCAGGAATCGCCGACGGGCTCGATGTCCCATGTGACCCTCGAGGTGCCCTCGCTCTTCACCTCGTCGCTCCAGAGAGCGACCATGCTCTGCACGAGCCGGCGCGGCGGGTCGACCTCGAGGTTCTCCCCCTCGCCGAGCAGCCCGTCCGCCTTCGGGTGGCTCACCTCGAAGCGCGAGCCGGGCGTCCAGTCCGAGCGCAGCCGGGTGCCGAAGTTGTACTTGCTCCTGATCTCGGGGTCGGTGATCGCCTCCCAGAGGCGCTCGGGGGTGGTGCGGATGTAGATCTCGAAGACCTTCTCCATCGGACTCTCCAGTCTGTGTTTGAGGCCGCTGAGCGTTGCCGCCCAGGGCTCGGCGTACTTGCTCACCCACCGGTCGTGGACGAGGCGGATCGGGACAGGGTTCAGGAAGTGGAGCTTCTCCCGGCCCCGCCGCCTGGTGACCACCAGGCCCGCCTCCTCGAGCTGCTTCAGGTGCTTCATCACGCCGAAGCGCGTCATCGAGAAGCGCTCCTCGAGCGCCCTCAACGTCTGCCCGTCCTGGCCGAACAGCTCGTCGAGAAGGCTCCGCCGGGTGGGATCGGCGAGGGCCTTGAACACCGCGTCCACGCAGAGGAGAATAGGTGACTAATCAGTCACATGTCAACTGGTACGGGCTTGGGTAGGAGAGGCAGCTCATGGCCTTCTCCGATCAGGTCGCCGACGCCTCCGACGCGGGCTTGTTCCCCTGGGGCGTCGCCTCGTTCGAGCCGCGCTCCGACGCGGTCCTGCTGTGGACCCGGCTGTCCCCGGGCCAGACCGAGGTGCATTGGGAGCTGGCGGCGGATCCCGACTGCCGGACGCTGGTGGCCGACGGGCACGACCGCACCGGTGTCGAGCAGGACCACACGGTGTGTGTGGACGTCACCGGGCTCACTCCGGGAACCGCCTACTGGTACCGGTTCCGGGCCGACGGGGGCTGGTCGCCGGTCGGGCGGACCCGCACCCTGCCGGCGGCACCGACCGAGAGTCTCCGCATCGGCTACGTCTGCTGCTCCGGCTACTCGGTGACCCCGCTCGGTGTGTACCGGGCGGTGGCCGAGCGCGAGGTCGACCTCGTGATCCACCTCGGCGATTACATCTACGAGGACGACTCCACGCACGGGCCACGACGCCACCGGCCGCCGCGGCCGGCGGTGACCCTCGGCGACTACCGCGAACGTATGGCCCAGCTCCGGGTGGACCCGGACTGCCAGGCGCTCCACCTGCGCCATCCGGTGACGGCGATCTGGGACGACCACGACTTCGCCGACAACGCCTGGAGCGGCGGCGCCAAGCGCCACGACGATGCCCGGGACGGGCCGTGGACGGCCAGGGTCGCCGCCGCCGTTCGGGCCCGTCAGGAGTGGCTGCCGTCCCGCTTGCCCAACCCCGACGAACCGACGCTCACCTCCCGTTCGATCGTGGTCGGCGACCTGGCCGAGCTGGTGTTGCTCGACACGCGCATCGTGGGGCGCGACCTCCAGCCCGGCGAGGACGGTTCGATCTCCCTCGACGACCCGCAGCGGTCGCTCCTGGGCGACGACCAGCGGGCCTGGTTGAGAGAGCGCCTGGCCGACGCCACCCGGCCGTGGGCGATCGTCCACAGCGGCGTGGTCGTCAACGAGCTGTCACTGCGGCTTCCGGCGATCCCGGGGATGGACCCACTCCTGCCCGGTGGCTACGCCGTTCTCGACGGGAAGGTGTTCCACGACGACCAGTGGGACGGCTACCCCGCCGAGCGGGCCCGGCTCGCCCGCTGGATGCGGGAGCGGGGGGCGGCGGGAGGCGCCACGTTGGTTGTGTCGGGCGACGTCCACTCGTCCTGGGCGTTCGAGGGCCCGACCGACCCCGATGACGACGGCGGCGACGCACCGGCCGTGGCCCTGGAGATGACGGTGCCGTCGACCACGTCGGTACCCATGGCCCGGACGCACCTGCCGGGGGCGTGGCGCGTGGTCGACCGCTCCGTCCGCCGGATGCCTCACGTCCGGTGGGCCGAGATCACCGAGCGGGGATACGGGATCCTCGAGATCACCCCCGACCGGGCGGTGGCGGAGTGGTGGTTCGTCGACCCCTTCTCCGGCGACCCCACCTCCACGGCTGCTCCCGGTGCGGTTTTCGTGACCGAACGCACCGCCCGGCCGCCGCGCTGGGCACCGGCGTCGCCGACATCTGACCCCGTGCGCCAAGGCCTTCCGGCGCCCCTGCAACCACGGCCGACCGACCTGCGACGGATGCGTTGGCGGCGTCGCAGCCGGCGGGGGTTCGAGACCGTGCTGACCGTGGGCGTGTTCGCCGCACCCGTCGCCGCCCTCGTGGTCTGGCGCCGCACCCGCTGACGGCAGGTCAGCGCTCGAGGACGATCGGGCCCTCCACCTCCAGCCCCTCGGGTGAGAGCCTCGCGATGGGACGGGGCTCGTGGCCAGGCTCCGTGGGGCCGAAGGGCGTGACCGTGAGCCGCTCGGCGTCGACCTCGACGAGCAGGCAGTGGGGCTCGGCCGCCCAGGAGATCGTGCCGCCCTCTTCGAACCGGAACGGCGGGCGCTCCTGGAGCTTGGCGGCGGCCCCGGCCACCAAGTAGTCGAGCCCGTCGACGCGCCCGTGCTGGAAGTTGTGCTCGTGCCCGCTCATCAGCAGCCGAACCCCCGCCCGGTGGTAGAGGGGGATCAGCGAGTCGATCTGCTCCTGCATGCTCTCGTGGTGGGGCCCGGCGCAGTGCGCGGGGTGATGGCAGAAGGGGATGCGCCAGGTGGGGCGGTCGCCGCCGACGGGCTCTCCCTCCTCCGGCAGGGCCTGTTCCAGCCATTCACGGTGGCGGTCGTCGTCGAAGTAGTGCACACCCCGTTGCGCGCCCCAGGTGGTGTCCACGCACAACAGCTCCAGCAGGGAGCCGAACGCCAGGCGGTAGAACATCCCGGGGCCGAGGGAGGCCCGGCCCTGCTCCTGCTTCTCGCCGAAGCGGTGCTCCAGGTGGAAGTTGTCGGCCAGCTGCTGGCGGTCGTCGCTGGCCTCCTCGTCGGAACCGTCGTGGTTGCCGGCCGCCGGGTAGATCGGAAGGTGGTCGACGAGGTAGCGGTACGGTTGGAAGTACGGGAAGTACCAGTCGTCGTCCTCGTCACCCGACTGGTCCTCCCGATTGGCGGGCCCGTGGTAGATGTTGTCGCCCAAGCTGACGAGGAAGCGCACGGGATGGTCGGCGGCCAGGTGCTCGAGCGTGCGGGCCACTCCCTCCTGGCGCCGTCCGTCGTCGCCCCGTTCGATGCCCACGCCGTAGTCGCCGATCACCAGGAAGGCGGCGGATACGGCCTGGTCGGCGGCGGGATGGGTGCGTAGCGTCATGTCGTAGACGCGCCCGGCCCGCTCGGGACCGCCGGCGCGCCCGGCCCCTGCGATGGCCCAGTCCCGGCGCTCGCCGTCGGCCCAAGGCTCGCCGTCGACGCTGACGCGGTAGCGGTACGCGGTGTCGGGCTCGAGTCCCTTCAGCCGGACGTGGTTGTGGTCGGCCTCCTCGGCCGAGCACATGACCGTGCCTTCGGTGTCGAGGACCTCCACCACGGCCCGCCCGTAGGGTGCCGACTGGGCGCCGATGGTGCCGCCCTCGCGCCGCGGTCCCGGCGGCAGGTCGTCGTCGTCGACGACGCCCCATCCGTTCTCGGTGTGCTCGAGGTAGAACCCCCCCCATGCGACCGACGCCGAGGTGTCGGTGACGTCGACCACGTACACGAACGGCTCGAAGAACCGTTCGTCGCCGGACGGGCTCATGCGGCCCTTCGAGTGCGCCATCATCGTGGATGCGACCCTACCGGCGGCTGCATGGAAGGGCCGAGATCGGGTCCCGCAGGCCAGGATGCGCGGCACCCGCCTCTCCGCAGGGGAGACTGTCCCCGACGTCAACGAGAGGAGATCAATGGCGAACTATGAGGGTTACTGCGTGAAGTGCAAGGAAAAGCGTGAGTTCGACGGCAACGAGGTCACCCTGGCCAACGGCCGGCGGGCCGCCCAGGGCACCTGCCCGACCTGTGGCACGAAAATGAACCGCATGCTCGGAAAGTCCGCGTAGGGAGGCACCACCTCCCCGGCGGAATCGGCCGGTATGCGGCTGGCGCCTAATGTGACAGCCGTGTCAGGCAGGTACTGGGTGGAGACGCTCGGTTGCCCGAAGAACCAGGTCGATTCCGACAAGCTCGTTGGCACCCTCGCGGCCGACGGGCTTTCACCTGCCTCCTCGCCGGAGGAGGCCGATCTGGTCGTGGTGAACACGTGTGCCTTCGTCGAGGCGGCGCGGCAGGAATCGGTCGACGTGGTGCTCGCCCTGGCTTCGTCGCGCCGGGACGGCGCCCGGCTGGTCGTCACCGGCTGTATGGCCGAGCGGTATGGCGAGGAGCTGGCCGGCGCGCTCCCCGAGGTCGACCAGGTCGCCGGCTTCGGCGTGCCCGTCACCCTGGGCCGGCGGCCGCCGGCCACGCCGGACGTCGACATGGCCCGGCTCGACCTGCTGAACCTGCCCCGGCCGAGGGCTTCGGCGCCGTGGGCCTACGTGAAGGTGGCCGAGGGCTGCGACCGGGCGTGCGGCTTCTGCGCCATCCCGTCGTTCCGAGGCCGCCAGCGGTCGCGACCGGCCGAGGCGGTGCTGGCCGAGGTCGAGGCGCTGGCCGGAGGCGACGACGGCGTGGCGGAGATCGTGCTGGTGGCCCAGGACCTCGCCTCGTACGGGCGCGACGTCGGCAACCGGCGCCAACTCCTCGAACTGGTGCCGGCGGTGGCCGCCCGGGTGGCCCGCACGCGCCTGCTGTATCTCTACCCGTCGGAGCTCGACGACGCCCTCGTCGACGTGGTTTGCGCCACCGGAGTGCCGTATTTCGACCTCTCGCTGCAGCACGTGTCCCGTCCGCTGCTGCGGCGGATGAGGCGCTGGGGCGACGGCGACCGGTTTCTCGCCCGAATCCGGGCCATCCGGGCCCGGGAGCCCGACGCCGCGTTCCGATCGTCGTTCATCGTCGGCTACCCGGGTGAGACCGACGACGACCACGATCTGCTCCTGCGTTTCGTGGAGGAGGCGGGGCTCGACTGGGGCGGGTTCTTCCCGTTCTCGTCCGAGGACGGCACCTTCGCCGCCGGGCTCCACGGCGCCGTCGACCCCCGGTTGATCGACGAACGCCTCCGGGAGCTCTCCGAATTGCAGGACCGCGTTACGGCGTCGCGCCGGGCCGGCCTGGTGGGCCGCACGGTCGAGGTGCTCGTCGACGAGACCGGCGTCGGCCGCAGCCACCGCGAGGCGCCCGAGATCGACGGCGTGATCACGGTTGAGGCCGAGTTGCCCGTGGGGCGCTTCGCCGAGGTGACGGTGACCGGCGCCGCCGGCCCCGACCTCGAGGCGCTCGCGGCGACGGAGGAAGTCGTCGTCGGCGCGAGCGGAGCGAGCCGGTAGAGGTGGCCACCGAGAGCTTCGGCCCGTCGGCGCTGGCGACGCCGGCCAACGCCCTCACCATGCTGCGGGTGCTGGCCACTCCGGTGCTGCTGTTCATGGTCCTCGACGACGGCCCGGCCTGGCCGGCGTTCGCCCTGTGGGTGATGGTCACGCTGACCGACTGCGCCGACGGCGCCCTCGCCCGTCGCCAGGGCACCACCCGCTCGGGCGCCTTTCTCGACCCCCTCGCTGACAAGGTGCTCGTCCTCGGCGTGATGTTCGCCCTCGTGGCCAACGACCACCTGTGGTGGCTGCCCGTGACGCTCATCGCGGTGCGGGAACTGGTCGTGAGCGTCTACCGATCCTGGGCCGGTCGTCGGGGCATCTCGATTCCCGCCCGGCCGTGGGCCAAGGTGAAGACCGTCGTCCAAGACGTCGCCATCGGGCTCACCTTGGTGCCGTCGACCAACGACGTCTGGGACGGGTTCGTGTCGAGCCTGCTCTGGCTGGCCGTCGTCCTCACCGTCGTCACCGGCGCCCAGTACCTGGCCGACGGGCGGCAGGTCGCGCGTGCGGTGTGAGGTCGTCGCCGTCGGCACCGAGCTGCTACTAGGTCAGGTCGTCGACACCAACTCGGCGTGGCTGGGTGACCGCTTGGCCCTGGCCGGCATCGACTGCCAGTTCCAGACCCGCGTCGGCGACAACCAGGAGCGCATCGCCCGGGTGGTCGACATCGCCCTCGGCCGCAACGACGCCGTTCTCGTCTGCGGCGGGCTGGGCCCCACGCCCGACGACGTCACCCGGGAGGCCCTTGCCTCGGTCCTCGGCGTCCGCCTGGTACCCGACGAGGCGATGGCCGACCGCATCCGCGGCATCTTCGACGCACGCGGTCGCGAGATGGCGCCCAGCAACCTGCGCCAGGCCGAGCGCCCCGCGGGGGCGACGTTCATCCATCAGGAGCGGGGGACCGCGCCCGGCCTGATCTGCCCCGTGGGCGGTAGGGGCGATGGGCGCGATTGGGGGGAGAAGGTCGTCTACGCCATCCCGGGCGTGCCCGTCGAGCTGAAGGAAATGGTTGAGCGCGCCGTCGTCGGTGACCTGCAGCGCCGGGCCGGTTCGCCGGCCGTGATCCTGAGCCGGATGGTTCGGACCTGGGGGCTGGGCGAGTCGGCCCTGGCCGAGAGGGTCGCCTCTCGCGTCGACGTCCAGGAAAACCCCACGATCGCGTTCCTGGCCTCGGGCATCGAGGGCCTGAAGGTCCGCATCACCGCCAAGGCCGCCGACGAGGACGAGGCCCGGCGGATGCTCGACGCCGAGGAGGCCGAGCTTCGGTCTCTGCTGGGCGACGTGGTGTTCGGCGTCGACGACCAGTCGATGGAGAAGGTGGTCGCCGACCTGCTGGTGGAGCGCGACCTGACCCTCGGTGTCGCCGAGTCGCTCACCGGGGGGCTGGTGGCCTCGCGACTGGCCGAGACCGAGGGGGCCAGCCAGTGGTTCCGGGGCTCGGTCGTCTCCTACGACAGCAAGGTCAAGTACGACCTTCTCGACGTCCCCGAGGGCCCCGTGGTCAGTGAGGAGGCGGCGGTGGCCATGGCCGTCGGCGCCTGCCGCCGCCTGGAGGCCGACGTCGGGTTGGGCGTCACGGGCGTGGCCGGGCCATCCGAGCAAGAGGGCAAGCCCGTCGGCACGGTCTTCATGGCCGTGGCCTACGGGGAGTCGATCGAGGCACGGGAGCAGCACTCCCCGGGCGACCGCCAGCACGTGCGCGAGTTCGCCACCATCTCGCTGCTCGACCTCCTCCGCAAGCGCATCCTTGCCGATTGAGGGCACCGATTGAGGGCACCGGCTGACGTCGGCTTGTCGCGCGTGGCCCGGCTTTTCGTCGCCGTCTGGCCACCCGAGGAGATCCTCTATACCGTCGCCGGGCTGGAGCGGCCGCCCATCGACGGGGTGCGCTGGACGGGACGCGACCAGTGGCACGTGACCCTTCGCTTCCTCGGCCGGGTCGAGGCCGTCGACCAGGCTGTCGGGGCGCTCGCCGGGCTTCGGGCCGTACCCTTCGAAGCGCGGATGGGCCCGACCGTCGGGCGGTTCGGCCATCGCGTCCTGCACGTGCCGGTGCACGGGCTGGACGGCGTGGCCGGCGCCGTGGCCGCCGCCACCGAGGACGTGGGCGAGCCGCCCGAGGAGCGCGCGTTCGCCGGCCACCTGACGTTGGCGCGCGTCGCCAAGGGGGCCAGGGTCGACCTCCGCCGGCTGACCGGGCGGCCGGTGGCCGGGAGCTGGATGGTGGATCACGTCCTCCTCGTCGAGAGCCACCTGTCCTCGAAGGGCGCCGACTACGAAGTCGTGGACCGTTTCCCGCTGGGCGCCGACCTGTGTCCTGACCAGTCCGAGTGAAGCGCCAGAGTCTGGGCCAGCGCCTGCTCCGGCACGTCGGCGACGTCGAAGGCGGGCGGTAACACCATGCTGGCGCCAGGCGACGCGGAACAGATGCCTTCTCAGGTCCCGGCCAACCGGTCCCGAGCGGGCCTCCCTCGACAGTCAGCCGGACCAGGACAGCCAGCGATCGACGAAGAGGGAGATCACGGGCCCGTCCGGCGGGTTGTCCCGGTAGGGCGCGTACTTGTCGACAAGCCGCTCGATCGCCTTCTCCCGGCCGGCGCCGGCGGCCAGGACCCGTGGCGTGCCGTCCCCCCGGACCCACCACAGGCGCGACCAGTCGTTTTCGTAGTGGTCGATGAGAACACTGGCGACCGGGTTCGCCTCGATGTTCGCCAGTCGCTGGAGAGCCGTCGTCGTCTTCGGCTTGTGGTCGACGGCAGTGACGATCGTGTCGCCATCCAATGCGAACGTGATCGGCACGATGTGGGGGTGTCCATCGGGGCGAACCGTGGCCAGACGGGCGACCGAGGCTCGCACCACCCGTGTCCGCAGGCCCGGATCGAGGCCCTCCATGGCGATCAACCTAGACGTCGCCCGTTTACTACCGTTGTGACGAGGCAAGGAGACCGGATGGAGATCGGAATCGGCATCCCCAATACCGTCCCGGGTACGACCGGTGCCCAGATGCTCGACTGGGCCCGCCGCGCCGAGGCCGCAGGCTTTTCCAGCCTGGCCACCATCGGTGCCGTGTCCTATCCGGGATACGAGGAGCTCACGGTCTTCGCCGCCGCCGGCGCAGTGACCGAGCGCATCCGGTTCCTGTCCAATGTGCTCATCTCGCCCGCTCGCAGCACCGCCGAGCTGGCCAAGCAGGCCGCCAGCGTCGATCAGCTCACCGGCGGACGGCTCACCCTCGGCGTGGGTATCGGCTGGCGTACGACCGACTACCAGCTCACCGGTCGGGACTTCGGCGCTCGGGGGCAGCTGTTCGACGAGCAGCTCCGCGGCCTCGAGGCGGCGTGGGCGGGAGAGCCGCTCGCCGAGGGCACGGCACCGGTCGGGCCCCCTCCGGTCCAGCAGCCCGGCGTGCCGCTGATGATCGGCGGCATGGCCGAAGCCACCGTCCGACGAGTGGTCGAGTTCGGAGCGGGGTGGACCGCCGGCGGTCTGCCACCGGACGCGGTCGGGCCCATGGCCGAAACGGTCCAGTCGGCGTGGAGTGAGGCAGGTCGAAAGGGGCGGGCAAGGATCGTGGCCCTGGCCTACTTCTCGCTTGGCGACACGGTCGACGAGTCCCGCGGCTACCTGCTCGACTATTACCGGCTGATGGGCGGCGACATCGCCGAGATGATCGCCGGGAGCGCCATGCGGTCCCCAGATGCGATCGCCGGTGCGCTCGACGCCTATGCCCAGGTCGGCGTCGACGAGCTCATTCTCGACCCGACCGTGTCGGATCCCGACCAGGTCGACCTGCTTGCCGAGGTCGTCTTCTCGCAGTAGGGCGGCTGACCCTAAGGGCCGCCCGAGAAGGCGACCAGGGCAGTCCAGGTTCGGGGGCCGACGATCGCGTCGACGGCCAGGCCTTGGGCCGACTGGAAGGCGACAACGGCCGTCAACGTGCGAGCGCCACCGAGGCCGTCGATGGGCCCGGGCGAGAACTCCGGAATCCGGGTACCGGCGAGAAGGCCGACGATTCGGGCGCGGACCGCTGCGACTAGCCTTCCCCCTCGGACTTGTGCAGCCCGGGAAGGAGTACTGCATGCCACACCATGAATGGCCTCTCAGCCGACGGGGCGACGTCGACAGCGTGGGTGATGTCGGCTATTCGGGGTCCAACAGCGTGCACACCGTGCAACACCTGTTGCGACAGCACGGCATCGAAGTGGTGGTCGACGGCATCTTCGGCCCGAGGACGGAGGCGGCCGTACGCCAGTTCCAGCAGTCCAAGGGGTTGGTGGCGGACGGAATCGTCGGCCCGAGGACGTGGCCGGCACTGATCGTGCTGGTCAGGCGAGGCAGCCAGGGCGACGCCGTCCGTGCGGTGCAGAGCTTCTTCGATCTCCTGGTCCAAGACGGGATCTTCGGGCCTCTCACGGACGCCGCGGTCCGGGAGTTCCAAGACAACCTGGCGCTGGTCGTCGACGGCATAGTCGGCCCCGAGACCTGGTCGACGCTGCTGTTCATCGCGAGCGAGGTCTAACACCCGAGGGCGCGGAGCCCGCGGGGGCGAGGTCGTCCGGCAACAAGTGCTTCACCACTGGCGCTATTGAGGCGGATGACCATCTGCCTCTTCGTCCTGCTTGCTCTCATCTTGACCCTGGCGCCGCCAGTGGCATCCCTCCACGAGCGGTGCCATGGGATACCACCTTCCATCGTGGGGACAGAGGGCAACGATCAGATCCGCGGTGGACCCGGTCCTGACGTCATCTTCGGACTGGGCGGGAACGACAGGATCTACGGTCTTGGCGGCGACGACGTGATCTGCTCCGGGAACGGGACGACACGATCTTCGCCGGAGACGGCCACGACTACGCGAACGGCAATGAGGGGAACGACGTCATCTTGGGCGAGGCTGGTAGCGATTTTCCGCTCATCTGGCGACGCTCGTTTCGGCTTCGATCCCGTCGACGTGGGAGAGGGAAACGACAGGCTCTTCGGCCAGGAGGGCAACGACCATCTGGCAGGTGGCCCAGGCGTCGACCACTGCGAGGGCGGAGTAGGAACGGACACCGCCATACTCTGCGACGTCGTGTTCGGTGTTCCCTGAGGAAGCCCGAGCGCCTCGCGACACGCGTCGTCCTCGGTGTCCTTCATCTCCACCAGGCGATCTACGTCGTGACTGATGGGCAGGTCGGGCACCGTCTTCTCGGTGTCCCCTGCCTGCTGCTCCGCACAACCGGCAGGCGCACCGGGAAGGGCCGCACGTCAGCGCTGGTGTACGCCCGCGACGGCGATGACTACCTGGTGGTCGGCTCTGTCGGCGGCGCGGACCGGGCACCCGGTTGGCTGCACAATGTCCGGGCTCGACCGCAGGTCCGGGTGCAGGTGAAGCGAGACCGTTTCTCCGCCGTCGCCAGCGTCATCGAGCGGGGCGATGACGGCTACGACCAGCTCTGGCAGCGGGTGAACGAGAACAACGGGGGCCGCTACGAGCGCTACCAGACCAGGACCCTTCGCCCCATTCCGATCGTGAGACTGGCTCGCCTCCAAGGCTGATCAGAACGGCGCCCTCACTCGGCTGGGCCCTGGACGAGCCGAACGCGTCACTCCACCATGTCGGTACGGGACATCATGGCTGGCGCCGGGCGCGGTCGACCGGGTCATCGCAGTGAGGCTGACCCACCGGCCCCGACGAGCGAGGAGCGACTGTGGACGCCATGGGACCGGAGCCGTCCCCGAGCGACGGCTCGACCGGCGTCTCCCCCGCCGAGCCGCTGCTGGCGGCGCGGGTGCCCTGGCGGGTCCGCCTGGTGGCGTGGAGGCGGTCGGAGCCCGGATGGCCGCTGCTGTTCAGCGTCACGCTGTTCTTGAGCTCGACGCTCCTGTTCGCCGTCCAGCCCATGTTCGCCAAGATGGTCCTGCCCCGGCTGGGGGGCACGCCGGCAACGTGGATAACCTGCATGCTCTTCTTCCAGTCGGCGCTCCTGGCGGGCTACGCCTACGCCCACTGGTCCACGTCCTGGCTCGGACGTCGTCAGCCTCTGCTGCAAGGGCTGCTGCTGCTCCTCGCCGTAGGTGTGATGCCGGTGGCCGTTCCCCGCGGCTGGACGCCACAGGCGGCCGACAGCCCCATCCTCTGGCTGCTGGGGCTCATGGTTGTGACCGTCGGGCTCCCCTTCTTCGTGGTCTCGTCGACCGCCCCCCTGCTCCAGCGGTGGTTCGCCGGCACCCGCCACCACCTAGCCGACGACCCCTACTTCCTGTATCGGGCCAGCAACGTCGGCAGTGTGCTCGCCCTGCTCGCCTACCCGATCCTGGTCGAGCCCCGTCTCCGGCTCGCCGACCAGGGCCGGTGGTGGGTCGCCGGCTACCTGGCCTTGGTCGTGCTCACCGCGGCGTGCGCCCTGGTCCCCAGGAAACCGCCGAGCGAAGCGAAGCCCTGGACCGACACGGACGGGACCGCCGCAACATCACCCGTTGCCCTACCGTCCCTCGGGTTCGCCCGCCGGGCGCGCTGGGTGGCGCTGGCGTTCGTGCCATCGAGCTTCATGCTCGCGGCCACGACCTACGTGACCACCGAGATCGCCGCGGTTCCCCTGCTGTGGGTCATCCCGCTGGCCATCTACCTGCTCAGCTTCATCGTCGTCTTCTCCCGCCGGCCGTTCCTGTTCATGGGAATAGCCACCCAGCTCCAACTGGTCCTCGCCCTCGAGCTGGTGTTCCTCGTCCTGCTGCGAGCGACCCAACCGGTGCCGCTGGTCGTGGCGACCATCCTCATGGCCCTGTTCCTGTCCGCCCTGGTGTGCCACGGGCGACTCGCCGGGGACCGGCCGCCTGGTTCACGACTGACCGAGTTCTACCTTTGGGTCGCCTTGGGCGGCGCCCTTGGAGGCGTGTTCAACGCCGTGGTGGCGCCCCTGGTGTTCGACAGCATCGTGGAGTACCCGCTCGCCATCGTGGCCGCCTGCCTCCTTCGCCCCCCGCGGCCCGCCGCTTCGCGGACCACCCGCAGCCGCGAGCTCGACCTCCTTCTTCCGGTGGGCGTCGGCGCCCTGACGGTGGCCCTCACCGTCGTCGGCGTATCCGCCGGCTTCGGCTCCGTGGCGGCGCGAGCGGTGGCCTTCGCGGTCGCCCTCCTCGCCTGTGCCGCTCTGTCGGCGCGACCCGTTCGCTTCGGGCTGGCCATCGGCGCCGTCCTGCTCGCCGGGGCGGTGCCGGTCGGCGACCAGAAGGACACGCTCTACGCCAACCGCACCTACTTCGGCGTGCTGCGGGTGGAGCGCGACCGGGCCGCGCACCTCCACCGCCTGGTCCACGGGACCACCCTGCACGGCGCCCAGAGCACCGAGCCGGCGCGCCGCCTCGAGCCTCTCACCTACTACCGCCGCCGGGGGCCGGTCGGTGACGTGTTCTCTGGCCTAGCAGCGCCGGCGGCCACGGCGGAGGTGGGCGTGATCGGCCTGGGAATCGGCTCCCTCGCGTGCTACGGCCGCGCCGGCCAGCACTGGACCTTCTACGAGATCGATCCCGCTGTCGAGCGCATCGCCCGGGACCCGCGCCTGTTCACCTTTCTGCGCGACTGCCCGCCGAGTGCCGAGGTGGTGCTCGGGGACGCTCGCCTCTCGCTCGCCCGGGCGTCTCACCCGACGTTCGGCCTGATCGTGGTCGACGCGTTCAACTCGGATTCCATCCCGGTGCACCTGGTCACCCGGCAGGCCCTGGCCCTGTACCTCGACCGCCTGGGCGAGGGTGGCGTGATCATGGTCAACATCACCAACCGCTACCTCGACATGCGTGGTGTCATGGGCGACCTCGCCGGTGATGCCGGCCTAACCGCTCTCGTACGCGACGACCTCCGCATGACCGCCGAAGAGACACCGGCGACCGAGTCGGGTTCGATGTGGGTGGTGATGGCCCGTGACCGAGCGGACCTGGCCGGTTTGGCCGGCGACCCCCGCTGGAAGCCCCTCCCCGCCCGTCCCGGCGCCCGGGTCTGGACCGACGACTTCTCCAACCTCCTTGATGCCCTGAAGCGGTAGGTGTAGGGACGCGAGATCATCGGGTCTGGTTCAGGAGCGTGACGAAGGTGACCGGGCACACCCCCCACCCTCCCTGGGCCGGCCAGGCTCGTTCGGTCCGACAGCGCCGATTCAGTGAGCGGGCCGCCGGACGACTGATTCGGGAAGTGCCGATCTCGCTCGCTCAGGCGGCGTGGACCGAGCATTCTGTAGATGTGCGTCACCGAGTCCTGGCCTCCGCCGTCGACGCGCTTCCGTTCCGCCTTTGGCGGCCCGCCAACCTCTTCGTCGGCGCCCGCCGAGGATGTGGCCGACGGACGGATAGGCGGGAAGTGCCGTTGATGTCGAACTAGACGGCGCTCCTGTCGGACGGTATCGCCGACGCAGTGCAATACGGCCCGTCTCCCGGTGTTCAGTCTGACGCCCCTCCGGATGTCGTTTGCGTCATTCCAGAACGCGGACGAAGCAGCGAGGTCCGGGGGTACCCTGTCTGTCAGGCTGAGGTGAGACACCCGCTGTAGGCCACCATCCCTACAGGGCGAGACAGGACCACGTAGAACGATGACCATGACGACTGCATCCCTGGAGGCGCGCGCCCATGATGGGG